>Ga0164294_10001225_pt1 | contig 23937 bp, 12 predicted proteins | sample GEODES005metaG_FD_111479 | JGI IMG/M metagenome (GOLD analysis project Ga0164294, IMG submission 111479) | Oligotrophic lake water microbial communities from Sparkling Lake, Wisconsin, USA - GEODES005 metaG | ecosystem: Environmental > Aquatic > Freshwater > Lake | place: USA: Sparkling Lake...
CACAGTGCAAAACTTGGTTGGATCGCCACTAACCGACACCGTGTACGACGTAGGCGCTGTCCCACCAGTTGGAGGCACTACCGTCACCGTCGCCTTGCCAACACCACCAACCGCCGTCGGCACACCAGGCTGACCAGGCGCGCTTGGCCCCACACCCGGCGTCACCGCGGCGGACGGATTCGAGGGGGCTGAATACATAACACCGTCAAATGCTGACGCTTTAAATGTGTAGGCGGTTCCGTTTGTAAGGCCTGTTATGACGCAGGACATCGACACCAAAGGACTTGACACTAAACAGAAATTGCTTGGATTCCCCACCACCCAGACTCGATAGGACACAGGGGAGGTTCCGCCACTGCCAGGCACCACAGTCAGTGTTGCCTGACCGTCACCGGCGACGGCCGTCGGTGGGTTTGGTGTGGTTGCCGTCGACACACCGACCGGGACCACGGGGGTCGACGGCTGCGACCGTCCCGAGGAAACCGAGTCGGCGTTTGCTACAACAACGAATCGATACGCGGTGCCATTCGTTAGACCCGTCACAGTGCAGGACCGCGCTGGGCTTGTCGCTAGAACTGTGCAAGATTTGGACGAGTCCGCCACCTCGAAAATCGTGTACGAAGTAGGGGCTACACCACTCGCATTTGGCGTGAACGTCACCGTTGCCTGGCTAATGCCCGCAACCGCTTCGGGAGTTGCGGGAGTGTCTGGAGAGCCAGCACCGCCACCGCCACCGCCACCGCCACCGCCATAGTCAGCAGTCGCCGTGGGATTCCCATCAAACACTGTTGGAGTGCTTTTGCTGACGTTGAGTACCATGCCCCAACACACCGTGTCACCCACCGCACGAGTGGCGCAGAACGAGTTGATGGACGTCGCGAAAATCGAGGTTGCCGTACTCTCTTCATCCGACCCATCAAGTCCTACAACTTGTACAACCCCTGAGGCTGTCACTCCAAGCCCGTCGCCCAACTGGCCGCTGTCGCCACTACCCCAACACGACACGCTGCCTCCGGTGAGCAACACGCACACAGCCGTTTGGCTTTGCGCTAAGGCCGTGACACCAGTGACACCAGACACCGGAGCCGGAACGTCTCGCGGATAGGACCGTGGACCGACAAGCCAAATGGTTCCCTGCCCCATCCAACAAGCGACCTGCGTGGAGACTGTTAAAACACAGTAGCCCAAGGAATTCCCTGCTGCATTGGTGCGTACGCCCTCCAGCCCTCGTCCACCAAAAGTTACGGCTTTCTTCGCATCAGTGCTTCCATCGAAGTATGCAACTTGCCCAAATGTGGCTGTGGAAACCGTGCCCCAACAGGTCACACTCCCACTTTGAAGAATTACACACGTACCACCATTTGCTGCAGACACGTCCACCGCGGTTGTCGCTGGCGTTAAACCAGTCACAGAAGGAATGTAGGCCGGGACTGCGGAATCAGTAGTGCCCCCGCCGCCCAACTGACCCACGTGGTTACGACCCCAACACTGGACCTGCCCGTTGGCCATGAGCGCACACGCGTGATCCTCTCCCAGCACAACATGTACAGCGGTCTTGGCAGGTGTGCTGCCGTCAATACCTACGACATCTGTCCAGCTCTGGCCTGTTGGGACGTTAGTAGTGCCATCCCCCAACTGGCCATACGAATTATCTTGGCCGCGGCACTTGATCTTGCCGTCTCCAAAGAGCAAACATGCCCCGTTGGAACGGATCGCCATTCCCACAACACGCGTTGCTGTTGTTGTACCGAGGAACTGTTGAGTGAGGTCGGATTGGCAGTATGTGGAGTGATCCCGGAAGACCGTGCAACCGTTCGCGTGACCGGCACCGTCGGTGGCTAGAGCTTGGTTGTTCCAGACGCCTGCACCGTTAACATTCACTGCGGCTACGCGAAACTCATATTTATGGGTCGCTGTGAGGCCGGTAATTGTGGCAGTGGTGCTCGTTGAAGCCGTGTGGGTGAAGTCGCTCCAGGGCCCTGTCGGAAAACGTGTGGGCCAACCGTTTGTTCCTGTATCTCGGTACTGGATGAGGTAATCCGTCAGTGGGCTGCCGCCATCAGAGACAGGGGCCGTCCACGTCACAGTGATTGACGTGCTAGACGCCGCCGCCGCACTTACAGTTCTCGGCACCCCTGGAACCGTGCCAGTCGCTTGCGCGGAAGGCAACATCGGCGACGCGAGTCCCAAAGTGGCCACAACGAGTACGAACGCGCCCAACTTGGCGACGCGACGAGGAATCTGGAACACCGGAACCTACCCATCACGGTTGCAGGACTTTGCACCCAAGGATCCGTGCGCAGCCCTGCCATGGCAAGCGCAACAAGCCACGTCAGGCCCCTCCGCGGGTAGAAACACACGCAACCAAACTTGAACCGGGACCAGCCCGCAGAATCCCTAAAGGACAGTGACTCGGATCGGCGCGCTGGGGATGCCTCGACCTGCCTCGGTGACCGCAGTGACGCGGCACACGTAGAGCTTACGCTGGGTCACCGACACGACCATCGAGGTTCCGGTTGGCCCAGTCTGAGCATTTTCTTGTTCCTCAAGCCCAATAGCGCAGTAGCCGGAGTACTTCAGGATTGGGGAATGGCTCGGCGTGGTGACCTTCGACCACGTCAAAGTGATCTTCAAACCATTAGCGACACCCTTGAAGTTCTTCGGTGCCGGGGCTTGCGACGGGACAATTCCCGTCGCCGAGGATGACCACGCACCTGAAATGGCGGAGTTGCGTGCTCTCACCCGGATCTCATAGGTGGCGCCAGGTGTCAGGCGGGCCAATGTCGCAGTCCGACCCAACACATCCTTGACGTTGTCGCTGAGCCACGCCTTGCCGGCTTCACGCCACGCCACTGTGTAACCCACCAGTGCAGCTGACCCTGAAGTCGTTGGCGCATTCCACGACATCACAAGAGTTTCGCTAGAGCGATCAGACACGACAAGATTCACAGGCTTGCCCGGGGGGACCGCTGGTGGTTCGCGTGGAGTCACCGGTGCCGACTGCTGCGAGCTTGCTGAGGTCATGCCATTGGCATTAGCCACCGCAATAAACTTGTAAACAGTTCCATTACTGAGACCCGGAATCACACACGACAGCGAAACTGCTGGGTTAGATACCGTGCAGCTCTTTCCTGGCATACCGACCACGGAGATCGTGTAGGACGTCGCAGGTGTGCCACCAACCGCCCGCACCACAGTCACCGTCGCCTGGCCATTGCCGGCAACAGAAGTGGGTGCACCCGGCGCATTCGGCGGAGCAACCGGAGTCACCGGCGCAGACGGCGACGACGCATCCGAGGATTTGCCATAGGCATTCGCTGCCACGACAAAGGTGTAGGAAGTGCCATTGGACAAACCGGGCACTACACACGACAGGGAAACAGCAGGATTCGTCACGGTACAAAACTTTGTCGGATCCCCAGCCACCGAAATCGTGTAGGACGTTGGCGGTGTTCCGCTTGCAGCAGGTACAACCGTCACCGTGGCCTGACCATCACCCGCAACAGAAGTAGGCACTCCCGGTGCATCAGGAGCAGGGACCGCGACAGTGCGCGCTTGCGTGTAAACGAAGGGAACGCGCGTCGGAGTCAGACTGAACGTGTCAAAGTTGGCATCTCGGAAACCGGTTGCTCCCCAGCACTTCACATCCGCATCGCCCATCAGGGCACACGTGGCGTACCTAGAAGCGCTAATGCTCACAGCAGTTGTGTCCGGACTTGCCCCGGTGATGCCACTCACGTTGACGGGAATCAAGCTGTCTGTCGTCGTGCCGGTTCCCAACAGTCCGGACCAGCCAGAGCCCCAACAGCGCACCGTGCCATTCGCCATGACGGCGCACGTGTGGTTGCCACCAGCACTGACGTCAACCGCGGTCGTAGATCCATCAACTCCAGTTATGTCTGACACGACTACCGGAGAATTCCTTTCCAATTTCGTACCGTCACCCAACTGACCAGAAACATTTCCACCCCAGCACCTCAAGGTTCCATCAGCCATCCGGGCGCAAGAAGAATTCTCACCTAAAGCAACCTCAACTGCTGTTGTTGCAGCGGTGGAACCATCGATGCCGGCCACAACAGACGGAAGTGAGCTATTGGTAGCGGTATTCAAATTGTCACCCAACCGGCCGGAGCCAGAGCTGCCCCAGCAGCGCACGGTGCCATTCAGCATGGCAACACAGCTGTGGATCCAGTCTGTATCTAGGTCCACTACCGTTGTCGAAGCCGATATCGCAGTGATGTATTCCACGCTCCGGGGGATACCTCCCCAACATCTGGCCGTGCCATCGGCCATCTGGGCGCAAGAACTCGTCATACCTACACTGACGCTTACTGCAGTTGCCCCCGGCGACTTGCCATCAATGACCAACACCGAAACCGGAACTGAACTATTGCTGGTGGAGTCGTTGCCCAACTGGCCGGCGTCGTTCAAGCCCCAGCACTTCACGGTACCATCAGCCATGACTGCGCATGAATGCTTGTATCCTCCGACCACACTTACTGCCGTGGTAGCCGGGGAGGATCCATCAATTCCTGTCACAGGCACGGCAACCACGGTATGCGTCGTCGAGCCGTTGCCCAACTGGCCGTTAGCGTTCCAGCCCCAGCAGGTCGCCGCACCATCGACCATTACAGCGCAGAAGTGATTCCCCCCGGAAGCAGCCACATACTTGACCATTTCTTGCCACGGCCCCGTGCCGGCTGAATTAACTGCGGACACTCGAAACTCATACGTTGAATCTGGCGCTAGGCCAGTGATCGTGATTGAAGTATCCGTCGATGGTGTGTGCACAACCTCAGACCACGCGGCATCGTTCGGTTGGCGGTATTCAATGACGTAATCAGTTATGGCAAAACCTCCGTCAGAAACCGGAGCCGACCAGGACAAGTCCACGGAGGTCGTGGTCACGTTCGACGTTGCCACATCACGAGGCGCATGCGGAACTGAAGTGGCTACCAAGGTGCGACCAGATGCAAATGGGAAAGTTACTCGGACCGGGACAGCACTCTCTGCATCTGAATTATTGCCTAGATTGCCATAGGAGTTCGAACCCCAGCACACAACTGTCGAATCTTCCAACAATGCACACGTACCGGAATCGCTTGCGCTCAAGGCCGAAGCACTCGTCGCTGGAGTTGAGCCGGTTAGGCCAAATACCGGCTCCGTCTGCGGCAACAGAACGCGTCTAGCGGAGCCATTGTTGTAGCCCCGTTCGCCGTTGCCCACCTGTCCATTTACGTTCCACCCCCAGCACTTCACCGAATCATTGCCCATCAGCGCACATGAGTGTCCAGCGCTGCTCCCACCCCCGATGGCTATCGACACTGCGGTGGTCGCAGGGGAAAGGCCGTCGATATTCGATACTGTGACGGGGATATTTCCTCCGGTTGTCGTGTTGTTGCCCAACTCGCCGTTGTAGTTTCGACCCCAGCACTTCACCGTGCCATTCGCTATAACCGCACATGAATGTGCGTCACTAACGCTCACGCGAACCGCCTTCTTCGCCGTTGTCGAACCATCGAGCCCACTCACGTCTACAGGGGTCGCTGAATTCGTCACGAAGGGATTGGGGCTGCCCAACTGCCCCAGCGCATTCGTACCCCAGCACTTGGCCACGCCGTTCGCCATAGCCACACAGCTGTGGTCTCTGCCAACACTCAAATCGACAGCCGTGGTCGCCGTAGTGGCCCCGGTTATCCCGCTCATGTCAGTGGGGAGGGGATTTCCAAGGCCCCAACACTTCACTGCGCCGTTTTTCATGAGAGCGCAAGCATTTCGGACTCCCACATCGACACTCACGGCGGTGGCCGCGTTCGTCAAACCATCAATATTAGACACCTTCACCGGAATTGAACTCTGAGTGCTCTGGCCATCACCCAACTGCGTATCGCTCTTGCCCCAGCACCACACCGTGCCGTCTCGCATGACCGCACACGTGTGTGGCGCGAAGTTATCTGAGCTAGCGTTAACAGAGACTGCCGAGGTTCCATCGGTCAAGCCATCGATGTTCGATACCGTTACGGGGATCTGACTGTTCACCGTTGAGTTGTTCCCCAACTGCCCGTAGGTGTTTTTTCCCCAGCACTTCACCGTGCCATCGACGGCCACTGCACAAGAGTGGTCGTTGCCAGCCGCACCAACCTGAATAATCTGCTCTCCATACGGGCCTGTTCCCACTGCGTTCACTGCTGAGACGCGGAACTGGTATTGCGAATCCACGCTCAGCCCAGTGACCGTGATGGAAGTCGCTGGTGACACGTCGTGAGTGAATTCCGACCAGGCAACGTCGGTGAAGTTGCGATATTCGACTTTGTAATCTGTGATCGCTGATTCGCCGTCCGACACAGGCGCCGACCACGACACATCCAGCGAAGTTGCCGTAGCATCGGAGACAGTGACAGCAAGGGGGGGTCCGGGGACAGTGCCAGTCGCTTGCGCAGAAGGCAGCATCGGGGACGCGAGTCCCAAAGTGGCCACGACGATAACGAACGCACCCAACTTGGCCACACCACGAGAAATCTGAAACACCGGAACCTACCCATCACCGACAGACGACTTTGACTCCAATGCTCGGCGCGGAGCCACGTCTATGCAAGCGCGATGGGCCGAATCGAGGGCTGTCGCGGGTAGAAACACACGCTAGTCGGAGAGAGAGTCCCACCAAGCCCGATGGTGGTCCTGAGTCAGCCAGTAGCGCTTGAGGTGCGGCAGCACCGCGCCGGTGTGAACGTGGATCGACGCACCTGTCTCCTTGATGCGCCGAGCAAAGTTGAGGTCCTCGCCACGCCACACGCCTTGGACCGGCCCATCAATAAACCAGCAATAGTTCGGGCCCTGGTCGGTCGTCGCTGATTGGCGAATCCGCTCAAGGACAGAACGATGCACGAGCAAACATCCGGTGCCCGCGGCATCTACCTCGATGAGGCTGTCTGCGGGGAATTCCATGACGGCTGTGTAGAGCTCACCATCAGCCAGGCGAAACATGACCGGGATTGGTGCCGGGTACAACTGCTGCGGGGTCGCATAGGCGCCAAAATACAGACCTCCAACAACTGGGACCGCCTTGTCGTGGGCGGCGGCGATCAGCCGATCAAAGGCTGGAAGTGCGATGTGATGATCGGAGTCGACCATGAAGAGCCACTCGGCTTTGGTCTCGTCCAAAAAAGAAGCCACAATCTCGTTGCGCACCTTGGAGAGCAGACCTGAGCCTTCGCGCCGCACGACGGCTGCGAGCCGATCGCCACGTTGAGCGACCAAAGTGGCCAGACTGTGCGCGAACTCTCCCGCCACTTGGCCAGGGTCACACCATGCCAGCACGATCTTGTCTCCGGTGCGCACAGATTTCCCTTTCGATCCTTACCCACGGAGTGCACACATTAACGCACTGTGGGACGTCCGAGGCGCTTGATTCGCACCTTGGACGCCCCACAGAGGCAGATCAATTAGTTGAAGTACTGCATGTAATCCGCGTAGGCAACCTGGCCACTTTCGCTCGCGTACAGCGCATCCGCGACCGCAGTCGGCAGCGGAGCCCAGTAGGCCGGCATGTTCGCCGCCGCCTTGGGGTTCAATGCGTAGATGAGAAGGAAGTTCACGATCCAGATGGACGGCACCATGGCCATGCCCACTGTCGACGTAGTTCCGTCTGCCTTAACGTTTTGGACGAGTTCCCACGGCTCGGTCGCGCCTTGCGACTTGGCTCCGTAGACGGCCTCAAGGGTGTAGGCAGACGCATACAGGGCACGCAAGGTGTCCTTCGCGCCGTTCGCTCGGAACCACTTGCCCATGTAGCCACAGGGAATGCCAGCAGGCACCTGATCTGCGGAGTATGCGCACACAATTTGCGGTGCCAGCACCCAGTTGATCTGACGCACCGGTGAAGTGTCGTTTGCAGGACTCTCGAGTACGCCATCACCGTTGACAATGAGGCCATAGCTGCCCAGAAGGATTCTTTCCTTCTCACCATTGATCATTCGATACAGGTTGGTGGCCTTGGTGTTGGTCAGGTAACGCACGCTGACATTGATGAGCTTGGCTGCGACAAGCGCTTCCTTGGTTCCGCCACCGACGCCGCGGCCCGTCACGAGCAGGCGGTATTGCTCCGACGACATTGCATCGGCCTTATCAAAGCCAAAGCGTGCGGCCAGCGCATCAGCGCGCTCCTGCCCAAGAGGCTGATTGACTTGGGTGGATTTGGTCGCGACTGTGGGGGCGAACTTGACGTAGCGCTCGGTACCGGAGAAAGGGCGAGCCCAGCCGGTGTCAGTCACCGCTGCCGGCGAAGCCTGTGAGGCCTGTAGCCCGACGAAAGGAACTACGCCTACTGCGAGAGCAGCAAGCCCAGCGACAACCTTCGCGCTGCGAGAGGAATGGGTAAATTGCTTCTTCATGTAAATCCTTAAAGAGGAGGAAATTTTGCTTAGGACGTGCGAGTGATCACATTGCGCTTGCCCAAGTTGACGATGGCTCCAATGTCGCCCACTGCCAACCTGTTGTCATAAGTGCTGCTACCGAGGTAGACAATCGCACGAGACGCAATGAATTGCTTGAACGAGTTGTCGTACATCACGTTGTTGTGTCCCTTGTTGACCTCGGCCATGCTGGCCTGATTAAGGAACGTGAAGTCCAACAGGGCCACCCCCAATAGTGCTGTTCCCTTGAAGACGTTCTGCCCGATCGTGGTGTTGCGCATGTAAAACGGCCCAAAGAATCCGGGCGTGCCAGCCCAACCGCCGAGGATCGCTGCGAACTGCCCGTTCATGGTGCAGACGTTGCCTTGGATCAAGGTGGAACTCGACTCGTTGCTGTTGCCGGTCATGATGCACGAGCCGGACGCCCAGCCACGACGGATGTCGATCTTGTTGTCCGTGATGATGATGGTCTTGGCCTCTACATCCACCGGCTTGATCGCGGCGGGATGCCCGCCATTGCGCAAAAAGCCCGGTGAGCTCGCGACCTGAGAGAGATTAGACGGAGTCGGTGTCTGCACGATGACGTTCTTCGAGATTGTGTACGTCGCATCTGTGCCATGACAGCCTTCGATTTCGACAGCCTCACCAGCGCGCAGATAGTTGTTAGTGATGGTGATATCGCTGAAGTGACAGCCGACTGTGGCGAAAGCGTTGTCGTCGCCGGCCTCCATCGGCAGGTTCTGATCAATGTAGTTGCTGTCCAAGAGGACCTTGCCCGTGAACGCAGGCGCATCAGGATCTTCGCCGGCCGCAGTGATGAGCTGCTTGAGTTTGGATGTGCTTCCTGTGGGCTGGCTTCCCATCTGGGCCGCTGCAATCGCGAATCGGAACTCGTTGCCCGGGACGACATTGGTGATGCGATTGTCGGTCATCGTGAACGTACCTTGAACGTGGAGCAGCATCACTGCAAGCGTGCTTGCGCCGTCGATCCACAGTTGGTTGAGAGTGATCTCGTCGGTGTCCTCGCTATCGAGAATCACGAAAGGCGCGGAGCCCGTGGTGCGAATCTTTGTGAAGCCAGAGCCTTTGGGGGTCGCAACAGACGGGTCACCGACTCCAGTGATCGTGATGGAATTCGAGACGATCACGCACAGCGAGCAGTCACCAAAGTCAAATATTCCGCGTAGGACCAGGCGAGTGGCATTCGTGCGTTCGGCGCGAGCAAGACCAACCTGAACCGCGGCCCGATCCACTGCAGGATCGTTTTGGCCCACGACCACGATGCTGTCGTTGGCGCGGGGCGCTGCCGAACTAGGGGCAATGGCCGCTCCGATAGAGGCGCAGGCGAGTACCAAGCCACCGACGGCTACGCCGAACTTCCTCATCCGAGACCTTCTCGCGGGATTAGCGGTCATGACAGGTGCTCCTCAATGCCGGTTGTGCGCTACTCGTGAGGCTAGTCATCTGATGCCCCGGAGTCACGCCGGGGGGCTAGGGGACACCCAGATATGTTCGGTCACACCGAGGGGCTTCTCGTAATTGCTCCTCGGGGTGACATATATATAGAGACGTCGTATGTTGAAGCCATGCGCCCCCTCACAGCCACAGTCATGTCAGCAGCCGCCATTGGCGCCCTCCTCTTGGTGCCTGCCTTGAGCCAGGCCGCCCCAGCCCCCACGCCGGGGCCCGCGGCAATCCCCCAGGGGCGCGGTTATGACCAGGCCGATAAATTCATTGGCAGCCCCGCGATCCCAAATCCGGTGACTCTGCCCAAGGTGTCCAAGAACCCATACATGTCGCCCAATGGCACGAGCAACATTCACAACGACACGTGGATGACCGACTCCTACCCGTGGGGGGGTCCGCTCGGTCGCAACACACAGGTGACCTCGGTCAACGCTTTGGGTGAATGTGCAAGCATCACTTTTGACAGCCGCGGGCGTCTCATCGCGGTGTGCATCAACACCAATGGTTCGTTCCTCACCATGATGCACCCCGACTCACTGCGCATAATCGCGCGGGAAAAGCTGCCAGCAGGCCCCGAGACCGATAACTCAGGTGACTACACCGAGGTCGCTGGGGCGTACTTCTATCTTGACAACCTCAATCGCGCTGTCGTCGCTACCGCAGATCATCACCTGACTTACTACGCATACAGCACGACGCCAGGTGACCGCGGCTTCAAGGTGGTCAAAGAGATTGACATCACCTCAGCAATGGACACGACGGACTCGATTCAATCTGCTCTTCCTGACTTTTCGGGCAATGTATGGTTCGCCACCAAGTCAGGGGTTGTCGGCAACGTCAATCCCAAAACCGAGGTCGTGAAGTGGATCAACCTGCCAGGCGAAACCATCTCTAACTCCTTCGCGATGGACAAAGATGGTGGTGTCTATATCGTCTCCACCGCTGCGCTCTACCGCTTCGATGCGGGCTCCGACGGCACACCGGTCACAACGTGGCGCGCTGTGTACGACAACACCGGAGAGACCAAGCCCAGTCAGAAGAGCGCTGGCTCTGGCACCACCCCGACAGTGATGTCTGGTGGTCGTGTCGCAATCGTCGACAACGCCAACCCGGAGAACGTAGTCGTTTACCGTACGGGTGCTAACGCGAGCAATCGCAAGATCTGCCAGGCGCCGGTCTTTGGCAAGGATGCGAGCGCGACAGAGAATTCGCTGATCGCCATCGGTGATTCGCTGATCGCCGAAAACAACTTCGGTTACAGCGTTATTGCAGACACCACCAAGGGCAAGACAACGACGCCGGGCATGGCTCGGGTTGACGTCACTGCGGATGGAGAATGCGTCAACGTGTGGACGAACAACAAGGTGATTGCCCCCTCAGTGGTGCCGAAGTTCTCCGCCGAGACGGGTCTCATCTACACCTACACCAAGCCAGCCGGTCCCGGGACAATCGACCGCTGGTACTGGACTGCCTTGGACTACCGCACTGGACGTATTGTCTACAGCGTCCTCACGGGCACCGGCGTCTTCTTCAACAACAGCTACGCGTCGTTATATCTCTCGCCCAGTGGCGTCGGATATGCCGGCGTGATCGGTGGAGTTGTACGCATCGAGGGCTGAGATGTGGCATAGCATGCAAGTAACCGCTAGGAGCCTTGCATGCTATTCACTCGCTTAGCTGCTGTGTCAGCTATCGCCATTGCGCTCACTCTCAGTGCTTGTGCCGCGGGTGGCGCGGGCCCGACGACCAAGCCGGCGCCCTCGCGGGCGGTAGTCATCGTCTCTGGCGGCGGCACGATCACGCCGTTTACTACTCCCACGATGGCGTGCTCGAGCGACAAAGGCTTCTTGTCTGCAGGCAACACCGACACAGCCCTTCGCGACTTCCTTCTCGCACAAGGCAAGCAGGTCTACACCGCGCCTGCTATGGACGACTGGGGCGTAGTTGCGGAGCCAGATCCGGCATCGTTCGCGCCGTTCAAGGGCTGCCCAGTAGTCCTTCCTGAGGTAATGACCATCATGACCGCCGGTGACATCGACTCCGGCGGCGAGCGTCTCGCACGTTTCCTCAACTATCTATACACGGACTACGGCGTAACAGATGTAGATCTTGTGGGGCATTCCAATGGTGGGCTGTGGAGTCGCGCCGCAATCAATATCTTGAAGGCCACGAATTCTCCGGTCACGATTCGATCGTTGGTCGCGATGGCGGCTCCCCATGTCGCGAGCGTGCCAGGTCGATTCACATGGGGCGAAATGACCCTGACCGATTGCATGGGCGTGCAGTTCTGCATCGACTTCAACAAGGTGTGGATCGAATACGCCGGACAAGCCGACAAGGGTCTGAACCGGGAAGACACTGTGAAGTACCTCGATGGTCCCGATGGCTGAAACAACGCCCAGGGCAATGCACTCGACGGTATTCCGGTGACTTTGATGGCGGGCACATACTTCACTGCGATGGGTGACGATCCCACAATATGGCCGTACGACGGCATCACTTCGCGGTACAGCGGGTGGGCCACAGATGTGTCGGACGCGATCATGCCGCACCGCTCATGCTGGTCGGCTCCCTTGACGCACAGCATCTTCGTGTCGGACTTCGCAAAAATCGACTGGCAAACTGCGCTCACGTGGAATACCGACGCGCTGGCAGAGGTGAATCGGGCTATTGATGAGTCTGACACCGCACTCTCACAACCAAACCGCCAAGGCTGTGACTCCTAGTACAGACGATTTCCATGTACTGATCCACCTACCTAACAACTCTAAAGCGCACGTCAGCAATCTGATGGGACGGGCATTCCCAACTAAGACATGCTCAATCGGCTCCGCAATTCATGGGCTATAAGTTTGCGTGCGCGGGTGGCTTCGGGGAGTAGGGGCGCAAACATCGCGAATCCATGCATCATTCCTGCACAGTTCTCATGCCGAGCAGCCACGCCAAGCTCAGCGAGTCTCTCCACAAATTGAGCCCCGTCGTCTCGCACCGGATCACACTCAGCCGTGATGACGAAGGTCGGTGGGCAAAGTGACAAATGCGGAGACTGAAGCGGAGATGCCCGCCAGTCGTCGGGCGGAGCGTCAAGGGTGTTGTACATCCACTGAACACACGCGGCAGAGAACAGTGGGGCGTCTACATTCGTCAGGATCGATGGGGTCGACATCGTGGCATCTAGCACTGGGTAGAGCAGCACTAACGATGACACAGTGCGCGCTTGGGAGGCGTGGGCTTGCATGACCGTTGCTGCAGCGAGCGAGCCACCCGCGGAGTCCCCCATAATCGCCAGGCGATCCGTATCCAGATCAAGCTCCCGACCATTATCGAGCAGCCACTGCAAGGCAGCAAGGCAGTCTTTTAGTTGTGTGGGAAATGGATGCTCGGGAATCAACCTGTATTCCACACTTGCTATGGCCACACCAGACATTTCGGCGATCGCGTGGCAGAAGGCGTCGTACATCTGCACAGAGCCTGAGACGAAAGCACCACCATGTATGAACATCGCCACTGGGACGGGCCCGATGTGCTCAGGACGATAGAGACGAAGTGAAACGTCCGCGGATACCTCGTGATCCGGGCCAGCAACAGCGGACTCAGTATGCGGAAGCTCTTCTTCAAGTCGCTTAAGGACGTCCGACATACCCGTATGTGGGTGCCGATGTCCGCTAAGACTCGCCTGCCATACCTTGGTGCCGTCTGCGAGAGTCTTAAACCGGGCAAAGCCTCCGTGCAGCAGGTCTGTCAGAACTTCGTCAGCGCGATCTTGTGTCCACCCCTTCGCGGCGGCTAGATCAAGATCGGACAGCGCGTTCGCGGAATGAATCAGGCTGGTCAGAGCCGCCAATACGTCTTCTTCAAGGGACCACATTTGTGAGGGGTCGAGCCCCGAGTGTCGAATCTCGGCCACTGTGCGGCCGGCGAATCTTCCACCGCCAGACCTCGCGATGCGTTCGCACAGCTCAGCGGCTTGCGGGTCGAGGGGCACCCGCCGAGTGTGCCATGACTTCGCACCAACATTCATGATTGCTGACACAATGACGCGAGGGAAGGTGCGAGTTTTGCGAGCTCCCGTTTGGCCACGATGAGAAACTAGCGAGGTCACCTATGTCTGATGTTTCGACACCGAATGCAGAAGTTATCGAAGAGGAACGGGTCTCAGAGACTCGCCGGGCAGGTAGTCCGCGAACTCTTGCAGCGACCTGGGCCGGGGTACTCCTCGCCCCTGGCACGATCATCACCGGAATGGTGGCCGCTGGCGGATCGGCGGGACCGGGATTCGCCTACGGATTTGGCGGACTCGCGCTCGGAACAATCGTCGGCTGCGTTGCCGTCGCCTTTATTTCAATCTGGGGCCCACGCACGGGTATGGCGCAAATGCCACTGGGGCGCCTAGCGTTCGGTGCATTGAATTTTGTACCTCAGATCTTCCTCATCGCAAGCTTGATCGCCTACAACGCCCTGAATGATCTCTTCGGAGTGAACGCCTTGGCTAACTCCCTGGGCGTCCCCTTCGCACTCGCACTAGTCGTCGTAGTCGCTATCGAAGTTGTCGTTGTCATCTTCGGTGTACGACTGATGAAGATCCTCGGCATGATCATCAGTTCAGTCATGCTGGTCATCTGCATCTGGCTCCTTGTCTCTGTCGCCGGCACCGCACCCGACCCGGCTCCGGCTATGCAAAGTGGGTTCCCACTGGGGTTGTTCCTTCTCGCTGTCGCTCTCGGGCTCAGTGGCTCAATCGCATGGACGGTGCAAGCGTGCGACTTATCAAGAGTGCTTCCGGCGCGAACATCCCCCCGAGGTGTCTTCCTCTGGGTCTTCGTCGGAATGACAGTTCCACTCCTGGTGCTGGGCGGAATCGGTGCTTGGGTGTCGACAGATGCTGCGTTGGCTAATCCCATGGGTCGAGTCCAAGAGTTGCTGGGTGCTGGGCCAGCAGCAGCGGTTGCTCTTGTAGTGCTAGGTGTCTCGCTCGCAACCGCAAATGCTTTCAACGACTTCAGCGCAGGGTTGAGCCTGCGGCAAATGGGCGTTCGGCTTCCGAGAGTTGCATGTTCGCTCATCGTCGCGGCCGTCGGCCTCTGCTTAGCGATCGCCAGTATGCATACGAGTCTTGGTGAATTAACATCCGACATCGTGTTGTTCGCTGGCTACTACACAGCACCGTGGTTCGGAGTGGCTATTTACGAACTCATCGTTCGTCGACACGACAGCCAGCCGTGGCGGATCCCAGCTCAGTCCAGCAAAGCGGCAGCCACCGCCTTCCTAGCAGGTTTCGTACTTCTCCTCCCCTTCACCGCCACTCCACTAGGCAATCAGTTGGCAGCTGCGTATCCAATCCCCTTTGGCTGGTTTGGCTTCATCGGCCGCGATCTACTCAATGGGGGCGACGCTGGATTTATTTCCGGGGTTGTTTTCGGGCTAGTGTTGTATGCAGCATTAAGAAGCTTCCTGTCGAAGTCACCACAAAAGTTTGAAAGTCTCTCCTACCCATCGGAGTCAAAGTGAGTATCGGCGCAATGATCCCCAATGGCGGGGCAGTCGCCTCCCGCCTTCAACCCGTTGACGTTGCGCGCATCGCGGAGCAGGCCGGCGCTGAAGGGCTGTGGCCAAGCGACCATCTGCTCATGGTCGATAAGCCAATCGACTACTACCCCTACAGCGACGACGGACACCTCACCTGGGATGTCACCGACGACTACCTCGAGACGTTGTTGTGTTGCGCCGCGATGGCGGCCGTGACCACAAAAGCTGTAGTCGGACCTGCGGTCATGATCCTTCCGCAACGCAATGTGCTCCAGGTGGCCAAAGAGGCCGCCACCATCGATCGCATCAGTAATGGTCGATTCATCCTCGGTGTGGGTTCTGGTTGGAATATCCCGGAGATGGAGGCATTCGGTTATCCGTTCAAGGGCCGCACCAAACGATTCGAAGAACAACTCGCGGTATTGGCCGATGCATGGTCGGGCCGGCCTCAGGCATTCGAGGGTGAACAGATTCGGATTGACCCGGACCTCGTCTTGCACCCACGCCCCACGAACGGCAAAGAGGTGCCGATCCTCGTAGGCGGCATGGTGGCACCGGCACTCAAACGTGCGGCAAGAGCTGGCGGCTGGATGGCCATCTCTGCGGCGCATATCTGGGATTTAGAGGCAATGGCTTCGTCTATGCAGATCTACCGAGATTCGTGTGCCGAGTTGGGCACCGTTGCGCGACCGGTGCTCAAACTTCATTCCGTCCCAGACACCCAGCATCTGGTCACTGACATTGTGCGCGAATCACTTGAGAAGCTTGGCTTCCTTCATGTGATCGTGGATCCACCCTGGGGCACGAGTACCGATGCGGGCGCCGAGATGATCGGCTCACTGTCAGAGTTCTTCTCCGGCGAACCCATCACGCGCTTCTGGGCCTGAGCCCACCACTAAACAAAAGTGGCGCCACACACATTGGGTGTGGCGCCACTTTGTTTACGTTTAGCGATGCAGGTCGAAGCGATCAAGCTCCATGACCTTGACCCACGCCTTGACGAAGTCACCGACAAACTGGGCATGACCGTCGGAAGCGCCGTAGACCTCGGTCTGCGCACGCAACTGCGAATTGGATCCGAATGCTAGATCAACTCGGCTGGCTGTCCAACGCAACTCACCCGTCTTGCGATCACGGCCCTCGAAGAGGTTGTCGTCACTTGACGAAGGTGTCCAGACCGTAGCCATGTCGGCGATGTTGACGAAGAAATCATTCGTCAACACACCTGGGCGATTTGTCAGGATGCCTACCTGAGTCTGATTGGTGTTGGCGTTGAGTGCACGCATGCCACCGACTAGAGCAGAGGCTTCCGGAGTGCTGAGGTTGAGCAGCGCCGCACGCTCCACAAACATCTTCTCTGCCGGCAACGTGAAGCCCTTACCGAGGTAGTTGCGGAATCCGTCAAACGTGGGTTCGAGTACGGCAAACGACTCGACATCAGTCATCGCTGCGGATGCATCGGTACGACCCGGAGTGAAGGGCACCGTAACTGCAACGCCCGCGTCCTTTGCCGCCTTCTCGATGGCAGCACCACCGGCAAGAACGATCAAGTCAGCGAGTGAGACCTTCTTCGCGCCCGCGCCATCGAATGCAGTCTTGACGCCTTCGAGTGACTTGAGCACCTTCGCTAGCTGCGCCGGGTCATTGACCTCCCAGCCACTCTGCGGCTCGAGACGAATGCGTGCACCGTTTGCTCCGCCGCGCCGGTCAGTGCCGCGGAAGGTTGCAGCAGATGCCCAAGCAGTCGCAACGAGTTCGGAGACGGTCAACCCGGAAGCGAGCACCTTCTCCTTCAGCGATGCGATGTCAGCAGCATCAACCAGAGGGTGGTCGACTGCCGGGACCGGGTCCTGCCAGATGAAGTCCTCTGCAGGCACCTCGACACCGTGATAGCGGGCCTTCGGGCCGAGGTCACGATGTGTGAGCTTGAACCACGCCTTTGCGAACGCATCGGCGAACTCATCGGGATTCTCGAGGAAGTGGCGTGCGATCGGCTCGTAGATCGGATCAAAACGCAACGCAAGATCGGCAGTCGTCATGACTGGGGCATGACGCTTGCTGGGATCATGTGCATCCGGCACGAGAGTGGCGGCTGCCGGATCGGTGGGGATCCAGTCGCGCGCTCCGGCTGGTGTGGTCATGAGAGTCCACTCCCAGCGGAAGAGCGTCTCGAGGTAGCTCATATCCCACGTGATAGGAGTGGGAGTCCATGCACCCTCGTGGCCAGAACTGATGGTGTCGTATCCATCGCCGGTGCCCATGCTGTTCTTCCAGCCAAGGCCCATCTGCCAGATCGGAGCACCTTCGGGCTCGGGGCCGATGTACTTATCGGGATCACCCATTCCGTGCATCTTGCCGAAGGTGTGACCACCTGCAACGAGTGCGACGGTCTCGTAGTCGTTCATTGCCATGCGTGCGAACGTCTCGCGTACGTCGCGCGCTGACGCCATCGGGTCAGGCACGCCGTTGGGGCCCTGCGGGTTGACGTAGATCAGACCCATCTGCACAGCGCCGAGTGGGTTTTCGAGTTGGCGGTCTCCGGTGTAGCGATTGTCAGCGAGCCAGTCCACCTCGCTGCCCCAGTAGGTCTCGTCAGGTGCGTAGACATCGGCGCGGCCACCAGAGAATCCACCGGTCTTGAATCCCATTGACTCAAGTGCGACGTTGCCCGCGAGGATCATCAGATCTGCCCAGGAAAGCTTGCGGCCATACTTCTGCTTGATCGGCCAGAGCAGGCGACGGGCCTTATCAAGGTTGACGTTGTCTGGCCAGCTGTTCAGTGGTGCGAAGCGCTGCATGCCCGCGCCACCGCCACCGCGGCCATCGCTGATGCGATAGGTGCCGGCACTGTGCCACGTCATACGGATGAAGAAAGGGCCGTAGTGGCCGTAGTCAGCGGGCCACCATTCCTGCGAGTCAGTCATCACAGCAGTGAGATCGGCCTTGAGCGCTGCGTAGTCAATAGTGTTGAACTCCGCGACATAGTCGAAGCCCTCACCCATCGGGTCAGGGGGCCCACCAGCCTGAGCCAGGACGCGCAGGTTGACCTCGTCGGGCCACCAGTCCTTGTTCTGGGTACCGCCCGAGCTGGACCCGTGCATCACGGGGCACTTTCCTTCGCTTGCCATATCTGCCTCTCTTCGTTGCCTGGAGTTGTGATGATGAGAACAAACTGTGTGGAATTAAGTCTTATGTTTAGAATTCTTGCCGGTGAGTGCCATGACCGCAACAGGATCGTCACTCTTGTCCCTGCATGAGGCGCAACGGCCCCAATAGACAACCTCGGCTTCGTCAACTTCGAAGCCGTGCGAGTCGCTTGGAGTGAGGCATGGGACAGCACCCGCCGCGCAATCGACATCTACTAGGTGCCCACACTCACGACAGATCATGTGGTGATGGTTGTCGTGGACGCGACCCTCAAACCGGGCCGGCGAACCCGCCGGCTGAATACGCCTGACCAGCCCCGCTTCATTTAGTGCTGCGAGCGCGTCATAGACCGCCTGCCGCGAAATCGCGCCGATACGCGTCACTGCAAATTCCCACACGGAATCAGCACTCGCGTGGGAGTTAGCCCGCACCGCCTCAAGGACGGCCAGACGCTGCGCTGTCACCTGAAGCCCGCAGGCACGCAGGTCATCGGCTAGGTCGTGGGACACAGCCTCAGACTACCTCTGATTCTGGAATGAATCAAGAATTGTGGATAGGTTGTCCGGTCCCCTTTCAATCCGGGCAGCGGGACTGGCTACTTCTTCAGGACGATCCCTACCTTGGTGGCACTCGCGCTGCCTTGGCTAGTCGTTGCGGTGACCTTGACCGAGTAGATGCCGGGCTTGAGTTTGGTGATTGTGTAGGCGAAACCGGTCGCTGTGACTGGAGCGGTCCACTTGGCCCTCACGAGCCACGACACCTTGTAGGTCGCGCTGGGCGCTCCGTTGAGCGCGGCAGCTTTCCAGGTGACCGCGATCTGCCCGACGACCTTCGTCGTCTTGCCCACGAGTGAGCCCGGCGCACTGGGCGCCGCAGCCGCTAGCGCAGCAGCAGACACCACAGATGCCACACTCGTGCCCCCGTCGGAAACCGCGGAGACTCGGAACGTGTAACTGCTGCCCTTGATCAAGCCGGTCACGGTCGTCGACAACACCGTCGAGTCCGCGCGTGCAACTGGCGACCATCCATCCGTGCCCTTGCGATACTCCACTATGTAGTTCGTGATCGCCGAACCACCATCGCTTGCCGGTGCTGTCCACGAGATCACCACCGACGTCGTGGTGCGAGTGCCGATCAATGGTCGACCTGGAGCACCCGGAGCATCAAGCACCACAGCGGCGAGAGTCGAAACCGCCGATGACGGGTCAGTGTTGCTGCCGGTGCCAGCGATGTTCACCGCTGACACCTTGAAGACGTACGACGATGAAGCAGCAAGCCCAGTCACCGTAATCGACGTCGCCGCCGAAGCCGTATGAGCAAACGTCGACCACGAATTCTCCGACGCAAGCCGGTACTGCACCACATAGTCAGTAATCGCAGAACCACCATCACTCACCGGCGCAGACCACGACACCACAAGTGACGAACTTGTCGCACCCGACGCACTCACACCTGTCGGCATCCCCGGAGCAGTCGCTGCCATGGCGAGAGTCGACACTGGAGACGACGAATCAGTGTTGATGCCCGTTCCTGCAGTGTTTACAGCTGCAATCTTGAATACATACGAAGACGAAGCCGCAAGCCCGGTCACCGTAATCGACGTCGCCGCCGAAGCCGTATGAGCAAACGTGGACCACGAACTCCCCGACGCAAGCCGGTACTGCACCACATAGTCAGTAATCGCAGAACCACCATCACTAGCCGGGGCAGACCACGACACCACAAGTGACGAATTTGTCGCACCCGACGCACTCACACCTGTCGGCATTCCCGGAGCGCCAGCCAGCGTCCGACCCCAAGCACCCTGCACGACACGCGTCGACTCAGATGCCCCGTCGATGCCCGACACTGTCACTGGAGCCGATCTGTTGGTTGTCGAGTTGTTACCTAACTGACCGTCACCGTTCCAGCCCCAGCATCGGGCGGTACCGTCCACCATCACCGCACACGAATGACCGGCACCGGCACTCACGCTGACCGCGGTCGTGGCGGGTGTCAACCCAGTGATGCCCGACACCAGTACTGGAAAAAGACTGTCGGTAGTTGAGTTGTTACCCAACTCGCCAGAGTCGTTAAAACCCCAGCATTTCGCGGTGCCGTCCGCCATCACCGCGCACGAATGAGCGCCGCCGGTACTCACACTCACTGCGGTCGTGGCGGCCGTCAACCCAGTGATGCCCGACACCTGCACTGGCACGGGACTGCTCGCGGTCGAGTTGTTTCCCAACTCACCAGAGTCGTTGTAGCCCCAGCATTTCGCGGTGCCGTTTGCCATTACCGCACACGAATGATCGGCAGCGGTGCTCACGCTAATTGCGGTCGTGGCTGGTGTTGACCCAGTGATGCCCGACACCGGCACTGGGACGGGACTATCGGTGGTCGAGTTGTTGCCCAACTCGCCTTCCCCGTTGTAGCCCCAGCATGTCGCGGCACCATCCGCCATCAACGCACACGAATGAGCGCCACCGCTACTCACACTCACCGCGGTCGTAGCGGGTGTCAAGCCAGTGATGCCCGACACCAGCACTGGGACGGAACTGTCGGTGGTCGAGTTGTTGCCTAACCGACCTTCGCCGTTGTAGCCCCAGCATTTCGCGGTGCCATCCGCCATCAACGCACATGAATGAGCGCCACCGCTACTCACACTCACTGCGGTCGTAGCGGGTGTCAGGCCAGTGATACCGAACACTGATACTGGAACGGAACTGTCGGTGGTCGAGTTGTTGCCTAGCTGGCCGTCGCTGTTGTCACCCCAGCATTTCGCGGTGCCAGTCGCCATCAGCGCACACGAATGATAGAAACCGGTGCTCACGCTGACCGCAGTCGACGCTAGTGTCGACCCGGCAATGACCGACACCGATACTGGAACTGAACTATTGGTCGTCGAATTGTTACCCAACTGGCCGTAGTCGTTGTCACCCCAGCATTTCGCGATGCCAGTCGCCATTAGCGCACACGAGTGATAGAAACCAGCATCAAGTACGGATGCCTGTTCGCTCCACGCACTGGCACCTGTTGAGTTGACCGCCGCTATCTGAAACATGTAAGTCGATAGAGGTGCGAGTCCGGTGACGGTCATGGTTGGTGCAGTCGAAGCGGTATGAGTGAATGTTGACCAGTTCAGCTCACCAACCTTGCGGTACTCAATGGAGTAATCGCTAATCGCTGCACCACCATCGGTCGCGGGAGCGGACCACGTCAGGTCGAGAGACGAACCTGTTGCGTTCGCGACAGAGACGCGCATTGGAACACCCGGGGCCACCGAACCATCGGCCTGAGCCGGCGCCACCACGCCCGACATGCCCGCAGCCACGATCGCGAGTCCGACCGCCGCCCGAGCCAGCCCGCCAATGGGACGCATGGCAACTCCTTTAATCCTTTATCGAAACCACCCTTGGTCCCGCACCGTCAGGTCTATTTCAGACCCACGTTTTTAGCAGACTTAGGAGTCAACCGCTATTTCTTTAGCACGATCCCAGCCTTGGTGGTGCTCGCGCTGCCTTGGCTGGTCGTTGCCGTGACCTTCACCGAATACGTCCCCGGCTTGAGTTTGGTGATTGTGTAGGCAAAGCCGGTCGCCGTGACTGGAGTGGTCCACTTAGCACCAACGAGCCAGGACACCTTGTAGGTCGCGCTGGGCGCTCCGTTAAGCGAGCCAGCTTTCCAGGTCACCTTGATCTGACCGGCGACCTTCGTCGTCTTGCCCGCCAGCGAACCCGGCGCGCCCGGTGCCGCAGCCGCCAACGCAGCCGCTGACACCACCGATGTCGGACTGGTTCCGCCAGCAGACACCGCGGAGACCCGGAACGTGTAACTACCGCCCTTGGTCAACCCGTTTACGGTCACAGAAAGCGCCGTCGAATCAGCACGCGTAAACGTCGTCCACGTGCCTGTGCCCTTGCGGTACTCCACTATGTAGTTCGTGATCGCAGAACCGTTTGCCGCGGCAGCCGTCCATGAGATCGCAACAGACGTCGTCGTCCTAGCACCGATAACCGGTTTGCCCGGAGCACCTGGAGCGTTGAGCACGGCGGCAGCCAGAGTCGACACCGGGGATGATGGGTCAGTATTGATGCCCGTGCCGATGAGGTTCACTGCTGACACCTTGAAGACGTACGACGATGAAGCTGCGAGCCCAGTCACCGTTATGAAAGTTGATGCCGACACAGCATGCATGAATGTCGTCCACGAATTCGCCGACGCTAGGCGGTACTGCACCAAATAATCAGTAATTGCAGAACCACCATCACTAACCGGGGCAGACCACGACACCACAAGTGACGAACTTGTCGCACCCGACGCACTCACACCTGTCGGCATTCCCGGAGCCGTCGACGCAGCGGCAAGAGTCGACACCGCATTGGAGGGATCTGAATAGTCGCCCGTGCCCTCTGAGTTAACAGCCGCGACCTGGAACACATACGAAGACGCAGCAGCAAGCCCCGTCACTGTTATGGACGTTGCAGACGAGACAGCATGGCTAAATGTCGACCATGAACTCTCCGACGCAAGGCGGTACTGCACGACATAGTCAGTGATCGCCGCACCACCATTGGCACTCGGAGCAAACCACGACACATTAAGCGACGAACTCGTCGCATCAGACGCATCCAGATCCATCGGCGCGTCCGGGGCGCCTACCACCGTCGACGCCGCACTCGATACATCCGAATACGTGCCAGTGCCTACAGAGTTGATTGCGGCAACCTTGAACTCGTAGGAGGTCAGGGCAGTCAGCCCTGTTACCTTAAATGTTGTCAAAGCTGAGTTAGTGCGCGCAGACAAAAACCACGAACTCGCTGAAGCAAGCCGAGCCTGCACCACATACTCAGTGATCGTCGCACCACCATCCGAGGTCGGCGCAGACCACGACACATCAAGCGACGTGCCCGTCGCACCCGATGCGACCACATTGGTCGGGGAACCGGGAACGGCAATCGACGTCGTTCCCACGGCACTCACGCGTGCGCGTGTTGTCGAGGTAGCCCCGGTGATACCCGAAACTCCGACCGGAACATTGCTCAGTTCTCTTGTGTCGTCTCCAAGTTCGCCACTGCTGTTGCTACCCCAGCACTTTGCACTACCGTCCGCTAACTCCGCACACGTATGTGTAGTACCTGCGCTGACGCTCAGGGCATTGGTGATACCTGAGACGAGAGTCGGTACATTGCGGGAAGTATTCGATGCGTCACCCAACTCACCATTGAGGTTCCTACCCCAGCAGCGAACTCCACCACTCGCCATTACGGCACAGGTGTGATTGACACCAGCGTTCACACTCACCGCCAATACGTTGGCCGTTGTCCCCGTAATCAGCGCCACAGACACTGGCACGTTGCTATCGGTATTTGACTCGTCGCCCAATTGACCTTCGATGTTGGCACCC
>Ga0164294_10001226_pt1 | contig 23931 bp, 21 predicted proteins | sample GEODES005metaG_FD_111479 | JGI IMG/M metagenome (GOLD analysis project Ga0164294, IMG submission 111479) | Oligotrophic lake water microbial communities from Sparkling Lake, Wisconsin, USA - GEODES005 metaG | ecosystem: Environmental > Aquatic > Freshwater > Lake | place: USA: Sparkling Lake...
ACATTATGGATTAATTTTTTCAATAATTTATAAATTATTATTCATACATAGTCTAAATTGTATATAATCTATAGATTATTTTATTTCTTTATTATTTTTATAATAATTTATATTATTCTATATTATTATTGTTTAGATTATTGTTTTAATCCACAATATAACATAGAATATATTATTTAACTACTAAAATAATATATTCTTCTATTTATGATTTAACTTCTTCCGCTTTAGTCTGCTTTAATTTATATAATTCTCGTCTTCTCTCATTTATGTATTGGGCGTTTGCATTATAATAATTCTTCTTTTGTATAGTTATTTGCTCTTTATGAGCTTCATTATATAATTTATTTTGTATTTTAATTCTCTCTTTATTTAACTGCTTATATGCTCTGTTCTTTGCTCTTATAGTTAGTCTATTATCATTTCTATATTCTGCACGAGTTCGTCCAGCTATAAACATATTTACACATTCATTTTCCTTTTGGTACTTGCCTTCAATTCTTTCTAATTCTTGCTTATTATTACATTTACATAATTCAACTAATTCTATTTGGTAATCTCCTCCTTCTATTACCTTAAATGATGAATAATAAGAATATTTAGTATTATCTTTTGAATAGCAATAATAGTCTATTACATGTTTTGCTAATCTTGCTTCTAAAGTTTGAGTAGTAGACCCATAATAACAAAGGTTTAATGAAGGACTAAATATTCGGTAGATTTTGGCGGTTTCGTAGTTAGGCATTTTATATACTAAATATATTATTTTTTTCTTTAACTACTTATTTTCCTAAATAATATAATTATTTTTAATTAATTAATTAAATACTTTTTAACGAACCATTCCTGAAAATTTACCGCCACTCATAGCACCGCCTGAATATACACCTGAACCCATAGAATGAGCCATCTTCATTTTCTGCTTCATAGCTTCTTTAACAGCCGGCATCTGCTCGTTGCCTGAATTCTGCATATCGCCATGGATACCCCCTCCTAATACTCGGTTGTATTCAGCACTTAATACTGGATTAACCATCTGCATAGATTTAGCATCTTCAACGAGCGATTTAGTTAGAATGCCTGTGAAAATCTGCGACGAACCAGCAACAGTAGAGAAAATACCGCTATTGACCGCTAAAATAACAATTTCAGGGGTGATATTTGCAGACGAAGCAGTTACATATTGTGTAACTCCTAATTTAACTTGGAAGTTAAACGAACCAATACAGCCCGGAGCTAAATACGAAGGAAGCGATAAATCAGTTGGCGACACAACAAAGATAGAACCAGTTGTAGCTTGAAAACCTAAACCACCATTTCCTGTATCTCCACCAGTTTTTGTAGTTAACTGATTTACTCGTCCGCTGAATTGAGCCCAAGTTTGTTTAGAACCATTCTTAACCGATAATTGGTATAGCGAAAACTGATTAGCAGACGATAATAGACCTGAAGCGTTATTAAGATTAATTGAGACGCTATTAATTACGCAATTGTATTCGGCATCTTGAACGGTCATATCCGCTAAAGATTTACGAACACAGATAATAAATAGATCCGGTAGCTGATTTAACTGAATATTGTTGCTACTTAACGATTTTTCTGTTCCTTGACCTGCTATAGCAACATTAGTAACCGTAATAAAGCGTGGAATATCGGTATATGGGACTACATTTTTAGCAGTAATTAAATCGGTGGACTGCGAGGAGTTAAAGCATACAACAAGTTCTGTTCCAGCAAATGGAATTGCACTATTTGATGTTCCACCATCAACATTAATACCTAATTCAACTTTGGTTACAACAGTAGAGGCGACGCCTACTGATAAAAAGCGTTTTGCAGTGCTGTCAATATTAAATACGAAATTCATAGCATTAATACCTACTAAACCCTGATTGTTGTAGGCAGGTTGTCCGTAGATGAAAGGCGATAAACCAATAATGGGTTCAAATACTTCAACTTCATACGCTAATTTGAAAACATCAGTATCACCTGAAGAAGTTAGGGTTTTAGTTGCAGCAGCTGAACCTACTTTTCTGCTGAAGTCAACAAGTTTAACTGGATAAGCACCTCGTGGCTGGAAATATTTATTGTATCCAGTCTGATTAGCAGTAGCAAGAACATTATTAGCATTTGAAGTAGCAATATTTGTAGTGTAAAGAGCGGTATTAAAATCTACTAAATTGGGACACATACCATCATATCTAGCAAGTTCTTCCTGCGACATCATTTGAAGTAATTGGGGAAGAATATCCTGAATATTTGAAGACACATTAGAATTGTTAATAGTTGCCGAAGCAGTTGTAAATAAATGATTTAATGGAAATGCTTGAAGAGCATATTGAGAGCCGTAGCCACCAGCAAAAGAACCATTAGCAACACCTGTTTCTGTTACTGTAAAGCGAATTGTGGATCTAACAAATACCTCACGATCTACAACAACATTTTCAGAGGGGACTGTTACATTAAAAGTTAAGGACGAGGCTGACTGCGAGATTGACTGGAAGGGCTGGTATGTTTTGGAAGCTGCACCACTTTTAACCGCATAAGTAAGTTTATCTGTGATTCCGCCTAATACCGAATCGCGAACTAAAACCGTGGAGAAGTCAGAGGACATTTTTATATATATTAGTTATATAATTATTTTGGTTGGTTATTTCTAAACAAAATAATTAATTAATTAAGAAAATGTAAGAATATAATTTCCGCTTAAATCTCGGTTAACCTTTAAATTAGCCACTTTATAATTTCCACTTAAATCAGTACCGCTTGTATCAAATATTTCATTAATTGCCGAAGTTGCATCAATAGCATTTAATAAATCTTCATGGGTCATAGTCTCATAACCTTCAATTCCGTAATATTTGCCTAAAGCTTGGGTTTCCTCTAAACTCGTTCTATCAAAGTCGTTAATAGCCATTTTATAATATATAAATATATTTTTATTTATTATAAAATTTAATTAAATGTTTTATTGTATATTTCTCACACTCATAGAAGCCAAATTTATTTGTTGGTTTTCTCCTAATACTTTCTTTTGAAATAATAGTTTAATAGAGGACATAGCTCCACTTGCTAAAGTAAAAGGGATTAAAGTACCTGTTTTGGTTCTCCAAAAAACATTTATATCAATATTTTTAAGAGATTGATTACCTGTTAAATCTATCATACGATAAATTTTAGGAGTAAGTAAAATATTGGGTCTGTACCCTTGCTGATTACTCTGTAAATCTGTAATAACAAAAGCAAAAGCATTATCTAAACTTGAAGTTGGTGGACTTGATCCGATTGAAGAAGATGCTGTAAATTGATTGACTATAATAGGGATTGAAGTAGTAGTAAATACAATAGCATTAACAGGCGTCCATGTATCAATAGTGCTTATTTCTTGGCTCTGCTTTATTAATAATTTTTGATGACTATAATTGTCTGTTCCTGTTGTTGGAATTGTTACAACTCCTGTTGATGAGTTTGTATATGTTGATAAAAATGTATAAGGAATAATAGAATTGAGAGCAGGACTTGGAGTTAATAATCCTAAACCTGAACTATTAAAATTTAATGTATAATATAATTCTCTCTTTCCTGTGCTATTTGTTATTACTTTTTTGGTTGCTGGAAGACTGCTAAATAAACTATATAATGGAGCATTAAAAGCAAGTTCAAATTTAAATGGTGTATTTGGTAGAGCAGTTCCTACTGAATTTCCACCTCCAGCCCCCCAAACTGTTTCAGGCATAGCATAATTAATATTAGCAATTACAGCGTTGGCTGCCGTTTGGTATGTTTCAAATAACATAGAAACATATACATCAGCAGTTAAATTACTTTCATTCCAGTCAATAAAGGGAGGTGTTGGGTATTGTCTCGCACTAATACTTAAAAATTGGTTTGTTAATCCTGTATCTCCTATTATAACAACCCAATTATTATATATAAATTCCATTAAATTTTTATACGCTAATTTTAGAGTTTTATTAACCATAGTTATAAAATTGTTATAACTATTACAATAATAATAGGAGTATAATGCTGTATTCTTTCCTGTTAATGAGTTTTTTGTTGGTGCTGTTTCATCTTCTAAATCTTTAATCCATTTAACGCTTTCAATTATAGAGGTTGATGAAATGTTACTTGGAATTGCTATTGCTCCTGCTGAAGTTGTTTGAGCCGCATACATGAATGATAATCCGGCAGCGTTTGTTGAAAATACTGTTGACCCTGTTTTTCCTACTGATACACTTAATCCAAATCCTGCTGTATTATTTATTATTGTTTTAAATAAAGAAAAAGTCTCTAATCCTGTATTCCGTTTATAAATATAAATTGATCTAGTTATAGGTGAACTAACTGTTATAGTTGTTCCATCTTGACTCATATCCATATCTGTTCCCCATTCTATACTATTTATACCTGTTATAGTAGCAACTGCTGTAAATGCTGTTGTTCCTGAACCTGTCCTTTTATAAACTCTAATATAATTACCAATATCTGAAACTTTAGACGATAAAGCACACCCATAAAGGGCATCTGCTGATATAGCAACAAGACTTCCAAGTCTTTCTCCAGCAGTTCCGTTAAATTGTCCTACATAATCGTATATACCTGTTCCAGTATTAAAAAAAGCAAACTGCACATATCCGCTATTATTATCATACCCATAAGCAGATGATATATAATAAGAACCGTCGTTACTCACACCTGCTCCTTTTTCATATAAAGTATTTACACCTTCTAACTCTGAACCTTTTTCTGGTCGTCCAGTCCAAACCCCAGTTGTACTATTATATTGCATCATTCTTGCTCTTCCACCTGTAGAAGTTAATCTTGCTACCCAAATCCAAGATCCGTTTCCGCTTATAGCACATCTATGAGCTTGTCCTGCTAATAATTGAAAAGAAGAAGTTGAGGTTATTGTTCCTGTTGTTGAACTTATAGCGTCCCATAAATAAATACCTTTTAAAGTTGAACTAGCAACAACTCGTGTTCCATCGCTACTCATATCTAAACTATTAAATCCTAATAATTGTGTTTCATTTCCTGTTCCACTCATAATTAAATTAGTGTTAATAGCATTTGTTGTTGTAGTGCCTCTCCAAAGATAAATTCTGCCTGATTGTGAAGAAAAGTCAGGGTCAGCAACTGCAAGATTTATAGATGTATCATTATCAAAATCTGCTGTTTTTATTCTGAGTCCAAATAAGTATGTTGACGCTGATTGCGTAATTTGTGCTACATTATTATAATTTGTTACTGATGAAGATGAAATTAAACTCCCATTTGTTGCTGTTAAAGCTACTTTATAAATTGTTTTATCAGGGTCAAAAGTTCCTGTTTGTGTTAAATCAGGTTCGCCTACTATTACAGGTAAATTATATGTATCTAATTGAAATCGTGCTACACTCATGTAATAATCTCCAGTATTTTTTATTATTGGGGTTTCTCGTGTTTCTAAAAATTTAAGAGGTTGTTGCTCTTGTGTTGTAGTGTTATATATATTCGTTTGCTGTAAATCAAAATACACATAATCAGGATTATTTAATTGATTAAATTTATCAACTTGAGACATTTATATATATAAAATGTTATTTAAATTATTCTTATGTTTTAAAACTTTTTTTTACATTATATCTCTCACATTTACAGAAGCCATACTTATTTTTTGTTTTTCTCCTAATATTTTCTTTTCAAATAAGAGTTTAATAGAACTCATAGCTCCACTTGCTAAAGTAAAAGGTACTAAAACACCTGTTTTGGTTCTCCAAAAAACATTTATATCTATAGTTTTGAGAGGTTGGTTTCCAGTTAAATCTATTTTTCTATCTAATTCAGGAACATATAACACATTTGGTCTGTATCCTTGTTGGTTAGTCTGCAAGTCCGTAATAATATAATCAAAAGCATTATCTAAACTTGAACTTGGTGAATTAGATCCGATTGAAGAAGATGCTGTAAACTGATTGACTATAATAGGGATTGATGAAGTTGTAAAAACAATTGCGTTTATAGGCGTCCATGTATCAATTGTGCTTATTTCTTGACTTTGTTTTATTAATAATCTTGAATGACTATAAGCAAATGTATTAGTATTTGGTATTGTAATAGTCGTTCCACTTGTATATGATGCTAAAAATGAATAAGGAATAACCGAATTTAAACTGGGACTTGGATTGACTAACCCTATACCTGAACTAACAAAATTTAACACATAATAGGTTTCTTTTAATCCTGTTGAACTTGTTATAATTTTCCTTTTTGCAGGAAGACTACTAAATAAACTATATAATGGAGCATTAAAAGCAACTTCAAATTTTAAAGGAGTATTTTTTACTGGAGTTCCTACATAATTAGTAGACACAGTCGCCCAAGTTGTATTAGGCATAGCATAATTAAGATTATCTATAACTGCGTTGGCTGCCGATTGATAAGTTTCAAATAATAATGTTACATATATATCAGCAGTTAAATTTGTTTCATTCCAGTCAATAAAAGGAGGTGTTGGATAGTGAATAGCGGTTATATCTAAAAATTGATTAGTAATTCCTGCGTCATTTATTACAGCAATCCAATTATTATAAATTCGTTCTATAAAATTTTTATATGCTAATTTGAATGTTTTATTAACCATCGCTATAAAACTATTATAATTATCACAATAATAATATGAAAATAATGCTGTATTTTTTCCTGTTAATGAGTTTTTTGTTGGTGCGGTTGCCGAATCTATACTTTTAATCCATTTTACGCTTTCAATTGTAGGGACTGAAGAGAGTTCACTTGGAAGTGGTATAACTGTTCCTGATGGTCTACTATCAGGAACGGTATAATTATATATTGTGCCTCCTGAATTAGCAAGAAAAAATGCTTCTCCACTATTAGCCATAGAAATACTGAGTCCATAACTTAAACTTGAATTAATATTTGGAATAGTAATAGTTTGCGATAGGGTGTATGTTTCTACACCTACTCCTCGTCTATAAATATATATTGAAGCATTACCTGAGGCAGACACGCTAATAACTGAACCATCATTACTCATAGAAACTGATGTTCCCCAACTAACAGAATTAACACCTGTTATAGTAGACCCAGTAAGAAAAGCAAAAGCCGTTCCTGATCTTTTATAAATATGTAAAAAATTACCTATTCCTGATGTTCTACCAGTAGAAGCACAAGCATAAACTCCGTTTCCTGACATAGCAAATGCTGTTCCTATTCTATCTCCTGTTGTTGGTGCTGAAAATTGTCCTGCTAATACATAATTCGTCCCATCAAATCTCCTAAATTCTACATATCCTTTTTCTGTGTCGTGTAAATAGCCTGTAGACATCCAATAATTAGCATCTGTGCTAAATTGTGCTCCTTTATTATATAACTGCATTATTCCTGTTTGTCCGATTTCTGCTCCTACTTGTGCTTGAGTTGAAAAATTATAAAATCGTGAAAATCCCCCATCTGCTCCTGTATTTTGTTTTCCAATCCATAAAAAATTGCCGTTTCCTGCTATTGTTGTTTGTATAGCATCTCCAGATGCTGTTGGGTATGGAGTAATTATTGCTGATTCAGTTGTTACATATACACCATTTACTATACTATATAAATAAACATTTGGAGTTAAAAGGGCACTAGCAACTGCTCGTAATCCTCCATCACTAATTCCTACTGATGCTCCTAATCCTACTCCTCCTGATTGTAACACATGTTGTATTGAATTATTTGTTGTTGTTCCTTTCCATATAAAAACTGTCCCATCTCCACTATTAAAGTTAGGATCACTTACCGCTACACATATATCATTTTTAGTTCCTGTATTCGCTGTTCTAACACTATAGCCAAAAAATGTAGAGATGTTTGGTACTATTTCTTGTGCTGTTAAATAAAAAGTAGTGGCAGTTAATGTTGCTGTTGTTGTAAAAGATCCGTTTGTTATATTCATAGCCACTTTATAAATAGTCTTATCAGGGTCAAAAGTTCCTGTTTGTGATAAATCAGGTTCACCTACAAAAACAGGTAAATTATAAGTGTCTAATTGGAATCGTGCTACACTCATGTAATAGTCGCCTGTATTAGCAATAACTGGTGTCTCTCGTGTCTCTAAAAATTTAAGAGGTTGCTGTTCTTGCTCTGTACTATTTTGTATATTTGTTTGTTGAAGGTCAAAATATACATAATCAGGATTGTTTATTTGATTAAATTTATTCACTTGAGACATTTATATATATAAAATGTTATTAAAATTATTCTTATGTTTTAAAACTTTTTTTAAATTAAACTATTTTATAGTATTATTATATAAATGAGTAATGCTAAAATATTTAATTTTTTGAGTATAGCTGGATTACAAACATTAGTAGGGTCTTCTGCAGATAAAGATGTTGTTTATAGTGCTGATTATGATTTAATGGAAGAAAAAGACTTTAAAAAGACTACTTCTATTTATGACAAAATATTAGATTTATTTAGAAAAAAATATAAGATTGCTCTTAATCCTAAAAGTAATATTTGGATTATTGATTTTAAATGTGGAATGTTTAGGGGACAACCTATAAGATGGGATAAAGAAAGTATTAAAAAGGGTTTTGTATTAATAGATAATGAACCTAAATATTTTGTTGATTGTTTACAGCAAGAAAGCAGGATAAAGATGGATGCTATTGCTGTTGATGCTAATGGAGAAATAAATGAATATAGTGATATTTATTTTATAAAAATAGGTTCTAATGAATTAACAAGAGAGATTAGTCCTGAAGAAACTGCTATTTTAATATATAAAGATTTTCATCATTATTTAGAAGAAAAGAATTATTTTAAAGCAGTTAAAAGGTTATATAGTTATGCAAAAATTAAGAACATGAAACCATTAATAAAAGCATTATTAAAAGTTATAAATAGTCAATTAGGTAGACAATCCAAATTAATTGCTGATTTAAATACTATTAATGATTTGATTGCTAATAACTTCCGTAAAGTACCTAAATCTATAATTTTGCATAATCTCTCTAATCTTGGATTAACAATTCCTAAAAATAATAGTTTAAAAGCTATTAGTGAATATATTACGGACTTAACTACTAAAAATATGGAACTATTAAATACTAATGTTGTTGATGTAATAAAAAATAATAAATTATTAAATAAATATTTTAATTTCTAATGTTTAGAAAATTAATTAGTTAATTGTTTAAAAATATATATATATAATAATCTAATATTATATATAATATAAAATGGCTATGAATTTTGGAAAAGGGGCTATACTTGCTAAAGTTTTAAATAGTAAATTAAAAGATGACTTATTGAGAGTTACAGATAAACTTGAAGATGTAAAAGAGCATTTTGAGAATTATGAGTGCAAAGATAAAGAGACTATACAACAAGTACCGGATAAACAAAAAGAAAGATCTATTTTATATGTTACTGGTGCTTCAGGTTCAGGTAAATCTTATTATACTTATTTATATTGCGAACAATATAGGAAGATGTATCCTAAAAATCCTATTTATTTAATTAGTTCTGTTAATGACGATTCTTCTATTGATAAAATAAAAGGTTTGAAAAGGTTTATATTAGATGAGAAGTTTATGAATACACCAATAGGGGTTGAAGATTTTAAAGATAGTATGGTTATATTTGATGATACTGACTGCTTAACTAATAAAATAATGAGAAATAAAATTAATGGTATTTTAGGTTTAATTTTAGAAACTGGTAGACATTTCAATACATCTTGTATTTACACGAGCCATGTTGCTAATGCTGGTTTAGATACTAAAAAAATATTAAATGAAAGCCATTCTATAACTTTATTTCCTGCTTCTTTAGGTGGTCGTGCATTAAAATATTTATTAGATAATTATTTAGGGTTTAATAAAGAACAAATTAAAAAGGTTAAAAAATTGAAATCTCGTTGGGTTACGATCACTAAATCTTTTCCTATGGTTGTCCTTTATGATAAAGGTGCTTTTATGGTTAATCAATCAGAGGACGATTAAATATTTAATATATTTATTATAACAAATAATATATTAAATTAACTTCTTAAATCTTAATTAAACAAACTCCCTTTTGTGGTTCTAAACTTTTTATATCAATAAGACACACTTTAGTGCGTAATGCTAATTTGGCTTTATATCTTGCATTTTGTTCGTGGCGTAATTGTTTGTAATTTTCTGTTTTTCTATAATCTGCCCTTTTTAGCATGATTTCGTCTTTATGTTCTTCATAATATTCTCTGTAATATGCTCTTAATTCTTCTTTTGTCTTTTTTTGTGCTTTAGATTCAGGATTTTTAGGGGGTCGTCCCCTCGGTTTAGCAACAAATGGTTCTTCATTATTAATTGTCTTAAATGGTCTACCTCTTGGTTTAGCAACAAATGGTTCTTCGTTTTCAATTGCTTTAAATGGTCTTCCTTTTTTCTTTGGGGTTTCAATAGGTTCTTCTTTAATTGTTTCTAAATCTTCAGACATTTTATACTATATAAATATATTAAATTCTTTTTAAGTAGTTTAATTTTAATTCTTTTTATTTAGGAATAATTATTTAGAAGTTAATATAATAATTATTAATTAATTAGTATTTAATATTATATTTAATTAATATTTAAAAAGAAAATATAATATTATTATATATAAAAATGCCTAAATCCTTCACTCTTAAAGAATTTCCAAATCCTCTATATATTAATACTATTGCTACTCACCCTGATATTTATGAACTACAAGTTGAAGCATTAGAAGCGTATTGTGAAAAATATGATGTAACTGATGGATCTATTAGTACTGAATATGTTAAGTCTACAGAATATGGACGCTTTTTTGTTAAGAATCCAAAAGTGTTAAGTTCTACTATTATGTGGAATAAAATAAGAGCAACTTTATTTAGTGAAGGCGATTATGATATTGATATTGTAAATTGTCATAATGAATTATTATTAACATTATTAAAAAATAATACCAATTATGATATTGCTAATTTAGAACATTATTGTTCTAATCGTGCAGAAGTGATTGATGCTATTGAGATTGATACAAGAGCTATTAATCATTATAATAATTATAATAAAGATAATAAAACAAAAAAAGATGTTGTAAAATCACTTTTCACTATTATCTTATATGGTGGAACAGTTGACACATGGAAAACTGAATTTAGTTTTAATTCAAAAGATTATAAATTAACCTCTTTCGTAAAAGACTATTTTGATGAGATCCAAATGAATACAAATATTATTATTAATGATAAACGCTTTAAGGATATTATTGCTAGTGTTAAATCTCTCAAAATTAATGAAGCAAAAGAGAAATTTAAGAAGAAATTTAGTATTGAAAAATTTAAAATGAATAATGGGGCTTTATTAAGTGTTATACTGCAAGAATACGAAACACTTATTATTGAAGAAGCTATGAATGTAATGGAACAAAATAGCGTTACTATTACCAGTTATAATTATGATGGTTTCCAAATTAGGAAGGTTGACGCTATTGATGAACTTATTAATACTTTAAATAATTATATTGCTAAAACTGCTATTTCTCATAATAACGAGATTAAACCATTACTATTTACTAATATTAAATTTATTGTTAAACCATTTAGGGATATTTTAATTATGCCGAAAATAGTTCCTTTAATTACAAGCAATAATTATAGTATTGATATTATGACTTCTACTAAAACTTATAAAGTGCAAAAAGAATATTTTGAGAGATTTCATGCTAAAATAGAAAATCCATTTTTGTATGTTAGAGATGATGAAAATGGTGTACTATTTATTAAACCTTCAAATATGTCTAATTTATATTCTAATGTTGTAACAACCCCTCATAAAGGATTAATTGTTCCTGCTTGGTTTTATAATTGGGAGAAAGATAAAACTATGAAAACTTATTATACTTATAATTATTATCCTGATCCTTCTTTATGTCCTGTTAATTGTAAAAATTTATGGAAGCCATTTCCTATATTAAAAACTGCTTTAAATCCTGATGCTGATACAAGCAAAATTTATGCTTTTATTAAAACTTTATTAGGTGATTGTGCTGAATATGTTTTAAATTGGTTGGCTCATGTAGTACAGAAACCATCACGAAAGACCGAAGTTTGTATATTATTATATGGTTCTCAAGGTTGCGGTAAGTCTACTATTGGTGAATATATATTAAGAAAAATTATTGGATTAGATAAGATGCATATTACTAGTAAAACAGAAAAGATATTTGGACGATTCGTTGATACACAAGGGAAGTTATTGGCTGTATTAAATGAAGCATCAGGAAAAGATACATTTAATATTTGCGATGTTCTAAAAGATGCTATTACATGTTCTACTACAGAACAAGAAAAGAAGGGGATTGATGCTGTTACTATTACTGATTACACTAACTATATATTTACTACTAATAATATTAATAGTGTTAAAATACCTGAAGATGATAGGCGTTTTATGCCTATTGAGATTAATGAGGAGTTAAAGGGTAATGTTGCTTATTTTAAAGAGTTATATGCTGATTTAGATAATGAAGAAATTATGAGAAAGTTTTATGATGAATTAATGAAAAGACCATTAGAAAACTTTAATCCATCAAGGGACAGACCAGTTACGGAATTAATGAAAGATATGATGAATATGAATAGAAATTGTATTAAACAATTTATTACTTATTGGAAAGAAAAGGTTATGACTAATATGAGCGATGATGGTAATTTTATGGAGAAGAAAATGAAAGGTTCTGCATTATACGCATGTTTTAATCATTTTTGGAATGTAGAAGGTAGGAAGGCTGAAAATAAACCTAATTTTACTAAATTTGGTACTGAAATGAAGCAGTTTAAAAAAGATGTGATCTATAAGTCTAATGATGGTTCTACTTATGAGATAATTTTGGTTTAAGTAGTTAATGTGTTTAATATGTTATTTCTTTAAGTTAAATAATATATTAATATAGATTTAAGGGAGTGTTTATGATTTAACTACTCAACGGAAGGCACGGAACCCCTTTTTTGCACTTTTCCTTACCCCCCCTTTTTTTTATTTCTCTTTTTTTCTTATACCCATTTTATTTTTTCTCAAAAAGGGGTTCCGTGCCTTCCGTTCCTTTTTATTATATTTTATAAATTAAAAAAAAAAAAATAAATTTTATAAAATATAATAAAAGAAAGAAGAGAAGAAGACTAACCTCCTAGTAAACCCCTTTTATGAACCGCCTCCTAAATTAAATATATTATAACTACTTAAAGAATTAACTTCTATTTATAATAGTTATGGCGTTAGTAAACAAACCTGATTTATGGAAAGTTAGGAAAATATATTCTAACCTATTAGCAGAACAAGACGAAACCCTTTTAAAGAAATCCTCTGTTGATGAGGATAAAGATTTCGGACTACATGTTGCACTAACAAGCAAACTAAAAGTAATAGAATTATCATTAGAAATATTTAACTACTTTAAAACCCATAAATTAAATATAGTAACAGATGACGATAGAACCAAACTATATATTCAAACCAAACTACTAATTAAAAGAATTAAGATCCATTTGAACCAAATTAGGAAACTGAATCCAACTGATTATAAACATAATAGCGAATATTATTCACAATATATAAAAATTATTTATAATTATATTATATATGGGAGCTATGTTAGTAGATAAATTAGAAATAGGTGATCTAATAATAATTGTAATTTTAATAATATTTTTATATTATCTATATTTATAAGCGATGTTAGTAGTGCATATATTAGTACTTATAATGACTATATTAAATTATAACATAAAAATAATAAAACATAAAATAAATCTATTAGAAAACGCTATAGCAAGTCCAAACTATACACTAATAGAAAAAGCAAGTTATATTAATAGAATTGAGGACTTAAAGAGAGATTATTATATAGCTCTTATTCAATCCGATTTAGAATAAAAAATTAATAAATTTATATTATAATTATAATACTATAATATAAATGGCTGATTGGAATAAGAAGATTGAAGATGTATTAGATAATATTAGAATAAACTCATTATATTTGTCTAGTAAACATAAAGCAAGATATTTTAGTTTAAGTAATTCTATTAAATGGTATAGACTTCCTGTAATTATATTAAGCGGTGCAAATTCAATTATAGCAGTTGGATTACAACCTTATATAGAACAAGGAATAATTAGTTTAACAAATTCATTAATAGCTTTATTGTGCGGAATTATCGGATCAATAGAATTATATTTAAAGAAGAACTCACGCATGGAAGCAGACCTAATCAGTTATACACAATTTTATTTATTAAGTGTAGAAATATATAAGACTTTATCACTATTAAAAGAAAATCGTCCAATACCAGCAAAAGAGTATTTACAAAAGATATTTAATGAGTATACTAAATTAATAGAAAGTAGTAACCCTTTAGAAACTGCAATAACAGATAAATTACTCCCTATTGAATTAAATGGATTTATAACATTAGATACAACCCAACATATTACTCATTCAGCAGAACAAGATAATCTTTAAAATTATAATATAATTGTTTTAAAATATAATATAATAAATTTTTAATCTAACATATTATATATAAATGAGTTGTTCTATTTTAGATGAAGTTTTTAAAGACAAAAAAATAACAGAATCTAGCAAAAAGTTATATTGTAGTAACTTGAAGAGGTTAAACGGAGGTTTAGAAATAAAAGACTTTAAGTTTTTAGCAAATGCCGATAAAGTTGCTGAAACTATTAAAGAAAGCAAACCAAATACACAAAGAAATTATTATATAGTAATATGCTCTGTTTTAGGTGAACTAAAAAAAAACAACAAAAAATATCAGAAATTATATGATGTATATTATAAAATATTAACTGAATTAAATACAACACTAAAAGACCAAACGGCTAAAACTACTACTGAAAATGAGAACTGGTTAAATAAAGAAAGTATTATAGCAAAATTAGAAGACAAGAAGGAGATATTAAAAGAAATAACTAAAAAAAGAAAAATTAATAAAGAACAATTTGAGAGATTATTAGATTTAATTATTTTAGGATTGTATACGCTTATGCCCCCTAGACGAAACATAGACTATCTAAATTCTTTCATTATTACTAATGCTTATAATGCCGAAGAACATGGAACAGAAAAGAATTATGTTGATTTAGCAAATAAAACCTTTGTATTTAATAACTATAAAACTGCAGGAACATATAAAACCCAAATAGTCCCTATCAATGAGGAATTATTTAATATTATAAAGTTATATATTAAGTTTAGAAATGATAAATCCTCAAATATACCCTTTTTGGTTGACTATGAAAATAATCCAATAATGGAAAGTAATGCTATTACAAAGAAATTAAATGCTATTTTTGATGGAAAAAAAATTGGTTCATCTATGCTTCGTAAAATGTACTTAACAGATAAATATAGTGATGTAATAGAAAACATGAAAGATGATGCGGAGAATATGGGAACCAGCACAGGAGTAATGCAAACTAATTATATAAAACAACATCAGTTATGAAAAGGACTTAAAGAGAAAACATTAAAACATAATAACATAATGCCTGATTATCAAAAAGCAAAAATTTATAAATTATGGTCTCCATCTAAAAATATAATTTATTTTGGTTCAACTACTCAAGCAATCTCTCAAAGATTAGGAGAACATTTATCAAATTATAAAAAATATAATAATGATAGTACAAAAAAATATATGTCTTCATTTTTGGTATTAGATTGTGAAGATTATAAAATAGAATTATTAGAAGAATACGCGTGTAATAATAAACAACAATTAGAGAAAAAAGAAGGAGAATATATTAAAAATAACGAATGTGTTAACAAAAGAGTTGCAGGTAGAACAAACGACGAATATATGAAATATTATAGAGAGAATAATGTTGAAAAAATTAGAGAAAGAGCAAAACAATTTAAAGAAAAAAACCCTGATAAAATAAAAGAATATAATAGAAAATATCGGTTAAAGAAAAAAGTAGAAACTAAATAAAAATTTGTTTTAAAATTTTATATATAATATTATAATTAATAATATATATAAAATGGCTGATCGTACTTATGATTTATTGATTGATACTCCTGAAAATAGAAAGATTGCTGAAACATTAAGACGCTATAATAACATTAAAAACACTAACGGACAACCTAATTATTTATGGAAAGTTCCTCATATTAGCGGACAACCATCATTAAAAGGTGGTTGTATGTGCGGACAAGAAATGAAAGGTGGTGCTATGCCTAATAGTGTTCTTTTACAAATGGACGAACGACAGACCCTACAAAGACCACGAGGAATGGTTAGTCCGTATACACAACCACCGGATAAATATATTATATCAGGAAATAGAGCCCTATATCCTCAATTTAATTCTGTTGAATTAGATGCTTTAAATAATAGAAAAGTTGGTGGAGGCTGGGGAGCTGTTGAAGGTTATAATCCTGATAATACAAAAATGACTAAAGAACAGCGTGAAGCATATTTAAAAGTACCAAGGGCGATGTATGTAAGACATGATAAACCTGTTTTAGGAAGACCTGATATAGTATTAGAAGGAAACGGACTTTTAAGTTCTATGGCTACACAAGGACTAAAGACAGGATTAAAGACAGGAGCAAAATACGGAGTTGCTGGACTTAAATTAGGATTAAAAGGAGCAAAAGAAGGTGCTAAAATTGCTGTAATGGTTGCTAATAATCCAGTAGTCAGAGAAGTAGTTGGTGAAATAGCAAAAGATAAAGATGTGCAACAAGCAGTTATAGGACAAATTACATCTATGATTAAAGGAAAGGCTGCCGAAAATGTTGTAGAAGATGCAAAAGACGAACCATTAGAAGGTGGAAGAATTAAGAAAGGAAAAGGAAAATCACCAAGAGGTAAAACAGATGGAAGAGCAAAACGAGCAGAAATTGTTAAACAAGTTATGAAAGAAAAAGGACTAAAAATGATTGAAGCATCAAAATATGTAAAGGCACATAATCTATATTAGAGAGAATTTTAATTGTTTTAATAATTTTATATTTTTTTTATAAAATTATATATATATAAAAAATGCCTTCAGTCCCCAGTTATGCTATTGATGAAGTAGACATGAGCGAGTTAAATAGAATTAAACGAGCATTAATGAACGCATCAAGTACTAATATGTTAAAACTAACAAATAAACCTGATACTGATCCTACTGATGGAGAAGCAGATTCTGTTTTAAGAAAAATAACACAAGAAATTTATAAAGTAGTTAGTTCATTAGAAGTTTTTACTGATGGCTTACAAATGGATAGAGAGGTTCTAACATTTGAAACCTTTAAATTAGAAAATATTACAAATGTAAAAGAGAATTTTAAACGAAGCGTTAAATCATCAGTAACAATTGCTTCTTCCATGAAAGACATTACAAGACAATTACAAGATTTAGCACCTAATTTTAATTATGTTATATTGTCTACTGTTACAGATTTTAAAGAAGCATTTAGTGAATTATTAGTAGCTTATGAAAATTATGTAAAAACAGCATCAGATATTATTAAGTATTTAGTAGGCGATGGACTTATGCAAAGTAAAGGTTATGAATTAATGCAGGTTGAAAAAATGATCCCACAAAAAACCAAAAAAGGAAAAGTAAAAATGATACCAAGCGGAGAATTTGAAGAACCTGAATTTAAACCAAAAATAACAGACGCTATTGTAATGGCTAAAATGGAGGAATTAAAGAAAAAAGATAATTATGAATATAGATTTAATAATCCAAAATCTAAAGAATATATTGACCCAGCAGATACAAGTCCTGAAACACAAATAAAGAGAGATGAGTTAGAAAAATATTACTTAAATACAGCATTAATAGAAGCAGGTGTCGGAGATGTTTTAGATCCTGCTATTTATGAAACCACTTTTGATATAAAAGAAAATAGAGCAGATAGTGATGCACAACGAAGAGTAAAAACATTAGATTTATTAAATAGGGAAATTAAGAAAATAAATGACCCAGTTGCTAAACAAATGACTTCTATATATAGTGCTTTTACTGCTTTAAGACAAATATACGAAGCTTTAATCATGAACTTTAATGAAGCAAGAGTGCAAGTAATGCCTGAAAGTGTAGACACACAATCAACAGGAACAGGAGCAGGAACTATGGAAGGCGGAAGATTAGCACACCCATCAAGACGAGAAATGGCGATGTATTACGCAAGTGGACTTCCAAAATATATTTAGATTATTTAATTAATGAAAATAAATGTCTAAAAAAATATATATTATTTTAATAAATTAATAATATATAAAATGCCTCGTAAGTCAAAAAAAGAAAAATTATTAGGTGGTGGTATGAAAGCAGACCTTTTGAAAGAATTTATAGATTTAAGTTATAGAGGCAATACATCAATAGCCCCTGAAGGTTATGATATTGATACGCCTCTCTCCGATTCAAGAGTTAAAGTTTATACAAAAAAAGGTTCAAAACAAGTTATAGTTACTCATCGTGGTTCTGTTGGACTTGCTGACTGGTGGGATAATGCTAAATTTTTAGTTGCTGGAAAAGTAAAGAGTACTAAAACTTTTAAATTACATAGAGAAAGACAATTAAAAGCAGTTGAAAAATATGGTGGAGAAAACATCATAGGTTTAGGACATAGCAGAGCAGGTTTATACTTACAAGAAATGCAGAAAGACCCAGCAACAAAACTCGGTGAAATTATTACTTATAATAAAGCAGTTGGATTTTATGATGCTTTAAGAGAAAACCCTGAAGAGCAGACTGATGTAAAAGTAAAAAACGATTTTGTAAGTTTATTAAGTGGACTGCAAAAACGCCCTAAAAAAATGGTTGAAATTGACGCTACATCTAATCCATTAGACTTTAACAAAGCACACCAACAAGCAGAATTAGAAAAATTAGGAGACACATTTATAGGAAAGAAAGAAGAAATAGAAGGAGGAGCATTTTTTGAAGTCCCCCTACCGATTCAGGCAGCTAGTTATGTAGGGCGTAAAACAGGACTTTTAGGAAGTGGCCGTGCCCCATCACCTAAAACATTAGAACAATTAAAGAAATTGTTAAAAACATTAGAAAAGCAGTTAATTAATATTACTAAAGGAAAAGTTTATAAGACAACAAATAAAGATAAAGTTAGTTATGAAATTAGTTATACAAAAGCAAGAATTAAAAACCATGAAACAAAAGGAGAAGATCTAATTATTACTAAAAAAGCAAAATATAAAGATGAACTACCAGCAAAGGCAAAGCCATATAAAGCGAAAGCAAAGAAAGATGTTAAACCAAAAGAAGAATCTAAACCTGAACCTGAACCTGAATCTCCTAAACCTGAACCTCCTAAATTAGAGAAACAAAAAGCATTTTTATTAGGTTACAAGGAAATTAAAGAAGAACCTAAAAAAGAAGTTAAATCCAAAAAAGAACCAAAACCTAAAAAAGAACCTAAATCTAAAAAAGAACCTAAACCTAAAAAAGAACCAAAACCTAAACCAATTGATAAAAAGAAATTAATGAAAATATTTGATGTTGCTGGTAATAATATTAATGTAGCAAACTGCAGAGATGTTGTATGTAAATATAACATAAATTCAAATGAAGATTTTAGAAAATGGATTATTAAAAATCACCCTGACAAAGGCGGAACTATTGATGAAACAGAATTTAAAGCAGTTATAGCATGTGCTGGAAAAAAGAAATATTGTAATATTAAAGAAGTACCATTAGAAGGTGGTTATTTTTGGGATAGTAAAGAAACAAAAGATGCAAAGAAAGCAAAACGAGAAGCACGAGAAGCAGAAGAAAAGGCTAAAAAAGAAGCATCAAGAAAAGAATTAGGCGAAGTACTAACAACATTTGCATCAAAAATTAATGAAATAAAAAAACAGAAGAAAGCAACAACAGCACAGAAAGCATTAGACACAGCACCAAAAGCAATTGAAAGCGAACAACAAGGAGTAGAAGAAGGACAACAAGGAATAGAAGAAGGAGAACCCATGGCTGGAGCAGGATTTAATTATTTAGACGCTGTAGCATATCCAATTAATCCAGTATATAATTATAGAAATTATGGTGAAATACCATCTATTATAGAATCAGAAGATGAATTTTTAGTAGGCGGATCATTTACAGATATGGCTGGAATGAACTGTGATAAAACAACTGGAAAATGCTTTAATCCAGTATGGGAAAAAGAAAAAATTAAACGCCAAATATTAAGTGAATATAAAATATGGTATTGGCCGTGGGGTGCACCACCAGCGGGACATATACGCATGGCTTGGCTACAACCCATGATAGAAGAGAGATATAAACCATTATACGAAGAATTCGCAGCCAGAAGAAATGAAAATATTGGATTACCTGCTGATGCTAGTAAAGATAGATTCGCCCAACAAATGTTTAGTAATTTAACAGATGGTTTAAGTTATGTTCCTATATTTAACACCGTTACAAGTTTAGGATTATCAGGAGTTTCTGCTTTAACAGACACTAAAAAAGAAGATGGTTCTTAAGTGTTAAAATAATCTTAACTATTTTATAAATAAAAATAAAATAGTTATATATAAATGAATAATACTCTAACTGGACGAGGACGACTACCAAAAGAAAGGACATTAGCAGAGTTAGAAGACTTATTTAAAAAATACGAAAAAGCGTATAAAAAAATAGATATGGAAGCGTATGCAAAATATAAGAAAGATGTTGATGTAAAAGGGAACTGGAATATTGAAACAAAAATACACAATTATAATTATACTAAAAGAAGAATAGATCATTTTAAGAAACATGGAACAGATTTATTAGAAACCAAAAAGAATATTGTATACTATACAAAGGAGAAAAAGAAAGGGGAAGGATCTAAATATAGAGGTACTAAATGGGAAGGCGTAGCATCACAAAAAGAATTCTTAATAAAGAAAGTTATTGATGAAGAAAAAATAAAGAAAAAAAGAACTAAAAAGGTATTAACTACTGAAGAGAAGACACAAGCAAAAGAAGCACGAAGAGTTAAAAAACTTGATACAAAAGAAAAGCAATTTTTAGAAGGAAAAGTAGAATTAGGTGAAAAATTAACACCAGCACAAAAGAAAAGATTAGACACTCTAAATGAAACTATAACAAAAGAAGATGCTAAAAAAATACAAGCAAAGAAAGATAAAGCAGAAGCATTAAGAGTTAAAAAACTTGATACTAAATTTGAGAAAATGAAAGCATATATTTCAAATGCCGTTAAAGCAATACCAAAAGAAGAAGCAAAAGAAGAAATAATAGAAGAACCAGTAAAACCACAAGAACCTATAAGTATAGAGGAAATATTAGGGTTTAAAGCTCCTGAAGTTGTTGTAACTAAACCAGTTAAACCAATAGAAATACCGAAAGTAGTTAAACAATTAAAATCAAAAGAAGAATTAAAAAAAGTATTTACTAAATTAAAGGTTATTGTTGACGAAGTGAGAGAACATGAATCACATATTAAAATTATTGATAAAACAAGGACAAAATTAGCAAAGCAAAAAGGTAATAAAAGTTTAATAGAGGAAATTGATAAGGAACGAGATTTGCATACAAAATTATTAAATAATGCTCTGTCATTAGAACAAAATATGAAGAAAACTATTCATGTAAAAGATTTAGTAATATTTAGGAAGTTTATGAAAAACCCTAATTATTTTAATGAAGAACAACCAGTAAAACAAAGCAAAGCCAAACCTAAAACAAAAAAAGAAGCACCAGTACCTATAGAAACACAATTAAGAAATATAGCATTTGAAACTAATAAAGAATTATTAAAAGAAACATTAAGACGAAGCGGATTAAGTAAAATACCAGTAGACGCAGAACCACAACAAATATTAGATAAATTTTTAAAGGTTAATAAAGAAAGACAAGAAAACATAGTAAATTATTATAAAAATATAATGAAAGAATTTGATGAAGAAGAGAAAGAAGATCAACCATATATAGAAAAAATAGCTAATCCTAGTAATCCTATTTTTGCAGTAAAACCTACCGAAGAAATACCTAAATATATAGAATCAGAAGAAGAATATTTAGCAAAAGATGGAGAAGAAGATGAAGATGAAGACGAAGGTGAAGAAGACATTTTTGATAGTAACGCCTATTCGGATTATCTTGATAATGCCCCATATAATCATGAATTATTATTTAGAGAAATAGAAAGGGATTTCCATTATAGAGATACTAAAAAAGCATTTGAGTATTTAAATATACCAATTGAAGCAAATACAGATATATATAAAAGATTTAGAAGACCATATAATGCAGAATATGAAATAAGAATAGGAAATATTAGATCACCTACTATTGATGTAAAATCAAAAGAAAATAAAAACTTTGTTAAAAAGGTAAACGAAGAAATAAGTCAAATGTTAAAAATATTATTTTTATTAAAAAATCCAAATTTAATTTAAATAAAATATATTATTATATATATAAATGAGCTATACTAATAATCTCTTTAAAATTGATAATGTCCCTGACGATGTTATAAAAGAAAGATTAATAACCCCTTTAAGTAATGGAGATGTTGAGAGATATTTTGGAAGTGGAACAGAAAGCGAAATATTGAAGTATAGTGATTTAGACAATTATGAAACTATTGATGATTTACTACCTAAACCCTTTGATTATAGAATTTTACTTATTGAAACGAAGCAAAATGTCGGACACTGGGTTTTAATACTCAAATATAATAATACTATTGAATACTTTAATAGTTATGGAGTTAATGCAGACATACAGAAAAATACTTTAAATAGAATGATGAATAGAATGTTAGGACAAAAAGAAGACTATATAACAAAACTATTAAAAAACTCTAAATATAAGTACACAATTAATAATATCCCTTTTCAATCTAAAAATCCTCAAATAGCAACATGTGGCCGTTGGTGTATTATAAGAATATTAACAGCAGAAAAGACAGGAATGAACCTACCAACCTTTACTAGTTATGTATTAAGGAATTGTGAAAAAATGAGGGTTAGTCCTGATGAATTTGTTTCTATTTTTATTACATAAATATTAAATATAATAATATAATAATTATAATATATTATTATATTAAATGGAAAAACCAAAAAAGGAAAAAAAAGAAAAGAAAGACCGCAAAACATATATTAAGGATTATAATATAAAATACTATGAAGAACATAAGCAAGAAATATTAGTGCAAAAGAAACAGTCAAGACAAGAGACACAAGATGAAGCATTAAAAAAGGAGCTTATTAAATGGAAAGAGGATAAGCTTAATGATCCACATGCTTACGAGCCATTCTATTTAGATAATTTAAGAAAATGATTTAAAGAAAAAATAAAATTAAAAAAATAATATAATATATATATAAATGATTAAATTAATAGGTGTATACGAATCTACAACAAAGAACAAAAAATTAGTAGCTCTATTTAATGTAAATGGAAAGATGAAATTGGTTAATTTCGGTTCTAAAAATAGTAAGACCTATTTAGACCATTTTAATGATATTAAAAGAGAGAATTATATTGCTCGGCATTCAGCATTAGGTACTGAAGATTATAATGACCCTTTAAGTCCTGCATCTCTTTCAATGTTCTTATTGTGGGGGAAGCATACAGATTTACAAATGAATATTAAGGATTATATAAATAGATTTAAACTTTAGCGGAAGTAGTTAAATAATAAATGCCTAAATAAATACAATCTCTCATTTTAGATTATATTTATTATGATTTAGATTATTTTATTTTAGATTATTATTAGATTATATAGAAAATAGATTAAATATAGATTAAATATAGATTATATACATTATGGATTAATTTTTTCAATAATTTATAAATTATTATTCATACATAGTCTAAATTGTATATAATCTATAGATTATTTTATTTCTTTATTATTTTTATAATAATTTATATTATTCTATAT
>Ga0164294_10001227_pt1 | contig 23903 bp, 18 predicted proteins | sample GEODES005metaG_FD_111479 | JGI IMG/M metagenome (GOLD analysis project Ga0164294, IMG submission 111479) | Oligotrophic lake water microbial communities from Sparkling Lake, Wisconsin, USA - GEODES005 metaG | ecosystem: Environmental > Aquatic > Freshwater > Lake | place: USA: Sparkling Lake...
ACCGGCGAACAGGTTTTTATTTCTGGGAAATGCCCTTCTTTAGTTCCAACAAATTCTTCGGCACCGAAGGTTTCGATGGGTGAGAATGAAGAGATGCGCGAAGTTACAAAATCGGCGAATTGAACGGGGTCGGAATTTGGCGGATAAGATTTTAGAGGTTTCGACTTCGCTCAACCGGCGAACAGGTTTTTATTTCTGGGAAATACCCTTTTTCAGCTCCGACAAATTCTTTGGCAACGAAGGTTTCGACTTCGCTCAACCGGCTAACGCGTTTTTATTCCTGGGAAATACCTTTTTCCAACTCCAGCAAATCCTTTGGCAATGGAACTTCAAAAAACATTTCGCGTTTGTCGCGCGGGTGAAGAAAGCCGATTTTGTAAGAGTGAAGAGCTTGACGTGGAAATTTTTCGACGAGATTTTTTACTTTTAATTCGATCTCTTTTGGCGCCATTTTTTTGCAGGAGCTGTAAAGTTGGTCGCCAACAAGTGAGTGCTTAATCGCCTCCATGTGGACGCGAATTTGGTGGGTTCTGCCGGTTTCAAGTCTGCATTCAACCAGACTTAAATAACCGCCTAAAAATATTTTTTTCGTCTCGTAATTTGTAGTCGCAACGCGCCCTAAAGTTTTAACAATTTTCATCCGCAAACGATTCACGCGTGAACGAATAATATTCTTGTCTATTCGCCCTCTTGCTGGGTCGATTACGCCGTAAACGAAGGCTAAATAACTTCTTTGAATCCTGTGCGCTTTGAGTGCGTCGGTAAGAATTCCGTGGGTAAAATCATTTTTTGCAACCAGCATCAGCCCACTCGTGTCCTTGTCCAAACGGTGCACAATACCTGGACGCATCTCACCGTTAATCGAAGAAAGTTTGCCCGCGTGAGTGAATAAAAGTCCATTGACTAAAGTATTGTCTGCATTGCCCGATCCTGGATGAACAGTGAGCCCAGCCGGCTTGTTAATCACCAGTAAATCGTCATCTTCGTAGACGAGTTCGAAGGCAATGTCCTTCGCTTGTAAGTGAGAAGGTCGTGCTTCGGGAAGTGTAACGTAAAAAATTTGCCCGAGAAATTTCGTGTCGCGAGAGCCTTTAACTGGCTGTTTCGTGTCGTCACAAACCGCTCCTCGCTCAATCAACATTTTAACTTTGCTGCGCGTTACTTCTGGTTTTACTTCCGAGAAATGATTGGTGAGAAATTTGTCGAGACGAATTCCGACCTCGCCTTCTGTAACTTCAAATTTGAACTTTTCCATTACTTCGACCCTTGATTCTGTTGGTTAAAATCTAATTTTGAGCACCGTGCTCAAAATTCCCAAATGGGGCTATTTTACCCGATTCTTTTCGTCAACCAAAACGACTTTTGGCTGAAATTTTTTTGCTTCTTCTTCGCTCATTGAAGCGTAAGAAATAATAATTACTGGATCACCAGCCTGCACCAATCGTGCCGCCGCACCGTTTACCTGAATCGCTCCTGAGCCAGCTTTGGCCGGAATTGTGTAAGTCGTAAAGCGCTCACCGTTATTAATGTTGAGCACGTCAACTTTCTCGTGAATTAAAATACCCGAAGCCGCAAGCAAGTCGGTGTCAATTGAGATCGAGCCTTCGTAGTGAAGGTCTGCCATTGTAACAGTAGCGCGGTGAATTTTTGCTTTAAGAAGAGTGATTTGCATTACTTCAGTTTTTTTAGTTGTTGTACGACATCAGGGTTTACAAGGGTTGAAACATCTCCGAGATCTTCTTCCCCTGCAATAATTTTTTTTAGAATACGACGCATTATTTTACCGGAGCGGGTTTTTGGCAAATCGGGTACGAAATAAATTTTTTCTGGACGCGCGATTGCCCCGATTTCTTTTACGATTATTTCTTTAATCTGATTAACAAGATCCTCATTGCTTTGAACCAAAGATAAAGACGAGAGAATAACAAAAGCGTAAATGCCCTCACCCTTAATTTCGTGAGGAACGCCGATTACTGCAGATTCAGAAACTTTTGTGTGGGAATTAATCGCATTTTCGATTTCAGCAGTGCCAAGACGGTGACCAGAAACTTTGATTACGTCGTCGGTGCGACCGATGATTCTGTAGAGATTATCTTCATTTTTAAACGCTCCATCGCCAGCAAAATAATTTCCGGGAAATTGCTCGTAGTAAGTTTTAAAGAATTTTTCTTTGTCGCCCCAAACGCCGCGAGCCATGCCCGGCCAAGGTTGGCGGAAACACAAATTTCCGACTTTATTTTTTTCGCTAACTTCTTTTCCATCATCGCCGAATAAAATTGGCACAATTCCTGGAAGCGGCAAACCCGCGCAAGCTGGCTTACTCTTTGTTACGCCAGCCAGTGAAGAAATTAAAATTCCGCCAGTTTCAGTTTGCCACCAGGTGTCGACAATCGAACATTTCTTGTTTCCAACTTTTTCGTAATACCACTGCCAAGCCTCTTCATTAATGGGCTCGCCGACTGTGCCTAAAGTTTTTAGCGACGACAAATTGTGACCATCAACAAATGAATCGCCCTTCTGCATCAAGGCACGAATCGCCGTTGGCGCGGTGTAAAAAATATTTACTTTGTGCTTTTCGATCACCTCCCAAAAGCGTGCTGGCGTTGGGTAGGTGGGGACACCCTCAAACATCAAAATCGTCGCACCGTTAAGCAGTGGGCCGTAAACTAAATAGCTGTGACCAGTAACCCAACCGATGTCGGCGCTGCAAAAAAAGATGTCATTTTCTTCGTACTGAAAAACATTTTTAAACGAATAGCCAACGTAAGTCATGTAGCCGCCAGTCGAGTGCAGAATCCCTTTTGGCTTTCCTGTCGAGCCAGATGTGTAAAGGATGAAAAGCGGATCTTCGGCGTCGCAGATTTCTGCTTTGTGTTGAGTTTGGTATTTTGCGATTTCGTCTTGCCACGTAACTATCGGTTTGGCCGCCGAATTGAGGGAGGTTGAAATCGAGTCGAAAACATTGGGAGATTCTTGTGCAAATGACGAAGTCGAACTTACAAGGTTTCGACTTCGCTCAACCGGCGGAAGGGGTAAGTTATTTTTAAAGACGATTACAGATTCATCGGAAGATTCTTGCGCGAATGATGAAGCTGAACTTAGAAGGTTTCGACTTCGCTCAACCGACGGAAGGGGTAAGTTATTTTTAAAGACAATTACAGATTCAATCGAATCGCACTCTGTAACTGCTTCTCTCGCGATTGCGAGCAATTCGATTTTTTTATCGCCGCGCGAAAGTGACTCGGCGGTAATTAAAATTTTTGCGCCAGAATCTTTAATTCTTCCCGCCAAAGATTTCGCCGAAAATCCCGCAAACACCACGCAATGAACCGCGCCAATTCTAGCGCAAGCCAACATTGCGATAACAGCTTGCGGAATCATCGGCATGTAAATGCAAACACGATCTCCTTTCTTAACCCCGCGCGAAACCAATAAATTCGCGAATTGGCAAGTTTTTTCGTGCAATTCTCGGTAAGTTATTTTTTGACTTTCTTTGGCCGGATCATTCGCTTCCCAGATGATTGCAATCTTGTCTGCGCTCTTCTCCAAATGATGATCGAGACAATTGTAAGCAATATTCGTTTTCCCATCCCTAAACCACTCAATCCGAGCTTGCGCCAAATCGCAATTCGACACTTTCGACCATTTTTTAAACCAGAAAAAATTCTCTGCGATCTCGCCCCAGAATTTTTCTGGATCAGCCTTGGCGACTTGATATTGCTGCTCGTAATCAGCTTTGGATTTGATGTTAAACATAAAGCACTCGCTAGTTTGATTTTTTCGCTGGTTGAGCGTAGTCGAAACCAAGAAAAGATTTGCGCCGAACTTTCTTGGTTTCGACCGCGCTCAACCAGCAAAAGTTTTTACAAAGATGATCGTAAAAACTTTCTCGCTAGCTCAAATAAATCGACAACTGCATCTCTGATTTAGGTATCCGCTAGTTTGATTTTTTCGCTGGTTGAGCGTAGTCGAAACCAAGAAAAGATTTGCGCCAAACTTTCTTGGTTTCGACCGCGCTCAACCAGCAAAAGTTTTTACAAAGATGATCGTAAAAACTTTCTCGCTAGCTCAAATAAATCGACAACTGCATCTCTAATTTTTGCGTCAAAACTAATATTTTTCTTCGCCCATTCGTTAACCCAAGGACGCGCCAATTCCCACATGTTGAGTTCAGGATCGAGCATTACTCCTACGCCTTCGACAACTAATAAAGTTTTTTGCAATAACAGTAAATCTGGGCGCGTTTCCATTTTGTAGTCGCGCGTCATTACGATTAAATGCGTGAGCAGTTTGGCGACAGAAATATCGCTCACATTTGAGCCAACGATTGCCTCACCAATTTTACGGCAAGAAAGAGCAAGATCATCAAGATCGGTATTCTCAGGAACCATACCGACGTCAATGTGGATTTGGGCTACGCGCTTGTAATCCTTGTGCAAAAATCCGATTAAAATTTCAGCAACGGCGATGCGGGTTTTTTTGTCGAGCTTGCCAACAATGCCAAAATCAACAACACCGATGTCGCCATTTTTTAGCAAAAATAAATTACCCGGATGCATGTCGGCGTGGAAAAATCCGTGGATGTAAACTTGGCTGAAGTAGCTAATTACAAGGTGTTCAGCGACTTGTTTTTTGTCGTGCGAAGAATTTTTAATCGCTTCGCTATTTGAAAAAGGAATGCCGTCGAGCCACTCAAGAACTAAAATTTTCTCGCTCGAAAATTTCCAAAAAATTGTTGGAACGTAAAAACCTTTTACGTCTTTTAAATCCTCGCGAAGACGTGAGGCGTTAGCTGCTTCCTGCAATAAATCGATTTCACTTTTTGAAACTTGAGTGAGCAGATCAGCAATATCAGAAAAAATTTTTGGCAAAAATTTTGCAATAATTCTCAAGGTAGAAATATCGCGAGCCATAATTTGTGCGATGCGGGGGCGGAGTATTTTTACCGCAACATCTTCGCCAGTTTTTAATTTTGCTTTGTGAACTTGCGCAATTGAAGCAGAGGCGACTGGCTTGAAATTAAATTCAGAGAAATCTTCAAGAAAGTCTTGTTCGAACTTAGCAGGAAATGGTTTTAATGCATCTTGAAACGAGGAAAGTCTTCTGGCTAATTCTTTACCAACTAAATCTGGGCGAATCGACAATATTTGCCCAAGCTTTATGAATGGAGGTCCGGCACTGTTGAAGAAAAAATAAATCGCGCGATTTTTGTCGAAGAAAAAAATCGGCGCAGCGATTAGAAGTAAAAATATGAGACGGAAAAGATTAACGATCGCAACCACTATTGCTGAGGAGTTGGATTTACCGGAACGCGTCCTGGAGCAAGGTGAGAAGATGGATTTGGGGCGGCATTTGGGGCGCCATTTGTTGCGCCAGTTTCGTGAAGATCGACTTTTATTTTGCCAAGATCGACATCAACTCCAGACCAGCTAAACATCTTATTTAAGAGTTGGCTAATGATGTCCATTATGTTTCCGGTAACTTCCTGAATTCTTGAAAATACTAGCTTTAGGGCGCTAGTCGCTTCTGGATTAAGACTTAAAATCACAGCTAATTCATCAATCGTAATGATGTTTAAAAGCAACATCACTGTCGCCAAGGAAAAGGCAGTTGATGCAAAAATAATTACGGTGCGAAGAGTGAGGTAGGAAAGTATGCCGTGCATATTTACAAAAGTTAAGTGCGGGAAGGCTCAGACTTTCAAAAATAACCCAATTAATTTCAATCTTTATGAAGGGTAATCTTTTCTGGCAGAAAAATTTTATCGGTGGCGAATGGCTCGATAAAAAAGAAAAAATCTCAGTTTTTAATCCAGCGGATCAGAAGTTGATTGGCGCGGTTCCAAGTTGCGATGGCGAAGATGTAAGAAATGCAATCACAATTGCGCAAAAGGCTTTCGACAAATGGAAAAAATTAGCCGGAAAAGAGCGCGCGAAAATTCTTAAAAACTGGTACGAATTAATTTTAAAAAATCAGGAAGAGCTCGCGAAAATTTTAACGATAGAGCAGGGTAAGCCACTAGCCGAAGCCCGCGGCGAAATTATTTACGGCGCAAATTTTGTGGAATGGTTTGCCGAAGAGGCAAAGCGAAATTACGGCGACACGATTCCAGCACCAAAACAAAATCAAAAAATTATTACGCAGCTTGAACCAGTCGGCGTTGTTGCCGCAATCACGCCGTGGAATTTTCCTTCCGCGATGATTACGCGCAAAGCTGCGGCAGCAATGGCAGCGGGCTGCACAGTAATTTTAAAACCTTCGGAACTTACGCCATTTTCAGCTTTAGCTTTGGCAGCTTTGGCAAAAGAAGCCGGCGTTCCCGATGGCGTTTTCAACGTAATTAATGGCGACCCACAAATAATCGGCGCAGAATTTTGTCAGAATAAATTAGTCCGAAAAATCAGCTTCACCGGCTCAACCCGAGTTGGAAAATTACTCAATGAACAATGCGCAAAAGATTTAAAACGCGTCTCGCTTGAACTCGGTGGCTCAGCGCCTTTCATCGTTTTTGCCGATGCTGATTTGGACAAAGCAATCAATGGATTAATGCACGCTAAATATCGCAATGGCGGCCAAGCATGCACCTGCGTGAATCGCATTTTTGTTGAAGAAAAAATTCACGATAAATTTGTCAAAAAACTTTTGCTGGAAATAAAAAAATTGAAAGTCGGCAATGGGCTTGAAGGCATGCCTAACATGGGCCCGATGATTTCTTCTGCTGCAGTAAAAAAGGTTGAACGTCTCATTGAAGATGCGGTCAAAAACGGCGCAAAATGTGAGATCGGTGGAAAAATAATAAGAAATCTTGGCAGCCAATTCTTTGCTCCAACCCTGCTCACAAAAGTTTCATCAGATATGCAAATTGCCCATGAAGAAATTTTCGGCGCCGTTGCTGCAATTCAAAAATTCACCACCGAAGAAGAGGTGATTCAAAAATCCAACGACACCGATTATGGCCTCGGCTCTTACCTCTACACCTCTGATAATGCGCGTATCTGGCGTATTTGTGATGCGTTAGAATTCGGAATGGTTGCAATAAATGAAAGCAGCTTCGCCACCGAGGTCGCACCCTTCGGCGGAATTAAAAATTCTGGCTTTGGCCGCGAAGGATCGCACCTCGGAATTCTGGAATTTTCACAAGTAAAAACTTTGCATTGGAGTTTTTAGGTTTAGCCGGCTTATGAAAAAAATTATTAATTTTTAACGCCCCAATGACTGCAAAACTAAAAATTTACCTCGCGCAAATTAATCCAATCGTTGGCGATTTGGATGGCAATACGCAAAAAATTCTTCAGGAGTTGAAATTTGCGAATCAGTCTGGGTGCGACCTTGCGGTGTTTCCAGAAATGACGATTTGCGGATATCCCTGCGAAGATCTTTGGCACAAAAAAGATTTTGTGATTGAGTGTCAGGAAAGAATTTTGGAAATCGTAAGAGAGACAAAAACCCAAAAATGCGCGATTTTGCTCGGCTCTCCGGTTATTGATCTCGAAAGAAAAAAAGAAGTTATCCGCAATGCGGCTTTGTTAATTGAACAAGGCGAAGTAAAGAAAGTGATTCACAAAAAAACTTTACCGAATTTCGATGTATTCGATGAGGCCAGATATTTCGCGCCTTCGCAGTTTTTGTCTTCGATTGAATTTCGTGGCTTAACTTTAGCAGTTTTGATCTGCGAAGATTTGTGGGATTCGCGAAATTTATTTTTACTGCGCGAACAAATTTTTGATGCGGCGATTGTACTTAATGCCTCACCTTACTCGAGTAAAAAACATGAATATCGCGAATGCACAGCAAAGAATTTAGGTCGAAATTTGATCTATATTAATCAGGTTGGCGGCCAGGATTCTCTAGTCTTTGACGGCTCTTCATTCGCAATGAATTCACAAGGCGAAATCATTCTGCAAATGAAAGAATTTTTAGAAGATTCTGCGGTAATTGAAGTCACAAAATCCGGCGAAATTTCTACGAGCACGAAGCAAGAAGCGCTAAGCACAACAATTGAGCGCAACTACAAAGCCTGTGTTTTAGGCCTTCGTGACTACATTCAGAAAAATGGTTTTGAAAAAGTTCTGCTTGGAATGTCTGGCGGAATTGATTCGGCGCTAGTTGCTGCAATGGCGGTCGACGCCTTAGGTAAAAATAATGTTTCGCTCTACGCCTTGCCAAGCCGCTATTCTTCTGACGAATCGATGAATGACGCGAAAAAATGTGCGGAAAATTTGGGAGTAAAGTTGGAAGCAATTTCGATTGAGCCAATGTTTGAGGCGGCGAAATTTACTCTGAAGGATGTTAGCGAACTCACGGAAGAAAATTTACAGTCGCGAATTCGCGGAATTATTTTGATGGCGCTCTCGAATAATTCTGGTGCGCTTTTACTTTCGACGGGAAATAAATCTGAGCTCGCTACAGGATACGCAACACTTTACGGCGATATGTGCGGGGCATTTAATCCACTTAAAGATCTTTACAAAACACAAGTTTACGAATTGGCAAACTTAAAAAAAGATGTGATTCCGCAAAATATTTTAACCAAAGCGCCAACCGCAGAACTGCGCCTAAACCAAAAAGATAGCGACTCGCTGCCTGATTACGAAATACTGGACAAGATTCTTTTCGCTTTGATCGAAGAGAAAAAATCAATTACAGAGACCACTAAAAATTTCGACAAAACTTTAGTGCAAAAAGTCGCAAAACTTTTACATGTCAGCGAATATAAACGCCGTCAATCTTGCCTTGGCCCAAAAATTTCTGACATGGCTTTCGACAAGGACAGGCGCTATCCGGTGACTAATCGATTTACAAAATAAGCCAATCCACCTAAGAAAGATTTCGTCATTGCGAGCGTAGCGCGGCAATCCATTTGTGATTGTAGATTCCCTGCTGTGCAAGAGACCAATCCTTCTGGATCCCCGCCTGCGCGGGGATGACGGGACGAGTAAGTAGAAACTTTATTCCGACCTGCGCGGGGATGAGCGGGACGAGTAGGTAGAAACTTTATTCCGACCTGCGCGGGGATGACGGGACGAGTAGGTAGAAACTTCATTCCGACCTGAGCGGGGATGACGGGACGAGTAAGTAGCAATGTCATCCCCGCGCAGGCGGGGATCCAGGAGATCTTAAAACAACTTTGTCGCCTTCACTCCTTCAACTTGATTGGTCAACTCACCCGTAACCTGCGCACTCCACAGACGTTTGTAGGTGCCATTCATGAGCATTAATTCTTCATGCGTGCCGTCTTCAACAATTTTGCCGCGATCGAAAACTAGAATTCGATCCATGATTTCAAGCGTTGAAAGACGATGCGCAATAACAAGTGCGGTTTTGTCACGCATCAAATTTTTTAAACTTTCTTGAATCAAATTTTCGGTGATTGAATCGAGCTGACTCGTTGCTTCATCAAGAATTAAAATTGGAGCATTCTTCAAAAAAGCGCGGGCGATTGAAATGCGCTGACGCTGTCCGCCAGAAAGCTTAATACCGCGCTCACCAACTAAAGACGAATAACCGCCGGGTAATTTTTCAATGAATTTATGCGCGTGAGCTTTTTTTGCCGCCTCGATTGCTTCTTGTCTGGTAGCAGTCTGCGCAGCATTTTCTGAGCCGTAAGCAATATTCTCAAACAGGCTGCGATGAAAAAGGGAAGGGTCTTGCGGAATCGTGCCAATTGCGCGATGAAGTGAGTCGAGAGTTGTCTGTGAAATATCCTGTCCGTCGATTAAAATTCTGCCGCCATCAACATCAAAAAGGCGCAAAATCAAATTCACAAAAGTTGATTTGCCACTGCCGGAATGTCCGACCAAGCCAACTTTTTGTCCCGGATAAATTGTCACCGATTTTTCAGTAAAAATCGGCTGATCACCGCTGTAAGAAAATTTTACATTTTCGAAAGTGATCTCGCCTTTTGTGACTTGTAATTCATTGCTTCCATCCTTGATTTTCAAAGGCTCTTTTAGAATGCCAAGAGCCTGATCAACCGTACCCAAATCCTCCAAAAAAATTTGCATTTGGTTGGTGACATTCCACATGTCGTTAATGATCCAATTATTGATGGTAAAGATCATGAGAAAGTCACCAAGAGTGACAAGATTTTGGGCATAAAGCCAAATCAAAAGCGCAACGCATCCGCTAAAATAAAGAGAGAAAGTTAGGCCGTGGAGTGTGAAAAATTTTACTAAAAAAATTCCGCGACGCTCGAAAAGTCGCGAATATTTATTTTGAAAAGTGGCGATGCGTTTACTCTCGAAGCCAGCATTGGCAAAGAGTTTGACGTTATTAATATTACTCAACGAATCGACAATATTTCCCATGATTCGCGTTTGCTGAGCGGCAATACCAAGCGACATTCTGTTGGTTAATTTTGCGGCGCGAATGGCCATAAAAATAAATAAACCAGCCCAGATAATCAGGCCAAAAGCAAAATACTTATGCACTGTAAGCAAAGTAAAAAACGCCACGATTACACAAAGCCCAACTTTGATGAAACCATAAATAATAACGTTGAGCAGCTTGGGAGTTATGGTGAAGAGGTCGCGAATTTTACTCGACAGCGCGCCAGAAAAATTATTTTGAAAAAAACTATGAGAGTGATTCATCACGTAACTCATCGATTCCGAGATAATTTTTTTCTTAATTAGTGGCGTAACTTTCGCCCAGCTGTAATCGCAAATGCGCAGAACCAATCCCGGCAGAATTGTTAAAATAACCAGCAATAGCGCGGTTGGCCAGACTTCCAAAATTATTTGATCGCGCGGAGTGTTAGAAAGTTTATCGACTAAAACTTTTGAAACATACGGCCAGAGCGAAATGTCGATCGCGCCGTAAATGATTACAAAAAAGTGGAGTCCAAGATAGAATTTGAAAGGCTTTACCGAGTTGAAGAGAAAGGAAAGCGCGGCGCGGTTTTTGGTCATTTAGAAAAGCAATGAATGATGAGTTTTTAGAAATAATAAACTTTCGCTGGTTGAGCGCAGTCGAAACCAAGAAAAGACGCGTAAAACTTTCGCTGGTTGAGCGCAGTCGAAACCTAGAAAGTTCGGCGCAAATCTTTTCTTGGTTTCGACTTCGCTCAACCAGCGAAAAGAGAGGCTCAAGAGATGTTTAATTAGAGATTCGCGCTAAAATTTCTTCGCGCGAGATTAAGCGGTTTTTGGTCATTATTATTTGAGATGTTCTTTGGTTTGTCATCCTCGCGAAGGCGGGGATCCAGAAAAAGTCCCGCGCGCTGGGGGCCTCCTAGATCCACGCCTTCGCGGGGATGACGGGTAGAGAATGTGCTAAAAATTAGTTTGAGAGTCGCGCTAAAATTTCTTTGCGCGAGATTAAGCGGTTTTTGGTCATTATTATTTGAGATGTTCTTTGGTTTGTCATCCTCGCGAAGGCGGGGATCCAGAAAAAGTCCCGCGCGCTGGGGGCCCTCCTAGATCCCCGCCTTCGCGGGGATGACGGGTAGAGAATGTGCTAAAAATTAGTTTGAGAGTCGCGCTAAAATTTCTTCGCGCGAGATTAAATTTACTAAATTTTTTAATTCCGGACCGTGCTCTTTACCACTTAGAGCTAAGCGAATTGGCATAAATAATTCTTTTCCTTTGCGTGAAGAATTTTGTTTGATTTCGGTAAGCCAGAGATTCCAGCAATTTTCGTCGGTGGTGTTCGAAGGTAGAAGAGACGAGGCTTGGCGTAAAAATTCTTTGTCTTCTTCTTTATTGGCAAAGCGAAATTCTTCTTCGCAAATAGCCACCCACTCTTTGATTTCGTGAAGAAAATTAATATTGGCTTTTAGGGCGCTCCAAAGTTTTTCTGAGATTTTTTCGGAAACTTTCCCTTCGGCCGCAATATAGCTAAAATCCACGATCTGCAGGAATTTCTGATTAATATTTGTCAGCTCGGCAATGTCGTAATTTGTTGCCGATTTTGAAAATTTACTGAAAGAAAAATTATTCTCTAAATCAGTAAAATTTTTGTGAATTTGAAACGAGCCAGAAGTGCCCATTTGCGCAAGTAAATTAATTATAGCCATCGGCTCGTAGCCTTCAGCACGCAAAGTTTTTACGTCAAATCCACCTTCACGCTTTGAAATTTTTCCGGCTGATGCCTGAACTAAAGCAAGATGCGCGAAGTCTGGAACCTTAGATCCGGAATTTCCCAAAAGGGCCTCAAAAATCTGAATCTGAATCGCCGTGTTGGTAATGTGATCCTCGCCGCGAATAATATCGGTGATGCCAAACTCGATATCGTCAACGACCGAGCAGAAAGTGTAAGTTGGCATTCCCCCGCCCGATTTATTGTCTGCGCGCACCAAAACCGGATCAGAAAAATGCAAACCTTCGTAAGCGATGCGGCCCTTAATTTTATCTTCCCATGCTGTGGTTTTATTCTCGAGCAGGAAGCGGTAGTGCGGTTTTATTCCTTGGGCACGAAAAATATTTTTTTGTTCTTCATTTAATTTGAGAGCGCCACGGTTATAGATAGGAGTATGTCCTGAAGCGATCTGAGCTTTTCTTTGAAGGCTTAATTCTTCTGGGGTTTCGAAACATTCGTAGAGCCGGCCGTTGGCAATTAATTTATTTTTTGCCTCTTCATATTTTTCTAAACGATCAGATTGCTTGCTTAGTCCATCATGTGCGAGACCAAGCCATTCCATGTCGCGCAGGATTTGTTCGCGATATTCGTCGCGCACGCGTTCAACATCAGTATCGTCTAAACGGAGAAAAAATTTCCCTCCGGTTTTTTTTGCGTAAAGAAAATTAATGATTGCAGCGCGAATATTTCCAACATGGAGAAAGCCGGTGGGAGAAGGAGCGAAGCGACAGATTGTAGTCATTATTAAAAAATTTTGTTTGGTAAGTCGTTAGGTAACAAAAAATTGCTGCCGCAATATTGGCAAATTTTTTTAGACTGCTTGCGACGCCAAATTGAATAAAAAATTCCAGGAAAAAGCAGGAAAAACCACAGCAAAGACTCAACAAGGTAGCTGCCTCGTTTGCCTTTACGAAAAGTGGTGACGCCTTTGCAATCGCCACAAATTAATTTTTCAGTTTCCATTATTTTTTACCAAAAAAGACCCGCGTGTTACAAAGAAAATCATGCAGAGAAATTTTTTCTTTGTTGAAAATTACGATGATGAAGCCGAGCCCAAGAGTTGCGGAAGTTATCATTGAAGCAAATGCGCGCGCGGCAGCGCGTGACCTGCTTAATTTTGAACCATCTAGATTTCCAACGTAAATTCCCATTATTCTTTTGCCGATTGTTGCCTGTTTATTGCCGGCGAGAAAGTAAGTTATGTAGGCCACACTAAGGACGTAACCGATTAAATCGACGAAGCGTAAATTGCCGCCGGCACTGAACGAGTAGCTGTACCAATTATCGCCAGCGCTGATTGTTTCGTAGCTGCTGCCACTAAGAAAATAAGCGATTAGAGCGCCAAGTGGAACGAGAAAAGCCAAATCAAGAAGCCCTGCAAAAAGACGAACCCAAAAGCCGGCGTAGAATTTTTCGTTGATCATTTGAAAATTTATTTTGTTGCGCCTTGCGCTCGTGGCCTCATTCCTGCAAATGGATTCCCGAAAATAAATTCCCGAAAATAAATTCCCACAAGGGCATTCCCGCGAAAACGGGAATCCAAGAAAGACGTGCAAAACTTTCGCTGGTTGAGCGCAGTCGAAACCTAGAAAGTTCGGCGCAAATCTTTTCTTGGTTTCGACTACGCTCAACCAGCGAAAAGATTAATCCTTTGAACCAGCGAAAAGATTAATCCTTTGAAAATGAGAAAAAGTTAATCCGTTGAACAGGCAAAAAGATTAATTTGCCGAGCATTTCGAAATTCACTTTTTTAAAAAATTAAATTCTTGTTTTTAAAAAGGTAAATTCTTGCTAAATTTTTCTTTTTTAAAAAGTTAAATCCACGCCAATGCTGGCTAGAATGTAATTTTGAGCACTGTGCTCAAAATCTTTTCTGCGAGCAATTTGCATTGGTTTGTGTTTGGGCTCGTTTTCGATTCAAAAAAATTGCTCGCTTAAGTAAAACTTTCGCTGGTTGAGCGTAGTCGAAACCTAGAAAGTTCGGCGCAAATCTTTTCTTGGTTTCGACTACGCTCAACCAGCGAAAAGATCAATCTGCTGAAAATGCGAAAAGGTTAATCCTTTGAAAATGCGAAAGGATTAATCCGCTGAAAATGCGAAAAGGTTAATCCGTTGAGGATGCGAAAAGATTGAAATAATGAGCCCTTGGAAATTTCTTAGATTTCCGTCTTCGCGATAATGACGATGAGAAATCAGTCAGAGAATTTTACTGCTTAACAAAATCCATCTTTACTGCTTAACAAACTCCATCACCACCTGTCCGATTCCGGCTACGTCTCCTTCAGTAAATTTAATTTTACCGATTGTTACGTCGTGATCTGTGCGGATAATATTCTCCATTTTCATCGCTTCGATAATTACGAGCTCTTGACCGGCTTTTACTTCGTCGCCTTCTTGCACTTTGAAACGAATAATTTTTCCAGTGATTGGTGAGGTGAGGTTAACCGGCTTAGCATTTTTTTCGAACTTCGGCATAAATTTCGAAAGTTCAGCGATACGCGGAGAACAAACGGTAACGAAGGCATCGAGCCCGGAATATTGAAGAAGGTAGCTACCTGTGTTGTTATTCTCGCGAATCTTCACGCCAACATTACGCTCGTTAACAATTCCGAGGAAAAGTTTGTCGCCATTGGTCCAAGAATTTTTTACCAGAATTTCTTTGCGATCGCATTCAAGGCGGATGAATCCATCGCCTTTTTCGAGCAAATTAACGAGGAAAGATTCTTCGTCGATTGTCACCACCCAGCGCTCAGAAACTTGCTTCTCGCGATTGCGCAGCTGACCAGTCATGTGGCCGTTTCTTTCATAATTTTTTAGGAAAATTTGCATCGCAGTGGCGATTAAAACTTCTTCAGATTGTGAGTCTAATTCGCTGCCTGAAAAGCCCGCCGGAAATTCTTCCTTGATGAAGGCCGTAGAAATATTGCCACTAACAAAACGCTCATTTTTCATGATGGTTTCAAGGAAGCTGATATTGTGCGATACTCCGCCAATAGCGAAGCCGCCAAGTGCGTGACGCATGTGTTCAATCGCTTCATTACGATCTTTGCCGTATGAACAAAGTTTGGCGATCATCGCATCGTAAAACATGCTAACTTCGCCGCCTTCGTAAACTCCGGTATCGACGCGAACATTTTCACTTTCTTCCGGCTCGATGTAGAGATTGATGCGACCAGATGAAGGCAGAAAACCACGCGCTGGATCTTCGGCGTAAATGCGGGATTCCATCGCCCAGCCCTTGAGCTTCACATCTTCTTGACTGAAGGGAAGTTTTTTGCCGAGAGCGATTGTGATCATTAGTTCAACTATGTCGTAACCAGTAATGAGCTCAGTAACCGGGTGCTCAACTTGCAAACGAGTATTCATTTCCAAGAAGTAGAAATTCTTATTCTTGTCCATGATATATTCGATCGTTCCGGCAGAATAATATTTTACTTTCTCGGCAAGGGCCTTCGATTGCGCGTACATTTTTTGACGCGTTACCTCATCAACGAAAGAACTTGGCGCTTCTTCAATTACTTTCTGATTATTGCGTTGAATCGAGCATTCGCGCTCTCCCAAACAAACTGTGTTACCAAACTTATCGGCAATGATTTGAATTTCGATGTGACGCGGATTTTCGATAAATTTTTCGATGAAAAGGCGATCATCAGAAAAAGAATTCCGCGCTTCATTTGAAGCGGAAAGAAATGCCTCGGCGACTTCTTCTTTTGCCCAAACAATTCTCATTCCCTTTCCACCACCGCCAGCAGAGGCCTTAACCATTACTGGGTAACCAATCTTATCAGCAATTTTCAATGCTTCTGCTGCATCTTTAATAATTCCCATATGCCCAGGAACTGTGCTAACATTGGCTTCAAGCGCCAATTTTTTTGATTCGATTTTGTCGCCCATTTTCTCAACTGAATGGACTGACGGCCCAACAAAAATCACTCCGGCTTTTTCTAGCTCTTCAGCAAAATTGCGATTTTCGGAAAGAAATCCGTAGCCAGGGTGAACCATCGTTGCGCCAGTTTTTTTAACCGCAGCGAGAATTTTTGGGATGTTCAAATAACTTTGTGAAGATGGCGAATGCCCAATATTCACGGCCTCGTCAGCCATTTGCACGAAGAGAGAATTCGTGTCTGCATCCGAATAAACCGCGACAGTTTTGATGCCTAATTTGCGACAAGATTTAATGATGCGGCAGGCGATTTCGCCACGATTGGCAATTAGTAATTTGTGCATTTTGAATAAATTAATTGGGGATGAATTTAGGTTTTAGATTTTAGATTTTAGATTTGTAGCTCACAAATTTCCTGGATTACCGCCCACGCGGGAATGAAAGTGTTGAGCACGCATCTTAATAATTAATTACCGCGCAGGTAAAATCCAAAAAAAAGCTAACCAACTCATTAAAATGAATTTCTCTGCTTTTTACAGGCTAATGAGATTACACCAACCCACAGGTATCTGGCTACTTTTTTTGCCCTGCCTTTTTGGAATCCTTTTGGCAAAAAAATTTTCATACGAAACAAAACCTTACTGGGAACTTTGCTGGATTATTTTTTTATTTTTTATCGGATCAGTGGTGATGCGCTCCGCAGGCTGCGTGATTAATGATTTACTTGATCAAAAATTTGATGAATTGGTTACGCGAACAAAAATTCGTCCACTCGCTGCACGAGAAATTTCTCGTAATTCGGCAATTATTTTACTGGGATTTTTACTGCTAACCGGCCTGCTAATTTTGCTGCAATTTAATTTACCAACAATCGTGAGTGGCTTCGTTGCACTTGGCTTGATGGCGAGTTATCCGCTAATGAAACGCATCACTTACTACCCGCAAATTTTCCTCGGAATAACTTTCAATTTTGGCATTCTAATGAGCAGTTTGGCGATGATCAAAACTATAAATCTCAGCATTCTTCTTCTTTATTTTTCGGCGATTATTTGGACGGTAATTTACGACACAATTTACGCCTTCCAAGACATTGAAGACGACCTGCTTTTCGGCATAAAATCAACAGCAATTAAATTCCAAAAGCAGCCGAAAGAAATTCTAAATTTACTTTGCCTGGCAATGCTTTTTGGCCTTATTTTATGTGGGCTCTCTGCTAATTTTAAATTCGGATATTTTTTCGTAATTTTACTTTCTTGCTCGACACTAATCGCCCAAATCAAGAAGTGTGATTTGCGACAAAATTCCTTAGCGCTTTTTAAGGCGAATATTTGGATTGGAGTCGGAATAGTTTTTGCAATTTTAATCGGATGAAAATCGGAATTCTCGGCGGAAGTTTTAATCCTCCTCACCATGGACATCTTTACCTCAGCAACCTGGCTTTGCAGCGCTTGAAGCTCGATCAAATTTGGTGGGTTATCACTGAGAAAAACCCGCTAAAAAGCGCAAAAGATTACGAGTCGCATACGGCGCGAATGCAGAAGTGCAAAGCGCTAATCGGTCATCATCCAAAAATTAAAATTTTGCAAAGTAGCGAAATTTATACCGAGAAATTAATCACCCAGCTGAGGGCAAAACATAAAAACCATCGCTTCACTTTTGTCGTCGGCGCTGACGTTTTAGAGAAATTTCATCTCTGGAAAAATTTTAAAAAAATAATTTCTGGAATTGATTTAGCAATTTTTTCGCGTGGGGATTTTTTGCTGAAAATGCAAAAATTTCCGGCGTGGAAATTTGTTAAAACCGCGAATCGTTATTCAATTTTTTTTACTAAGAATAATCACCTTTCTTCGACTGAATTACGGGCTTCATCTTTGCTTTTGCAAAAATGAAAAGTCGAGAAATGAGACAAAATAATAACAAATGAATTATATCGTCGACACCCATTGTCACCTTGATTTGATTGAAGCAAAAGGCCTTCTCCTCGAGGAAATAGTTAAAAACTGTTTAGAAAATAACGTGCGCATTTTGCAGACAATTTGCACGCGAATTACTGAGATCGACAAGATCCTTTCTTACACCAAAAAACATGATTTTATTTACGCTTCTGTTGGCATTCATCCCTGTAATGTAATTGATCAACCGCAAGTAAAAGCGGAAGAAATTGTCGCGCTTTGCAATGCCAATCCGAAGATCATTGGCATTGGCGAAACTGGTCTCGATTACTACCATGACAAGAGTGCGATTTCGCTTCAGAAGGCTTCATTTCTTGAACATATTCAGGCTTCGCGCGAAACAAATTTGCCTTTGATTATTCACTCGCGCGAGTGCGATTCCGACATGATTTCAATTTTAAAATCCGAACAAAAATCACAAAAATTTCCGGCGTTGTTACATTGTTTTTCGAGCACCGAAGAATTGGCGCGAGCCGCTCTAGATCTAGGAATTTACATCTCAATTTCTGGAATCATCACTTTCAAAAATGCTACGCAACTGCAAGAAATTGTGAAGTTCGTTCCGCTTGAGTTTCTGCTAGTTGAAACCGATTCGCCTTATCTTGCGCCAACGCCATTTCGCGGCCAAACTAATCAGCCAGCCTTCACCAAATTTGTTGTCGAAAAAATTGCAGAATTGAAGGGAGTGAGTTTTGAAGAGGTGGCGCGGATAACTACGGAGAATTTTTTTAGAATCTTTAAATCTGTAAAAAGAATTTAGGCATTTTGAGGCGTTGATCTCTCTGGTCAAAATAAGGCTATTGTTGAGATGGCTTCTAACTTAAAGCGCCGTCTTCACAAAAGCAGAGATCTGAAAAAAGTTAATCCAACTTTAGGCGCTCAATCAAATCACGAATCTGGGCGATCTCGCTGAATTTAATCATTATTTTTCCACTCTGTCTGAAGGCGTTGTAGGAAATCTTTACTTCAGAGCCGACGAGGTCGGTAAGTTCATTTTCGAGGAGAACAACTTGGCCACTATTAATGAAGCGAATCTTAGACTCTGTGCGCACAAGAAGTGGCGTGCTCTTATTAATTTTTTCGATTTTTTCATCACGAACTAGAGACTCAATATCGCGAACATTTAACGACTCTTCTAAAATTCTCTTTGCTAATTCTTGCGGGTTATTTGAATTAATTAATGCACGCGCGTGACCCATTGAAATCTTTTTCTGACTCAAAAGATTTTGCACTTCTTTCGGCAAATTACGCAGGCGCAAAATGTTGTTAACATGGCTGCGACTCTTGCCAATTTTTTTTGCAATTTGCTCGTAGGTGTAAGCAAATTCATCCATTAATCTTTGGTAACCTTCAGCCTCTTCAAGCAAAGAAAGATCCTCACGCTGAATGTTCTCGATCAGCGCCAGCTCTAGCGCTTCATGATTGTTAATTTTCTTAATGACGGCTGGAATTTCTTTTAATCCGGCTAGTTTTGCAGCGCGAAACCTTCTTTCTCCAGCAATAATTTCGTAGTCACCTTCGTCTCCCGATGTGCGTAAAATAATTGGCTGAAGCACGCCATTTAATTTTATTGAATCTGCTAATTCTTGCAGCTCTTCTTGATTAAAAAATTGACGCGGCTGGTAAACTCCAGCGGTAATTTTTTCGAGCTCAACCATTCGCACAAAACCGTGACTGCGGTCAATTGCCTCTGATTGTTGAAGCTTACTCTCACCTAATAGCGCAGATAATCCGCGACCTAATCTTTTTTCTTGAATTTCCTGCATTTTTCTCCTGTTGTAAAATTCTGAAATCACTCCATACAAAACGTAATTTCCCAAACAAGAAATAGCAAAGAGCCAAAAAACATGAGAAAATCTATTTCTGCTGCGTCACGACTTTTTTCAACAAAGCCTCTTGGATTTATCACTGAAGAAGTTCGGCGATCTGGATTTTTAAACTTGAGTGGCGGCAAGATTCGTAGCGACGAAGAAGTTCAAAAAATTATAGAAGAACTTGCCCTCAACAGAGGAATTGTAAAAAGTCTTGGAGTTGGACGCGGCAATCTTGGGCCAAAAGCCGCAAAACATTTTGCCGATTTTTTAAAAACAGATATGGATGTGGAATCGATTTATTTTGATCAAAATAATTTTGGCGATGAAGGGGCGATAGAATTGGCGCGGGCCCTTGAGAAAAATAAAACTCTGCGAAACCTTGATTTATCCAAAAATAACATTGGTAAAAATGGTGGTAAGGCGATCGCTCAAATGCTCGCGGCAAATAAAGGTTTAGAAAGTTTGCATCTAGGCGGCAATAAGAAGCTGCTAAGGAGTGATTTCTTTTTTTTTAATGGCTTTGCTACCGCGCTTGCTTACGCAATAGAAGAAAATACCTCTCTAAAAATTTTGCACTTTAATCCGGAAAGATCTCCCGAAACTTCTTTTTTGGGTAAAATTAAGGGAGCGCTCGAAAAGAATTCCGCACTAAAACTTGTAACATTTTATAAAGGCGGTCCCGGAATATTTGATGTCCCGGCAGAAGAAGTTGAAATCGAAAATAGCAATCCGCAGCAGGTTGAAGATGCGGTGAAAGATTATTCAACGTTACTGCTAACTAGATTAATTAGAGAAATTAATGCTGGCAATCCAGGGGCAAAATTTGACGAAAAAATCTTGTCAAATCTTAGGCAGCAATCTCACGAAAAAACGCAGGAAATACTTCTTAATGATCTTACTAATTCAGAAAGAATTGCTTTTGCAAAACACTGGCATTCGCCATTTCATCAAACAACCAGTCAAAAATTAAGGGATTTTGACAGCGCACACTGGCCTCCGATATTTGGCTCGAGAGAAATACCGATTCCACCCCATGTTACAAAGGAAGATGGCTGGAAATTAATAACTTTAGTCAATGCCAACGAGCTTAAACGAGAAGGGAAAGATCTTGAACATTGCGTCGGCGGCTATGCTTCTCGATGCATGAGTGGAAGCTCTCACATAGTCTCGGTGGCTAGCGGTGGCAGCTCTGTTTCTACTATTGAATTGGAAATAAATGGTAACTCTCTTGTTACGAAACAACATTTCGGCAAAAAAAATAAACCACCGTCAGATAAATCAAAAAAATCTTTGGAATGGCTGCTAAAAGAAGTAAGTAGAGAAGATGGATCTGTAAAAATTGATCACGCTAAAATAAGAGAATTTCAAGACGAAGCGGGGAAAGTAAAAAAAGGAAATTTTTTACAAGAAAATCTGGGCTTCAATCCTTTGGACGACAATAAATATTCTGAGATATTTCGTGTGTTTAAAAAACAGATGCTTCCAAGGGGAGAGTTTGAAATACCTACCTTAACCAGCAATTTCCTGAATAAATTACTTGGACAAGTGACGCTTAGAATTGATGAAAAAGAAATCACTTTAAAGTCGGTGGATGAGATAAAAAAGAACGGGGCGCAACAACACAAAATTAAATCCGGAATTCAAGGCAGCGCTGATAAAATTTTTGGCAAAAAAGATGGCCCGAAAGTTACCGTCTTCATTGAGGATGACGAAGTTTATTTCCGCACCACAAGTCTAGAAAACCTAGAGAAATTAAAGACATTGTTCGAAGGAAAATTCGAGCAGAGGGAAGGTGGCCTTTTAATCAAAGGAGGTGAAGATGGTTTGGATCCGCAATCGGTTAGAAAAATTATGACCTCGAAGGCCCTGGAACTAAAAAGCGAAAAAAGACAAAAACCAAAAAGCGAACAGCTTTTCTCCAGAGACGGTTCAGATTTAGAAAAAGAAAAACCCAAATCAACAATCAGCAATCCCATTGTCGAAAAAGAAAGTGACGATCAAGATTTATGGAGAAAATAAAAGACCCTCTTGCAGTTTATAAAAATCTAACAAAAAAACGCGCTCATTCCTTACCCAAAAAATGTTTTCTGGCGCTTACTTAGAAAGACCCACAAGAAGATTGCGCGTCTTCACTTATTAAATTTAAAACCCCTCTCTCATGGAATTAATGCAAAACAGCGAAGGTAATTCTTTTATCTTGGCGACTATTCTAATCTATTTTACTGGGTTAATGTATCTCGGATACCAAGCTTTCAGAAAGACAAAAACTTTCTCTGATTATATTTTGGGAAGCAGAAAACTTGGTCCAGTTGTTGGCGCGATGAATGTTGGCGCTTCAGATATGAGCAGCTGGCTATTGATGGGCCTTCCTGGCGCTTTTTATCTTCACGGAGTGAATCAAGTTTGGATTGTAATTGGCTTGATTGTTGGCTCTTATTGCAGCTGGAAAATCATCGCTAAACGCCTCAGAAGATACACCGAAATTTCTGGTGACGCCCTTACCATTACCTCTTTTCTTGAACACCGCCTTGAAGACAAGAGTAGAATTCTCAACATCTCTACTCTCGTCGTAATTATTTTCTTTTTCACAATTTACATCGCCGCGGGATTCACCGGCAGCGCAAAATTATTCTCCGCAATCTTTGGAATCTCTTACTTTTCTGCCCTTGTTTTATCTTGCATTGGCATTGTTTCTTACGCCTTGCTCGGCGGATTTTTGGCGGTTAGTTATGCCGACTTATTCCAGGGAATATTGATCTTTTGCGTCCTTTTATTCGTGCCATTTTTCATCATCGGCACTTCAGATTTAACAGCCTCAGATTTTGTCGCAAAAACTATTGCAATGGCGCCGAGTCACGTTGATCCATTTTACGGATTGGACTTCCTCGGAATTTTAGGCTTTTTTGCTTGGGGCCTAGGCTATTTTGGACAGCCACACATAATCTCAAAATACATGGCGATTAAAGATCCACACCGCATTGATCTTGCGAGAAAAATCTGCATTTCTTGGATGACTTTGTCGATGGCAGGAGCCGCAATAATTGGGCTTTTGGGCTTTGTTTATTTCGCCGACAATCCTTTGAAAGAACCAGAAACGGTTTTCATCGCAATGTCTCATTCGATCTTTCATCCAATCATTATTGGTGTGCTGGTTGCGGCTATTGTCTCTGCAACAATGAGTACCACTAACGCACAAATCATCATTTGCTGCAGCGCACTCAGCGAAGATTTTTACCGTCACTTCATCAGAAAAAATGCCGCAAACAAAGAGATGCTTTTTGTTACTCGCATGTGGGTTGTTGTTGTTGCCTTGATCGCGATGCTTATCGCCGCCGATCCAACCGCCAGCGTTCTTGCCTTGGTCGGCCGTGCTTGGGCTGGGCTTGGAGCTGCTTTTGGTCCAATCGTTCTTCTTTCTCTCTACTGGAAAAAAACGACAAGATTTGGCGGAATCGCCGGAGTTATCTCTGGAGCCGCGGGCGCAATAATCTTCAGCAAAATGTCTTTCATTTCTTACGAAATTTTACCGGCATTTGTGCTTTCATTCCTTACCATTGTGATGGTGAGCTTAATGACTCCACACCAAGTTCCCCACAAGGTTTCAGCCGACTTCAAAAGGCTTGATGCGATGAACGAATAAGTTCTAAATTCGTAAAATATTAATCAGGGCTCGCCTTGAACTCTCGAGGTTCGGGGCGGGCCTTAATAATTTAAACCGCTAAGAAAAATGAAAAACCTCAACGAAGACGCAAAAATTCTTGCTAAAGAATGGATGGAGAAATCGAAGAAATACCAATCGATTTCAGATAAGGTTTACGCTGCAAAAATGGATAAATTTTTTCAGAATTCTGCGGATAAATCTTTCGTAATTTCAATGATGGATAAGGCTTTCAGGCCTAAAAAAACAGAGGACATCGCGACGATTATTGGCGAAATTCCCAATCTTAATTTTTTGAGCTTCATCGAAAAAAGATTGGTCAATCTTTACAACCTAACCAGAAGTTTTGCTCACCCGATTGCCATTCCACTAATTAAACAATTTATCTACCTCACCACTTCAAAATATGTTTTATTCGGCTCGGATAAAATCTTGGGAAAGCGCATCGCAAAAAATTTAAAAAATAGCCTGAACACCAATCTTAATCGGGTTGGGGAACTTCTTCTTGGTGAAGAGGA
>Ga0164294_10001228_pt1 | contig 23889 bp, 24 predicted proteins | sample GEODES005metaG_FD_111479 | JGI IMG/M metagenome (GOLD analysis project Ga0164294, IMG submission 111479) | Oligotrophic lake water microbial communities from Sparkling Lake, Wisconsin, USA - GEODES005 metaG | ecosystem: Environmental > Aquatic > Freshwater > Lake | place: USA: Sparkling Lake...
ACCGCGATGGGCGCGCCCGCGCCGACGATGCCGTTGGCGCCCAGCATGCCCTTGTCGACATCGGCGATGTGCATCGAGCCGCCCTTGCCCTTGCACAAGCCGTCGCGGCTGCCCCAGATCTCGGCCATCATGCCGTCGACATCGCAGCCCTTGGCGAGGCAGTGGCCGTGGCCGCGGTGGGTCGAGACGATCTTGTCATCGGTCGAGAGATGCTCGCACACGCCGACCGCGACGGCTTCCTGGCCGCAGTAGAGGTGGGTGAAGCCGGCGATTTCGCCGGTCTGGATGTCAACGTGGAGACGCTCTTCGAACTCGCGGATGACTTTCATCTGGCGATAGGCTCGCAGCAATTGGTCGCGGCTGAGTTGCACCTTCTATCTCCCGGTTTGCTGGCCAGCGCGGGCGGGTGAACGCCTCGCGGATCATGCCTCTGACATGGCCACCCAGCACTAGGCTTGAGAAGCCGCAAAAGTGATAGGTAAGCGCGGATTTCCGCGCCGTCACCTGCCCCAAAGCTACCTGTCGGTGCGGGGCACCGTGCTGCCCGCGATGATCGAGGCGCCGTCGTCGATCACGTGGCTTTGCCCGGTGATGAAGCGGCTTTCGTCCGAGGCGAGGAACAGGACGAGATTGGCGACATCGACAGGCTCGCCGAGGCGGTTCATCGCGGTGGCGTTGTCGTGCACCGGGGCGGCGGCGCCGAGCGCGGCGAGCTTGCCGCCAAGGCTCTGGACCATTGGCGTGTCGATCCCGGCAGGGAGCACCGAGTTGGCCCGCACGCCGCGCCCGTTCTTGATCGAATAGGCGGCCGTCGCACGCGTGTAGGCGTCGATCGCGCCCTTGGCCGCGCTGTAGGCGGCGAAGGTCGGCTCGCCCTGGATCGCGGCAATCGACGCCATGTTGACGATCGAGCCGCCGCCGTTCGCCGCCATGGCCGGGATCGCATGCTTGGTGCCGAACACCACGCCATCGAGGCTGACGGCCATGATCTTGCGGTAGTTCACCTCGGTGAGCGTTTCGGGATCGCCGAATTCGACGATGCCGGCGTTGTTGACGAGCACATCGAGCCGGCCGTGGCGCGTCATGACATCGGCGATCAGCGCTTTCCATGCGGTTTCGCTGGTGACGTCGAGGTGGTGGTACTCGGCCCCATCGCCCAGTCCGGCCGCGAGCGCGCTGCCGGCAGCATCATCGACGTCGGTGAGGATCACGCGCGCGCCTTCGGCCACGAACAGGCGCGCGTCGGCAGCGCCGAGGCCCTTGGCGGCGCCGGTGATGATGGCGACTTTGCCCTTCAGACGGTCCATTTCAGTTCATCCATTCTGAGAAACGACAAGGACATCGTCATAGCGAGCGCAGCGAAGCGATCCAGAGCGGTTGCGCTCTGACGCTCGGGATCGCTTCGTCGCTACGCTCCTCGCAATGACGCGGGGGGGGATAGTCATGCCTCCAGCTTCACCGCACCGGGGCGCGGGGGGCCTGCCTCGCGGGCGACGAGCGCTGTGTCGTGGTAGTGGATGGTGTATTCGACCATCAGCCCATCGACGCAGCGGGTCGTCTCCGCCAGCGAGGTGCTGATGCGGTTGCCGGTGAGCTTCGAGGTCATCGTCATGCGCAGCTGAAGGCAGAAGTAGGTATCGTCGGTGAGGATGCCGAGACGGTCGACCACCACATCGTCCCAGTAGCTCCAGACATGGGGGAACAGGCGGATCAGCGCGTCCTGACCCTTCCAGTCACCGCCGAAGGGAAGCTCTGGCGGTTCGTGGACGACATAGTCGGGCGAGGTGATCGCCATCAGCCCGGTCCAGTCGCCCGCATCGATGCAGGCGAGCATGGTATGGGCGAGCTCGAGCGGGGATTTTGTCATTGTCAGGTCCTGCCGCTCAGAACTGCACGCGCTTGGTGAAGCCGCCATCGATCACCAGATTGACGCCGGTGGTGTAGCACGAAGCCGGGCTGGCGATGAACACGACCGCGCGCGCGACTTCGTCCGGAGCGCCGAGGCGGCCCATCGGGATCTGTGCCTTGATGCCCTTGTAGAAGTCCGGCATCGCGCCCTGGATCATCTCCCAGCTGCCGCCGGGGAACTCGATCGGGCCGGGCGAGACGGTGTTGACGCGGATGCCCTTGGGCGCGAGCGCCTGGCTGAGCTGCGAGGCATAAGTGATCAGCGCGGCTTTGATTGCGTTGTAGGCTTGCGGCATGATGAAGGTCTCGACCGCAGCGGTCGACGACATCACGATGATCGAGCCCGCGCCCGAGGCTTCGAGCGCCGGGGTCAGCGTCTCGATGCCCTTGACCGCGGCCATGATGTCCACGTCGAGGCACTTCTGCCAGTCCTGCGTCGCGCCGGCGCCCGAGACGCTCGCCATGTTGATGAAGATGTCGCAGCCGCCGAGCTTTTCGACCGCGCCGTTCAGCCACGCAACGTAGCCTTCAAGGTTCCCGGTCATGTCGAACGCGTCGCCATGCGCCTTGCCCGCGTTGCCCGCCAGTTCGGCCAGCGCCGCATCGATCTTGCCCTGATCGCGCGAGAAGAACGCGACGTCGGCGCCTTCGGTGGTGAGGATCTTGAGGATTTCGAGGCCGATGCCGCGCGCACCGCCGTTCATGATGACTTTCTTGCCCTTTAGACCCAGATCCATCGCGCTCTCCATCCATGATTTGCGCCCGGCAGACCCGGGCCGTTGTGGCGGCAGAATAGCCAAAACGCGCGAGGCCACAGCGCGCGGAAATGATAGTTTCTGGCGCTTTGGAATCGCCTTAGGCTCGCCTCAAAATCGGGAGAGACCATGGCTATCACCGGACCTATCGAGGATCAGCTCGCGATCCGCGCGCTGCACGACAACTACGCGGACGCCGTGTTCCGGCGCGATGTCGCCGACTGGGGCGCGCTCTGGGCGGACGATGCCGTCTGGGATCTGGCGGGCACCACCGTGAACGGGAAGGACTCGATCGTCGGCCTGTGGCAGGGCGCGATGGGCACCTTCGCCTTCGTCGGCTTCTTCCAGCAGACCGCCGCCATCTTCATCGACGGCGAAACCGCCACGGGCCGCGTCTATACCAACGAGACGCTCGAGGACCTCGAAGGCAACCTGCGCCGCAGCATCGGCCGCTACGAAGACACTTACGTCAAGCGTGGCGGAACCTGGCTCTTTCAGAGCCGCAGCTTTTCCGTTCTGAAGGGGTATTCGTGATGATCGTCGTTGTTGCAGGGGAAATCGATTTCGCGCCGGAAGTCCGCGACGAGGTGCTCAAGGATGCCCAGCCGCTGATCGACATGGCGCTCGCCGAGAAGGGCTGCCGCCATTACGCGTGGAGCCTCGATCCGCATCATCCGGGCCGCATCCATGTATTCGAGGAGTGGGAGACCGCCGAGGATCTCGCGGTGCACCTGCTTGCCGAATCCTACTTCAAGATGGGCGCGCACCTTGCCGGGTTCACCATTCTGGGGGCCAACACCCGCAAGTATCGCTGCGACGTGTCGGAGCCGGTCTACGGTCCTGACGGCGTGGCGACGGCAACCTTCCTCACCGCAAAGGACTGACCGCGATGACCAATCTCTCGGGCAAGGTGGCCGTGGTGATCGGCGCGGCGGGTGCGGGCAACATGGGCCAGCACATTGCGCAAACGCTTGCCGATGCGGGCGCCAAGGTGGTGGTTGCGGGGCGCAAGGCCGATGAGCTCAAGCGCTTTGCCGGCGTGATCGCGGGCGACTGGGCACTGTGCGATCTTTCGAGGAAGGCCGATGTGGAAGCGCTGGCGGCAACGGTGCTGGAGCGGCACGGCAAGGTCGACATCGCGATCAACGCGACCGGCTGGGGCCTGCTCAAGGGGCTGCACGAGATTACCGAGGAAGAACTCGACCAGATCATCGCGCTGCAATTGAAGGGCGTGCATTACTTCCTGAGCGCGTTCGTGCGGGCGATGCCCCACGGCGGTTCGCTGATCCAGATCTCGTCGGCCACCACGCAGTGCGTGATCGACGACCATGCCGCCTATATCGCGACCAAGGCAGGCTCGGAGGCGCTGATCCGCTGCGTCGCCAACCAGTACGGCCCGCAAGGCATCCGCGCCAATGTGCTCTCACCGGGCTTCACCTACAGCCCGATGACCGAGCAGTCCTTCGCGGTCCCCGGCCTCGCCGATGCCTTCGTGAAGGAATACCCGCTCGGCCGCGTCGGCACCTCGGAAGACATCGCCAAGGCGGCGCTGTTCGTGGTCAGCGATGATTGCTTCATGTCGGGCCAGAACCTGCAGATCAATGGCGGCCTCACCTTGCGGCGCAACCCGCGCCCGGGTGAAATCCAGGCGGCGATCGGCGCGGCGATGGCGGCGATGCAGGCGCAAAGCTGAGCGCAGCTTTGACGCGGTTCTGATTGCAACGGCCCCCGCTCCTGACCGAGTGGGGGCTTTTGCATGTCAGTTCGCAGCCGCCTGCCGGAAGAGCGGGTTGTCCTCGGCGTAGAAGTTGCAGTGGAAGCCGCTCGGCACGCGGAAGGGGATGAGCACGCGGGCGATCGGGCCGGCGGCGATGTCCTTGGCGGCAAAGATCGCCAGTTCGCTGGTGGGGCTGTTCGCAGGGTGGACGAGGGTCATGGCGTAACCGTCGGCCTCGTCGGTGCTGCCGAGGCGCGGGGCGAAGACGAGCTCGCCCGCCGCTGACCCTGCGCCGAAGTGCCAGATGTCCTCCTCGCCGGTCTGGGTGTCGTAGCGCAGGACCGCGTCCATCCCCTCGATGCGGCCATCGCGCGATTTGAGGTTGATGTTGGCAAAGCTGTGGCGGCTCTTGCGCGTCATCAGGCGGTCGTCGGGGCGGGGGAACTGGATGTCGCGGCCGTTGAGGACGTCCTCCTTGATCCAGCTCGTGTTGCCGGTGGGATCGATGGTCCAGCGGCGCAGGCTCTGCTGGGTATCGAGGTGGGTGCGGCGCGCGCCGGTCTCGTCGGGGAACAGCGCGGTGCCGTTGGCGGCGGCAACATCGGCAATGATCTTGCCGTCCTCTTCCCAGACGTTGAGTTCGTGGAACATGTGGCGCGGCTCGAATTCGAACCATTTGATGTCGGCGGCGCTACCCTCGCGCGGCATGACCGCGAACTTGGTCGGACGGCCCGAGACCCAGGCGGTCATCGGCCCGCCGGAGGCGAAGCGCTTGAGGTCGGTATCGATCGGAATGAACGGGAAGACCGCCCAGTTTTCCGTAAGCAGGAATGTGTGCATCAGGCTGAAGTGCGGCATCGGGATGATCTCGGTCTTGCGGATCGTCCCGTCGGCGGCAACGACGTCGTAGCGCATTTCGGCCTTGGCCATGTAGCCATGGATCGCGGCGCCGGTGTTGATCATCTCGCCAGTGGCGTAATCGATCTTGGGATGCGCGGAGAAGCTCGAGGTGACGAGGCCGCCGTAAGTCTCCTCGTGCAGCGTATCGAGCTTTCGCGGATCGAGCGCGACTGGGGGTGCGCCTTCCATCAGCGCCAGAAGCTGGCCGCCGTGGAGAATGATATTGGTATTGCCGGTGTTGTAGCGCTTGCCCTGCACGCTGGGGTCAGACGTCATCGGATTGCCGAAAATCCCGAAGAGGCGGCGGCCGGCGGCCTTTTCCAGTTCGAACTTCTCCGTCTTCACCCAGCGGTTGCGCATCGAGACGCGGCCCTCGCCGATCTCGAAAGCGAAGACCATGCCGTCGCCGTCGAACCAGTGATAGTCGCCCTCGCGCGGCGGATAGAGCGGATCGGGGCCGTTGCGATAGAACACGCCGGCAAGGTCCTCGGGCAGCTTGCCTTCGATGATGAGATCGGGCGCATCGGCCTCGAAGCGGATCGGCGCGTGGTGGCCGGTGAGGTAGGGGTGATCGAAGAACGGTTCAGCCATGGCGCCCGGAATCCTTTTGCAGTTCCCTTGTCGCCGCGCTGGGTGGCGGCCTGAAGCGCAATGTGGGTGCGCCGCGGCCCACCTTCACCTGCCAAAATGGGGAGTGCCTCCCCGGGGAGACCGGCAAAAATGACAGTCGTCTTGATGGCGGTGGGGCCTAGGCTCTAGGCTCCCGGGGAATACCCCGTTCAGGAGCCTTGCTCGTGCCAGAATCGTTTGATGAAAACCGCCGTTTCCTGCTTGTCCGCCGCCCGAACGGCATGCCTGTCGCCGAAGACTTCAGCCTGGTGTCCGAGCCGCTGCCCGAGCTTTCGGACGGCCAGTTTCTGATCCGCAACCACTATGCTTCGCTCGATCCTGCGATGCGCGGATGGATGGACGACGCGCCGAGCTACATGCCGCCGATCCCGCTGGGCACTTCGGTGCGCGCCTCGACCGTGGGCGAAGTGGTGGCGAGCAAGGCCGACGGCTTCCCGGTCGGTCAGTGGGTCTCGGGACTCAACGCCATCGAGGAATACTCGGTTTCGCAGGCGGGCGGCTTCAGCGCGCCGATCGATCCCACCATCGTGCCTTCGCCGACCAATTTCCTCTCGGTGCTCGGCGCGGTCGGGATGACGGCCTATTTCGGCTATCTCGAGGTGTGCAAGCCGCAGCCGGGTGACGTCGTGCTGGTGACGGGCGCGGCGGGCGCGGTGGGCTCGCTGGTCGGCCAGATCGCGAAGATCAAGGGGGCCAGCAAGGTGATCGGCATCGCGGGCGGACCGGAGAAGTGCGCGCGGCTGGTGGAGCGCTACGGCTTCGACGTCGCGATCGATTATCGCGGCAAGGATGTCGACCAGCTTTCGGCCGAGATCGCGGCGGCGGCGCCGAACGGCGTCAACGTGATCTTCGAGAACGTCGGCGGCGATATTCTCGATGCGGGCCTCAACAACCTCGCGATGTATGCGCGCATCGGCCTGTGCGGCCTGATCAGCGAGTACAACAATGCGGGCGAGAAGACTGGTGCACGCAACGTCTGGCAGCTGATCGTGAAGCGCGCCTCGCTCACCGGCCTGCTGGTGGCGGACTACGTGCCGCGCTTCGGCGAAGGCATCGCCGCGATGGCGGGCTGGGTGACCGAGGGCAAGCTGGTGTTCGACGAGCATGTCGACGAGGGCATCGACAACGCCCTGCCGGCGTTCATGCGGCTGTTCAGCGGCTCGAACGACGGCAAGATGATCCTCAAGCTGAGCTGAGAGCGCACGATGAACCCGCAGGAAATTGTAGAAGCCTTCATCGATGCGTGGAACCGGGGCGATGCGCCCGCCGCGTTCGGCATGATGGCGGACGATATCGTCTGGCATAACATCCCGATGGAGCCTGCCGTCGGGCTTGCCGGGGTTCAGGCGCTGATGGCGCAGTTCCCGCCGATCGAAGGCACCGAGTGGATCACCCACCACATCGCCGCCAGCGGCAATGTGGTGCTGACCGAGCGGACGGACAAGTTCCTTATCGGCGGGCGCTGGCGCGCGATCCGCGTTTCGGGGACGTTCGAGATCAACGCCGAGGGCAAGGTCGCCCGGTGGCGCGACTATTTCGACATGGCCGAATTCCAGCGCGAGTTTGCCTGATGCCGGTTGCGCGTGGGCGTGACCTGACCGGGCGGCGCGCGGTGGTGACCGGCGCGGCATCGGGCATGGGCGCGGCAGCGGCGGCGCGGCTCCTGGCCGAAGGCGCGGTGGTGCTCGGCGTCGACCGGGTGGGCGAGGGGATTGTCGGCACGCACACGCTGGTGGCGGACCTTGGCGATCCCGATTCCATCGCCGCGATTGCCGGTGCGGCGGACAGCTTGCTGGGCGGCTGCGATATCCTGATCAACAATGCCGGGGTCTGCCCCAACGGCCCTTTTGCGGAGATGACCGAAGCGGACTGGAACGCCGCGCTCGGCATCAACGTGACGGCGGTGATGAAGCTCACCCGCGCCTTGCTGCCGCTGCTCGGCACATCGGGGCGCGGGCGGGTGGTCAATGTCGGCTCGATCATGTCGCGCTATGGCGATGCGGGGCTGGTGGCCTACACCACATCGAAGCACGCGATTCTGGGCCTGACGCGCGCACTGGCGATGGAGCTGGGGCCGCAGGGGATCACGGTGAACTGCGTGCAGCCGGGTGCGATCGCGACGGGGATGACCAGGGATCTGTTCGAAGGCACGCCGGGCGCGAAGGACTATTACGCCGGGCGTTCGGCGCTCGGCCGCGTCGGCCAGCCGGAGGACGTCGCCGATGTCATGGTGTTTCTCGCGACCGACGATGCGCGCTTCATCACCGGGCAGGGCATCATGGTCGACGGCGGGGTCATGGTCCATTCGTGAACGCCTGCCCCACAAGGCAGGGCAACCTAGCATTTTCGCGCGTGGTACGGCCTATTTGACGGTGCCAAATCCAGACAGACCAGCGTGCGGCCAGCAAGAGTAGGGATCGCCATGAATGAAATGACCAAGAGCCTGCTCGACCCCGAGGTGATGCAGAACCCGTTCCCGCTCTACCAGTGGGCCCACGCCAATTCACCGGTGATCGAACTGCCCGAGACGGGCATGAAGATCGTGATGAGCTACGACATGTGCTCGGATGCGGCGGGGCGGCCGGAGGACTTCTCGAACGACTTCAGCGGGGTGCTTTCGGGCGCGCTGGCGGAGGATCCGGAAGTGAGCGGAATCCTGGCCGAAGGCTGGCCGCAGATGAACACGTTGCTGACCGCCGATCCGCCGGTCCACACGCGTTTCCGCAAGCTCGTCAACCTGGCCTTCTCGATGCCGCGCGTGAACGCGCTCGAAGAGGGCATCCGCGACAAGGTCAACAAGCTGATCGACGGCTTCATCGAAGATGGCGAATGCGACTTCGTGACCGCGTTCAGCGTCGGCTTGCCGGTGCAGGTGATCTGCGAGCAGCTGGGCTTTTCCGAAGCCGAGCGCGCCGACGTGAAGCGCTGGTCGGATGCCTTTGCCGACCGGCTCGGCCACATGATCCCGCGCGAGCGCGAGATCGAGTGCGCGCATGAAATCGTCGACTTCCAGAAGAAGCTCAAGGTCAAGATCGATGCGCGCCGCGAAACGCCGACCGATGACCTGCTCTCGGACGTCGTCAACGCCCGGCTCGATGGCGAGACACCGCTCAACGATGCCGAGATTCTCTCGATTGCGCAGCAACTGATGGTGGCGGGCAACGAGACCACGACCCACTCGCTGGCGGGCGGGATCGTCCACCTCGCGCAGAACCCCGATCAGCAGGACAAGGTCCGCGCCAATCCTGCGCTCATTGGCAACATGATCGAGGAAGTGCTGCGGCTCGATACGCCGACGGCAGGCATGTGGCGGCTGGTGACGAAGGATACCGAGCTTGGCGGGCGTCCCTACAAGGCGGGCGAAATGATCATGCTGCGCTATGCCGCAGCGAACCGCGATCCGGCCAAGTACCCCGATCCCGACAAGTTCGACGTCGAGCGCACCAATGCGCGCACGCACCTCGCCTTCGGCAAGGGCATCCACATGTGCGTGGGCAACATGCTCAGCCGCAAGGAAATGACCGTTGCCTTCACCGAGCTGCTGCGCCGGCTCGATGATATCCGCATCAAGGACGGCGCGGAGCTGCGCGTCTCGCCCAACCTGCTGCTGCGCGGGTTCGTTTCAGTGCCGATTACCTTCAAGAAGGCCGCTGCATGAACTTCGATCTCGACGAGAACCAGGAGCTGTTCAAGGCGGCGGTCGAGCGCTTTTGCCAGGGGCAAGACGTGGCGGCACGGCGCGCGGCGCGCGCGCTTCCGGGCGGGATCGACCGCGCGCGCTGGACGGAGCTCGCGGAGCTGGGGCTGATCGGCCTTGCTGCCGGCGAGGGTGATGGCGGAATGGGCGGCTCGCATGGCGATCTGGCCGTGGTGGCGCAGGCGCTGGGCCATGCCCAGGCGGTCGAGCCGTGGCTGGAATGCGGGTTTCTCCCCGCACGGCTGATGGCGGGCTCCGCGCATCTCGAAGGCGTGATCGCCGGTGAGACGATTGCGGCCTTCGCCTTTGCCGAGCCGGGCCGGCGCTTCGTGCTGGAAGCGCAGGGCGTCAAGGCGCGTGGCGGCAAGCTTTCGGGCACCAAGCAGTTCGTGCTGGGCGGCGGTGCGGCGGATGTCTTTGTGGTGACTGCCGAGGAAGACGGCAAGACGGCGCTTTACGTTGTCGATGCCAGGGCGGCCGAAGTCGAGGTGCGGCCCTATCCGGTGGCGGACGGCGGCGTGGCGGCGATCGTGACGTTCCACGATGCGGCGGCGGAAGGCCCGCTCGCGGCGGACCTCGCTGCGGTGATCGACGAGGCGCGGCTCATGGCGGCGGCGGAGATGACCGGGATCGCCCAGCGCCTGTTTGCCGACACGCTGGAATACATCAAGACGCGCGAGCAGTTCGGCCAGCCCATCGGCCGGTTTCAGGTGCTGCAGCACCGCATGGTCGATGCCTATGCGCGGGTCGAAAGCGTGCAGTCGGCAATCCTTCGCGCGCTGCTGCAACCGGCCGCGCCGATGGCGGCGATCAAGGCGCATGTTGCCGAAAATGCGATCTGGGTGGCGCATCAGGCGGTGCAGCTTCACGGCGGCATGGGCATGAGCGACGAGCTCGGCGTGGGTCACGGCCTCAAGCGGATCGTGCTTCTGTCGAAGCTGTTCGGCGATCCGGCGAGCGATATTCTGGATTATGCGCAAGCCGCGTGACGCGGCCATTGGAGTGCAAGTGATGACCAAGCGGATCGATGCCCATTTCGTGGCCGCCGGCAAATACCACGATATCGACTTTGCCCGGCTCGAGGTGCTCAAGCTGCTCGCCGAGCATCCCGAAATCCGCACCACCGTGGCGATGGATTTCTCCAACACCGAGCGGCTGGAGCAGTGCCAGTTCCTCGTGACCTATACCTGCACCGTGCTGCCGACGCCGGAAGAGACGGTGAAGATCAAGGAATTCCTCGATCGCGGCGGGCGCTGGCTGGCGCTCCACGGCACCAATTCGATCCTGAAGTTCGTCGAAGGCGGGGTCGATTGCCCCGAAGAGCGCGACGACGTGATGGAAGTGCTCGGCACCCAGTTCAAGGCGCATCCGCCGATCGGGCCGTTCCGCGTCGAGGTGGTCGACAAGACCCATGCACTGACGGCGGGCCTCGAGGATTTCGACGTGATCGACGAGCTCTACATCATGAAGCAGAAGGCGCCGATCAAGATCCTGATGCAGACGCGCTTCGATGGCGAGGCGACCGGCTTTACCGAAGCGAACTATTCGAACGTGGTCGTCCCGGTCCTCTATTTGCGCGATCACGGCAAGGGCGGGGTGCTCTACAACACGCTCGGCCACTGCCGCAGCCACTTCGATGTCATTGAACTCCTGCCCTTTTGGACACATCCCGAACGCTGCGGCTGGAACTATCCCGTCTACTACGAAACGCTGCGCCGCGGCATTCGCTGGGCCATGAGTGAGATTGCCTGATGGATATGGATTTTGCTCCCGAGGATCTCGCCTTCCAGAAGGACGTGCGCGCATTCCTCGATGACAAGCTCAACGCCCGCCTGCGCGAAGGCGCGGCCAACACGCCGAGCGTGTTCACCGAGCCCGACATCACCCGCGAATGGCAGGCGATCCTCGCCGAGAAAGGCTGGCTCGCGACCTCGTGGCCTGTCGAGGACGGTGGTCCCGGGTGGACGCCGACGCAGAAATACATCTTCGAGAAGGAATGCGCGATTGCCGGTGCGCCTTCGCTGCCGATTCTGGGCCTGCGGCTTGTCGGTCCGGTGATCTGCCACTTCGGCACGCCCGAACAGAAGGCGCGCTTCCTGCCCCGGATCATCTCGGGCGAGGACTATTGGTGCCAGGGCTACTCCGAGCCGGGTGCCGGGTCCGACCTTGCCGCGGTGAAGACCCGCGCCGAGCGCGTGGGTGACAAGTACGTGGTCAACGGCTCCAAGATCTGGACCACCCACGCGCACCACGCCAACTGGATCTTCGCGCTCGTGCGCACCGATCCCACCGTGCAGAAGCAGCGCGGCATCAGCTTCCTGCTGATCCCGATGGAGCAGCCCGGCGTCAGTGTCTCGCCCATCGTCACGATGGCGAACGACCACGAGGTCAATGCGACGTTTTTCGACAATGCCGAGACCCCGGCCGACAACCTGATCGGCGAGGAAGGGCAGGGCTGGACGATCGCCAAGTTCCTGCTCGAGAACGAGCGCGGAGGCTCCTGCGCGGCGCCGGCACTGCTCGCCAAGCTCGACCGGATCGAACGCTGGGCCAAGGAGGAAGCCTCCGGGTCCAACGGCACGATGATCCACGATCCGAACATCTCGCAGCGCCTCGCGCGTCTGCGGCTCGAGGCACAGGCTTTCGAGGTGACCGAGCTGCGCATTCTTGCCGAACTCGCCAAGGGCCGCCCGGCGGGTCCGCAGACCTCGCTGGTCAAGCTCACCAGCTCCAACCTGCGGCAGGCGATCGACGAGCTGGCGGTGGACTTGTTCGGCTATGAAGGCCTGCAGCTTCCCGTCACCCGCCCGCTCTATGGCAACGAAGCGCCAGAGTTTGTCGGCAGCCGCGCCGCGCAGCTTTCGATGCCCGCCTACCTCAATGGCCGCGCCTACACGATCTTCGGCGGCTCTGACGAAGTGCAGAAGACCATTATTGCCAAGCAGGTCCTGGGACTCTGATTTGATCCGCTGACGCGGATGGCGGCACCGGCCCGCTCCCCCGCCCGGCACCCATTCAGGGTACTCTCGTGGGTGGCCGGGCGGGGGAGCGGGCTGGTGCCGCCCTGTTTCGGCTAGGCCGAAACAGCAAAGACTGTTGCCCGGAAGCCCCACATCGGAACCATTCCGGAGGGGGCTTCCGCTACGGCACGCTCTAGGTTAGCATGCGAATCGCACCGTATGCCGGAACAACTGGCAGCGGTCTGAGGATGCAGCATGGACTGGGCGAACTCCACCTTCGAGCAGGTGACGATTCGGGCCGTTGAAGACGTGCGGCCGGCCGCAATCGCCATCAGAGACATTGCACTCAAGCTGGACCTGCGCATCGCGGTCTGCCCCGACATTTCGTCGAAGGAGCAGATGCTCGATGCCGATGGCAAGATCATCAACGCGGACATTTTCGGCTGGACCGCCGATGGCGAGCGCTGGTGGGAAAACGGCACGCTGGCGTTGTCCTCCCCGTTCCCGCGCGCGAGCCGCTACGAAAGCGAGCCGTTCTGGTGCAACGCGCACGGCGCCTTCACCGTGGCGCGCAACAACTACCTTGAGGACTTGAACTTTTCGGAGTTCCACAAGTTCAGCAAGGCGCGCTCGATGATCGTGATCCCCTCGCACCTCTCGTTCGGGCAGATCGCCGCGGCGAGCTTCGTGCCGGTGGACAAGACGATCGACGACTTGTCGAACGTTTTTGCCGAACACGGCGATTTCCTCGGCGCGCTGACCCGCCGCTTTGTCGCCAGCTACGTCAGCACGATGCGCACGCAGCAGTGGATCCCGAGCGACTGCCGGCTTTCGAAGCGCGAAGTGGAATGCCTGCGCTGGGCCGCGATCGGCAAGACCGACAAGGAAATCAGCCTGATCCTCGCGCTGAGCCACGCCACGGTGCGCTATCACATCCAGCGCGCGGGCGAGAAATTGAACGCGGTGAATCGCAGCCAGGCCGTGTTCAAGGCGGGGCAGCTGGGGTATCTGGGGGCGGCGGCCTAAACCCCAGCTTCGCCACCACACGTTCGTCAGGCCCGCGGGTACTGACGGGAACCCCTCTTTCGTCATCCCCGCGAAGGCGGGGACCCAGAGCCGCTGCAGCGCTCCTTCGCCCTGGATCCCCGCCTTCGCGGGGCTGGCTCGGTTGCGAGTAGGTCAGGGGAGGGGGCGCCTCAGACTCCCATCATCCCTGCCGTGCTGGCGCCGTCGATCCCGTATTCCGATCCGGAGATAAAGCCCGCCTCGCCCGAGGCCAGGAACGCCACCAGCGCGGCGACTTCTTCCACTTGCGCCATGCGGCCGATGGGCGCCATGCCTTCGAACTGCGCACGCGCGGCGGCGGAATCGGGGCTGCGCTCGATCACATTGCGGATCATTTCGGTCTCGACCACGCCTGGGTGGATCGAGTTCACGCGGATCTTCGTCTTCTGGTTCGCGCAGTGCAGCGCGGCAGACTTGGTCAGCGCGATGAGCGCGCCCTTGCTCGCGGAATAGGCGACGAAATTGCCCATGGGTCGGTAGGCGCTCATCGATGAATTGACGATAATCGATCCCGCCGCGCCGTCCGGGTTGGCGCGCATCGCGCGGATCGCGTGCTGGATGGTGAGCATCACGCCGGTGAGGTTCACGCCCATGATGCGCTCCCACGCTTCCATGGTGATGTCCTCGACGCTGCTGTCGCCGGTTTCGATCCCGGCATTGGCGAAGGCGATGTCGAGCCGGCCATGCTCGGCCTTGATCCGGTCCATCAACGCGTCCCAAGCGGCGGCATCCTCGACGCGGTGGGCAACGAACTGTGCGCCCGTTTCAGCACAGAGCGCGGCGGCGGCTTCTGCCTTGGAGCCGGTGAACACGACTTTCGCGCCCTCGCTCGCGAGGCGCCGCACGGTGCCCGCCCCGATGCCCGAGGTGCCCCCGGTGATCAGCGCCACTTTGCCTGCGAACCGTCCGCTCATGTCAGTCTCCCTTGTTTCGGGCGATGATAAGGCGACAGGGCGGAGGGGCTACTGGTATTTTGATCTAGCCAGCCCCCCGCTCCCCCCCTTTGTCATTGCGAGGAGCGCAGCGACGAAGCAATCCAGAGCGGAGCGGACACCGGCTCTGGATTGCTTCGCTACGTTCGCAATGACGAAAGGTGGGATGGTAACGAGGCGGTGCGTTGAAGTTCAGGGGGACTTTACCGCGTCCACACCCGCCGTTCGCTTTGCACCGCAATGGCCCCCGCAGTCCCCACAGGCTCCACCGTACCATCCATGAAAAACGCCAGCGCGTCCGCGTCCGCCTCATCGATATGGCAGAGCGTGCGCTTGCCCTCCGGCGTGCGCGCGATCACCACGCCGCTGGAAGGCATCCCCTCACGGCCATGAAACACGGTATAGCTCTCGATCGTCGCGGGGCCGGTGTAGTCCTTGTCCAGCTCCGGAATGGCCCCGCGCGCTGCGTCCGCTTCGGCCTGATAGTCGAAGTCCTGCGGGAACTGCGCTGCCGCCACCGGCTCGCGCGAAACCACGATGCAGTGGTTGTCGGTCGCATAGCCGCCGTTGGCGAAGAGGAAGCCGGTCTGGCCGTCGCCCGAACGGACGCGTTCGACCATCGAGACAACCGCGTGGCTCATGTAGTTGGCGATGGGCCCACCGCCGAAGGTGAGACCGCCGAACACGGTCGCGGGCTTCTCCAGCGGCCAGCCCAGCACGCGCCGCGCCATCTTCGGCACGCAGGGGAAGCAGCTGTAAAGCTCGACATGGTCGAAGTCCGCAGCCGTCATGCGGTTCAGTTCCAGCGTCCGGCGGATCGCGGTGTCCATGCTGGATGAGCGGTCATAGCGATCGCGGCGCAGGATGCTGGGCTCTTCCTTGGCCGCCGCGCCCATGCCGACGTAGATCAGGCGTTCCTCGGGAATGCCCCGCCGCCGCGCCTCGGCCAGGCTGGCGATGAGGAAGCCGGCGCCCTGATTGACTGACGAGTTGGCGACAGTGAGCTTGGTATAGGGGAAAGCGAGCGGGCGGTTGGCAGGCCCCGGCGTCAAGATCTCTTCCGCCGAGACGGCCTTCCTGATCCACGCACCTTCATTGGCAGCGGCGACCCGGCTCATGCCCGCCCAGATCGCACCGCTTTCGGCCTGCGCTTCGGCCAGCGTCTGGCCATAGGCGGCGCGGCCGGCGTTTTCGTAGATCGGGTAGACGTCGACCGGCGCGGTGAGGCCATGCGCCTGCGCATAAGTCGGATCGCGGCGGGTCGAGACATTGCGGACAGCATTGTAGCTCTTGTCCTCGCCTTTTGCGGCCAGCGCGGCGAGGCCGGCGGCGGTGCGCAAGGCTTCGGCACCGACGACGGCTGCAAGCCTGACCTCGCCCGCACCGATGCGGTTGGCCGCTTCGTTGAGCAGGCGGATCGGCGTATCGCCGTGCGGGGCTTCGGACTGGTAATTGACGGCGGGGTTCGCGCCGATGGCTTCCGCCACGCGATCACACAAGTTGCCGAGGTGGCGGAAGCTGATCTGATCGACGATGGCGAGGCTGTCGAGATCGGCGAGCAGGTTCCCGCCTGCGTCTGTCTCGGCAAGGCGCAGGGCGGCGGCCATCAGCCCTGGCGGGTCGAGGCCGAGCTCGGGGCTCTCGGGCCGGTCGTTCAACTGGCCGACGCCGATGATGACGGGGATGCGTTCGGGATCGGTCATGGCGGGATCGGTCATCGGGCAGTCTCCAGATAGGACTTGGTGGCGACCATCTCGCGGATTTTCGCTGGCGTGGTCTCGAGCACGCCAGCGTTTTCAAGCCGGGCGCATTCGGCGTGGTCAAGGCCGAGCCAGTCCTGCATCACACCATAGGTATCCTGACCCATGAGCGGGGCAGGGCGCGCGGGCGCATCGGGGATCATGTCCCAGATCGCGGGGCGGCGCTCGGCGGTCATGGCTTCGGGAAGCAGGTCGTGCAGCTCGCTGCGGAAAAGGCCGCGCGCGGTGTAGTAGGGGTGACTGGCCTGTTCGGAGGCGCGGAGCATGGGGGCGGCGGGGACGCCGGCGGCCTGAAGCATCTGCGCGGCTTCGCCTGCGTCTGTGCCCGCGAGCCATCCAGCGAGCGGCTCGCCGCCGGTCACGCCGGAAAGGCTCCGGCGGTCGGCGTCATCGCGCGGGGTGACGACGCACCATTCGTCCTCGCCAGCGCAAGCAAACACGCCTGAGCAGGCATCGTCAGGCGCCGGAATGCCCAGCGCGTTGCCGGCGATCTCGGTCGCAAGGTGGGCGAGCATCACTTCTGCCTGGCTCACATCGACATGGCCGCCGCGCCCCGTGCGCGCGCGGCGGGCGAGGAGCGCCATGACCGCGCTTGCGCCGATCCGGCCGCAGACGTGATCGGGGTAGATCGTGACGGAATCGGCGAAGCTCTCGGCATCGTCGGGATAGCGCCACTTGGCCGTGAGGCCCGCGGCGGCGCGCACGAGCGGGCCATAGCCCATGCGCTTCGACCAGGGGCCGGTGCGGCCAAAGGCACTCGATTCGACCGCGATCAGGCGCGGGTTGATCCGGGCCAGCTCCTCGTACCCAAGGCCGAGCGATTCGAGCGTGTCTGGCTTGAAGTTGGACAGCATGACGTCGGCTTCGGCCACCATGCGGCGCAGGAGGGCCTTTCCTTCGTCGGACTTGAGGTTGAGGCCGAGGCTGCGCTTGTTGCGATGGCCCGCGCCGATGCTGCTCGAGAGGCCGATCCGGTTGAGGGTCTGGCGCGAGCCATCGGGGAAGGCGGCCGATTCGATCTTGATCACATCCGCGCCGAGATCGGCGAGCAGGCGCCCGGTTTCCGCGCCGACCACAATGACACCGAGATCGAGAACCTTGAGGCCTTCAAGAGGGAGGCCCGGCGTGGACCCTGCGGGCTGTGCGGGGCGCGGCGCGGGGGCACCGGCGTGGACAGGCCCCATGCGCGCACCGTCGATCACCATCAGGCCATCGGGGAAGGGCGCGCGGCGGCCGCCGGGAAGCGCGGCTTCGGCAAAAGTGCCGCGCGCGCGGAAATGATCGGCGGCGAGGCATTCGGCGAGGGTGTTGAGCCCCGCCAGGGGAACGCCGTGCTGCAGCCCGAGCGCCTCGATTTCGGCGCGCGTCTTGTCGGCGAGGAAGGCCGACATGGCGCCAAGCAGTTCCTTGCTCTTGAAGCGGACCATCACGTCGCGGAACTCGGGGCCGGCGAATTCGGCAGGCGATCCCATCATGGTGTGCATGCCCTGCCATTGGCGCGGGGCGAGCACGCAGAGGCGCACGTAGCCGTCGGCAACCGGGATGATCGGATATTGCACGCCCTTGGGCGGACGGCCGGGGGGCAGCTGGCTGACCGGGCGACCGTGCGTGGCGCTCCCGGAAATGCCGAAGGCGGGATCGAGCGCCTGCATCGCACCATCGAGCGCGGCGTAGTCGACATGGCCGCCCCTGCCGCTGACCCGCGCCTGCGTCAGCGCGGCCATCGCGACGAAGGCGCCTTGCGCCACGGCGCACTGCACCGCGATCTCGCCCGGCGGGAGCAGGGGGGCGCGGCCCTTGATGCCAGAGCGCGAGAGTTCGGTGGTAAGGGCGTGGAGCACGCCGTCGGTCCACTGCCAGTGCGAAAGCGGGTTGCCGCCGCCGAAGCCGGTGGCGGTCATGTGGACCAGCGAGGGGTTCGCGGCGCGCAGGGCCTGCCAGTCGATGCATCCGGCGGGTAGATCTTCGATGACGAGGTCGGCCCGGGCGAGCCGTGCGGCGAGGTCCGCCGCATCCACGGTTTCTACCAGCTTGCCGAGATTGGCGGTCCACCAGGCGAGCTCGGCACGGGGATCGTGGGCGGGGCAGGCGCCGCGACCGGCCACTTCGAGGCGGATCACCTCGGCGCCGAGTTCGCGAAGGATGCGCGCGATTCCGGCAAGCGGGCTGGCGACGAGATCGATCACCACGAGGCCGGATAGCGGGCGGTCGATGGCCTCTTGCTGCACTCTCCGGCCCCTCGTATTATTATTGGACGAAGGTTGTCCATAAAAGATAGACAGAGGTCATGCAACGCTCCTTGATCGATTCCGAGCTGCCGCGAACGCGCGGGCGGCCGCGCAAGCCGGAAGCCGAGGCGCGCATCCTTGCCGCAGCGGCGCAGGTCTATGGCGCGGGCGGCTGGGCCGGCTTCAGCCTTGATGCGGTGGCGCGCGCGGCGGGGATCGGCAAGTCCACGCTCTATGCCCGCTGGACAAGCGGCGAGGACCTGCTCTCGGCCATGATCGAGGGGCGCTGGCAAGCGCTGGCCACGATCGACACCGGCAGCTTGCGCAGCGATCTGACCGCGTTCGGCGCGCTGGTGCTGGCGCGCTATGTGGAAACGGGCGGCGGGGTGGCGCGGCATCTGCGGCGCGATCTGGCGGGCCATCCCGAACTCGCCGCGCGGATCGGCCCGGTTCTGGCTGAAGTCACCGCGCAGGCCATCGCCATCCTGCGCCGCGGCCGCGCGCGCGGGCAGCTGCGCGATGGGGTCAGCACGGCGCTCGCTTCCGATATGCTGCTTTCGGCCATGGAATCGCAGGCCGGCCGCCTCGCGCCGGGGGAGACGATGAGCGAGGCGGCGATCACCGCCTATGCGGCGCGGGTGGCGGACGTGCTGCTCGGCGGGATTGCCGCGTGACGGGGGCAGGCGCTGTCATTATGGGCAGGTTTGCCGCGCGCCCACTCGTGGAAGTAATGGTTCGCGCGTCCGCAGAGACGCTGCTGGGGAGCGAAGCATGATCTATCGCACGATCACGGTCGAGAAACGCGGCGCGGCGGACTGGCTGACGCTGAACCGGCCCGACCAGCTCAACGCGATCTCGCTGGAGATGGTGGACGAGCTCTCCCACTATTTCGGCGCGCTCTTTAACGACCGGGAGACGCGCGTCGTGGTCATGCGCGGCGCGGGAAGAGCGTTTTGCGCCGGGCTCGATATCAAGGACCGGCAGTCGGCGAACCGGCCCGATCCATTTGGCGGGGGCTTCGGGTTTCAGGGCCATCTCGCGGACATTTACGTCAAGATGCGGCGCTGCCCGCAGCCGATTGTCGCGCTGGTGCAGGGCGCGGCTTGCGGCGGCGGCTTCGCCTTTGCGCTGGCGGCAGACATCCGCGTGGCAGGCGAAAGCGCGAAGATGAATGCCGCTTTCATCAAGCTCGGGCTCTCCTCCTGCGACATGGGGGTGAGCTATTTCCTGCCGCGACTGGTCGGCACCTCGGTCGCTTCGGAGTTGATGCTCACTGGACGCTTCATCCATGCCACGCGCGCGCTGGCGACGGGACTGGTCAGCGAAGTGGTGCCCGATGACCAACTGGAAGCCGCCGCGCAGCCTTATGTCGATGATTTGCTGGCAACCTCGCCGATGGGGCTGCGCATGACCAAGGAAGGGCTGAACCTTGCGGTCGATGCGCCGAGCTTGGAAGCGGCGATGGCGATCGAGAATCGCAACCAGCTGATGACCGCCGCCAGCCCCAATTTCGCCGAGGGCATGCGCGCTTTCCTCGAGAAGCGCGTTCCGAACTACATTCCAGACTGAACGGCCAGATTGAACGGACAAAACGCCATGTCGCATTCCAGATATCCGCTGATGTTCTCCCCGCTGACGATCCGGGGGAACCGCCTCAAGAACCGCATCATCATGGGCTCGATGCACTCGGGCCTCGAAGACGTGCCCAATGCGGCAGAGCGGCTTTCGGCCTACTTTGTCGAGCGCGTGAAGGGCGGCGTCGGGATGATCATCACCGGGGGCATCACCCCGCACCCCAGCGGCGGGCGCGGCGCGAAGCTGAGCGAGGCGAGCGAAGTACCCATGCACCGCGAAGTGACCCAAGCGGTCCATGCCGCCGATCCCGATGTGAAGATCTGCATGCAGATCCTGCATTCGGGACCGATGGCCAATGTGCGCGAGGCGGTTGGTCCCTCGCCAGTGCGGTCGCGCCTCGCCAAGCATGCGCCGCTGGAACTCGATGAAGCGGGGATCGAGGAGCAGATCGCCGCCTTTGCCAACTGCGCAGCGCTGGCCGTCGAGGCTGGCTACGACGGGGTCGAGATCATCGGTTCGGCGGGCTATCTGATTTCCACTTTCCTCGTCGAGAAGACCAACCAGCGCTCGGACCGCTGGGGCGGCTCGTGGGAAAACCGGATGCGCTTCCCCATCGAGATCGTGCGCCGGACCCGTGCCGCGCTCGGCGACAACAAGATGCTGATCTTCCGCATTTCGGCGATGGATATGCTCGAAGGCGGGCTCGCGTGGGAGGAAGTGACCAGCCTCGCCAAGGCGCTGGAGGCCAATGGCGCAGACGTGATCAGCACGCACTTCTGCTGGCATGAAAGCCAGGTGCCGACGATCGCGACGATGGTGCCGCGCGCGGCCTTTGCCGGGGTGACCGGCAGGCTGCGCGAGGCGGTCTCGATCCCGCTCATCACCAGCAACCGCATCAACATGCCGCACGTGGCCGAAGAGGTGCTGGCGCGCGGGGATGCCGATCTCATTTCGATGGCGCGGCCGATGCTGGCCGACCCGGACCTCGTCAAGAAGGCGTGGGAAGGGCGCGAGGACGAGATCAACACCTGCATCGCCTGCAACCAGGCCTGCCTCGACCACACGTTCACGGGCCAGCTCACCAGCTGCCTCGTCAACGCCCGCGCTTGCCGCGAGACCGAGATCACCGTGGCGCCGGCAACGGCCGCGCGCCGCATCGCGGTGGTCGGCGCGGGGCCGGCGGGGCTTGCTTATGCCACCATCGCTTCAGGGCGCGGCCACAAGGTCACGCTGTTCGATGCGGCGGACGAGATCGGCGGGCAGTTCAATCTGGCGCGCAAGATCCCCGGCAAAGAGGAGTTCGACGAGACGATCCGCTACTTCGGGCGGATGATCGAAGTGAACGGGATCGAACTGAAGCTGGCGACGCGCGTCAATGCGGACATGCTGGCTGCGGGCGGGTTCGACGAGATCGTGATCGCGACCGGAATCACGCCGAGGAAGCCCGAGATCGAAGGCATCGATCACCCCAAGGCGGTGCGCTATGTCGATGTGATCACCGGCAAAGCACATGTGGGCCAGACAGTGGCGATCATGGGCGCGGGCGGGATCGGCTTTGACGTCGCCGAACTCATCACCCATGCCGGGACACCGGGCTCGCTCGATATCGATGTATTCGCCAAGGAATGGGGCATCGACTTCCAGAACCACCCGCGTGGCGGGGTAACCGGGGTGGTGCCCGAGGTGGCTTCCAGCGGGCGCGAAGTCTGGCTGCTCCAGCGCAAGACGAGCGCGGTGGGCAAGGGGCTGGGGCGCACCACGGGCTGGACCCACCGCATCACCTTGCAGCGGCGCGGCGTGCAGATGCTCGGCGGGGTAGAATATGAACGGATCGACGACGAGGGCTTGCACATCCTCGTCGAGGGCGAGCCGCGGCTGCTGCCGGTTGATACCGTGATCGTCTGCGCGGGCCAGGAACCGGCGCGCGGGCTCTATGACGAGTTGGTCGCGCGCGGCCTTTCGCCGCAGCTGATCGGCGGCGCGTTCGAGGCGGCAGAGCTCGATGCCAAGCGGGCAATTCTGCAGGCGACGGAGCTGGCCGTCGCGGTCTGAGCCCGAGTCCGTCTCCCAACCCTCTCCCCTGAGCCGAAGGCCACCGAAGGTAATGGGAGAGGGCTTTCATGGCCTACTGGCCGCGGCCGCGCGCCTGTACGGCGAGGCGGCGGGCTTCGACGTCCTCGGGCTTGACCGCAGAATTGGCGGCGGAGGAGCGCTGTGCCTCCAGCGCCATGCCCTCGCCGAATGGCAGGGCATAGCCGTCATCGATCAGCGCCTTGTAATTGCGCAGGAACGTGGTGTCGATCGAGGCCATGTCGCGCGCCAGCTGCTGTGCGGCGGGGAGCAGGTCCTCGGGCGTGACGACGCGGTTGACGAGGCCCCAGCGTTCGGCGGTGGTGGCGTCGAGAAAGTTGCCGGTGAACGAGAGTTCCTTGGCGCGGCTGATACCGATCAGGCGCGGCAGCTTCTGCGAGAGGCCCCAGCCAGGATAGACGCCGACGCGCGCATGGGTATCGGCAAAGCGCGCGTTGGTGGAGGCGATCAGCACGTCGCAGGCGAGCGCGACTTCGAAGCCTCCGGTGATCGCCACGCCGTTGATCGCGCCCACCACCGGCTTTCGGCACAGCTCGATCGCCTTGACCGGATTTTCGGACGCGCCTTCGGCATTGGCGGCGCCCAGCGCGCCTGGCTCGGCGCCCAGTTCCTTGAGATCGAGCCCGGCGGTGAAAGCCCGCGTGCCGGCGCCGGTGAGAACGACCGCACGCACTGCATCATCGGCATCGAGCGCAGTCATCACTTCGGCTAGGCGCGCGCGCAGGGCCCGGGAGAGCGCGTTCATCGCCTCGGGCCGGTTGAGCGTGACGGTGGCGACGCCGTCGGCGAAAGCCACGAGAATGAGGTCGGTCATGGGGCGAAGTCCTTGGCTGTACGCGTCCATGCTTGATCATGCCTGCGCGCCTCGCGCACCTCTGCTTATTGCTCAGGCTCGGCGATCCCGGCGAAAAGATCCATGAAATCGCGCGCGGCGTTGCGTTCGGCCGGGTTCTTGAAAGCGACATCGAGATCGGGTGCGCTGCCGAGGATGTGCATCAGCGCCCAGAGCGCAAAACGGCGCGCGGGATCGGTCTCCAGGCCGAAATCGACCGCCAGCCGCTCCGAACCTCCCGCCAGTTCGGTCGCGCTCAGCCCGGCGATGTCCGCCGTGCCGAAATAGCGGCGCATGAGATCATCGAAGCCCAGCGGCCCATCCTTCCTGAAAACAGACTGTCCTTACTTAAACAGACTGTCCTTCCCGAAAACGCGAACGGCACGCGGGAGAGATCCCCCAGCGTGCCGTCCTCACGTGGTCCTGCACCCGGTGGGTACGGGCCCCGGATCAGCCGTTCAGCTTGTCCTTGACCGACTTGGCGGCGGCGAAAGTCAGCTTGCGCGAAGCAGCGATCTGGATGGTGGCACCGGTCGAGGGGTTGCGGCCTTCACGGGCCGGGCTTTCCTTGACCTTGAACTTCCCGAAGGCGCTCAGCGAGACTTCCTCGCCCTTGGCAGCCGCATCGGCAATCGCCGCGAACACGGTGTCGACCAGCTTCTTGGCATCGGCCTTGGTGAGGCCCGCGCTGGCAGCAACTGTTTCGGCGAGTTCAGCAGTATTCATGATCCCAAATCTCCAACGGTTGGACGCGCCGGTTAGCTTGGCACGCGGCCTGCGTCCAGCCTTGTCCAAGCCAAATCCGCTGGAATCTGGGGGGATATCGACAATTCCGTCCC
>Ga0164294_10001229_pt1 | contig 23880 bp, 19 predicted proteins | sample GEODES005metaG_FD_111479 | JGI IMG/M metagenome (GOLD analysis project Ga0164294, IMG submission 111479) | Oligotrophic lake water microbial communities from Sparkling Lake, Wisconsin, USA - GEODES005 metaG | ecosystem: Environmental > Aquatic > Freshwater > Lake | place: USA: Sparkling Lake...
GTCATCAGGATTTAGGTTGTCTGCAATACGAACTTCAGAGGTTACTGATTGTCCTCCTTCATTGATTGAAGAAGCAGCTATGTGTGAGTGTTCGTCAATGATACCTGCAGAAAGATGCTTCCCCGTACCATCAATTACTTTTGCAGCTGCATCTTGCAATCCCTTTCCAATCTGTGCAATTTTACCATCTTTAATCAATACGTCGGTTCCTTCTAATTTTCCTTCTTGCTCGTTTGTCCAAACCGTTGCATTTTTAATCAGCAACACTTCTTGCTTCGGAGTTTCTGTCCAACCAAATGCTGTAAATGGATAGGTTACCCTGGTCATTATTTTTGGACCTTTTTTGCTAGCAGTATCAGGCTTTGCTTCAACGGCAGCAGCTCCTTGATTTTGCTTGGCAGTCCAGGTTAATTTATTCCCTTCTGCATCTTCTCCGTAACCATTCCAAACACCACCATTGTTGAAACCACTCAATCTATAAGTGTTTCTCGATTTTTTTTCAGGTGCGAAATTGATTTTTACCTGTGCTCCATCATGAGAGAATTTTGTTGTAATTGTATCAGCTGCAATGATGCTTGCACTTGCAGCAGATTTTACAGTCAAAGCATAAGCTTTTGCGCCTTTTTCAGACTGGATGTTTAATGTATAGTTTCCAGCAACATCAACCCACTTTTCAGCTTTAACTGAATACTTGTTTCCTTGAATCCAATTTTCTAGAATAGCTGTTTTTTCATTGAATACATTTCCTGTAGTGATGATGAAGTTTGCTAGTTTGCCTATTTCAAGACTTCCTATCATTTCAGAAACGCCCAGTGTTTTTGCTGGTGCGGTAGTCAATGCTTCTAATGCTTTAGTTTCTGATAGTCCATTGTCAATTGCCTTTCTAAGGTTCGCCATGAATGTAGCTGCACTCCTTAAATCTGCTGTGGTTAAGCAAAAATTGATGCCTGCTTTTTCTAGTGAACCAGCATTGGTTGGAGCCAACTCCCAATGTTTCATGTCTGTTAGTGACACAAAACGTGCATCATTGGGATCTTCAACATCCATTGCCATCGGATAGTTTATTGGAACAATCAATGTTGCTTTTGTTGAAGCAATTTCCTGTATACGTTGATACTCATTTCCGTTGGTTTTTATAACATATTGTACCCCAAATTCATCTCCAATTCTGTCTGCACGCAATGCATTCCACTTGTCATTTGCTTCAAATATTTGTGGAAGATTTTGGCTATTGTTCCAAGCACTGAGTGTAAGGTTCACGCCTTCTTTGTCTGCATTATTTTTATACCATTTTGCATCCAAATAGGTTTGTCTTAACAATGAGATAGAACCCATCATCGAAGATGGATACGATTGTGTTGAAGATCCCTTTACGAATGAATAATGTGCTGATGCTTTTTCTTTGAGAATCACCAAATTTTCTTTCATAGAAGCCAATGATACCAGCGATCCTGTTCCTCGTGCAATACCATCTTTTTGATGCGTAAGAACAGCTCCAAAACCAATATCGCGTAAACCTTTTGCTTTGGAATCATCCATTGTAAAGATACTTGCCGCGTTGATATCTGATTTTATGGCCTGATTCCATCCGAATGCTCCTTTTTGGTTTGAAGTTAGTTGCGCAGCACCATATCCTCCGCGTCCCATACCCATGGATTGTTGTGGACCACTTATGCCATAATCTGCATATATATCAATGAATGAAGGGTAAATTACTTTACCGCGACAATCAATTACGATGGCATCTGAAGGAATAGCACTTACATTGCCTATTGCAATGATTTTTCCATTTTTTACCAACATCGTGGCGTCTGTCATGGTTGTCTGCGGATCTTTTACAATGCTGGCATGTGTAAAAGCATAGGTTGTTTCTCGCTCATCGCCCACTCCATTCACTGGAAAGGTTGGCTGCGAGAAAACTGTCATCTGGATGCATCCTAAAAGGATGGCTAAACAAATTTTTCTCATTTTTTGAAAGTTTCGGTTATTGTGATTCAAGATAAACAAAAAAAGAATTAGGCGGTGAAAACGAATCAAATCAGTCTTCATTTTTTTAGATTCCTAATTCTTCCAAAGCTTTTTTATACCCCTCAAAATTAAATGAATTATTTTCTGGGCAGCTATTTCTCAACAAATCAAATGCATCTTTCAGCGAAATGTTTTTTTGAGATTGAACAACAAACAATTTCAATTGATTCAAATGGGTTACTAAATACTCTTGTTCTGTTTGGCCTGGAGTTGGTATGATGAGGGCTTTTTTATTTAGTTTTATCAAGTCCATGATGGATGAATATCCAGCCCTGCAAATAACTATTTCGGCTTCTTCCATCACACCAATGAGTGTTTTACTGTCCATGTAATTCTCTATTTGAATGTTTTGTGAAACACTCATTTTTTTTGTTTCAAGGGGCAATCCCCTAACAAAAATTATTTTTTCAGTTGAATCATGTAGCTGTTCTAATAAAATATTCTCTAGAATGGTTCTTTGGGGTTCTGGTCCTGAAAGTAACACCAGTATTGTATTTCCTTGAGTTACATTGTTTACGTTGAGCCTAGACAAAGGTCCTATGTATTTGTAGCGATTTGGTTTTTTTATGGGATGAGAAAGCAGTCCGGCTATGTTTATGTTATTGGAAGCTTCATCTGGTATCCAGCATTGCGTAAACATATTTATTTTACGATAAAGGATGGATTGAATTAAATCGTCTGCTAATTTTCCTGATCCTGTTTGTACCCTAAGCTGATGTGTGATGAATACGGAAGTTATTTTTTTTGTATGTAACCCATACCTGTTGTCGCTTATTAGAAGGTCCCAACTGCGTTTTTTCAAAAGGGCCCTCAACCAAAAATGCTCTCTTACGATGGCCCACCAAATTTTGGGAATTTGTTGCACAATCTTCCTATTAAAAGAGCCTAAATTTGTGGGGTATTGTATGTTGTAACCTTTTATAAAAATGAATTCAGCCGTTGGGAATTCTTTTTTGAGCATCGTCTGTGTGGCATGATTTCCCGCGATAGTAACATCGTGCCTATTTTTTTGCAGGTATTGGATGATGGGAATGCAGCGAGTTGCATGGCCTAGTCCCCAATCTAGCGGTGCAATTAAAATTGACTTTTTATTTTTTATAATTAGGTTAGGTTTTATTTTTTTTCTTAATATGTTCATAAATTTCGCCCAAAAAAGGCTAATTAATTTATAAAGTTGTAATTTACTTCTCAATTTCCATGAAAAAACTAACCGTTGTATTTTATTTATTTTTTTTAATTCTTACAAGCATCTCCTTATTTTCTTGTGCATCCATGAAAAAGAACAGCTGTGGATGCCCAACAAAAAAAGGATTGGTTGGTTATTAGTTATATAATGAATCGTCAAAATAGGGACCTAATTATACTCCGTAAAGATGCGTTGCCTAATCAACAAACCATTGATCAGGAAGTGGCGTCATTGAATTCCTTGCTTCAGGCAGTGGAATCTTCCACTCATTTTTGTGATTCTTTTGAATTGATTGATTTGAACAAATTCAAGGTCATCAAAAAGACACACATCCTTTCTATGGCTGTTAAATCTAACAAGAAAAAGCCTTTTGAGTTTTTGGTCAATTGCAATTAGCGTTTACTTTCTTCTCAATTGCCTTGGGTTTAAACCCCAGCCTCATTGAAATCTGAGGTTTCTTGATCTTTTCCTGCGTTAACAATGATTTCATCCTGTTACTTTTTGAAACAAAAATGCCAGCAATGACCTTCACATTTGTTTAATGTTTGGTCTTTGCTGGCATTTGTTGTTTTGATTACTATTTACCGAATGGATCTAGTTTCGCTTTGCTTACTTGCTCCTTGTAATCTTTCAGCATTCCGTCTCTGAATGCATTTATTTTTTTCACAGCTTCCTCAACCAATCCTGCAGCCCTTGCTACCAATGCCTTTTCCTGTGTTCCAGGTACAATTGGTTTGGAAGAGATAGACGAATTGGCTTGTTGAAACTCGCCCATCACAGTTATTTGAGGAACCTGGCCATAGCCCTGCTTGGTTTGCGTTTTTCCATTGATGTATTCTCTTAATTTTTTCACTTCATCTTGGATTTTCTTCGTTGTCTTTTTCAACGAATCAGCATCATTTCCTTTGATGTCTTTGATGAAGGTTTCCATTTTCTTACTGGCCTCATCAGCTTCGGTCAGGATCTCTAAAGCACTGATAAGTTGGTCTCCACTTTTCTTCAATTCTAAACGGAGTTCTTGTTGTGTCATCTTCACATTGTTTCTATTTCCCAACCTTGGATCATCTAGCAATGTTATCATGGTTGAGTCACTGCTGCCTTTGTAAGTTAGCACCACTTTATACGTTCCTGGAAGCGCTTGTTGTCCTCCTGGTTCTGCATCCCCAGATCGGCCACCGCCTCCTCTTCTTCCACCACCCATTCCTGGCTGCTTGAAGCCTTTTTGCTCCATGCCCCAAGTGCGTCTATTAAAACCAGAATCTGCTGCCCATTTCAAGTTTCTGATTACTTCATTTTTATCGTTGAAGATTTTTACAGCAACAGAATCTTTTTTGGCTTTTGCACTGGTGTCTGTAGATGATTTGATGAAGTATGAAACTGGCGCTCCATCTGCCCTGTTCTCAGCATCCCAAATTCCCCAAGTACTCCATTCGTAACCTGGTGCATTTTTGAACTGTGCTTGAATCACCTGACGGCTTCCAAATACGGTGAATGGTTTGCTGAAAGCTCCTTTTTCAGATGCTAACTTTCTCAATGGCCTGATATCGTCTAACACCCACAATGCCCTTCCAAAGGTTGCTATTACCAAATCAGCTTCACGTTCTTGAATGGTCATGTCGTAAGTTGATACGCTTGGATAGCCGTTTTTCCACTGTTGGAACGTTGCTCCATTGTCTAAACTCACCCACAATCCTTGTTCTGTTCCTGCAAAGATCAAGTTAGGCTCAGTTGGATCTTGCAATACACAAAGTGCATATCCTATTACTTTTTTCTCATCCACAAGCTTGGTCCATGTCTTGCCAAAATCTGTTGTCCTGAATATATAGGGCTTAAAATCGCCTCTTCTGTAATCATTGGCTACCACAAATGCTTCTGCTGCATTGAATCTTGATGCCTGAACCTGTGGAATCCATGCGCCTACTGGCATTCCTAGTATCTTTCCCCTGAAATTTGTCCATGTTTTTCCACCGTCTTTGGTCAATTGTACATTGCCATCATCTGTTCCTACCCAAATAACATTTTTATCTTTTGATGATGGTGCTATAGCCATGATGGTGCAATAGTTCTCTGCTCCAGTGATGTCTATTGAAATACCACCATTGTTTGTTTGATCAATTTTGATACTGTCGTTTGTTGACAAATCTGGTGAAATAATTTCCCAAGATGCGCCTTTGTTGGTGGATTTATGGAGGTACTGACTTCCATAATATATAGTGCTGTTGTTCAACGGATCTTGTGCCATTGCTGCATTCCAGTTGAAACGCAATGTTGTCTTAAGGTCTGGAGGTGTTGGCTTGATGTACCAACTTTCGCCTGTTTTTACATTGTATTTTCCAACAGAACCGCCCTGACTCATTGCATATACCCATGAAGCATCGTCTGGGTCTGCCATGGCATCAAAGCCATCTCCACCCCAAAGACTTTCCCAATAGTAGTTTTTGATACCGCCATTGGTCCAGGTATATGCTGGCCCATGCCAACTTCCATTGTCTTGCATTCCTCCCATAACATGGTATGGGGTTTCATTGTCTACATTGATGTGATAAAACTGTCCAACCGGCAATTTCTCATCAAACAACCAGGTTTTTCCTTTATCGCGTGTAATTCCAATTCCACCATCATTTCCATCGATGATGAAATTAGGATTTGTTGGGTGGATCCAAAAGGCATGGTGGTCAGGATGAATACCATTATATGGAATCACTACTTCAAAATTCTTTCCTGCGTCTTCACTTTTAGAAATCATTTGATAGATAAGCCAAAGCCTGTTTTCATTTTCTGGGTCGCATACGATCTCCTGAAAATAGAAAGGTCTTGTTGACACAAATTCTGGATTGCTGTTCATGATGGTCCAGCTTTGTCCACCATCATCACTTTTATACAAACCGTTCTTTGTTGCTTCAACGAGGGCATAAACGCGGTTTGGATTGCTCCTAGAAATTGCCAATCCAATCCTTCCATAATTTCCTTCTGGCAAACCTTCTTTAGCACCTAGCTTTTTCCAGTTCTTGCCACCGTCGTATGTCATGTACAATCCACTTCCTACACCACCGCTGCTGAGGCTCCATGGTGTTCTTCTGTGTTGCCACATGGCTGCAAAGATTTTATTTGGGTTGCTGGGGTCCATGATCATATCAGCCACACCAGAGGTATCGTTGGTGAAAAGGATTTTATTCCATGTTTCGCCACCGTCTGTGGTTTTAAAAACCCCTCTTTCAGGATGTTCTGCGTATGGGTTGCCAATGGCACCTGCATAAACTGTATTTGGGTTTGTTGGGTCAACGATGATCCTGTGGATGTTTCTGGTTTTTTCCAAGCCCATGCGCTTCCATGTTTTTCCGGCATCGATGGTTTTGTAAATACCTTCTCCAAGGCTTACAGAATTTCTTGGGTTTCCTTCGCCGGTTCCAACCCATACTGTAGAGGGGTTTGATTGCTGAATGGCGATAGAACCTATGTTTAAAATGGGCTGGTCTTCAAAAACTGGTGTCCAGCTTGCCCCAGCATTCAATGTTTTCCAAACACCACCTGAGGCTGCGCCTATGTATATTGTATTTGGATCTGCCACAACGGCGTCTATGGTGGTGATGCGTCCGCTCATGCCTGCCGGACCTATATTCCTTGGCTTCCAGTTTTTAAACTGGTCTAATGTATTTTTCTGCGCAATGCTGGGGGATGCAAAAAATAATGTTCCCAATCCTAAGCAAGCATACAATACCTTTTGTATTTTCATGTTTGAATTATTTTTTGTAAATTATGGATTAAAATAATCCTTAAAAAATTTGTTTTACTTTGACAGGCAAAAACAATAATATCGTCGCGCCTTTGAGAACAAAAATTTGGGGGAGAATTCAAAATCACATAATTTAGTGTTTAAACATCAAATTTTAAAAAAAATGAAAAAGCAAGTATTTATGTTTCAGTTGTGCTTAGTTGCACTGTTATTTTCTTCAGGAATTGTTGCTCAAACGAAGTGGAATGTTGACAGGACACATTCTAATGTGAAATTCAGCGTAGCTCACATGGTTGTTTCAGAAGTAGAAGGTAATTTTAAGATGTTTGAAGGAAGTTTGGTTGCATCAAAAGACAATTTTTCTGATGCTGTAATTAACTTCTCTATTGATGTTGCTTCGGTAAATACCGACAATGAAAATAGAGATAAGCACCTTCGCAGCGATGATTTTTTCAATGCTGAGAAATTTCCAAAAATTACATTTGTAGGTAAGTCAATGAAATCATTGGGTGGAAACAAGTACAAGTTAACTGGTGACTTGACAATGAGAGATGTTACCAAGAGTGTTGATTTTGATGTTACTTATGGTGGTAAAATCCAAACAGATCAAGGTGGTTTCAAATCTGGTTTCAAGGCAAAAACTACCATCGACCGTACTCAGTATGGTGTAAACTTTGGTGGAATGTTGAAAGCAGGTGGACTTTCAGTAGGTAACAATGTTGATATTGTTGTTAACGTAGAGTTGAATCAAGCGAAATAAGTTTAAAGTTTTTGGTTTAAAGTTTAGGGTTACACTATAGAGCCCTAAACTTTAAACCAAAAACCTTAAACTCTTTCAGGGTTAAACTTTAAACTAAAAACTTTAAACCATTGAGGGTTTAAACTTTAAACCAAAAACCTTAAACTATTTGGTTTTCTCAAATCCCAATATTACCCCATTAATGCAATACCTCAATCCTGTTGGTGGTGGACCGTCTTCAAAAACATGACCTAGGTGCGCTTTACACCTTCCGCATTCAACCTCTGTTCTTTTCATTCCTAGGGTATTGTCTGGCAAATAAATGATGCTCGTCTTAGATACTGGCTCAAAGAAGCTAGGCCAGCCACATCCACTTTCATACTTTGCGTTGCTCTTAAACAGTGTATTTCCGCAAGCTGCGCAGAAGAAAGTACCTTTTTCGTCAAATTTTTCAAACTTGCTCGTCCACGGTCTTTCCGTTCCTTTTTGACGGGCAATGTAAAACTGCTCGGGTGTCAAAGCTTTTTTCCATTCTTCTTCTTTCAATTCAACTTTTTCCGAACTGTTTCTAGAAAATGCTGGGTTTGTTTTTTCTGTTTCGCTCATTTTAGTATTTTCTTTTTTATTTTTTTCTTGAGAAAAGCTGCAGTTAATATTAACAAAGGCGGCTAGTAAAAAGAAGGTAGTTCTTAAAATCATATCGTGTTATTTTTCAAAACAAATCTAAGTATATTTGAGGCTTGAAAATCAGTAAAAAACTGATATTCCCTTTACTTTATACATCTATTAACAAGAATTGTTCATGTTCAACTTAATTTTATTTGGACCTCCAGGCAGTGGAAAAGGAACTCAATCCGAAAAACTTATTTCAACGTATGGCTTCAAACACCTTTCTACGGGTGATTTGCTTCGTTCCGAAATCAAGAATCAGACAAAATTAGGTCTGGAAGCCAAGTCGTTTATGGACAATGGTCAGCTTGTTCCGGATGCAGTTGTGATTGGCATGGTGGATGCTGCAATCAGCGCAAATAAGGGTGTGAATGGTTTTTTGTTTGATGGATTTCCGAGGACAAAAGCGCAGGCAATTGCACTAGACGAGCTCTTGGGAACCCATGATACGTCAATCAACTTAGTTTTAGCACTTGATGTGCCTGAAGATGAGTTGGTAGTTAGGATGATCAACCGCGCCAAAACTTCAGGTAGGAGCGATGATGCTGATGAAAATGTTCAGAAAAACAGAATAGCGGTTTACAAAAATGAAACCCTGGCAGTAGCTGAGCACTATGCAACGTTTGATAAAGTGATAACGTTGAATGGACTTGGAGATATCGATGTGATATTTGCAAGTTTATGTGCTGAGATAGATGCCAGGGCTTAATTAAGGTTTATAAGTTATCGTATTCATAAATTGGGTCGATGTGGGTCCCAGCAGGCATCTCAAAGATGGGTTTAATCAATCCGTCTTTGAGGCCATATACCCAACCATGTATATGTGGGGTACTTGAGTTCTTCCAAGCTTTTTGCACTATGGATGTTTTGGCAAGATTCATCACTTGCTCCTTAACATTCAACTCAATCATTCTGTCCACTTTTTCGTCTTCATTTTCAATAGAATCTACTTCTTCACGGTTGAATCTATGTACATCTTTGATGTTTCTCAACCACTTGTCTATTATTCCAAGCGAATTGTTGGTCAAAGCTGCCTTAACCCCTCCGCAACCATAATGTCCACAAACGATGATGTGTTTTACCTTCAATACTTCAACAGCATATTGCAATACTGATAGCATATTTAAATCAGTGTTTACAACTAAGTTTGCAATATTTCTGTGAACAAAAATTTCACCCGGTTGAGTACCTGTTATTTCATTAGCAGGAACACGGCTGTCGCTACATCCTATCCAAAGGTATTCAGGTGTTTGTAGGTTTGATAACCTCGTAAAAAATGCTGGATCATCAGCTACACGTTCAGCGGCCCAGGCTTTATTCTCTAATAATAATTTTTCGTATGATTTCATTTGAATTATTTTTTTTAAAGTGAATCTTGCATTTCGTTGAATTCGTTTTTCTTAATTTCAACGGTTATATTTTTTAAGTTAGCATGCTCCTTGTATTCATTGATTACATCTACAATGTCTTTGTCGATGAAATCTGCCCTCGATGAGTCGATTATGACGTATGAATTAGCTGGAATTGCCTCTAATTTACTTTTTATAATTGGTTTATTTAAAAAAGAAACATCTTTTCTCAGCCTAAGCAGGTAGTTGCCATTTTCATGAACAACCAAAACACTAGACTTGAAATTACTCCTAATCATAAAAAATAGGGCTACAGCTGCTCCTATAAATATACCTATTAAAAGGTCGGTCAATAGGATGGCAATTACTGTTACTACGAAAGGAATGAATTGACCCCATCCTTTGTAATAGAATTCTTTAATCAATGGAATTTTGGCCAATTTATATCCTGTAAAAATGAGGATAGCAGCTAGGGCCGACAAAGGAATTTTATTCAAAAAATCAGGGATTAATAAAACAGATGCGAACAGTAGAACGCCATGTGTGATGGCTGATATTTTAGAAATTGCTCCAGCGTTTACATTGGCTGAGCTGCGTACAATCACAGATGTAACAGGAAGTCCCCCCAATAGTCCTGAAATAATGTTTCCTATGCCTTGGGCTTTCAATTCTCTGTTTGTGGGTGTAACCCTTTTGTAAGGATCGATTTTATCGATTGCTTCAATGCTTAAAAGAGTTTCTAGGCTTGCTACAATCGCCAAAGTAATGGCAACTGTCCACATCGTTGAATTATTCAGCTGTGAAAAATCAGGTTTGCTGAACAGTCCAATAAAGTCACTCATATTTTTAGCAACAGGAAGGTTTACAAGGTGTTCTGCTTGTATTGCCAACGATGAATTGTTGGCGTTAAAGACTTCATTGATGATTAGGCCAATTGCTACAACAAGCAGTGGGGCAGGAACTTGTTTTAAGATGCTGTTTTCTTTGATTTTTTTATTTTCAAATAGAACAAGAATTGCAATAGAAATAATTCCAATGAGTGCCGCTCCAGGTGTTATAAATCCGATTGCTTTAAATATCTCAGAAAAGGTATTTTCATTATCGGCTTGAGAAAAGGTTTCATCTCCTAAGAAGTCTTTGTCGAACCCCACAAGGTGTGGCAGTTGTTTCAGGATGAGAATAATGCCAATTGCGGCAAGCATTCCTTTTATTACTGAGTTTGGCACATAGTCGCCAAGAATACCAGCTTTCAGAAATCCCAGTATCAACTGAATTATGCCAGCGATTACAACTGCTAATAAGAATGTTTCGAATGTTGGCAGTTTTAGAATGGCTGCTGCAACAATGGCGGTTAAGCCTGCTGCTGGTCCACTCACGCTAAGGGGGGATCCGCTCAAAACGCCAATGACAATGCCTCCAACAACACCTGCTATGATACCGGAAAACAAAGGTACCTTAGATCCTAGTGCAATGCCTAGGCAAAGGGGTAGTGCAACCAGAAAAACCACTAATGATGCTGGTAAATCTGATTGTAGATTTTTTATGTATTTTTTCATATAAATTTTAACGGGTTCTGAGGAAACAATAAGTAATGCTAAGTCAATCAGAATCCGGATAGCGGCGGAGGCGTTGGAATATCATCCAAATTGCGTGAGAAAAAAACAATGTTTAGGATAACGTGAATCTTTTTGTTAAGTTGAAAAAACATTTGGCTTTCTAAGTATGATGAACCCAGCCATTCTATCTTTTTTTCTTTAAATTCATCTTCACTTTTTTCAGTATCCTTTTTTTCAGCAGAAAATTCTTCCAAATCTTCATACAAGTTGTTGGGGGATAGAGAAAGCGATAGCTCCTTGATGGGGAATAGCTGAATTGATATAATCAGCAAGAGCATGTATGTGATAAGTTTTTTTGCCATCGGCTGCAAAAATACAGAGATACTCTCTTTGTTAAATTAAATCTTAGGTAATCTAATTGTAAAATTTTCTAGATGTTTAGTCCACCACAAGTGCTAATAACCTGTCCAGTGATATAACTGCTCATATCTGACGCAAGAAATAGCGTGGTATTACCAATTTCTTCTGCTGTACCGAACCTACCCAATGGGATTTTCGCTAAAAATGCTTTTGATGCTTCGCCTTCTTGCAAATAGTGTGTCATGTCGGTTTCAATAAAACCAGGGGCTATTGCATTAACCCTTACGTTGCGGCTTCCGAGTTCAAGTGCAATGGATTTTGTAAATCCTATGATGCCTGCTTTACTGGCTGCGTAGCTTGACTGGCCAGCATTTCCTCGTATTCCGATGATTGAGCTCATGTTTATGATTGAGCCTTTTTTTGCTTTCATCATTGGCCTGATTACCTGCTTGGTCATGTTGAAAACACTTTTCAAGTTAATGTTCATCACATCATCCCATTGCTCTGCTGTCATACGCAACAGTAAATTATCTTTAGAGATGCCCGCGTTGTTTACACAAACATCGATGCTTCCAAATTCTTTTACAACATCATTTACAAATTGTTCCGATTGTGCAAAATCACCTGCATTGCTCTGCCATGCTTTTGCTTTAACCCCCAAGGATTCTAGTTTGGTTACCAATGCAGCCGCTTTATCAGCACTGCTGTCGCTTACATAGCTGAAAGCTATATGCGCTCCATGTTCTGCAAGTTTTAAGGCAATGGCTTCACCAATTCCGCGTGCAGCTCCAGTAACAACAGCTATTTTATTTTCTAAAAGTTTCATTGTAAATGTTGGGTTGTGTGCTGCAATTTAGAAATTTTTTTCTAATTGTGTGCGCTCTGAATTTTTGCACATAAAAAAACAGAGATTACGTCAATTAAATAAAGGAACAGGCCAAGACTTCTTCAATAATTACCCTGTCATTGCTCAAACGTGGTATTTTGTGTTGTCCGCCTAATTTATTTTTAAACTTTAGCCATTTGTTGAATTGTCCGCGAGGTAGCGTCCTTACAATGGGTTCGCGCAAGGCTATGTTTTTATGTCTTTTTGCTTCGTAATCGCTGTTTAGCTTTTTCAAGTGTTCATCAAGCAAAGATGAAAATGCTTTTAATTCTTTGGGCTCTTTTTCAAATTCTATGAGCCATTCATGTGCGCCATTTCCTTCTTCACTAAAATACACTGGTCCTGCAGTATAGTCACACAAAACAGCTTCAGATTCTTTACATGCTGCTGCAATGGCCCTGTCTGCATTGTCGATAATAAGTTCTTCTCCAAAGGCATTGATGAACAATTTCAGCCTGCCACTTACTTTTATTCGAAATGGATTCAAACTGGTAAATTGAATGGTATCTCCAATCAAATACCGCCAAAGTCCGCCATTGGTCGTAATTACAGGGGCATAATGCTGCCCCAATTCCACATCTTTTAACCCAATTGTTTTTGGTTCATCCTTCCCATATTCTTCAATCGGCATGAATTCATAAAAAATGCCATGGTCTAAAAATAGAAGCATCCCATCAGAGCCTGGTATGTCTTGTGCTGCAAAGAATCCTTCGCTGGCATTGTACATTTCTAGGTAGTGAATATCGTTTCCTATTAATTTTTTGAATTGATCTTTATAAGGATGAAATGAAACGCCTCCATGAAAATAAAGTTCTAATGAAGGCCATACTTCTTTCATACTGCTTTTACCTGTCATTTCCAAGATTCGTTGAAACAAAAGCAATGTCCAAGTTGGTACTCCTGATACTGAAGTAACATTTTCATTGATGGTGGTCTCTGCTAACATTTCAAGCTTGCTTTCCCATTCATCCATCAATGCAATTCTCAAGTCTGGCGTCCTGATCCATTGTCCCCAAAAGGGTGTATTCTGCATCAAAACGGCACTTAAATCCCCATAATGTGCTTCTTCGTGTAAACTGCTGATGGCATGACTTCCTCCCACCATGAGTCCTTTCCCAGTAAGTAAATCTGAGTCTGGGTTGAACATATAATACAAGGAAAGCACATCCTTGGCTGCTTTAAAATGTCCATCTACCAAACTCTCTTGGCTTACTGGTATAAATTTACTTTTACCCGATGTTGTGCCACTGCTTTTTGCGAACCAATTGATGGGTGTATTCCAGAGAAGGTTTTGTTCTCCTGCCATGATTCTTTCTACGTAGGGCTTTAGCTCACTGTATTCATGGATGGGAATGGCTTGCTTGAAGTTCTTGGTACTAAATAGTTTTGAAAAATCATATTGTCTGCCAAACTCAGTATACTGGGCTGTTGTTACCAAATCTTGCAACACTTCCCGTTGTGCTGAAATTGGATTCTGCATCCAAGCTTCTATGCGCCAGGAACGTAACCTCGCAAGGGTTGATATGGCTGGACTAAGGAATTTCATCGTTTTGGTTTACTATCATCTGTCGCCAAAAAGTGCTTCTTGGCGTGCTTCTTCGTGAAGATAATCTTTTCTTTTGAGTTCAAAATTACGTCCTAGATAAAGCCTTCTTACATGTTCATCTTCTGCCAGCTCTTCAGCCGTTCCGTGCTTGAATATTTTTCCTTCTATCAACAAATAGGCACGGTCGCAAATTGAAAGCGTTTCGTTTACATTGTGGTCTGTGATGAGGATTCCTATATTTTTATGTTTGAGTTTCGCCACAACAGTTTGGATGTCTTCAACGGCAATAGGATCTACTCCAGCAAAAGGCTCATCGAGAAGGATAAATTTTGGATCCACTGCGAGGGCCCTGGCTATTTCAGTTCTTCTTCTTTCTCCTCCACTCAAAGAGTCTCCATTGTTTTTTCTAACGTGCGTTAACCTAAACTCATTCAATAAATCTTCTAACTTGTCTTTTCTTTCTTTTTTTGAAAGTTTGGTCATCTCTAGCACCGCTGTTATATTGTCTTCAACAGTTAGTTTGCGGAAAACGGATGCTTCTTGTGGAAGGTATCCAATGCCCATCTTCGCCCTTTTATACATCGGAAGCTTTGTGATGTTTAAATCGTTTAGATATACTTCTCCTTCATCCGGTTTGATCAAGCCTACCACCATATAAAATGAGGTTGTTTTACCGGCTCCATTTGGACCAAGTAATCCAACGATTTCACCTTGTTTTACTTCAATGGAAACCTGATTGACAACGGTTCTGTTATGGTATCGCTTGATTAGATTGTTCGTTCGAATGGTTAGGTTCATGGTTGTCTTGAATAAATGGTAAAACTTTTTTTATGGTTTTATGTTAGTGTTATAACCTAACGATGCAATTTAGCTAAAATTCATCAGTTGTTGGATCTACAAATTGATTTTCAACAGTCAATCATTGTGTAGATTTAGTGAATAGATTGTGTATTTTTGCAAATTATAAAAAGATAACTAAGTAACATGAAAGTAATCGATCATATCAATCAGGCCAAAGACACATTGGTATCTTTTGAAGTTTTGCCTCCATTGAAAGGTAAGACCATCAATTCCTTGTATCAACATTTGGATCCGTTGATGGAATTCAAGCCTTCTTTCATCAATGTTACTTATCACCGCAGTGAACAGATTTTCAAAAAGAAAACAGATGGCACTTTCGAGAAAGTAGAAGTCAGGAAACGTCCAGGTACGGTCGGTATCTGTGCCGCCATCATGAACCATTACCAAATCGATGCCGTTCCTCACCTTATTTGTGGTGGCTTTACCAAAAGGGAAACTGAAGATGCGCTCATAGATTTAAATTTTTTGGGAATCGATAATGTGTTGGTATTGCGTGGAGATGCTACCAAAAATGAAAGTTCTTTTGAGCCAGAACCCAATGGAAACAAGTACGCGATTGATCTTTTAAAGCAAGTTGACTATTTAAACAACGGAATTTATCTCGAAGAGGACATCCGTGATGGCTTTAGAACTCATTTCTGCATTGGTGTTTCAGGTTACCCTGAAAAACATTTTGAAGCTCCAAACTTGGATGTTGACATGAAGTATTTGAAAGATAAAGTGGATGCAGGCGCTGAATACATTGTTACTCAAATGTTTTTCGACAATGCAAAATACTTTGAATTTGTGGCAAAATGCAGAGAAAATGGAATCAACATTCCCATTATTCCAGGCCTAAAACCAATCACCAATAAGAAGCAATTAACGATGATCCCAAGGATATTTCATGTGGATATCCCAAGTGATTTGTTGAATGAAATGTACAAAGCCAAAAGTGATGAAGATTGTGAAATGGTTGGACAAGAATGGTTGATTGCACAATCAAAAGAACTTAAAAAAGCAGGTGTCCCTGTGTTGCATTATTATACTTTGGGAAAACCAAAAATTATTTATAACGCTGTTGGACAAATTTTTTAATTCATTTCTTCAATAATAGCTTTAACTGTCTGTTGATTGATTCCAATTGGATATCTTTTCTTGAGTGAATCAATCCAATTATTTTCTAATTGTTGTTGATAGTCATTTATCAGGAATGATTTTGATTGCTCGAATGATTTCATGGAAGGGTCATTGTACTTTTTGAGTACAATAATGAAAGTAGCGGATTCATCACTTTCATTTTTAGCAATGGCTGAAACAAAGCCTGCTTGGGCATTTGAGCTTCCTACTCCTATTAATTCACTTGCTTCATACCGTCCTGTATCAATCAACGCTAATTCACTGTAAAATTTTTTGATATTTTCAACAGAGCTGTCTTTCAAATACTCATTTCGAATTTTTTCTGCAGTTTCTTTTTCAGGCAATGTAATGATTAGTGCTTGCACTGATTCCTTCCAGAAATATTTATTTTTGTTCAACTGATAAAACTGTTTTAATCCTGCAATGTCGTTTGTTGACTTGCTCCAAATTTTCTTGTCCATTATTTCAAATAACAAATTCCCTTCTTTGAATTCTTTTATTTGTTCTGCGTACAATGGATTTAACGCTGCTAGGTGGTTTTCGATGAATCTTTTTTCTTTTGTGTTGATGCCTTTTAATTGAGCCAGTGAAGTGGCTTTTAGTTTGAATGCATTAACCGCAAGGTCTTTTCTGTCATCTAATATTATTTTATCTTTTATCGACGTTTCAGCGAGTTTATAATCTTTTTCAACAGGAATTGCCGACAATCTTTTCACAATGTGAAATCCATAATCGGTTCTAAAAACTGCTGATATCTCATTGTCTTTTTTCAATCTAAATACATTGATTTCAAAAATCTGATCAAATTTTCCCACTTCTATATCCTCCATTACACCGCCATTATTTGCAGCGCTAATATCATCAGAATAAATTAATGCCAATGAATCAAAGTTGGCTCCTTTTGAGAGCAATGAGTGGACTTCATCTGAAAGCAATTTTCTGCTTCGCATTTCTTCATTGGTTGCATTTTCTGGGACAGAAATTAAAATTTGAGAGGCCCTAATTTTACCAAATGCATTTCTGCTGCTGTTACGTTTGAAAAAATGAATGCCATAATCGCTGTTTATTGCTTTCGAAGTTTCTCCATCTTTTAACGCATATATCTCATTTTCAAAAGCGTACGGGAGTGTAAATGCTGTTATAAAACCAAGATATCCCCTGTTTCTATTAACTTCAACATCATCTGAATAGTTTATTGCTAAACTTTCGAAATCTTCTCCCTGCTTGAGCTTTGCTAAAATTTCAGTTGACTTTGTTTCAGCAATATTTTTTTCTTTCTCTGAAATTGGAATAATGGAATTGCTGTTAGTGTCTTTTCTGTAAGCGATAAAAATATGTTGCACTTTAATGTCTTGCTGCATTCTTTTATGAGCCTCAGCTATCAGTTTATTTAACACTTCCTGATCCATCATGTAATTTGGTTGGATCTGATTTTGATATGCTTGTAGTTCTGTTCTCAAGCTCTTTAGTGTATCCATTTTCAGGTCATAGGCAGCCTGCACTTTTAGTTTAAAGCGTATGAATAAATTTAAATAATTTTCTAATGCAATTCTTCTGTCAGTTGTGTCTAGATTGTTTTTCTTAAACGAATTGAGAAACTCTTGTTTTGTTACATTTTTATTTCCGTAAGAGAAAACAATTTGTGCCTTAGACGTTAAAAAAGCAGTACAACATAGCAATATAAATAGGGTGTTTTTCAATGTTCTAGTGGTTATTTAGTCGATTTTTTCTTGAACTCTATAAAATCATCAACTTGTAAATAAGTGAGTTTTTTTGCAATGATGTTTTTGTTTTTGTCTAACAAATAAATCATGGGTGTTTGATAAATGTCATACAGCTGGCGATACCCCGGTTTATTGTCTTTATAAATGGCATCTTTTATTTCATCTGTTTGATAGATATGTATCCATCCTTTCAATTTGTTTTCTCTGATGTATTTTAACCAATTGTCTTTTCCTCCATCAGTCATAACCCCAATCAATTTAATTCCTTCCTTTTTCCATTTGTTTTGATAGATAGAATCAACTTTTGGTACTTCTTCTTTGCAATGACCGCAGGTTGGGTCCCAAAAGCAAATCACGGTAAATGGGCCTTGCGTTTCATACAAAGAAAACTTTTTACCCAATGTATCAATCATGGGAAGTTCAGCAGCTTTCATGCCTATTACGTTAGACATCATGTTGTATCCCCTGTCGAAAATGAATTTCTTATATTTTTCATTCATCCAACTATCTGCTTGTCCTGACAAGAAATATTTTTCAAAAAGGTGAACGAACACGGCGTCTTGTCCCATGAATTTTGGATTCACGTATTTTTCAGCTAAGCTGGATAATACGAATTTGAACATTTCTTCATTGGGTTTAGCTGCAGCTAGCATTTTATCTGAGTAGGTATTGATTGAATCGGGTACTTGTGGAATGATTTCATCATAATATTTGTCGAACCTGCCTTGTAAAACAGGTGTTCTGATCAACCTATCGTCTGTAAATGAAATTCCATCCCAGTAATGATTTTTATAGTATTGATAAGCGTATGTACTGTCGTACTTTCCTCCAGGATGCTCGCTAGCGGGTGGGATAGTTGGTTCTTTTAATATGTTGAAAATTGAAGTGAGCAATAGTTTGGGGTTATTTTTTTGAAGATCATCACGGTATGCTTGCATCTCCTTACCCAGAGCAGTTATTTTTTCTTTGTTTGAATTGCTTGTTTGATCATTCGAGTTTTCATTAATTCCCTTCCTGAGTTGAGCAACTTGGTTGCCAATATCAAATGATTTTTTTTGATAATCATTGAAGACGGTATTGTCTGATGATCCAGTGAAGACAACACTTTTAACAATATTAGACGTATCAGCATTTATGCTAAATTCTTGTTGTTGGTCTAATATACATTCAATCCAACCGTTTTTTTCAGGGAATACAATCATGTACACACCACCTTGCAATTTTTTTGGGCCACTAAATTCTGCCAATCCGGTTGGATTTATTTTGGCAGAATCAATGAGGTATTGCTTGCTTCCAAAATGATAGGCCAAATACAAATATCCTTTGTTGAAGGGTTTTATATTTGCTTTGATGGAAAATCCTTGTGTTTTTTTTGCAATGCTTGTAGATGCAGGTGGATTCGTAGCAACTTTTTTCGGGACAGGGTTGTTGCTTTGGGCTAACAAGTTGCAAGAGATTGCAAAAGTTAATATGGAAGTCAAAATGAAACGCATAGGTAGTAGTTTATACAAAATTATCATTTATGTAAGAAAATGCAAGTATGTAGCTGTTTTAACAGCAGTAAATTTAACATTTTGAGCAATCATGGAATTATCTTTTTTACTTTTTAACCAAACTTGGGTTGCTCTCTGATGCTTTCCATAGCTTTGCATTTCAATAAAAGTTGATGGGGAAATTAAAAAATAAAGTGTTGGAAAACCTGGAAGTGACGGGTTATGCAGCCGGGGGTAAGTCAATTGCCAAATTAGAAGGTAAAGTGGTTTTTATAGAAGGTGCTGTGCCCGGTGATATTGTTGATGTAAGGTTGTCAAAAAACAAGAAAGATTGGGCTGAAGGCAAGGCCATAAGGTTTGAGCGTTTCTCACAAGACAGGGTGGTTCCTTTTTGCAAGCATTTTGGTGTATGCGGGGGATGTAAATGGCAGATGCTTCCTTATGAAAAACAGCTTCAGTACAAGCAACAAGAGGTTGCAGACCAAATGAAAAGAATAGGGAAGATAGATTTGCCAGAAATGCTTCCAATTGCTGGTTCATCAGAAACCATGTTTTATCGTAACAAACTTGAATTTACTTTCAGTTCAAAAAAATATTTCACCCAAGCCGAAATGGATGCAATCCCAATGCCTGAGGATGGTCCACGTGGCCTGCCTCCTATACCAGCTTTGGGTTTTCACGTTCCTGGTTCATTTGATAAGGTGATTGACATCGATGAATGTTTTTTGCAATCATCACCCACAAATGAGATAAGGAATTTTATTCGAGAGCAGGCGTTGGCACATAGGCTGTCTTTTTATGATATCCGCAACCACACTGGTTTGTTGAGAAACCTGATGGTGCGGTTATGTTCAACTGGAGACCTAATGGTTAACCTGGTTTTTGGGGACGAAAATGAAAAAGTAAGGATTGCTTTATTAGATGCCATTAAGCTTCAATTTCCCCAAATCACCTCTTTGTTTTATACCATCAACAGAAAGATGAACGACAGTTTGCAAGACCAAACACCCATACTTTACCATGGAAATCCATTTGCAATTGAGCAATTGGGAAACCTAAAGTTCAAGGTGAGTCCCAAGTCATTCTTTCAAACCAATACCAAGCAAGCTGAGCGTTTGTATCAAATCACAAAGGATTTTGCGGACCTCAAGGGGAATGAAATTGTGTATGATTTATATTGTGGAACAGGCAGCATTGGAATTTTTTTAAGCGATAAGGCCAAGAAAATTGTGGGCGTAGAGGTTGTGGAGGAAGCGGTTGAGGATGCCCATGAAAACACCACTTTAAATGGGATCAATAATGCGGCATTTTTTGCAGGAGATGTAGCCACTGTGTGCAATGATGTTTTTTTTGAACAACATGGGCGTCCGGACGTTATAATTACTGATCCTCCAAGGGCTGGAATGCATGAGAAGCTGGTTAACCAGATTTTGATGATGGAAGCCCCAGTAGTGGTTTATGTGAGTTGTAATCCAGCAACACAGGCGAGGGACCTTCAATTGCTCTCTGAGAAATATAAGGTTACCGCTATACAACCTGTTGATATGTTCCCACATACCCACCACATAGAAAATGTTGTTCAGTTGAGATTAAAGGATCTATAGCACATCATTGCTTAAGGTTTGTTATTTTTGTAATTCAAAGCACCATATGCAATCAGAAATAAGGCCAGGCGGGTTTCAGGTACTCCCGGTAGTAATCAAAAATCTTATCATCATCAATTCATTGGTTTGGCTAGCCCAAATGACCATTGGGCGGGATCTTTTATCGATAGAAGACCTCTTTGCCTTGCATCATTTCAACTCCGTTCATTATGGGTTTTGGCAGTTTATTACTTATATGTTCCTCCATTCTTCCAGCTCCTTTTTCCACATCTTGTTTAATATGTTTGCATTGTGGATGTTTGGATCTACTTTGGAAAACTTGTGGGGACCAGGACGGTTTTTATTATTTTATTTAGCCTGTGGAGTAGGGGCTGGCATTGCGCAAGCTTTTGCACTAACTTATGACATATCACAATACACGGCAATGTTTAATGCCGGACAAATCAGTGAGCAGGAATTATTTATGTTGTCTAATATCCCTACACTGGGTGCATCAGGTGCTGTAATGGGTATTTTTGCTGCCTTTGCATTTACTTTCCCTAACAGTAAAATGTTGATATTGCCAATTCCATTTCCCATCAAAGCCAAATGGGCATTACTCGGATTGGCGGTAATGGATTTAATTGGGGGCGTGTCTAATGAATCAACTGGCATAGCGCATTTTGCACATTTGGGGGGAGCGGCCATTGGCATCATTGTTGTGATGATTTGGAATAAGAAAGACAGGAATCGTTTTTATTGATTTAATTATATTTAGCATGGGGTATAGAGATTACAAACAAAATTCAAGTTCTACATTATGGAATACAGCAAACCCTATGGTGATGTTGATTATCCTCAATGCCCTTGTATTTATTTTATTGAATTTTTTAAAAAGCATTTATACCTTTTCATCACTCACTGAGGCATCATTTTATCAAGACATTTATCATTTGTTTGCCATGCCAGCAGATTCTTCAACCTTTTTGAAAAGGCCATGGACACTCTTGACCATGCAGTTTAGTGAAGTGAAACTATTTGTGGCCATAAGCAATTTGTTTTGGCTGTGGACATTTGCCTATTTGGTACAAGACCTTGTAGGAAGTGATAAACTGATACCGTTATACTTATATAGTGGAACTGTTTCAGCAATAGTGTTTTTTGCAACAGCAAATCTCATTTATGGCAATCAGGTTGCAGGAATTTATTTTACAGGTGTTGCTTCAGCAGTTCTTGGTTTGGCCGTAGCAGCTGCAACTATCGCTCCACAATACCGGTTTTTCCCAATGATAGGTGGGGGTATTCCACTTTGGATTATCAGTCTGGTTTATTTATTGGTAGATGTTTCTTCAATGGCTAGAAATCCTGTTTTGTTGATTCCACATGCAGCAGCGGGTTTGATGGGTTTCCTATTTGTAAAACTGTTAAATAAGGGGATTGATTTAGGTGCTTGGATGAATACATTTGCACACAGCGTAACAACATTGTTTATGCCCAAAAAAAAGCAGGCTAAGACTATAAAAGAAACTACTTTTTATAACCAAGGATTAAAAGCCCCTTTCACCAAAAAAGTTAATTTGTCGCAGCAGCGAATAGACGCCATTCTTGATAAAATAAATCAGCATGGGTACGAAAAGTTGACTGACGAAGAGAAGAAAGTTTTAAATCGTGCCAGCAAAGAGGATATATAATAGTTTTTTTTGAACGAATCTTTGAATGCCTATTGAAAAACTGGCAGTATCCATTTCCAGTTAATAAAACAGGATTTGTATGCTGCTAAACCCCTAAAAATTTGTCAAATGGGTAAATTTCTGAAATTATTAGCAATAAGAATGTTGTTTACATTCAATGTCTTGATTGCTATTTTATATGTTGCATGCTGTTTTGCTCCTCACCTGAATCCACAAGATTGGTGGTTTACAGGTTTTCTTGGTTTGTTTTTTCCATACTTGTTTCTTTTGTTGGTTCTTTTTTTGATTTGTTGGATGTTTGTTCGGCCTAAGTGGGCTTTGATTTCATTGGTGGTTATATTGATTGGCATCATTCCTTTTTCAGTGCACTTTTCATTTAACAAGCAAGATGATTTTATAGTAGATAGGGGAGAAGAACTTAGGGTAATGACATGGAACATTAGGAATTTCATCCCCCTTGATGAATCTAGCTTTATACCCAATCTTGTAGATCATCATCAAAAAATTTACAAGCAAATAAAAAAATATCAGCCTGATGTTATTTGTTTTCAAGAATTTCTTTCAATCCCTTGGCTAGATAAAGAAGATCCCTATCTCATCATAAAAAATGAACTTGGATATAAATATGTAAAGTTTGCAGGGGATGAGCTTTTCAAATCAGAGCAAAGGTCTGGAATTGCCATTTTTTCTAAGTTTCCTTTGTTGGGTGGTTCTATGATAGAGTACCCTGAATCACCTGAAAATATGTCTGAGAATACAGTCTACGTTGATCTGAAATATAAAAATGATACAATACGATTTTATTCAGTGCATTTACAGTCTTTTAGGTTTGGTGAGAGAGAGTATAAAGCAATAGATGACCTTCGCCATGAATCGAAATTGGATGTCTCAGAATCTAAACATGTATTGGGGAGGATGAAGAACACTTTTTATTGGCATGGAGTGCAGTCAGATTTTATGAAAAATATCATTGATAAATCGCCATATCCAGTTATTCTTACAGGTGATTTAAATGATGTTCCCAATTCTTATGCCTATTTCACGTTGAAAGGCAATAAGAATGACGTATTTCTAGAAAAGGGATTTGGCATTGGCGCTACATTTACCAGTGCGGCTTCTTCTATCTTACGAATATTGCCAACATTGCGCATTGATTATATTTTTGCAGATACATCGTTAAATGTTAATCAGTATTTGAAAGGCGGCAAAAAAATCTCAGACCATGCTTTCCTGATTTCAGATTTCTCCACTAAAAAGTAATAGCCACTTTATCCCAAATGGAAAGTGTTCTGCGTTTCAATGTTTATCTTTGTGCATACAATTGCCATTATGTCAACACTAAGTTTTTATAATTCAC
>Ga0164294_10001231_pt1 | contig 23855 bp, 22 predicted proteins | sample GEODES005metaG_FD_111479 | JGI IMG/M metagenome (GOLD analysis project Ga0164294, IMG submission 111479) | Oligotrophic lake water microbial communities from Sparkling Lake, Wisconsin, USA - GEODES005 metaG | ecosystem: Environmental > Aquatic > Freshwater > Lake | place: USA: Sparkling Lake...
AATAAAAAATCTGGAAAATAAAAGATATATATTTAGGATTTGAAATAAATTCCTTCTTTTTTACAATCTTTACATACCATATTGGCACCTCTGCCACGATTAATTATGGAATCTCTAAAATCTTTAATTTTATTACCATGCCAAATATCATTAGCACTTATTTTATTTAAATTTCCATATTCATTTTGTCCGGGCCACAAAACATGATCACAGCAAGGCAAAACCGCACCATTCCAATCAATTGCTAGAGTTCCCCAAATCCAGTCGCAAGGTTTTTTTGATACATCAACATTAGGAATATTAGTGGACTCGGTAGCTTCTAGGAATTTATTATTGCCAGGCCTTAAGTTAAAAATTACATCATTTTCTTTACAAAAATTTTTTGCTTCTATAATTTGGTGATTATTGTGATTATACAAAATGTAATCTAACATCACCATTGTTGATCTTTTTTTGTTTAATTTTTGAAAGTTTTTAATATTACGAAGTATTTTATCGATATCACCAGTTCGATGTTGAATTCTATGGACCTCATTTGTCATTCCGCTTATGTGAACTTTAAGGAAATCTAAATCATTTTCAATCAACATAATCGATTTATTTATATCTAGCGAAATACCGTTTGTAGCAACCAAGGTACCAACATTCATGTTCTTGCAATACTTTAATACATTTGGAAGTATTGGAGAAATTAGTGGTTCACCATTTATATAGGGTATAAAAAGCAAAAGTCTCTTGTGAAAATCTTGAATTGACTTTAGTACTAAATTTAAATCGGCTTTACCCTTAGGAATATTTTTAATATTTTCATCGGGCGAATGAATTACTCCGTCATTTGACCTACAAAACAAGCAAGCCTCATTGCATTCATTCCATAGCTCTACATTTAATAGTAAAGGTGACTTGGGAGAACTTTTTAATTTGAATAAAAAATTAAAGTAAAAGTTTATTAAATTTGAAACTGCCAACAACTTTATTTTTCTTTTTTTTAATAAGAGTAAAAGAATATTTACCCGGAGAAATATATATTTATTCATAAATTAAATTTTTCTTCATACTCGATAATAACTTTATCTCTATTTTTAATTTGATTATAAATATTACAAATATAGAGTCCCAACACACTTGAAGACAGAAGAACTGTACTCAATATAAACAAAAGTATTGTTGTAATGCCAAATAAACCTGAAACATAATTATTTGTAAGAAATTTAAATGCAAATATACAAATAAATATTAGTGAAATAAAAAATAAAAATAATCCGAAAAGCGCCATTACTTTTAGAGGAAAATCAGAGAACGCTATTAAAGTCCTATCAAAATAACTCCACCAAACCTTAAATGAAGTTAAGGGAAATTTAGTATTTTTACTACCATCAGCCCTTGGTTGTCTAATGTAATAAATAGCATCTTTTTTGAAACCAAGGTTGTGTATTATACCCCTCAAATATGGCTTATAGTCCGTATTCTTGGCTAATTCTTTCGCAATCCTTGTATTAAAAATTATAAAATCACCTGAATCTACAGGGTGGTCGATATTCGAGACAAACTTCATTAATCTATAGCCCATATATGTCACTATAAGCTTTATTTTTGATTCACCCAACCGTCTAGAACGGATTGTACCGACAATATCTAATGAGTTTTTTGATATTTTTTCATACATTTCATAAATTAATTCGGGCGGATCCTGAAGGTCACAATCTAAAAAAACAAAATGAGTTATGTCAATAAATTTATTTGAGTTAAATACCTCTTTTACAACATGTATAAGACATTCAGAGTTTCCAAAGTTTCTTGAAGTTCGATAATAGTAAGCAGATATTCCATTCTTACGATTTTCACTATTTTCTTTTATTAATTTATAAGAATCATCATTAGAATCATCATCTATTAAAATTATTAAGCCATTAGCACCTGTATCTTTTTTAATTCGAATTAATGTATAGCTAACTCTATTAATTAATTCTATAATATTATTTGCTTCATTTTTATAACTTAAAATAATTGCTATATTATCATTATTATTCATTATATATTTACTCAGATTATAATTTATTTTTTTATATATTCGTAAATTTTAAAAAAAAATCTTAAACCTAGATTAAACCAATTAGTTTTTAAATTATTTTTTTGACAAGCTTTTCTAATTTCGAGATTCTTTATTATAAAATTTTCTATTCCCGAGGTACTAATTCCGCCAATCTGCATTTTTATTTTTATAAATTTACTGTAAATTAAATTAATATTATTATCCTTTGTAATTCTCGCTATAAATTCAAAATCCCCTGCAATTTTGTAAGAGATATCATAATAACCATATTTTTCGAATACTGATTTTTTAAAAAAGAATGAAGTGTGTGCTGGCATTAGTCCCTTAACGATATATTTAAATCCATAATCTACGCTTCTGATTACCCTTACAAATTTATCCGGGGTTTTTGTTCTGAAATAATAAACATCACCATAAACGCCATCGCAATTATATATGTTAAAAGTTTTTACTGCCTCGCTTATAGTATTCACATCAAAGTATAGATCATCTGAATTCATTATGCCGATTAATGTACCATTTGCTAGTTTTATTCCTTTATTTAATGCATCATATATACCCTGATCTCGTTCAATTATTAATTTAAATTTGCCCTTAAATGTTTTAATAATTTCAATTGTTCCATCAGTAGATTGTCCGTCAATAATTATTTGTTCAATGTTAGGATATGTTTGATTTTTTACAGACTCTAATGCTCTTAATATCGTATTCTTTCTATTTTTCACAACAGTAATTATTGATACAAGCGGAGTATTAGAATACTTGTTATTCATTAATCTAATCTTTTAATCAAATAGTCACCTATAGCTAATATGTCCATTTTTGTCCTCAAGAAACAATTAAGCGCTTCTTGAGGAGTGCATACTATTGGCTCATTTTCATTAAATGATGTATTTAAAATTATCGGAACACCGGTAATTTTTCTAAACTTTTCTATTAGCTTATGGTATCTTGGATTTGTACTTGCTTCTACAGTTTGCAACCTGCCAGAACCATCTACATGTGTAACAGCAGGAATTTGTGATTGCTTTTCCTTTTTTACTTGATAAACTTGCATCATAAATGGAACTTTATCCGTACCTTCAAACCACTCGCTTGCATATTCGCTAATTATAGATGGAGCAAATGGCCTAAATGATTCTCTTCTTTTAATTTTGAGATTTAAGATATCCTTCATATCTAATCTTCTTGGATCACCAAGTATTGACCTATTACCTAAAGCCCGCGGACCCCATTCCATTCTTCCTTGATACCATCCCACCACCTCACCTTTTGATATCGCTAATGCAATTTGTTCTATCAGCTCATTTTCTGAGAGGAGCTCAATAATACATTTTGCATCATTAATATTTTTTTCATTGTCTATGAAGATTTTAGAAATAACCGTATTGTCAAAACTTGGACCCCAATAGGCGTGATCCATATAAAATTGTCTTTCATTACCTAAAATGCAATTATAAAGATAGTATCCTGCTCCGATGGCTCCACCTGCATCACCTGCAGCAGCCTGTACATATAAATTTTTAAATGGGGTCTCTGAATATATTTTACCGTTTGCAACTGAGTTCATTCCACATCCACCTGCAATACATAAATTTTCTTTTTGATATTTTTTATATAAAAAATTAAGTAGATTAAACAATGCATTTTCATACATTTTTTGAATAGAGGCAGCTAAATCCATATGCTTCTGATTAATTGGCTCATTACATTTTCTGGATTCACCCAATAAAGCTAAAAGCTTTTTAGAAAATAAAATGCCCACTCTTGGAGAGCCATCTACCCACTCATAATCTATTTTTTGATTATGATGCCGAAAGTAACTTAAATCTAGCTTAAATGTACCACTATCTTGATTCAGAAGTACGATGTTTTTTAGGAGATCGATATATATAGGTCTTCCATAAGAAGCAAGACCCATTACCTTGTATTCATCCCCATAATTTAAAAACCCTAAATATTGAGTCAATGCTTGGTAAAAAATCCCTAAAGAATGTGGAAATAAAATATCTCCATGTTTTTCTATTTTATTTTTATAACCAACTCCCCAACTTGTGCTTGCAAAATCACCAAACCCATCAACAGATAAGACAACAGAATTATTAAAATTGGAAACTAAAAATGCAGATGCCAAATGTGATGTATGGTGCTCTATAAATCTTAGTTTGGCATTAGTTGTCTTATTTGTGTAATGCCTTCTAATGTCAAGATGAATATTCGAACGTCTGGATTTATTAAGTAATTTTTCTAAAACCATTTTTATACTTAACTTTTTCTTAAATACAAAAAGAAACTTTTCTAGCAATCGAGCATTTGGACTTTGATTTATTGCTATGTATTGAATATCTGAAAAATCAATATTTGCGTATTTTAAACAATAATCAATGGAACTCTTTGGAAATCCAGCCCAGTGCTTTACCCTTGCGAAACGTTCCTCTTCTGCCGCAGCAACGAGAACTCCGTCTCTTATTAGACAGGCTGATGAATCTCCATGATACGCATTAATACCTAATATATACACCTAAAGCCTTAATTATGTTTATTCAGTTTGATATTTTCCAATAATGCAATAAGTTTTTGCTTAAACAATCCATTATCATGGAAGTTTTTTTTATCCTTACTTGCCATCAAAATATCCAATGCTAGCTGGATATCATTAACATTTTCAATCAAGAAAATTTTATCTTGCTTATAAAATTCTCTAGCAAGTTGTATTTGGTGATCATCAATGTGCTCACCGTATTTTAACCTACGTGGTATCACAATTGGTTTTTGCAGATTATTTAAAGCATGGATTATGCTACCAGCACCTGCATGCATGATAACAACAGATGAATCTTTTATCAATTGACTGAAATGCTGGCCCTGTAAGATCTCATATGTAATAACTCCTTGGATCTCCACTATTGCACTGCCAGTTTGAGCAATGATAGGTTTAGGCAACAACTCCAATACATTCTCTATCAACGCAAACAATCTGTTAAAGGGTTGCTTAGCGTTCCCAACCGTTACAAAAGTACCTGAATAAGTTTTCATTAAACTAACGGGCCTACATATTCAGCTTTAGGATAATACTTTCTAAGACTTGGCCATTGATAAAAAAAATGATGTGCAATTTTATACATTAACTTACCAGTAAGAGAAGGTCTCTCAACAGCCGCCATAGTTTCAATAAAAACAATTTTACAATTAAAAAAATATCGCCCAACTAAAGAAATTGGAACTACTAAACCCGCTCCAGTTGAAAATATTACATCAGGTTTTTCTTTTCTAAGTATTAGGTAAGACTCGAAAAGATTGACAAAAAATTTCCAATCCCTCTCGGAATGAGTTATAAAATAAGTTTTACCAATCATTTCATCAATTAAAATTATTTTATGATTAAGAATATAAAAATGATCATAACCCCCATAAACTGAGCTCAGAACTTGTGACTCTGTTAAATGACCACCAGAGGATGAAGCAATACATATTTTCATTAATAATAAGAATACTCGGTTAAAAAAACAATTTAAATGTTAACATATAGAAATAAGTTTATAAATAAAAAATTCAATTAAACTAAAAAAATACCATCAATATCCAAAACATAACTATTAAATTTAAGTAGAAAATAAAAATGCCAATGTATATAAATAAATTATTTCTCACAATTTTAGTAATGGGAATATTAACCATATTTGTATTTTGTTCTGTATACTCGTATCCATCTTCTGATTGGATAATTATTAGTTCATTAAATAATAATAATATTTTTTTTTACTATGATAAAAATTTAATTGAACAATACCCAGTAATTACAAATGAAGGAAGATATCACATATTAAATGGCTTACATTTAAATGTCGCTCTTATTTTATCAAATTTGGAAATAAAAAGATTATTTATTGGTTTTCTCCAGGGAGCTATTTATATATTATTTTGTTATATTTTATTTATAAACACTAATAAAAATAAAAGTATATTAAGCATTGTATTATTTTTCTCATTTACATTATCTCAACAATTTCTTTACCCTTTTTTACATCCTGCATTAGAAGAAAGTTTGTTTAGTTTATTCATCTCATTAATTCTTTGCTTAGTTTCTAAAAATAATGACAAAAACCGCTTTTTATATTTATTTTTATTTTTATTATTATTATTATTATTAATTCTTGCTAAAATTACTTCGTTACTAATTATTGTTGGTTATTTATTATCATCAATCTTTTTTTATTATTTTAAAAAAATAAAATTTAATAAAGTACATTTATACATATTTATAGTCTCATTAGTTTTATGGTTTTATTTATTCATTCTTACAAATGGTCAAGTTACTAGTGAAGATAAAACAAGATTTTTTGAATTCCATAAATATTTATTTTTATATATTAATACTGATCCATTATTATTTTTAATATTATTTTTTATTTTATATAATATAAATACAACTAATAAATTTCTTTTTGAAAGAAATATTGAAAAATATAATTTTTTTAATGCAGGACTTTTATATTTTATTTGTTTAATAATGACTGGCAAACATAGTCAATATCATGTTCTACCTGTATATGTATGCTTTTTACCAGTTTTTTTTATTCACATTGAAAATATATTAGAAAATACTAGATTTTCGTTTTTTGAATTAATAATTTCATTAGCATTATTAATTTTTTATTTATTTGCCAATATCAAAATTATTTTTATTTTAAATATAATTATAATATTGTATATAAATATATATTACTTTAAATTTGAAAGAAACAATAAAAAATTAATTTTATTTAATATTTTCACATTTTTAATTTTTTTAATATTTATTAAACGTTCTCACAATTTTACTCAAATATTATTTTGTATTTTAATGCTATTCTTTATATATAAAGATAAGAATTTCAAATCAATATACCATGTCATTATTTTAATATTACTTATATTTATTTCTAAAAGTTATTTATCGACTGGATTTATTACAACTTACTACCACTTTAAAAATCAAAAAGCTATCATTAATATTGCTACTATTATTCATCAAAAGTCTTCACTTGATACTAGAAAAAAAGTCATTTTGTTTGATTTAGATGATGCTAAACCAGAAGATGTTGTTAATCATGCTTATATTTTAGCTAAAACAATCAGTTCGGTTTACGGAGATACTATACGTATTATGCCTAAACAATGTAAAAAAATTCCAGAAATGTATGATTCTATTAGGTATGAACAAACACTTAGGTATGCACGTGACTTTGATAGTGTTTTAATACCATGCCTTGCGGATTCTTTAGAAAAATTTACAGATTATTCCTTTGTAAATGTATATGCAACTAATGATAATTTTTTTAATACTTTTTTTTCTAAATTTTCTGTATACAACCCAAACCAGTTAATCCTATCACATCATTAATTTACTAAATATCTAACAAGAAATAACATTTTTAAATAAATAAAAATATTTTTAGTTTTTATTTATTATTAATTAAAAATTTAAATTCTTTTTATTTATAAAAAAAACATTTATAATAAAATTAAACTAATTTACCACTTTAATTTCAATTAATATTACTATGAAAATAAATTTCAAATTATCTCAACTTAATGAAATGAATATTGAGCAATCAAATTCTTTTTATTGGGATCTTAAACTAAAAGTCATTAAACACTTCTTTAAGGAAATTTTTACTAAAGACTCTAATGTTCTTGATATTGGCTGTGGTACTGGCTTTATAGCAGCAAATTTGGGCGTCAATCCACAGAATTTTACTGGTCAAGATGTTTTTGAAGAATCGGAATTTTTCTTAAGAAAGAATATAGGTAATGATTGTATATTTACTAACAAACCAATCGGTTTGTTGGATAAAAATTTTTATCAAATAATATTACTCTTAGACGTGATCGAACACATTAATGATGATGTAGAATTTTTAAAAACTATTAATTCACTACTTACACCCAGCGGCGTCTTAATCTTAACAACCCCTGCTCACCAATGGCTTTACTCACAATTAGACAAAGAAGCGGGACACATTAGAAGGTATTCACACGCTGAGCTTGATGAAAAACTAAAAAATGCTGGTTTTACAAAAATATCCTCATCATCATTCTTAATAATTACCTTACCACTACAGATAATATCAAGAATATTTTTAAATAAAACAAAAATTAATGCTATTAACGAACATAGTAGTTGGATTAATAAATTTTTAAAAATATTAAATTCTATTGACCTTGTACTGTGTAAAAGTAAATTATTTAAATTTGGTGGTTCCCTGGTAGTTATTTATAAAAAATGAATTTAAATCGTTACTTTAATAATTTAATTAATTTGATTAATGCTCTTATTGAATGTAAGACCGTATCTAATTATAAAAAACTTTACATTTTGTTGATTACAGTTTTATCAAGCAATAAAATATTAAGTTTTATTTTTGGGCTACCTGTAATAATTATTTATAATATTTTTAAAAAGTCTGACCGTTTTATTTATTTTCTACTTAAACTTAATCTTCTTCATTTAACAATAAGATTTTTGAGCGTAGATAAATTTTTAGATATTAGAAATCGATTATTAGAGTTAAAGATTTACAAAAAAGAGAGCTTTTTAAATTACGATGAAATTAATCAAAATTTATTATTAAATGGATACTCAAAAATTAATGCTCGGGTTAGTGATAACACTTTAAATTTAATTTCAAATTCAATTAACAATGCAGTACCTTTTTCATCACAGGTTCCATCGCAAGGAAAGCAAATTTCTTCACAAGTAGAAAATTATAGCTTTATTTCTTTCGAAATATCCGACAGTGTGGTCCTCTGCTGCGCTGATATCCTTTTACAAGATATAAAATTTAATAAACTTAAAATTGCAATTTCGGGATTTGGATCTCAAATTTACTCTATAAATTTTTACAAAAATTTTCCTTGCAGCACTCATTTGCATCCCGTTCAAAAATTTCATAGAGATTATGATGGTTTTCTTTGCTATGTATTATTTGTAGCCTTATCTGATGTAACAAAAAATAATGGAGCTACTATCGTAGTTAATAAAAGAAGCGGTTGTTATGATTATTTAGAGGCAAAAAAGGGGGAGATGTATTTATTGGATCCTTTTATTCTTCATCGGGCTAATGATGAAATTAGTTCTAATAGATTTGCTTGTTGGATCCGATTTGGTGAGGTACCTAATCTTGCATTTTATCAAGATCTTGGCTTCAGACAAAAAATTGTTAATGCCATTCAATCTCTAGATAATAAACTGTAATAATTCACTTACGCTTAAATTTAATTTTTTTTAATATTTACTATTAAATTCACAATTTAAATAATAAAAATTTAATTTTTTTATTTTATTAAATATGCCTTTTCAAATTTTATAGCAATGCTATCCCAACTAAAATTTTTTGAGAATTGATAACCCGCCTTTCCCATTTTATTTAGTAGCTCTTCATTTCTTAATGTCTCTGCTAATTTATTACCCATACCAACAGGATCATCAGGCAATAAAACACCTGTCATATGAGCCAATATGTCGTCCACAAGACCTACATCTTTTGTAACAGCAACTGGTATTCCTAGAGCCATTGCTTCAAGTAAAACATTTCCGAAGTTTTCTGAGTAAGAAGGTAAAACAAGCATTTTTGATTTTCTAATTAAATCATTTTTTTCCTCTCCATCTACCTCACCAATGAAGTGAACGCGATTTTTTAAATCTAAATTTTTAACCTGATCAATTAATTTCTCCATCATTCCATCATTATTTCCAACAACTAATAGCTGGCAATCTGATATAAACTTCATGGCTTGAATTAAACGATCTAACCCTTTTTTCCAATTTACCCGACCTACAAAAATTATGTATGGAGGAGAAAAATTTTCCAATTTATTCAAATCTAAGGTTTTATAATTAAACTCTTCATGAAATTCATAACCATTTGGAATAGTAAGAAAAAGTTTTGATTGAAAATTTAGTCTAACAAATTCATCGTGCTCTAACTTTGTTGTGAAATGAATATATTTCGCATTAGCAATTGTTTTTTCTTCAAATAAATAAATCCATATTTTTTTTATTATTAAATTCTTTTTTTTAATAAGTTTATTTATCAACATACCTCGTGGAGACAATATATATGGGATATTATTTTTGATTGCAAGTCTACTAATCATCCAGGTTGGCCATAAAAAAATTGAATGCAAATGAATCACATCAAATTTTTCAATATCGCAAAGTGCTCTAATTTTCATCTCTTTTGAAATATAAAGCCTTCTTAATAAGACCTCACATGGAAAATAGTAAACCAAAATACCATCAATATTTACAGGAGTGTTAGTTGGGACATCAAGAACATTAGGACCATCAATGTTGGTTGTATATACATAAACTTCATGACCCCTATTTACTAATGCCTTAGCCAAACCATGAACAGATCTAATAGGGCCACCATACCTCCATGCAGGCAAATAGGTTGGTACAACGTGTAGAATTTTCATAATGTTTAGTGAGTTTAAAAAGTAACTCCATTCACATTAAATTTAATAGATTCTTTTAGCCTATTTTGAACAAACTGTAAATCCTTAACAAAAATTACATTACCATCAAGCTCATCACTATTATTAATACTGATGAGCATTCGATCAAGCGGACTATACCTATAGCAGGTAAAAGAATATTTTTTCATCATCATTAAAGCCTCATAATATTGATGCCCATATAGTGAGGTACTACTGTTTATTTCCATAATGACAGCTTTTAAACTACTTGAATTTAAAACTTTATTTGCACCATGCAGTACTGACAATTCAAATCCTTCTACATCAATTTTTATCAGACTTATCTCTTGATCGGTTGTTACGGAGTCCAATGTATCTACATTGACTGATACGGGTTTAAATTTTTCAATTTTTTTGTCAGAATCATGAATTACATGATTCATACAATCTAAGTTACTTGTAAATTTTAAAACTCCTTGAGCGTGACCTAATCCCATATTTAGAGCTTTTACTTTTTTACTTATATTGTTTATTAAAATGTTGGACTCAAGCCTTTTAAACGTTTCGGGTATGGGCTCTATTGCGATTGTTTTTGAGCCCACTACTTTGCTTGCTAAAACTGTAAATGAACCAGCGTTTGCCCCTACGTCTACAAATACATCTTTGGCTCGTAAATAATGCAACAAAAAGCCCATATCTTGAAATTCATGCAAGCCTACATAGATATTTCCGGTAAGACCATTATCTCCGCGCTTGACTAATAATTTAGATGCATTCACCCAATTTAATGCTTGATAGTCGTTTGAAAGTCGACTACGAATTTGCCAACTAATAAATCTAATAATAGATCTAATCCTATTTTTAGAGCCAAGTGGATGCCTTAAAATAAAATTAGTTGTATTAAAAATTTTCATTTATAAATTAAGTTTTTATTTATTTTTTTAATAAGGCGTGCTTGAATCCTCTTGGTATATCAAACAATACATTTTTTGCTGAAATACTCTTACTTCCAATGATTGAATATAATTCTGAAAAGGCTTGTTTAAATTTAAATATAAATATAAATCTTGAAAAGAAATAATACCTAGCAGATATATATTTAATATTAAATTGACTGTCACCAATAAATTTCTTATCCATGATACTTGTACAGTTTACACACTCAGTTAAGCGCTTAAATACTACAGAAGATTCATAATATAAGGCCTTTTTATGTCCTCTAGCAGCCATATCTGAAATTATTTGAGGATTTTTAAAATAGTAATTTATCTTGAGCAACAACTCTTCTGGAGAATTAAAAATATCAAGCTCAGAATCTGAAAAAATATCTCTCAAACCAGGGCAGTATTCAGTTAAGACAAAAGTTCCTAGCAATAAGGATTCAATTATCCTTCCCTTCTGCTGCCTTACACGCTGAAAAATTTTAAGTCGTTTGTTTTCTACTTTTGTAAAGTTCAAGTGTATATGGCTACTTGAGATTATTTTATTTTTCTCCTCTACGCTCACTAAACCTCTTTTTGTTCCATGACCAGCCAACTCTATTGAAATTCCATGTTCATTTAAAAAAGAAATATATTTTTTCCTATCGGCCCTATCAATACCTCCAATAAAAGAGACAGGAATTTTTTTTTCAGCATTAATTAAAGGATATCTGATTATAGAGAAGCCTTGACCAATAAAAGTCTTATAACCATAAAGATTGAATAAGTACTCAGTAGCATTTGCAAATAACCAACAAATATCTGCGCACTGAGCGTAGTACCTATCATGATCCTCAAAGTTATGCTCTGGATCAGGAAATATAACAACTATCTTTATGCCATATTTATTAGATATTAAGCAAATAAATTCAGGATCAATTATGCACGTGGTACCTAAATTAATCAGAATCATATCAATAGCTGATGACTCAATTTGTTTGCTTATTAACCTCTCAAGACCAGACTTGCCGTGCTCACAGTACGTTTCAAAATAATTAATAATAATTGGATCATGATATAAAGAATGAATTCCATCTAGTAAATCTATTGAATGGCTATTAGGACTTAAGTTTTCTGTAAGAAATATTATATTATTCACAAAAAATTTCTTTTAACGTAATATAGCAATCTTTGAAGAAGATAAAATGGTGTCATTAGTAATGTCATAACTATGGTTGTAGGTCCTATATTGTTGATATTAATATACTCTTTAAGTAGATATATTGTTTTTTCATTAATTTTCTGACCTGCAATCAAGGATCTCAATATTTCATAAGATAGTTCTAAAAATTTATAATTAAGAAATGTCTTTGCAGCTGATGCTGATCTTCTTTTTATGTAATCCTCAAAAATAAATGTATTATAAGTAAAATCAATAATTGTCTTGTCGAGGCCCATATCCTGACTGGCTATTTCTTCAGACTCTCTTTTCGCATGATTTCTGAAACAGTAGCATCCTTTATCAGAATAATAAATTGATTGACTTAAACTATTTTCAATAATACTTAGGCAATTTATTAAATCAAGTCCAAGGCCTTTTTCATAAACACCCCAATTGTATGGATCATCGTAATTAAAATGAAAATTGTTAAGTATGTCGTCTTTTTTAAACATACAAAAATAGCTTACTAAAAATTTTCTATAAAAAAGGTTAATAATTTCTTCGTAAGATAACCTTCTTGACTGGTATAGATACTTAGCCTTAAGAATAATTTCTGTAGCATTAGTTTGCTCATACACCTTCATCGGTCCAGAAACAAAAGCAACCTCCGGGTGCAAATGAAATCCAGTAAGCCTACCTTCAACAAAATCTGGCTCTAACCAATCATCACTTCCCAATAATACAACATATTGAGAACTAGCTAACTCTATTGCTTTATAAAAATTTTTCAACGCTCCGATATTTTCAAAATTTTTATATAATTTAATTCGTTTGTCTTTGATTGATTCTTTAAGCACTCTTTTATAAGTTTTATCTTTACTTGCGTTATCTACGACCACAATCTCAATATTACTTACAGTTTGATTTTGAGCAGATCTAATAGCATCTAGTACTAAATCCTCTCGATTAAATACGGGAATGCAGATTGAAGCCAGGGTGTTAACTTTTTTATACATTAGAAACTAAATTGATCTTTTGATTTTTAATTTCATACAATAAATCGCATTTACTTAAAATATTAATTTGATGGGATATGATTATTAGTGTTTTTCTTTCGGAAATTTCATAGATTTTATTCATTAAAAGCTTTGCTGTTTCAGGATCAACAGAACTAGTTGGTTCATCCATAATGATTATCTCTGAATCATTATAGAGAGCTCTTGCAATACCTATTCTTTGTAATTGCCCACCGCTTAAGAAAAGACCGTCTTCACCAACTTGTGTTTCTGAACCTTCTCTAGCAAAAAAAGCTCCATCTAGGTCAACTTTTTTTAATATGGAATCTACCTTGAATTGATCATAGTCACTAGACATTGAAATGTTTTGCCCAACACTACCTCCAAAAAGATATACTTTTTGGGGTATAAAACTTGAAATTGAATTTAAATTTAGTTTATAGAAGTTATCGACCAAGAAATCATCAACTTTAATAATTGATTGATATGCGCCATGTAATCCAAGTAGAACATCCACAAGAGTCGTTTTTCCTACCCCACTACTTCCAATAATTCCTATTTTTGAATTTTTTTTAATTGTTAATGATGAATCCCTCAGAAGTATTTGCCCTTCAGTAGTTTTTACCTGTAGATTCATTACTTTAATATAGCTGTTAAATATTAGTTTTGATTTATTTTCAGTCTGATCCTTAAGCAAGGTTTCCGTACAAATAATTTTTAGTGTATTTTTATGGAAATGAATTTGATTAATGCTAGTTATGATTCTATTTACAGAGGGTAGCATGCGCATTAATCCCAACGAGAACATTGCCAATATTGGAAGGGCATCGGTTATTGATCCCTTATTACTTAATAATACGTATAAAAAAAGCAAAATAATAACGAGGTACCCAAGAAATTCTAAAATAGATCTTGGAATCAAAGACAGTGTTGCAGCTCTAACGTTTGCGCTAACATAGGCAGATACTTCTTCATTAAATTGATTTACAGGAAGAAGATGTGCGTTTGTAGTTTTGATGTATTTGAAATTACGAAATAAGTTTGAGATGCTTTCATAATAACGCTTGTGTGATTCCTCTCTGATGATTCCAAGGTCGGCCATCTTTCCTGTAATCATTTTTTTAGTTATTAATAATGAAACACCCAAAAATAAAATAGCTACTACCGTTGCATATATATCAGTATAAAGCAGCAGTAAACATAGCAAAATAAGCAGAGAAGCTTCGGAAACAAGCATTAATCCAGCTGATATTATGTGTGTAAAGTTATATGTTTCACTAACAAGTATCTTTTGTATGTATGTTGGCCCTCTTTTTAAGAAGTCGGCATATTGCATTTTTAAATACTTATCCAAAAGTATTTTTGCAATTGAAGAATAAACCTCCTCGGAATACTTTGTAAGCCTATACCCAAAATATATATTAAGTGCAGACCTAATAAAGTAGTAAAAAATTAGTAGGCATCCAAAAAACACAATGAATTCTAGAGAAGTAAGTTCAAAACCTAATTTATTTAAAACGGATAAAAATTTACTTTCTAGAACTTTATTGGGATCGGATGCATAGCCAATAAATAATACAACTGCTCCAACTCCGAATGCCTCATTGATTGCAACAACAACACTCAGAAGGCAATTTATTAGAAAATCAATCTTTTCTTTTTTTTTGAAAAGGCTTCTTATAATTGTGAACTCATTCATAGTTTTTTAAAAAGGAGTGTTTACGATTGACTAAATTCTTATAAGAATGCCAATTTGCGTATACGTTCAATCCGGCTTTTGAACATTGCCCACAGAAGTTGTTATTCATTTTTGATATGTGTAATTCTTTAGGCTTTATAGACAAAAAGTCTTTTATAGAAAATTTAGTCGAGTCATAAACAGCACAACATAATTGCACTACCCCCCTACAATCAATTGTTACCTGAGCAGTTTGCAATAAGCAGTAGCTGGCATCTTCTTTTTTTGATTCCTGAACTAATTTATCAATATCTAGCAACAAGTCATTTCGTATATAACTTCTTTCAGATAAATCTACCCTGTTATTAATATAGTTTTCCACTCGCTCAATTGGCATATAGTATGCTGGGCTGGCTCCAAATTTAAAACCCAAATCCTCAGAGAAATTTTTCATCATTTCAACTTCATGCTGATTATATGTATAAATGTGATAGTAAACGGTCACATTGGGGACGACTCCCTCCATAGAACAAAGGTTAGAAAAGATAATCATGTTATTTTTAACAACCTCAATATCCCCCTGCTTATGACCTCTAGCATATGTACCTTGTGTATATCCTGACAATGATATTGTTATCTCATTTGGCATGGCGTTAAATAATCTTTGGGCTGAGTTTTCTAAATTAAAATTAGTACTAATTCGGCACCTTAAACCCCTGCTTTTAATTGCTAATACAAACTTTTCAAATTCCGGGTGAAGCATTGGTTCGGTCCAATTAAATAGCGATATTCCTTCGCAAACATAGTCCTTTTCAATTTTTTCAAGTATTTTTTCAAAAAGATCTAATGACATTTTTCCACCGCGATTTTTTTTAATGCCGCCACTAGGACAGGTTGGGCAAGCTAAATTACAGGAGCCCACAATATCAACGATAAAAGTTATTGGTAAAAACTGAGAGATTGTCCAAAAATTGCGTAATTTATTTTTAAAATTTTGCGGTAATTTGGATTTGATGATACTTAAAATATTCATAATTTATTAATTTCCTTGGCGTACTTTACTAAACCATCGTATTGGGCTGACATATTTTTAATTTGCATTTTCTTATTGTGGTGTCTTATTTTAAGGAACTCTTCAAGAAGGCTTCTTAAAATTTTTGAGCTATTTATAGCTCGCAGAATATATCTTAATAAGTACGATGGTAGAACATAGCCAAAATTATTAAGGCCCTCTAGAACCTGCATCGCCTTAGAATAATCAGACGCTGCTATTGCACTTTTAAATTGATTCATTCCAATAGACAAGAAATTTGGATAAATTTTACCGCGGATCGCATCCCGTATCTCACTTTTGACTAAATAATCCCTCTCTATATCAGAGATCATTTCTTCCCACCACTGCCTCCAATCTGTTTGAATAATTGCCGTTGAGGTGCTAGCTGTATCTTGATGAACCATGTATACAGCGCCAATAAATTTTTTTGTAACGCATTTAAATCTTGCAGCTACATGCAATACAAAACCAGAGTCAGCATACGGACCTGCTAAAGGATTTATTTTGATTTCATTTTTTATCTTACTTTTAAAGACTATTCCAGACCATTTATACGGAACCCCACCACTTACCATCGCGTCTATTGCTTCCCCAGGTTGGTAAACGCGCTCATAATCCACTGTATCAGCACCATCAATTACTTCAAAGAATTCATTCATTGCAATAGTTTGACAACATACAAAATCAGCGCCACTTTCGTGCAATGACTCTATTGCCTCTGCAAAAAAATTAGGGGCAAAAAAGTCATCATCAGAAATTAGACAAAAATAATCAGCCTCTACACGACTCAAACCAAATTGAAAATTTTGAATTGATCCTATATTTATTTTATGCCTAAAATAACTTACTCTTTTGTCCGATCGTAACAATCTTGCTAGATAAATTTCCGTCTCACTACCTTCGCTATTGTCATATATCTGAACTGTTATATTGCTATAAGATTGATTTAATGCGCTTAAAACAGACCTCATCAACATTTCAGGTCTATTATATGTGGGTATAACGACTGCTAATTTAGCAGTTACACCATACTTGAATAAGTACCCCACATTAACCATGCCTTTTAATATAACCGCCCGACGCAACGGTAATAAGCAGCTGGTTGTCAATAGAATGATCCACTTGAAAAGTGTGATTTTCTTTAAGAAATCTATCTATGGCTGTTTTTGGGCTATTGCCCGGCCCCCAAGGTCTTTGATCATAATAATTTTCAGGAAGATACTCAACAATTGTGTCAAAAACTACACAATAACTGCCTATTGAAACCAATGAGGCGTATGCTTTCAATTCCTCATATACATGCTCATCCGTATGATTACTATCTAAGCATACTAATATTTTCTGATAACTTTTAGAATAATTTTTAACAGATTCTATTACTGAGGGATCTATACTAGACCCTTGAAGCATAGCGATTCTTGAAGCTAAAGGATGGCTCTCTATTTCTTTTTTATTATGCTCCCTAATGTCAATATCAATACCAAGAACTTTACGCTTTGATTTCTTAAGATAAGATTCATCCTGATGAGTCTCTGCATCCGCTAAGTCAAGGAGCGCTAATATGCTTGCGCTCAGTATCAATGACCCACCATGCGCTATCCCTGTTTCAATAATTAAATCTGGCTTTACTTTCCAAATTATTTCCTGCATGGCAACCATATCTTGCGGATACTGAATAACTGGGCGCCCAAGCCAAGAGAAATTATATGAATATTTCGGCTTTGTAGACTCCACCATAAAATTTTTGGCTGCCTCTTTTAGGGGCTGATTGACAGAGTTTTCCAATAATCTTTTAGAGACTTCATCATCAAATCTTTTCATTTTTTATTTTAACCTTCACCTTTTTTTATTTGATACCTACTATAAAATTTGGATCGTTTGAACTGTTTTCAAGAGCTCCGAACTTTAACAAGTCTAAGTCCGATTCATTTTTAGCGAATTTACTAACAAAATCACGGATAGTTATAGGAATTCCAGAGCATATATTTATTGGGCCTTTGACACCGCTTAATGCTGAGTCAACTATTTGAGTAGCCGCTTCATAAACATCTAAATAATCTCTAGTCTGGAGACCGTCGGTTAACAGCACTGGTAAATCATGAGCTAACTGTTTTTTTACATATGCCGCTAATTTTCTATCATCTTCACCCTCTCCATACAGATAAAATAATCTACACCATAAAAATTCAGTCTGAGATTGTGAGAAAATTTGGCTCATTAATAAAAATGTAGCAACTTTAGATGCTGCATACATATTTTTAGGTAGAAGCGGAGTATTAGCAGATAAATACCCAAAACTTGAATCGTATTCAAAGCAAGTTCCAATGCCTACAAATTTTTTAACCAATGATCTAGATGCTGCTAGCGCCATATTTAGTGAACCTTCTATGCAAGAAATATTTATTGGGGAATCTAAATATTTTTTAGGCTCTGCATACCATGCGCAGTGGATTACCAATTCCACTCCTTCAAATGCGCATGACCACCATTCGCTGCTTTCTGAAAATAAATCTTTTGTAGAAATAGTCTTTTCAATATATGGGCTATCTGGCAACTTAGATTCAGAACCCTCTCTAACAACTAAGCATAATTTAATCCCCCGGCCCAGAAGTTGTTTTACCACTTGCGCCCCAACAAAACCAGATGCGCCAGTCAGAAGCACTAACTTAGTCAATTATTTTTACCTCAGGTACAAAAGTTATAAATTTTGCTTTTAAGTGACCTTGCCCTCTTATTTGCGAAATAACTTCAGAGGCTATATTCCATGGAAAAATGATAATAAAGTCTGGTTGTATATTATTCAATGCGACTGGGGATAAAATGGGAATATGACTGCCGGGCAGGAATTTACCTTGTTTTGCCTTGGCTGCATCATAAACGCAATCAATTAAATCACCCTTAATTCCAGAGAAATTTAAGAGGGTGTTTCCTTTAGCAGCAGCGCCGTAAGCCACAACCAACTTACCTTCTTTTTTAGATCGCACTAAAAATTCAATAAACTCAAACTTTATTCTTTTTGCTTTTAATTGAAATTGATGATGCACCTCTGGATTATTAATTCCAAAGGTTTTTTCGCCCTCTAAAATCTCTTGTACTGAGACTGATATTTTTCTAAGGTCCTGAGCATGACATCCGTATATGCGCAAACTTCCACCATGCGTATTTAATCTTTCTACATCCCAAATTTTCAACCCAAATTTATTAAAAATATTAGAAACAGTATTTAAAGAAAGATATGAATAATGCTCATGGTAAATAGTGTCAAATTGAGCCTTGGAAATCAACTCTTGTAGATGTGGAAATTCTAGAGTTATTACGCCGTTTGGCTTGAGAATATCCTTCATACCCTTTGTAAAATCATTTATATCGGGCACGTGAGCATAGACATTGTTACCGATAATTAAATCTGCCAACCCTTGGTGAACTATGATTTTTTTTGCCAAATCGGTCCCAAAGAACTCCTTATAAACATTGATTCCTTTTTTTTCTGCACATACTGCCGTACTTTCTGTAGGCTCGATCCCGAGACATGGGATATTTTTTTTAACAAAATTTGATAGCAGGTAACCATCATTGGATGCCAACTCAATCACCATAGACCTACTATCAAGGCGTAATTTTTCAGTTATCATCTCGCTATAAGCCCTAGCATGCTCAACCCATAGCTTTGAAGTACTAGAAAAATAGGCATAGTCCGATGAGAACAATTCACTTGAGCTTGCATAGTCTAGAGTCTGGACTAATCCGCACTTAGAGCAAGACATTACTTTTAAGGGGTAGTATAGTTCCGGTTTATTTAGATCGACCTCACTCAAATATGCATTTGAGGGTGGTGCAAATCCAAGATCAACGAAAATTTTTTCAAGCTTCGAAGAACAGTGCCTACAATTCATTTTAAACACCATAAAAATTAAAATCTATAAAAGGCAGAGTACTATCACGGTCCGATACCAACCCTATCGAAAGTGGCCATTGGATTGCTATTTTTTTATCAAATGGGTTAACTCCGGCATCTGCTTCTGAAGTATACGGTTTCGAATGAACGTATATCAACAGAGCATCATCAGAAAGCACTTGAAAACCATGTGCAAAACCTTCAGGAATAAACAATGCCATCGCATTCTCACTCGATAGTTCTAGACCATACCATTTAAGGTATGTTTCAGAGTCGCGCCTAAGGTCAACAGCTACATCAAACACGCTCCCTTTAACACAACTGACAATTTTTACTTCACTCCAAGGTTGCTTTTGATAATGCATGCCTCTGATGGTTCCTTGGCGACTGGTAAAGGATTCATTTATTTGAGAAACTCCATCGTGCCATCCAATATTTTTCAGCTCGTTAGGACAAAACAATCTAGAGAAATATCCTCTATTATCTTTTTTTTGATTTCTTGTAATTATTTTAAGATCAATCAGCGGCGTTTCTGATAGAGTGAAATTATTCAATTAATGCACTCCATTTGTAAAACTTTCAATATCCTTAAGGCACAAGCTTACGACATTTGCATTCGTATTTGCTTGGTTCACATACCATTCAATAGTTTTCTTTAAGGCGACATCCAAAGTCCAGCGCGGGAAAACCCCCAAATGACTTTTTGCCTTGCTTGAATCGAGTGTTAATAAATTAGCTTCATGCGGCCCATCCATAACATTATCGTAAAGAACATTTACGGAATTCTTTAAAAAATTGATAGATGCATCAACGAGATATTTTACTGATTGTGCATCGCTTAATAATGGACCGAAGTTATATGCACCCATTAAGTTTGCATCAGAGTACATACGTTCAGCCAATACCAAATAACCATTTAGCGGCTCCAGAACATGCTGCCATGGTCTAACGGAGTTTGGTCGGCGTATTACCAAGGGAGAGCCCTGCGCCCAACTCCTTATGATATCGGGAACCAGCCTATCTTTTGACCAATCGCCACCACCAATTACATTGCCAGCTCTGCCAATACCTATAGGAATATGTATCGGGTTGAAAAAAGACTTTACATATGAATCGATAACCATCTCGCTTGCAGCCTTACTCGCACTATAAGGGTCGTATCCACCCAAAGTATCATTTTCTCTATATGGCCAGATCCATTCGTTATTTTTATATACCTTGTCTGTCGTAACCGCAACTATAGCTTTCAAACTATTAACCTTCTGCAGTGCACTTAATACATTTGCTGTACCCATGATATTGGTTGAAAATGTTAGTAAAGGATCCTCGTATCCAACACTAACAAGGGGTTGTGCTGCCATATGAAACACTATCTCTGGATCTGCTTTTTTAAAGATACTCTCTATATTTTTATAATTTCGAATATCCTCAATGTGGCTATCTACAAGCATTCCAATTTCACCAAGCTCAAACAAATTTTCTTTAGTATTGGGCTCTAAGCTTACGCCTGTCACCTTTGCCCCTAGCGAGTGCAGCCAAATGGAAAGCCAGCCTCCTTTAAATCCAGTATGTCCGGTAATTAAAACTTTTTTATTAGCCCAAAAAGAAATGCTGGGATTTATCATCATCAACTCCAAAACTTCCAGGGCGCTATATTTTTGGCCCACAAGTCCTCAAGATGATTCTTGTCTCTTAACGTATCCATTGGTTGCCAAAAACCATTATGTTCAAACGCCATAACCTGACGAATATCGACTAACTTATTTAAAGGGCCCACCTCCCATATAGAGTCATCACCATCTATATAGTCCAAACAATTTGGAGACAATACAAAAAAACCTCCATTTATCAATCCGCCATCGCCATGTGGCTTTTCAAAAAAATGCGTCACTTCATTTCCGGATCTTTCAAGCACACCAAACCTACCCGGTGGATATACTGCAGTGACTGTTACTAAACGTTTATGCTCTTGATGAAATTGAATCAACCTAGAAATATCAATATCGCTTACGCCGTCTCCATACGTAAAACAAAAAGATTCTTCATCTTTGACATATTCGGCAACTCGTTTTAGCCTACCTCCAGTTAATGTATGCTCCCCAGTATCCACTAGAGTTACGCGCCATGGTTCCGCTGTTCGATGATGAACCTCCATAGAATTTTTAGTAATATCGAACGTAACATCTGAAGTGTGTAAAAAATAATTAGCAAAATATTCTTTTATTACATACCCACGGTATCCACAACAGATTACAAAGTCGTTAATACCATGAGAAGAATACATTTTCATAATGTGCCAAAGAATTGGTTTACCACCTATTTCAATCATTGGTTTAGGCTTTAAGTGCGTTTCCTCAGAAATTCGGGTACCAAGCCCTCCAGCCAAAATAATTGCCTTCATTGAATATATTCCTTGTATTATGAATTTTTCCCAGCATGTTTATCTAAAAAGCGAGCTAATCGTTTTCCATATTTATCCCAACCAAAATCATTTTTAGAATAAGTCAAAGCCGCATCAGACATTTTTATTAAAAACTTTCTATCATCGTATAACAGCTTAATCCGGTTTTTTAAAGCCTCTACGTCTCTAATTGGAATAACAAATCCATTCACACCTTCTTTAATTATATCTGCCGCCCCAACGTTTTCGGTTGTGATAACGGGTAACCCGCATGCCTGAGCCTGAGAGACAACCATTCCAAAACCATCTGCAATTGAAGGCAAAACAAAAACAGTGCACTCGTTGTAAACATGAACTAATTGAGACTGCGAAAAAGAGCCTTTATACTTAATAGACACAGAGGTGAAGTTTTTCTTTAAATACCGGATATACTCCAAGTCATTAGATGCGCCTACAATCCACACTTCTGCTGCTGGTAGTTTGAGCTCTTGGAATGCCTGTAACAAGTAATGCAATCCTTTTCTTGGGATAATAGACCCACAAAATATAATACGAAATGGCGAATCCGAACCCTCCTTTTTGTAAAAACTGCTTAAATCTACGCCGCAAGGATTCACAAAAACTTTTTCCCGAGGAACTCCTTTTCTTATTAAGCTTTTTTTGGCTGCTTCACTTAATACAAAAATGTAATCAGCATTTATAAATTCGTTCTTTTGCCTAGTAATCAGTATTTCAGATGCAATAAATCTTCCGGGTTGTAATCCTAAGATTTTCTCTTCATCAGCAATCAAATCTCTCTCGTATTCTGGATGAAGACTGCCGTGGTCTACCACGGTTAATATACCCATAGCGTTGCATTTATCTATTGCTTCGATTGAAAAAGATGAGAGTCCGATAAATACACTAAAGTCTTTAGGAATAAATTTTGCCAGCTCTTTTCCAAAATAAATATGAACAAACGGGATATAAAATTTACTTATTTTATCAGGAAGGCGTCTTAATAATCTCGCCAGAATGCCAACCATAAGAAAAGATGTAACTTTACTATCAGGCAATCCCCATTTTTTGCTAAGAAATTTAGGGTCACTATTAATTAACTTATACAAGTATCCTAACTTTTCAAGTTGCGCAGCTTGATCGAAAATATGGAATCTGCCGCAGCATGATGTAATAACTTTAATCATAAAATTAGACTTATTTTTTTTTTCTTTCT
>Ga0164294_10001232_pt1 | contig 23853 bp, 18 predicted proteins | sample GEODES005metaG_FD_111479 | JGI IMG/M metagenome (GOLD analysis project Ga0164294, IMG submission 111479) | Oligotrophic lake water microbial communities from Sparkling Lake, Wisconsin, USA - GEODES005 metaG | ecosystem: Environmental > Aquatic > Freshwater > Lake | place: USA: Sparkling Lake...
CTACGGTCCAACAAATGCGCTTAGCCCTCCAGCAAGCCCAATCCTTAACTAAATTTGGCGACGAATACGCTACTTGGAAAAGCAGATTGGATTCCATTTGGATCGAATTAAAAGACCTTTCCTCCGAAATAGAACGAGAAGCCGAAGGTTTTTCCTCAGACCCCTTGGAATTGGAAGACAAACAAAAACGGCTGGACGCGCTTCAACGGCTTTTGCAAAAACATCAAAAAAATTCAATCGAAGAATTAATCATCCTCCGCGATTCTTTAGATGAACAAATTGTCAGTTTTGAACATATTGATGAAGCCGTTGCCGCCGCTAAAAAAACCTTAGACCTTGCCCAAAACTTGTGCGAGGAAAAAGCACAGGAATTAAGTGCTAGTCGGCAAGCGGTTTTAGGCGCCATCCAATCGGCGCTGACCGAATCGCTCCAACAATTAGGCATTCCAAATGCCGTCTTAGACTGGGAAATCGAAACAAGAACCTGCGTGGCCATGGGCATGGATAAGATTTCTTTATTGTTCTCGGCTAACAAAGGCTTGGCTCCAAAACCCTTCAAGCAAATCGCTTCGGGAGGAGAATTAAGTCGACTGATGTTATCCGTCAAACATTTATTAGCTCAAAAACGAGCGATGCCTACGCTGATTTTGGATGAAATTGACACCGGCGTATCCGGTGAAGTAGCTTTCCAAATGGCCAATATGCTCCGTCAAATGGGTCAAGCGCATCAGATTATTGCCATAACCCACCTTCCTCAAATCGCAGCGGCAGGAAAGCAACATTGGTTTGTATTTAAAAATCACAGCGGAGAAAAAACAGTTTCTAGTATTCGAGGTTTAACAGATGAGGACCGCGTGGATGAAATTGCGAAAATGATCGGTGGCCAAAATGGTTATCAGGCACTAAAAGAAAATGTACGTGAATTATTAGCAGCCAATGAAAAATAAAGCTTTAGTCATCATGGTGTTGAGTTTATTCAACATGGGCGCTTGTAAACAAGCAGAGGAAAAATTAAGCGAGGAATTGAATGAGCAGGTCATGTCTTTGCACGATCAATTAATGCCTCAGACGGAACAAATCGTACAATTGAAAGGCAAATTAGACAGCCTAAGTCAAGGAAAAGATAGTACGCATGTGAAGCGATTAATTCAGGCGCTCGATAAGGCGGATCAATCCATGATGGATTGGATGCATTCTTTTTCCGTGGATAGCCTAGGGAAATTAGATGCGAAAGCCAAAGCGATATACTTAGGAAAGCAATTGAGTCGTTTAAAAAACGTGGAAGCCCTCACCGATTCGAGCCTATTAGCAGCCAAAAATTATGTGCAGTAAATCCTTGTTTGCGGCGATTTTGCTTTGTTTTTTTGGCCTTTTATCCTGTCAGGAGAAACATGAGTTGCCATTTTTAGGTCCCAAAACTCTGAATGCCTCAGGCGATACGGTCTATCATCAAATTCCCCCTTTTCGCTTTTTGAATCAGGATTCAACCTGGGTGACAGAAAAAGATATGGAAGGGAAAATATATGTGGCGGATTTCTTTTTTACGACATGCCCGACGATCTGTCCCAAAATGAAAACCCAATTATTACGCATTTATGAACGCTATGCGGCCAATGACGTGGTTCGAATTTTATCCCATAGCATCGATCCGGAATTTGATCAGGTGTCGGTCTTGAAGAATTATGCAAATAAATTACATGTTGAAGCGCCGCGTTGGAATTTGCTCACTGGGGACAAGAAGGCGATTTATGCCATCGGCCAAAAAAGTTACATGGTCGCAGCCCAAGAAGATTCAAATGAAGTGGGTGGTTTTGTACATAGTGGGGCATTTATATTGGTGGATAAAAACCGACATGTGCGGGGGATTTACGATGGCACGAAAGAGGAAGATGTGAATCATTTGATTGAGGATATGGAAAAATTATTGGGAAATAAATGAGAAAGATAAGCGCATTCATGATGTTAGCCTTAGGTTTGGCATCATGCGATAGTAAAGAGGAGATTTTGTATCAGCAATATGTTGTCGAAGGGCGTGTGTTGTATCAAACGCATTGTGCCAATTGCCATCAGGAAAACGGAAGCGGACTTAAAGACCTTTATCCAGCCATTTCCCAGCCGGCATTATGGAAGAGCATCAATACAGATGAATTAACTTGTTTAATCAAATGGGGACGCAAAGGCACGAAAGGTTATATGCCCGGGAATACAAAATTACAGGCCTTGGATATTGCTGAAATTCAGACATTTTTAAGGGAGCAATGGGGTCCACAGAAAGCCATCTATAGCTTGGATTCAACGCGATTTGCCTTGAAAAAATGTGAGACAACGTTGTAAAAAGACTTTAATTCGTCGGTAAACTTTCCACCGTCAGAAGGGAATTCGTCACTTTTCGGAGCGAATAGGTGGAGAAGTCTTGAGCCGCATCGAGTCCTACCCCATGCACGATTTCCTTGCTGGTTTGAATAGATACCGGTTTTTCGGTAAACACCCGTTTTTGTTCAGGCAGCCAGGTAAATTCGTCCGTTTTCAGTGTTTCCTTTTTCTTGACATTGAAAATTTCGACATGGCCCATCAATTTATAGGAATTGGTTTGACGGAAAAAATGCGCGGAATCGCCGCGGATTTGCGAGGTAATATTTCCTAGTTTATCGTAAAACCAAAGTTTCATTTCTTTAGGATATACCCGATCTTCGGAAATGGTGGTGATTTGCTGCTCGGTTACCATGCGTAAGGTCGCGCGCGCTGAATCCGAATAAACCATATCGATGCCTCGGAGTTCAGATTTGGGACCCAGGTATTCCGCTGAGGATTTTTTTTCTCGCTCGTGGCAAGCGATGAGCCCTATGAAACATGCACATGCAACTAGGATTCTCATGGAAGAATGATTAGTTAATCCGTTGTTTCACAAACCAAAGATCACTCAAAGTAAGACCCAAGGTAATCCGATGGTATTGTTCCTCTAAGCCATTGTCAGATAAAAGTCCACGGCGTCCAACTTGATAAGAAATATTCACGTAAGACAAATTCCGCAAAGGAGCCGCCACACCAAAACTCAAGTTTTGATCCACCGCAAATTTCCCATTTCCTGAATAATCATACGGCGTATTCGTATAGGAATAACCAACCCGATAGGTCATGCGTTTGAAATAATTTGAAATCGCACCAAAATCAGGGGTAAATTCGCCGCCGATTGAAATTTTAGAACTCTTTGGTAATTTTCCGATTCGCCCCAAATTATTGTCTACCGCGGTCCAATCTGTTTGCGAATAATCGATACCCACCATCCATTTGGCTATTTTTTCGATACTTAAACCGTAGGCTTGTGTGACAGGCAAATTCTGTTTGATCGTGGTCGTTTTCTCTAAGGTATCTGAATTAATGACATTGTTTCCAGATAAATCCATGATAGCAAAGCGACGTAATTGGGTAGCACTCATGCTGGTAGATAAATCAAAAGTGGCCCCCACATTGAGGAAGACATCATTTTTTAAATCTTTCCGATAAGCGACGCCCCCTTTAAAGGTAAAATCTGAATAGCGGTTTAAGGTTTCTAATTGGATTTTGTAGTATTGACCATCCGACAAGTTTTGCGTGGACACATTGCGATTCACTGTGCCAAACAATACACTGGATTCCAATCCAATATAAAACTCCTTACCGATTCGCACACCATTCGAAATGCTTAATTTAGTAATCCCCCCTTTGCCATCATAGCCATAAATTAAACTATCAAGACCCAACACATTTAAGCGACGATAAGAGCGTGTGGCATATTCTACTGCGGAATGCGGACGAATACTGATGGCCGCCGTCCAACGATTACTAATAGGCAATGTTAAACTCAAAGACTGATAATTACCCCCATATACTTGTTGTTTTTGGCGATAATTCTGAAGCGTTTTTGATTCCCCATGCAAACCCACCTCGAAAACCGTATAATGATTACGGGCTAATAAGGCAGGATTTAAAACATTGGAGTAAATCCCGTTTGAGTTTGAAACCCCGATGCCACCCATCATGGTATTTGAGGCGGATTCAGGAGTATATAATTCACCCATGCCCACATAGGACAAAGGAGAATTAACAATAGTTTGCGCCTGCATTCCAAAAGAAATCAGGAAAATACCGATTGTTGCAAGAGAAAAAAAGGTAACTATAGGTTTCAATCGATTGTAAATCATATCGTAATAATCGGCGCTGTCAGTCAATTTCGTGTGCAAAGGTCGTAATTTTATTTCACATTCGACTAAGTTATTGGCTATATTTGAGTTCAAATTTGAAGAACAAAGGAATGGAAAGTTTACAAAATTCATATCTATTGGAAAATTCAGCCTGGGATATCATGCTTTTTGGCGCAGTTATCATAGGCGGACTTGCATTAAAACGTTTTTTCTCCAACTCTTTTTCCAAAATCGTATTTCGCTTTATCCCCGATGAATCCATTTCCATCCAGGATTGCGTCCAACTCATTCGCAAGCCATTCGAATTACTCATCTTTTGGATCTTTTTGTTTTTTGCGGTCCAACATTTACACATCCCATCCACCTGGCATTTCACGCCCATCAAAGAATTTGGACTCCTATTTTTAGTCGAAAAAGCCTTTGAAATCGCATTCATTTATACAGCCACTTGGTTAATCGTTCGTTTAATGAAAGTAGCCATTCTGGTCGCCCAGGAAAAATGGCAAGGGGTGGAACAGAAATCGAAACAACAATTCATTCCTTTCCTCAACGACCTTTCCATGGTCTTTATTATCACCGCCTCTGGTTTTGTGATGTTAGGTCGAGTGTTCCAAGTCGACGTGATGGCGCTCATCACAGGTCTTGGTTTGGGAGGTTTGGCTTTGGCCTTGGCCGCGCGGGAAACCTTGGAAAATTTATTTGCCTCATTTACGATATTTTTGGACCTGCCATTTGTGGTGGGGGACAGTATTACGGTAGGGGGAATTTCAGGGGATATTGTAAAAATTGGTTTTCGAAGCACGCGACTGAGAAGTATTGATGGGAATTTAATTATGATTCCCAATCGATTGTTGACTTCCCAATCACTCGAAAATTTAAGCGAACGAAATTATCGCCGTGCTCAATTTAAATTGACTTGCGACTTAGCCACGAAACCTGCTCAAATCGAAAAGGCCATTGCGGCGATCGAGGCGCTGATTTTGGAAGAACCCTTGTGTAAGAAAAAAGCCCCCAAAATAATTTTTGAAGGCTTTGGTATGTATTCCTTAGATATTTTAGTGACGTATTATGTGGCTTCCAAAGACTACAATAAATTTCAAGATCTGAAACAAGCCCTAAATCTACAGATCTTAAAGGTCTTGGAAAATGAAGGGATTTCTTTAGCTAGCAGCGTGAAATAAGCACTTACCCAACTAATTCCTTTAAATCTTCGTCGTGAATCATTTTGCGCTCATCTGCCATTAATAAAAAGCGGATGTACAATTTATCTAATTCCGGTTTTTCAAAATCAAAACCCAATAGGCTTAATCGGTGACGTAGCGCCGCCCGACCCGAACGAGATGTCAATAAAATCGCCGAGGAAGGAACGCCTACATCTTCCGGATTCATGATCTCGTAGTTTTGCGCATGTTTCAAAAAGCCATCTTGGTGAATCCCAGAGGAATGCGCGAAGGCATTTGCCCCAACGACCGCTTTGTTGGCCTGCACCGGCATGCCCATTAAATTGGACACTAAACAACTCGCCGGATATAAATATTTTGGTTGGATCCCTGTTGTAAAACCTAAATCCTTGTGCACATTTAAAATCATGGCTACTTCTTCCAATGATGTGTTTCCGGCGCGTTCCCCAATGCCGTTGATCGTTACTTCCACTTGACGTGCACCCGCCTGTATCCCTGCAATGGTATTGGCGGTAGCCAATCCTAAATCGTTGTGATTGTGCATGGAAATCGTGGCTTGATGAATATTATCGACGTTTTCGAATAAATATGAAATGCGTTGGTGCATTTGATGGGGCAATAAATAACCCGTCGTATCTGGTAAATTCACTACGGTCGCCCCGGCTTTGATGACGGCATGGGTTAATTTAGCGAGGAATTCGAGGTCGGCCCGACCTGCATCCTCCGCAAAAAACTCAACATCCTCCACAAAGGACTTCGCATATTTCACTGCCCAAACGCCTCGTTCGATAATTTCCTCGCGTGTCGAATTAAATTTATGTTTAATGTGTACATCGGAAGAACCGATGCCAGTATGTATCCGAGGCCTCCGTGCAGGTTTCAAAGCCTCCACCGCGGCATCAATATCTTCTTTTTTGGCACGTGTTAAGGCACAAATCGTTGGCTCCTTGACGGATTCACAGATCGCTTTAACCGAAGCGAAATCCCCTGGAGATGAAATAGGGAAACCGGCTTCGATGATGTCAACACCTAATTTTTCAAGCTCTAAAGCAACCTCGATTTTTTCCTCACGGTTCAACTGGCAACCAGGTACCTGTTCCCCATCTCGTAACGTTGTATCAAAAATCTGAATGCGATTGCCCATGTTTTTTTTCTTAAATAGAGTGTAAATCTACCTTTATTTATATTATGAAGCAATTTTTTGATAATTCCCCAAGCTCATATTTTAGATTAAAATTCTTAAATTTTCAATTTAACAGAATTTTTTAATACAAAAATCTTGAAAAACATATTTTTTTAGACTATTAATCTAAATATGAATTTTATACCCGAATAAAAATTTTATCAGTTTATTTATAAAATCAATGCGGATTTAGCGCGGCTTGTTTGATTTCTGGAAAGCGTTTGGGGTCGAAATTACCCCCAGAGATGACGCAAATAACGGATTTACCTTTGATTTTTTCGGCATATTTAGGCAAGGCGGCGATGGATAAGGCGCCGGCGGGTTCTACGATCATGGAATCCATGGCATAAAGATCCAGCATCGCTTGACAAACGGCGGATTTAGAAATTAAAACAACATCGCTCAAACCTTTCGCGCAAATGGGAAAAGTTTTGTCACCGACCCGTTTGACGGAGGCGCCATCAACGAATTTATCTATCGTTCCCAATTCTACCACATGTCCTGCATCTAAACTGGCGGTCATGGAAGCAGCGGCCTCCGGTTCCACACCGATGATTTGGGTTTCTGGCGATAAGGCACCTAGGCTTAGACAGGTTCCCGCGGCTAATCCCCCACCGCCGATCGCGAGAAAAATAAAATCCAATGGCTCGGTTATTTGCTCAGCTATTTCGAGACCTACCGTTGCCTGTCCGGCGATAATATCAAAATCATCGAAGGGAGGAATGAAAATGGAACCCTGCTGGGTACAAAATTTCTGCGCGGCCGCGAAAGTAGCGTCGTAGGTTTGGCCAACTAATTTGATTCGAATAAAATCTTTCCCAAAAAACCGAACAGCTTCCACTTTTTGAAGTGGCGTGCTTTCTGGCATGAAAATATAGCCTTGAATGCCTAATTGGGCACAGGCGAACGCAACACCCTGCGCGTGATTACCTGCAGAAGCGGCGACGATGCCTTTGGCCCTGGCCTCCGCGGGCAGGTTTGATAATTTATAATAGGCTCCTCGGATTTTATAGGAACGCACGCGCTGAAGATCTTCGCGCTTAACATATATCCGTGCACCAAAGCGATCAGATAAGGGTTTTGAGAATTCCAAAGGGCTTTGTTGGACAATGCCTTGCAATTCTTTCGCAACTTGTTTGATATCTGATAGACTTGGAACCTGTGTGAGTTTGTTGAATTCCATGCCCCCAAATGTACAAAAAAGGGGGATTTTTTCCTCCAAATGCGTGAAAAGCTTTAAAACAAAAATTCCTTTTATGAAGAAAACTCCAAGCTTCCAAGATGGATTGAATACGCCTGATGCACGAAATCTGGATCAAACAAAAAAGGTGCTCTTTCGAGCACCTCCTTTGGTCAAGAAAATAAAATTTCTTAGTTATTCTCAGGACGAAGGCTACGCACCGCCGCACCTGCACGCCACATTTCTGATTCGCGCAATGCTGTTAATTCAGCTTCTAATTTGACACGGTAATCAGGCTGCGAGTTCAAATCAATCGAACGAGCCGCCTCCGCTTGTGTTTTTACTGAATTATATAATTTCTCAAAGACAGGTTTTGTTGCATCATGGAAAGGTTTCCACCAATCCAAGGCGCCACGTTGTGCCGTAGTCGAGCAATTCGCATACATCCAATCCATTCCGTTTTCAGCCACTAAAGGCATCAAGGATTGTGTTAATTCTTCAACCGTCTCGTTGAACGCTTCGGAAGGCGAGTGGCCATTTTCGCGCAATACTTCGTACTGTGCTGCAAAAATACCTTGGATCGCACCCATTAAGGTACCACGCTCGCCCGTTAAGTCAGAAGTTACTTCTTTGTAAAAATCAGTTTCGAATAAATATCCTGAACCTACGCCGATCGCCATGGCGATACATTTTTCACGTGCTTTGCCCGTCGCATCTTGATAAATCGCGAACGAAGAATTCAAGCCTTTTCCTGCTACGAATAAACGACGCAATGAAGTTCCTGATCCTTTTGGCGCAGCTAAAAATACGTCTACATCTGCTGGAGGAATGATACCTGTTTTTTCCTTGTAGGTGATTCCGAATCCGTGAGAGAAATACAAGGATTTTCCAGCGGTTAAATATTTTTTAACGGTTGGCCATAATTCGATCTGCGCCGCATCGGACAACAAATAACAAATGATGGTTCCTTTTTCCAAAGCCTCCTCGATTTCAAACAAAGTCTCGCCCGGAACCCAGCCATCAGAAACGGCTTTGTCATAGGTTTTACCCTTGCGTTGACCTACAATCACATTCAGACCATTGTCTTTCATGTTTAATGCTTGGCCTGGACCTTGCACACCATACCCGATTACCGCGATCGTTTGATCCGACAATACTTGTCTCGCTTTCTCTAATGGAAATTCTTCTCTAGTTACTACATCCTCAACAACCCCGCCGAAATTAATCTTTGCCATCTTTTAATTGTTTAATTTATGATTCGTTCGTTATTATACTTTTATACGATTTCCCAATTGCCCTCCGGCAAATAAGCCACCAATCCTTTCTCCGTCTTTCCTACCGCCACACGGCCTGATTTAATGTATTCCAAAATTTCCCACTTCTTCAAGTAGCTGTAAAATTCATGAATCTCATCCTCCGTACCATTTTTTTCTACTACCACATATTCCAATCCCCAATGCACCACTTTTGCATTCCAGTCCAAATTAATCGTTTTCACATCAATGGACTCTCCTTGCAAAGGCGTCGCGATCTTAAAGAGCGCTATTTCATTAAAGACAATCTCATCATCTAAATACCCAAAAACAGCTAATACATCCGTAATTTTCCGAATTTGACGCACTAATTTCTCTACGAATTCCCGGTTTTCATTGCGAATCACGATCGTAAACCGAGATACGCCCTTCCTTTCCGTTTCAGACACCGTCAAACACTCAATATTGATACGTCTTCGCGTAAAAATAATCGTGATGCGGTTTAATAAACCTACCGTGTTGGTCGTAAAAATAGATATTGTATAGGTTGTTAACATATTACTCAAGTCTCACATTCGTTACACTACCTCCCGCTGGAACCATTGGGAATACATTCCCCTCTTTCTCACACACAATTTCCAATAAATACGGCGTTTTTGAATTCAATAAAGTATCCAAAGAATTACTCAATTCCGTCCGATCTTCTACTTTATGGCCATCGATCCCAAAGCCTTTCGCAATCGTAATGAAATCTGGATTTTGTAATTCCACAAAAGAATAACGTCTCGAGTGGAACAATTCCTGCCACTGACGCACCATACCTAAGAAATTATTATTCAAAATAATAATTTTCACAGGCAAGCCGCTTTGCGCAATCGTCCCTAACTCTTGCAAGGTCATTTGGAAGCCACCATCGCCGATAATCGCAATTACTTCCCTTTCTGGCAAGGCCACTTTCGCGCCAAATGCCGCTGGCAAGGCAAATCCCATCGTACCGGCACCGCCGGATGTCACGATCGAATTGCGCTTTTTGAAACGATAATAGTGATTGGTTATCATTTGATGTTGTCCCACATCCGTCACCACCACGGCTTCGCCTTTGGTTTTATTCGACAACATATGTACCGCCTCTCCCATCGTTATTTTATCCCCGGTGTGGAAAATATCTTTTTTATCGATCTTTTCGTATTCCTCTTCATCGTATTTCCTGAACTCGTTTCGCCATTCCGTATGCTCATTCTTATTCACCAAGGGCAATAATGCCTTCAATGCCGACTTCGCATCGCCGATGACCGGCGCATCTGCCTTCACGTTTTTATCTACCTCACTTGGATCAATTTCAATGTGAACAACTTTGGCTTGTTTGGCATAAGACGCCAAATCGCCCGTAATTCGGTCATCAAAACGCATCCCAATTGCGATTAATACATCGCATGAATTGGTCAAGAAATTCGCTCCATAATTTCCATGCATGCCAGGCCAACCCACATACAAAGGATGATCTGCATCCATGGATGACATACCTAATAAGGTCGTCGCTACAGGAATACCCGTTTTATCAACAAAATCATTTAATTCCTGCTCCGCACCAGAAATCAACACCCCATGTCCCGCTAAAATATAGGGTTTCTTAGCTGCATTGATCAGTTTGGCGGCCGCCTCTAGGTGTTCTGCTTTGGGATCAATCCGTGGTTTGTAGGAAATTAAACTCTTGATCGATTTATATTCAAACGGAATCGTCATTTTGTCTGACTGCGCCGTCCGGGTAATATCGATTAATACAGGACCTGGTCGGCCCGTTTCCGCAATATAAAATGCCTTCGCCATGATTTCAGGAATCTCGTTGGCATCCACCACTTGATAATTCCATTTCGTCACCGGCATGGACATCCCGATCACATCACATTCTTGAAAGGCGTCCGTTCCTAATAAATTACCCCGCACTTGACCCACAATACAGACCAAAGGCGTGGAATCCAACATCGCATCGGCTATCGGCGTAATTAAATTCGTGGCACCAGGCCCCGAAGTCACCATACAAACACCGGCTTTATTCAGCATCCGCGCATAACCCTGCGCCGCATGTCCTGCACCTTGTTCATGACGAACTAAAATATGATGTAAACGATCCTGGTAATCATACAAGGCATCGTACGTAGGCATGATCGCCCCCCCTGGATACCCAAAAATCGTAGTCACCCCTTGCTCCACCAATGACTGCATGATCGCCTGTGCACCGGTTAAGAAATTAGGTTGGTAGGATTGGGTCTGTCCCATATTCAAAATTTTTAATTAAAAAGCTAAATTAAGGTAATTCACTATTTTTTACAAATCAGTCACGCAGCCTAAGCTCGCAGGACCCACATTTTTAATGTATTTCCGCAAAACACCCGAGGTATGTGGCGAAACTATTGGTTTCCAAGCCGCCCGACGAACCGCTAATTCCTCATCAGACACATGCAAAATGATTTTATTATCTACGGCGTCAATCGTGATTTTATCTCCGTCTTTCACCAAACCTATATTCCCTCCTTCTTGTGCCTCTGGCGTCACGTGACCCACCACAAAACCGTGTGTTCCACCTGAAAAACGACCATCCGTAATCATGGCGACAGAATTTCCTAGACCGGCACCCATTAATGCGGACGTTGGCTTCAACATTTCCGGCATACCCGGACCACCTTTCGGACCTTCGTTACGAATCACGACCACATGTCCCGCTTTGATTTCTCCTTTGGCCAAAAACTCCATCACTTCTTCCTCACGATCACATACTTTAGCTAGCCCCTCAAATCGCTCTCCTTCTTTCCCTGTGATTTTGGCCACAGCGCCATCCGGTGCTAAATTACCGTATAAAATCTGCAAATGACCTGTCGCCTTCAATGGGTCCGAGAAAGGACGTATAATTTTTTGTGTCTCAAAATTCAAATCCGGCGCATCGGCTAAATTCTCCGCCATTGTCTTACCAGTAACGGTCATACAATCTCCGTGCAAATAACCCTCTTGGTATAAATATTTCAAAATCGCCGGCAATCCTCCGATGGCCAACACATCTTCCATATAATACTTACCCGATGGCTTCAAATCCGCAATCAATGGCGTCTTATCCGAAATATCTTGAATGTCTTTCAAGGTAAAGCTGATACCCGCCGAATGGGCGATGGCCAAATAATGCAATACCGCATTCGTGGAACCTCCCAAGGCCATCACCACGGTCATCGCATTTTCAAATGCTTTGCGCGTCATGATGTCGCGTGGACAAATATTTTTCTCTAACAATACCTTCATCGCCGCACCGATCGCCAAGCATTCCGCTTTTTTGCCTTCGTGCGTCGCTGGATAGGTCGAGGAATTCGGTAATACCAATCCCATCGCTTCCATCGAAGAGGCCATCGTGTTCGCCGTGTACATTCCTCCACAAGCCCCTGGGCCTGGAATGGAATTACGAATCACGCCTTCATAATCTTCATCGGAGATATTCCCCGCAAATTTCTTTCCTAAGGCCTCAAAAGCCGAAACGATATCTAATTTTTCTCCTTTGTACATCCCGGAACGGATTGTTCCTCCGTAGACCAACATCCCCGGGCGATTCAAACGCGCCAAAGCCATCATCGCTCCTGGCATATTTTTATCACAACCCACCACCGCAATCACGCCATCATACCACTGCGCTCCCACCACATTTTCGATCGAATCAGCAATAATATCACGCGACGGCAAGGAATAACTCATGCCATCATTTCCATTTGTCATGCCGTCCGAAACGCCAATCGTATGAAAAATCAAGCCCACCATCCCATTTTCTTGAATCCCTTTTTTCACATGAACGGAAAGTCCATTGAGGTGCATATTGCATGGATTCCCTTCATAACCGGTACTTGCGATACCGATTTGGGCTTTGTCCATATCCTCAGGTTGCAAACCAATGCCATATAACATGGCCTTCGCTGCGGGATTTGTAATTTCCTGTGTTAAGGTTCTTGAAAATTTATTTAGTGACATAATGGTAAATGGTTCAAATTTTTTCAAACTATAAATATACACAATACGATTCGTTCAGAACGAATAAATGCCAAATAATCTATGGCAAAAAGCCCAATTTAACTATTTTCTCCCACTTGTTGGCGCCACATCGCATAGTATAATCCCTTTTGGGCCAACAAATTCGCGTGATCTCCCTGTTCCACAATTTTACCTTTTTCCAACACGTAAATACGCGTCGCATGCATAATAGTAGACAAGCGGTGTGCAATTAAAATTGTCAAATGCGCCGCATCCTGAGATACTGCCCGAATCGTTTCGGAGATTTCTTCTTCAGTTAAGGAATCCAAGGAGGAGGTCGCCTCATCGAAAACCAATAAATTCGGTTCCCGCAATAAGGCCCTCGCAATACTTAAACGCTGCTTTTCTCCCCCAGAAACTTTTACGCCGCCTTCCCCGATGAGCGTGTCCAAACCTTTATCTGCTCGAGACAAAAGACTCTGACAAGCCGCCTTTTCTAAGACCGCCAAACATTGGGCATCGGTCGCCAGCGGATTCACGAACAATAAATTCTCCCGGATGGATCCAGAAAACAACTGCGTGTCTTGGGTAACGAATCCGATTTTTTTCCGCAATTGGTCGAAATCAATCGCATCTCCCGCCTCGCCATTGTAATAAACTTGGCCTTTCTTCGGTCGGTATAAACCGACGAGCAATTTCACCAAAGTCGATTTTCCCGCCCCGGATGGTCCCACGAAGGCGATGGTTTCGCCGCCTTTCACGTCGAAACTGATTTCTTTGAGGGCTTCTTGGGTCGCAGATTGATGCTGGAAGGTCACATGATCAAAAGCGAGCGTGTCTATTTGATGAATCGCTTTCGGATTTTCCGGTTTCTTCTCGGAGGGAATGGACAAAATTTGCTCGAAATTCTGAAGTGAAACCTCTGCCTCGCGGTAGGAATTCACCACATTGCCAATCTCCTGCAAAGGATTAAAAAGGAAGAAGGAATAAATGTTCAAGGAGTAAAATTGACCTATCGTGATCTTCCCTTCGTAGATTAAATAGATCAAAACCACCACCATCAGCATGCGCAATAAATTCACGCAGGTACCTTGGACAAAGGCCATGGAACGCACATAACGCACTTTTTTCAATTCTAATTTGAGGATTTTTTCTGTCGTAGCATTTAAATGCGCAATTTCCTGTTCGGCTAAACCGAGGGATTTGACTAATTCGATATTGCGCAAGGATTCGGTCGTGGAGCCCGCCAAACCGGTGGATTCCCGAACAATTTCCACTTGGATAACCTTAATTTTCCTACTTAATACCGAGGAAATAATCGCGATGAGCGGGCCGGTCAATAAAAACAATGGCATAATCATCCAATGCACCGAAAAGGCATACACTGAAATGAAAATTAAGGCGATGATCGATTGGAATAAAATATTAATCCCGATGGTGATTAATTTCTCCACATCGATTCTCACCTTTTGCAATTTTCCCAGCGTTTCTCCGGAGCGTTGATCTTCAAAAGTTTCATAGGGCAATTCCAAGGAATGCCGAATGCCGTCGGAATATAGGTTCGCTCCCACTTTTTGGGTCACGGTATTAATCACATAATCCTGGAAATTTTTCGCCACCCGACTCACAAAGGCCACGCCCACCGAAGCTAAAGCTAAAGGCCAAATCGCCGCAATGAATTGATCCATCGTATGCGTATTCGAGCGATAGACCGCCGCGACATCGTCGATAATCTTCCGAAAGATGTAAGGATCCATCAGAGAGAAAATCTGATTCGTGGCTGCCAGGGCCAGGGCCCCAATGACGCGCCAACGGTAATGCTTTAAATAAACAACTAATAATTTCATATCTTCTTTTAAAATACGCTCCTCACGACTTCTACTCCCAAGCAGCAAAAAATCTTTCGCCAGCTTGTAAATCATTTTAATTCCTAATTAGCAAAAAACATCATTCAAATTAAAAACGCGTCAAGGCCATTCCCGCGACCGTCTTGCCAATCGACAAAGACGAGGTCGCCGCCGGACTAGGAGCATTTAATATATTGATCACTTTCGCGTCTTCCACGATCGAGAAATCGTCTAATAAGCCTCCGCTTCTGTCACATGCCTGGGCACGAACACCCGCACCCCCTTCGACTAAATCCGAGATTTTAATTTCTGGAATTAAGACTTGTAGCGCTTTGGTGAAGGCTTCTTTGGAAAAGCTGCGATACATTTCGCCGAGACCGGTTTCCCAGTATTTCGCCGCCACTTTCTGGAATCCTGGCCAGGTCAACGTATCCCACAATTCCTTCACATCAAAGCCTAATTTCTTATAGCCTTCTTTCTTAAATGCCAAGACCGCATTCGGACCTGCCTCCACCCCACCCCGCATCATGCGGGTAAAATGAACACCCAAGAATGGGAAATTCGGGTCTGGCACGGGATAAATGAGATTTTTGACGAGGTATTCTTTGTCGGGCCGTAATTTAAAATATTCCCCACGAAAAGGAACGATGCGCACGTCGAGCGGTTCTTTTTGGGTCCATTGAGCCACTTGGTCCGAATATAAGCCGGCGCAATTAATGATCAATTTCGCCTCGTAAACCGCTTTCGTCGTTTCGACGATCGAATAGGTCAGACCTTTGGTGATGTTTGTTACGCCTTCGCCGAGATGCAATTCGCAGCCGTTGACCTGATTCAAAGCCGCCAATTTCGCCGCCACGGCCCGATAATCCACGATGCCTGTTTGGGGCACCCACATACCCTCGACGCCGGTGACATAGGGTTCGTGTTCTTGCATTTCAGCAAGGCTTAATTTTTTGAGTCCTTCGAGGCCGTTTTCTAGGCCTCTTTGGTATAAATTTTCCAATTGCCCTCGTTGACCTTCCGTGGAAGCGACGACAATTTTACCCGTGAGTTCGTAAGGGATTTGATGGGCTTGGCAAAAATCAATTAATTGGTGATAGCCCTCAATGCAATTTTTCGCCTTCAACGAGCCTGGTTTATAGTAAAGACCTGAGTGGATGACACCTGAATTATTGCCCGTTTGGTGCATGGAAACCATGTTTTCCTTTTCAAACAAAGCGATTTTTAGGTCGGGTTTTTGTTCCAACAAGCGATGCGCCGTGGCCAATCCCACAATGCCACCTCCGACAATGATTACATCTAAAGCCATGAAAATTTGGGTCAAAATTGAATCACAAAGATAGGCAAATGAAGCGGTAGAATGGAGAAAAAATAATCAGAAAGCTGATTAAATAAATTAGTCAAGGGCTTTTTTTGTAGATTTGTTTCCTTAATAAGCTTTGGCAAAGGAAAGAGAGTATGAATCCACAGATTGCGCGCTTGTATGAGATTTCGAAGAAACCCAAAAAACTGATTTTGGGATTGATGTCGGGCACGTCGATGGATGGCTTGGACATGGCTGTATGTGCCTTTGAGGGTTATGGTTTGTCGACAAATTATGAGATTTTGCATTTCAAAACGGCTTCCTTTAGTTCAGAATTTAAGGCCAAAATCCAAGCGGTATTTGCCAAAGAACAGATACATTTTCCGAGTTTGAGTACGCTGAATGCGGAAATTGGGCGGACACATGCCCGATTGATCCAGGAAACCCTAACATCCTGGAATATCGATCCGGCGGACATCGACGTCATCGCTTCGCATGGCCAGACGGTGATGCACCGACCCATGCGCGATGGGCATTTGCCACATTCGACCCTACAAATCGGCGATGGGGACCATATCGCGGCGGGGACGGGAATCATTACGTTGTCGGACTTCCGCCAAAAGCACATCGCCGCTGGTGGCGAGGGTGCGCCATTGGCCATCTATGGCGATTATTTTTTATTCTCGAAAGCGGGTCAAGACCGGGTTTTATTGAACATGGGAGGCATCGGAAATTTTACCTATTTGCCGGCAAATGGCGAAGCGGCTCAGGTTTTGGTGACGGATACGGGTCCGGGAAATACCTTGATTGATGCCTGTATTCGGAAATATTTTCCGGGTGTGGAGTTTGATGAAGATGCGCGGATCGGCTTGAGCGGGGCATGTCATGCCGGTTTATTGGCCGCCTTAATGGCGCAGGATTTTTTCCAAGAAGCCTTTCCAAAAAGCACGGGACCTGAATATTTTCATTTAGGCATCGTGGAGGATTTGATTAAGCAAAACGGCTGGTCGATTTCAACCGAAGATTTGGTCCGAACCCTAACGGAATTTACGGCCCAAAGTATTGTTTTGGCTCTTCGACTTTATGTACCGGTGCCAGCGGGGGAATTGATCGCGAGTGGTGGTGGGAGTCGGAATCCCTTGATTATGAAACGTTTGGCGGAACTTTTACCAACTTGGGATACGAAAATCAGTGATTCCATTGGGATTCCGTCGGGGGCAAAGGAGGCCTTGTTATTTGCATTATTGGCCAATGAAACCCTGTCTGATGCGGGTGCGCAGGAGGGCCGGAGATTGGGGGATTCGCCCTGGGTGACGATGGGCAAAATAAGTTTTCCGTTTTAATTTGATATGAAACACGATATACGTGAGTACCTCTTATTTGAGAATGAGGATTTTATGGTGATTAATAAGCCTTCGGGGATTGCGACCTTGGATGAGCGGAAGGATGTGTTTGCGCCGTCGATTTTACGGATGGCGAAGGCCTATGTGGAGGATGCGCAGGTGGGTCATCGGCTGGATAAGGAGACGACGGGGGCATTGGTGATTGCCAAAAATCCGGAGGCTTATCGGCATATTTCGATGCAATTTGAGCATCGGGAGACGGCGAAGCGGTATCATGCGGTGGTGGAGGGGATGCAGGATTGGGATGGGATGTTGGTGAATTTACCCATTCTCCCCCTGAAAGATGGCAAGGTGGTGATAGATCGTCAGCGGGGCAAAGATGCGGAGACATGGTTTCGGACCTTGCAGGTTTTTCGGGGATATACCTTGGTCGAGTGTATGCCGATTACGGGGCGGATGCATCAGATTCGGATACATTTGACCTGTTTGAAGGCGCCGATCGTGGCGGATGGGATGTATGGGGGTCCGGAGGTGTATTTATCGGATTTGAAGCGGAATTATTCGTTGAAGAAAAACACGGAAGAGTTGCCCTTAATGCGTCGGGTGGCTTTGCATGCGCATAGTTTGAGTTTTAAATTGCTGGATGACAGTCCGATTACGGTGGAGGCGCCCTATCCAAAAGATTTTGCGGTGTTGGTAAAACAGTTGGGCAATTTTTCTTAAATTTGCGACCCTGGCTTCGTAGTTCAATGGATAGAATGTAGGTTTCCGGTACCTAAGATGAAGGTTCGATTCCTTCCGAGGCTACAAAACGGATCGCGAAAGCGGTCCGTTTTTTTTTGTGGGGGGATTTCTTTGGCAAAGGAACTTTGGCAATGTCTCTTTGGCAAAGGCAATTGCCAAAGGTTTCACAGCCACCTAAAAAGAGATTAGATATTTGAAGGAAATGGGATTTTCTTTAGCAAGGATTGCCAAAGTACCTTTGGCAATCCGACTGCCCCAAAGTTCCTTTGGAAAACCGGGGGAAGCTCTTTGGCAAAGTGCCTTTGCCAAAGGTATCACAGCCACCTAAAATGAGAATTTTTATTTGAAGGAATTGGAATTTTCCTAAGCAAGGATTGCCAAAGGAAGTGCTATGTCGGTTTGCCAAAGGTACTTTGGCAATCCTTGTTACAGCAAAGGAATCTTTCCTTCATTCAACTAATCTCTTTTCAAAAGGCTCTACTCGTTCTTTTTAACCGTGATAACTTAGGCAAAGTGACCTTTGCCTAAGGGTTGGGGCGGCTCTTTGGCAAAGGCAATTGCCAAAGGTATCACAGCCACCTAAAAAGAGAATTTTTATTTGAAGGAAAGGTACTTAGCCAAAGGGGTACCCAAACCAAACTCCTAAATACCAAACGAAAGAGTTTCTATTATACCCTTAGCAATGATTGCCAAAGTTCCTTTGGCAATCATTGCTACAGCAAAGGAATCTTTCCTTCATTTAACTAATCTCTTTTCAAAAGGCTCTACTCGTTCTTTTTAACCGTGATAACTTAGGCAAAGTGACCTTTGCCTAAGGCTGGCCCGAACCACCCCCCCTACTCCACCTCCAGCACCCAGGCCTTTTTGGCAGGGACTTGCAAGGTTTTTCCTAAGGTAAAGCTTGATACCGGTGAAGCTAGCACATCCCGAACGCGAGCGCCAGCCGGGAGAATCTCCGCAAAACGATCTAGCGAAAGATCCACCGAAGAGGAGTTTTTATTCACAATCACCATCACCTTGCCTTTCGACGAATAGCGGAAATAGACATAGACACCGTCAACGGGCCCAAAATGCATCAATTTACCCGTATGTATCACCTCGTTTGACTTACGCCAATTCAACATCTTCTTAAAAAATGCCTGCGCATCTTGTTCCTCAGGCGAAAGACCTTGGCCCGTAAAGGCAGATTTAGTGTCGCCGGCCCAGCCCCCATACATATCGCCCCGAATCTCCCCATGCTCAGTCGATTTCGGATTCGCCATCAAAACCTCCGTCCCATAAAACACCTGCGGAATGCCCCGCGTCGTAAACAAGATCGTCATGCCCATTTTCAATAAATCCACATCATGCTTCACCTGCGTATAAAAACGACTCATATCATGATTATCCCCAAAAATGACCAAATTCACCGGATTCACATAGACCAAATCATTCGCCAATGCCTCATATATCTTATTCAAACCCTGCCCCCAATCTTTGTCATTCCCCCGCATGCCTTCGGATAAGCCATTTTGAAAAGGGAAATCCATCAAGGATGGCAATTCTCCCACATAGCCATCGCGGTTCTTTTGGCCTTTTTGATAATAAGACGTAATAATCGGATTCGAGGTCCACTCCTCACCCACCAAATTGAAATTCGGATATTCCGTCATCAATGCCTTCGCCCATGCCGCACTGTATTCCTTCCCCGAATAAGGCCACGTATCGATCCGCAAGCCGCCCAAGGACGCATATTCCACCCACCAAATCGCGTTTTGGATAAGGTAGGTTCCCAAAAAGGGATTGCGCGTGTTCAGGTCGGGCATGGTGGGAACGAACCAACCTTCCGTTTCTAATTTCTTATCAAAAGCCGAAGCATGCGGATCCTGCGTGCTTTCCCGACGGTGACTCGTCGACACAAATTTCCCCTCCATATTGATCCAATCCCTAAACGGCTTATCCTTCATCCACCAATGCCCATCGCCACAATGATTAATCACAACGTCCATGATGGTTTTGATTCCTTTGGCCTGCGCTTTTTCCGAGAATTCCCGAAACATTTCATTCGTGCCAAAACGAGGATCTACCTGATAATAATCCCCAATCGAATAACCGTGATAACTCTCTTTGGCCTGATCATTTACTTGAACCGGCATATTCCAAATCGCCGTAAAGCCCATGTCTTTCATATAGTCCAAATGATTGATCAATCCCTTCAAATCACCCCCATGCCGATCGTACATCGCCGCACGATTCAAAGACGTTTCTTTCATCCCCGGCACCACATCGTTCGACGGATCCCCATTCGAAAAACGATCCGGAGTCACTAAATAGATGACGTCGGAAGAATTAAAACCCTGGCGCAACGCGGAATTAACCTTGCGGGCGAGCAAGGGATATTCGATGGTATGCAATAGCTTTCCCTCTTTTTTTATGGCCAAGGGATATTTTCCTGGTTTCGCTTTCGCGTTTATCAGTAGATCAACAAACAGGTAATTTGGGCTATCCGCCGTATGTACCTTGACAATCTGGATGCCGGCTTGAGACGAGGTGATCGTTGCCCCGCGGAGATTCTCGCCCTGAATGAGCAATTGGACCTTCGGACTTTTCATCCCCACCCACCAGTTCATGGGCTCGACGCGAAGAGTATTTTGGGCGGTGGCTAATTGACTTAGTAGGACAAAGAATAGGAGGACGATTTGTTTCATTTCATGATTGTTTTGCTTCCAAAAGGAAAGCGATTTATTTTAAAGGCAATACGCTGTAAATGACATGCATGTAATTTTCAAGGCTACATTTTCAAGCCTCATGGGAGACAAATTTAATTCACTCAAAAAAAATACATGCATATGAAATTTTTACAGCAAAATTATGCTTCAAAAATAATCAATATTTAGCCCCTGACCCAACAGTTCCACACTGTATCCCTCACATTAAAATAATTCAAAATTACCGCTTAATAAATCCGTAATTTATTACCTAAAAAATTGGAATTTATCCCCCATTTAGAGATATTTGTAGCTATTATAGAAAATACCCTAATTTTACAAAATATATAAATAGTACAAAAATATGTGTGGAATTGTTGCGTACATTGGCTCCCGACCCGCCTTCCCGGTCATTTTAAAAGGTTTAAAACGTTTGGAATATCGGGGCTATGACAGCTCGGGAATCGCTTTGTTTGGGGAAGAGGTGGCATGCTTTAAGCGAAAAGGTCGGGTCGCGGAATTAGAAGCCTGGACCGAATCCGTGACAGCCACGGCGCATGTGGGCATCGGCCATACGCGCTGGGCTACCCACGGCGAACCCTCGGACGCGAACGCGCATCCACATACGTCGAATTCCGGCCGATTGACCCTCGTGCACAACGGCATCATCGAAAATTACGCTTCCTTAAAACAAGAATTAATCGCCAAAGGCTACACCTTCAAAAGCGAAACCGACACCGAGGTCTTGGTGAATTTCATCGAAGAAATCCAACAAAAAAATGAATCCACCCTCGAAGAAGCCATGCGCATCGCCTTGAAACGGGTGGTGGGTGCCTATGTGATTATTGTGATGGAAGAGGGTTTTCCGGAGCGGCTGATTGCGGCGCGGAAAGGAAGTCCGCTGGTGATAGGCGTGGGCGAAGGCGAGCATTTTTTGGCCTCCGACGCCTCCCCGATTATCGAGTATACGAAGCGGGTGATTTATGTGAACGATTATGAATTAGCCATCATTTCCAAGGACGAGATTATCCTCAAAAACCTGGGCAATGAGCCGATTACGCCTTATATCCAGCAATTGGACATGGAATTAGCCCAAATCGAAAAGGGAGGCTATGACCATTTTATGTTGAAGGAGATTTTTGACCAACCGGCCAGTTTGACCGATTGCCTTCGGGGCCGATTGGATATGGAAAACCTGAGCCTAACTTTGAAAGGTGTGGAAGATCATTTATCGGTATTTACGCAGGCCAAACGGATTGTGATCGTGGCATGTGGGACGAGTTGGCACGCCGGCCTCGTTGCCGAATACATGATCGAGACCTTGTGTCGGATCCCGGTGGAGGTGGAATATGCGTCTGAATTCCGCTATCGGAATCCGGTGATTGGCCCGGGCGATGTGATTATTGCCATATCCCAAAGCGGGGAAACCGCAGATACCTTGGTCGCCATCGAACGTGCCAAAGAACAAGGTGCCTTTATTTTTGGGGTCGTGAATGCGGTAGGTTCTTCCATTGCCCGACTCTCCCATTCCGGAGCGTATACCCATGCGGGTCCGGAGATAGGTGTAGCGAGCACGAAGGCCTTCACGGCGCAATTGACCGTCTTAGCCATGATGGCCATGAAGATTGGAAAAGAAAAAGGAACGTTGTCTTCTGATGAATACAATCGCTACCTGGCTGAATTAGCCCAAATCCCAGCGAAAGTAGAGAAAACCCTCGCCACCCACGAGCAAGTCAAAGCCGTGGCGGCATATTATGCGGAAGCGCGGGATTTCTTATTTTTGGGCCGGGGTTATAATTTCCCGGTGGCGCTGGAAGGGGCCTTGAAATTAAAGGAAATTTCCTACATCCACGCGGAAGGCTATCCTGCCGCCGAGATGAAGCATGGTCCCATCGCCCTCGTGGACGAAAACCTACCCGTCCTCTTCATCGCGACGCAAGATGCTTATTACGAGAAAATCGTCAGTAATATTCAGGAAATTAAAGCCCGCAAAGGCAAAGTCATCGCCGTGGTCACCGAAGGCGACACGCTCATCAGCAGCATGGCAGATCATGTTTTGGAAGTCCCGGCGGTGGATGAGCTCCTCGCACCACTTTTGAGTGTTTTGCCTACGCAATTGTTATCCTACTACATCGGCGTCCTCAGAGGCTTGGATGTAGATAAACCAAGAAATTTAGCAAAAAGTGTGACCGTTGAGTAGTATGGAAGGGTTGAGTTTGGTTTGAGTGATTTACGACCTGATTTAGGTGGTTTAATTATCACTTGTCGTCCTCCCTTCGGTCGGACTTCATCCCGAAATAGAACGGGGATATTAAAGTTTATCGTTAGTATATGAACCTTTTGTGTGTGGTCGTATTCAACGATTATGTCCTTTAATACCACCTGTAATAGTTCCTTTTTTAAGGTGTCGGAAATATCCTTCTTATCACGAACCTCTTTACCGAACTGTACTAACCCCCTAATAGACTGGACTAAATTTTAAAAAGAGTTTTGTACCAACCCCTTATTACTTGGACACATTTACTGAAACGGTTGTGTAAAAATTGCTTGATTTTGGGTTTAAATTTTGTCTAAGGTATTGATAATTTTGGTTTGCATCACCACCGGTTTCATGTTGGTTTGTTGTTAAATTTTGCTCGTCACGTTTTTGGTTTGTGATGTGGATGTGCTGATCCCATTTTTCGTTGGGTGTCATGTTGATTGCTTTATGAAATCTTCGTGAGTTGTACCAGATCGTATGGGCTAATAGGGTTTGCTTAGCATCATAAAAGCCCATGACATCGTATCGCTCGATAACTTCTCGTTGGACAATGGAGTGGAAGGCTTCGATGTAGGAGTTTTCTTCGGGCGTTGCTATGTGTGTAAACTCTTGATTGGCTTCCGCTGTGCGAAGGTATTGCTTTACGTTGTTGGCAATAAATTGGGATCCATTGTCATTTCGAATCGTTA
>Ga0164294_10001233_pt1 | contig 23848 bp, 16 predicted proteins | sample GEODES005metaG_FD_111479 | JGI IMG/M metagenome (GOLD analysis project Ga0164294, IMG submission 111479) | Oligotrophic lake water microbial communities from Sparkling Lake, Wisconsin, USA - GEODES005 metaG | ecosystem: Environmental > Aquatic > Freshwater > Lake | place: USA: Sparkling Lake...
GCCCCTGCCCCTCGCGCAGCACCAGCGCCGAGAACCGCTGCGAGCGGGCGCGCATTTCGCGCCGGGCCAGATCGACGAGGATCGACGAAACTGCATCGGACTTGTCGTTCAGCGCCACACCGTTCACCGTGTCGGCCCGGTTTTCGCGCAAGGCCAGCCGATCGGCGATCGCATCCGATCCGCGATCGGATAAAGTATAGATCGTTGCCCCGGTGGCTTCTTCGGCTTCAGAGGCGTCGGCGTGGATCGAAACAAACGCGTCTGCGCCCAATCTGCGGGCAATCCCAGCGCGCTCTTCGAGAACGAGGAACCGGTCATCTGCGCGGGTCAGCGCCACCCGCACGCTGCCCTGCGCAAGCAGAGCATCGCGCACCGCCAGCGCCAGCGCCAGCGTGACCGCCTTTTCCTTGCCGCCGAACCTGCCGCTAGCACCGGGGTCGTGCCCGCCGTGGCCGGCATCGATCACAACGAGGGGGCGGCTGGCATCGGCCGGCCCCTCCACCGCGGGAAGGCCGATCTGGCCAAGGCTGCTTGGCAAGGCGAAGCGCACGGCAGGCGCAGCGCCTTGCGCGCCATAGGCCAGCGCCAGGATTGCCCAAGCCGCCGCTGACCCAAGCAGCGAGGCGCAACCAGCGATGAAATGCGACCGCCCGACCATTGCGTCATGCTATGCAATGGCGGGGCTTGATGGGTAAAGCGCCAAATGCACGCCCGCGACGGCGCTAACCCGCTCACGGCAAAAGCGCCGCGCCGTCCGAAACGTACCGACATTGTTTTAATTGCTGCTTTGCGATTGCAGTGCTAGCAATGTTGCAACCTGAACAGGTGAGCATTGAACTTGGCGATCCGGATGCACTTTTCTTGTGCTCCCGCCAAGCATGCGAGATACCGTAAAGCACTCAAAGGCTTGTGGTTTCTGCTCAGGAATCGACGTCGATAGCGCATCCATCGGGCCAGCGCATCGGCGCTAGAGGTTGATGCCGTGATGATGATCTGTGCAAATGTCTGGTCGCGAGGTCTCTCAGGGGGCCATGCGGACTGGGCGTTTGCCGGGCACATTCGGGCCGGCGCAGAGCGATTTCTGCAGACCGTCGTCGCAGCAGACACAGACCAACCGCCGCCGGTCGGCGAGCGCCAGCGCCATGCGCCCGCGCTGCAAACCGGACCATCCGCATCCGCGAAACGCCCCCTTCCGGCCAGTGCCGGGAAGCAAGGCGAACGCGCCATCACAACAATCCGCGCCCAGTTCCCGGGATACATCCCGAGGCCGCGCGGCTGGAGAAAATATAATGACAACGCGCATGCTAATCGATGCGCGCCACCAGGAAGAAACCCGGGTGGCGGTGCTGAAGGGCAACCGAATTGAAGAGTTCGACTTTGAATCCGCTGATCACAAGCAGATCAAAGGCAATATCTACCTTGCCAAGGTAACCCGGGTCGAGCCTTCGCTTCAGGCCGCTTTCGTCGATTTTGGCGGAAACCGGCACGGCTTCTTGGCGTTTAGCGAGATCCACCCGGACTATTATCAGATCCCCAAGGAGGATCGCGAGGCGCTTCTTGCCGAAGAGGCCGCGCACGCCGAGGAAGAAGCTGCGCTGCGCGCCGCCGATGAAGCCGCCGATGATGATCTGGATGGTGACGACGGCTACGACAACGACTTCGACGACGGCGAAGGCTTTACCGAAGTTGATACCTCGGAAAAGGATCATGTCGCCACGATCGAGGGCGGCGTGGTCGAAAACGGCTTTGATCGCGACGGCGATGATGCTGGGGATGAAAGCGGCGACGAGAACGCGCGCCGCGACGCCGATAACGATGACAGCGCCGCCGAGGATGGCGACGGGAATGGCGATGGCACCTCGGGCCAGCAGAACCGCCATCAGCGCGGCCGCCGCCAAGGGCGCGGACAGGCCAAGGAAGCGGACGATCTGCGCGCCAAGCGCATGGCGCTGCGCCGTCGCTACAAGATTCAGGATGTCATCCAGCGCCGCCAGGTGCTGTTGGTTCAAGTTGTCAAGGAAGAGCGTGGCAACAAGGGCGCGGCGCTGACAAGTTATCTGAGCCTCGCAGGCCGTTACTGCGTGCTGATGCCCAATTCGAGCCATGGCGGCGGGATCAGCCGCAAGATCAATTCGGCTGCTGACCGCAAACGGCTGAAAACAATCATGAGCGAGCTTGACCTGCCCCGCTCGATGAGCTGCATCGTCCGCACTGCCGGGCTGCAGCGCACCAAGCCTGAGATCAAGCGCGATTTCGATTATCTGGCGCGGTTGTGGGATGAAATCCGCGAACGCACGTTGGGGTCTTCTGCACCAGCGCTGATCCATTCGGACAGCGATCTGATCAAGCGCGCGATCCGCGACATCTATAATCGCGAGATCGAGGAAGTCGTGGTCGAGGGCGAGCATGGCTACCGCGCCGCGCGCGACTTCATGAAGCTGCTCATGCCCAGCCACGTCAAGCGGGTGCGGCCCTACGCCGATCCGGTCCCGTTGTTCCAGCGCTACGGCGCGGAGGATCAGCTGACGGCGATGTACGATCCCGTCGTGCAGTTGCGCTCGGGCGGCTATCTCGTGATCAATCCGACCGAAGCGCTGGTGTCGATCGACATCAACTCGGGCCGCTCGACCAAAGAGCATGGGATCGAGGCGACCGCGCTCAACACCAATCTGGAAGCCGCGCGCGAGATTGCCCGCCAGCTGCGTTTGCGCGACATGGCCGGCCTCGTCGTGATCGACTTTATCGACATGGAGTACGGCTCGAACGTCCGCAAGGTCGAGAAGCTGATGAAGGATGCCTTGCGCGACGACCGCGCACGCATTCAGGTCGGCCGCATTTCGGGCTTTGGCCTGATGGAAATGAGCCGCCAGCGGCTGCGCACCGGTGTGCTCGAAGCAACCACCCGCGCCTGCCCGCACTGCGATGGCTCGGGTCTGGTGCGCACTGCGTCGTCAGCCGGGCTTTCGGCGCTGCGCCTGATCGAGGATGAAGCGGCCAAGGGCAAGGGCAACGTGATCACGCTGTTCGCCAGCCAGGAAGCGGCGATCTATGTGCTCAATGCCAAGCGCGCCGATCTGGCCGAGATCGAGATGCGGTATGGCGTGTCGGTGGAAGTGGTTCCCGAAGGCGAGAACGAAGGCGCCAAGATGCGCGTCGCCTCGCGCGGGCCAAAGCCCGACTTCGTGCCCCGCTTCGAACCGATCATCGAACCGGAACCGGATGATCTCGACGACGAGTACGGCGCGGACGAGGAAGAAGAAGCAGACGACCGCGACGAGGCTACCGGTGACCGCGCCAGCAACCGCGAAGGCGGCGATGGCGCGGGTGATGGTGCCCGCCGCAAACGGCGCAAGCGCCGCCGCAGCCGGGGCCGCGAACGCGGTGACGAGGATGGCGAGCGCTCGGCCGACGGAGCAGAGGCCGAAGACGCCGACGAAGCTGAAGCGGGTGACGCCGAAGATCGCCAAGGCGATCCCGAGGACACCGCCGCCGAGCAAGCCGATGGTGAACGCGGTCCGCGCAAGCGCCGCCGCCGGGGTCGCCGTCGTCGCGGCAGCCGCGAGAACGGCGATGCGCCAAACGAAAACGGCGCTGATGGCGAGACCGGTGAAGACGCTGGCAACGAAGATACTGCCGATTCGGATAGTGGCGGCGATGATGTCGACGAGGTCGCTGCTGCGGCCCCGGTCCTGGCCGAAATCGCAGCGGAAGCTCCCGTGGATGAAGCTCCGGCCAAACCGAAGCGTTCGCGCCGCAAGCCAGCGGCCGCCGAGCCGGTTGCCGAACCGGTCGGTGAGGAGGTGGCACCAGACGCCGAGCCAGAAGCCAAGCCCAAGCGTGCGCGCCGCAAGAAGGCAGACGCGGTAACGGACGAAAGCCCGGCTACCGAGGTCTTGATCGCGGACACCGCCGCGACAGTCGAGGCCGAGTCCGTAGCGGAAGAAGCAGCGGCGAAGCCAAAGCGCGTGCGGCGGAAAAAGGCCGATGACGCGCCGGTCGAGGTTGTCGCCAAGGACGCGCCGGGCGAGACGGTGGCAACGATGGCCGCGCCAGAGCCAGTCGCCGAGCCAGAAGCAGCGCCTCCGGCATCTGCGGAAACGGCCGAACCCGAAACCGGCGAACCGCGCCGCGGCTGGTGGCAGCGCACCTTCGGCGCTTAATCCGGCAGCACGACCCTTATGAAAAAGCCCCGCCGGAGCAATCCGGCGGGGCTTTTTTCGTTCAGGTGCGCACACTCAATTGGTCGCCGCGCCCCATTCCATCCAGCCCGCCCAGCGCGGGGCCTTGGACATATAGGCCTGCCCTAGCGGCTGCACCGCGAAGCCAGCCTCGCGCACCGCCGCCGTAACAGGGCGGGTCAGGTGGCAGCCCCCCGCAATCGGTTTCCAGATCGGCTCGATCCGGTCTTGCCAGCGCTGCACCGGAGCATCGGGCGCGCGGCCGTGTTCGAGAAACAGCAGCGTGCCGCCGGGCCGGAGGATCCGCTTGAGTTCGCCCAGCACTCGCCGCTGATCCTTGACCGAACACAAAGTGTAAGTGCAGACCACGGTATCGAAGCTGGCCGAGGCGAACGGGATGTCTTCGCCCACGCCTGCGCGGATATCCGCCGCCCAGCCCTTGCGCGTGGCCTCCTCGCGCGCAAACGCGAGCAGCTTTTCCGACGGATCGATCCCGGCGAAACTGGCGATCGCGGAACCATCGTAGAACTGCTGATTAAGCCCGCCGCCGCAGCCGATTTCGAACACATCGCCGCGCGCGCGGGGCACGAGCTGCGCGCGCAAGTCCATTATCCCGGGCGCGCCGCAGCAGGTGCGGATAATGCGCGGGACCATGTGACGATCCCAGAATGTGCCCAATCCCAATGCCCGGCTCCCCTTCGTATGCCATTTGCAGGATGATATGAGCTCTGCCAAACATCACAAGTCCTCCGATGTGAGACATGGTGTTCGCGCGGAGATTGGCCCGGTCGCAACCGATTGGCGCCGTTGCCCGCAAAGCCCCCTTGCTCCTTGGCAAGGTTTCGCTAAGTGGAATGCCAGTTCGTTTGCAAAGCCAAGCTAGGAATGCCCGATGGCGACCTTCACCCTCCCCAAGAATTCCAAGACCTCGGGCAAAGCCCGCCATCATGCCTCGCCGACGCAAGGGCGCATCCGCCAGTTCAAGGTCTATCGCTACGATCCCGACAGCGGCGAAAATCCGCGTTATGATACGTTCGATATCGATCTGGATCAGTGCGGCCCGATGCTGCTCGATGCATTGATCAAGATGAAGGGCGAAGGCGATCCGACGTTGACCTTCCGCCGCTCGTGCCGTGAAGGGATCTGCGGTTCGTGCGCGATGAACATCAACGGGCGCAACGGTCTGGCCTGCACTACCGCAATCAGCGATTTGAAGGGCGATATTCGCATCACCCCGTTGCCGCACATGGAAGTGATCAAGGACCTCGTCCCTGATTTCACGCATTTTTATGCGCAGTATTCTTCGATCCGGCCGTGGCTACAAACCGTCACGCCCACGCCATCAGGCAAGGAGCGGCTGCAAAGCCCGGAGCAGCGCGAGAAGCTGGACGGACTGTACGAGTGCATCCTGTGCGCCTGCTGCAGCACTTCGTGCCCCAGCTACTGGTGGAATTCGGACAAATTCCTCGGCCCCGCCATCCTGCTGCAGGCTTATCGCTGGCTGGCCGACAGCCGCGACGAGATGACCGGCGAGCGGCTTGATGAACTGGAAGATCCCTTCCGCCTCTATCGTTGCCACACGATCATGAACTGCGCGAATGTATGCCCCAAGGGTCTATCGCCCGCGCGAGCCATCGCCGAAATCAAGAAGATGCAGGCCGAGCGGGTGCTTTGAGCGCGGGCTGGCTGGTATTCTGACAGACGTGGAGCAGGCAAACGTCGGCTTTGTCCATGATCCATCGCCGGAGTATCCGGGGTGGTATCGCTGGGATATGGTCGATCAAGAGCGCTTCAATGCGTTCGTGCTTGGCTCGATGCTGGTACGCCGCGAAGACCTGCCCGGCGGCAATCCGGCGGTGCGGCTGCGAATGTTCACCAAAAAGCAGCACAGCAATCTGCTCGACATGGTGCACGGCGCGATCACGCTGGCCCTGATCGATGTCTCGCTGTTTGCCTGCATGCGCCATGCGCTCGAAGGCGACGCGGCGGGATCGGTCACGCTCGACCTCTCCACCCAGTTCATCGGCGCTGGAATGATCGGCGAGCCGCTCGATGCCGTGGTCGAGGTGCTGCGCGAAACACGGCGACTGGTGTTTCTGCGCGGCACGATTGAGCAAGGCGACCACCTCGTCGCCGCCTTCAACGGGACCGTCCGCAAGCCTTCGGGCAGATAGAGCGTGCGCATTGCCGAGCGCTATGCAGAACTGGTCGCTGCGGGCGAATTGCGGCCCGATGCGGAACAGGCGGCGGCGGCGGCGCAGTTGGATCGGCTGCAGGCGCAGTTGGAGGCCCCTGCCTCGCCGCCCGGTCTGGTCAGCCGGTTGTTTGGACAAAAGCCGCCGCCCAACCCGCGCGGGCTTTACTTATGGGGCGGGGTCGGGCGCGGCAAGTCGATGCTGATGGACCTGTTTCACGCCAATTTGCGCGTCGCGGCCAAACGCAGAGTCCATTTTCATGAATTCATGATCGAGGTGCATGCCCGCTTGCGCGAAGAGCGCAAGAAGGAAAGCGGCGATCCGATTCCACCGGTGGCGGCGGCGATCGCGCGCGAGGCCCGCGTGTTGGCGTTTGACGAGATGGTGGTGAACAACAGCGCCGACGCGATGATCATGAGCCGCCTGTTCACCGCGATGATCGTACAGGAAGGGGTGACCGTGGTCACCACCTCCAATCGCGCCCCGTCCGAACTCTACAAGGATGGGCTCAACCGCGAGCATTTCCTGCCGTTCATCGCGCTGGTCGAGCGCGCGCTCGACGTGCTGCCCTTGAATGGCCCGGTCGATTACCGGCTGCAGCGCATGCAGGGCGTAGGCACATGGCATGTGCCCAACGGAGCCGAGGCCACCGCCGCCGTGCGCGAGGCCTTTTTCCGAATGACCGATTATCCGCCTGAGGATAGCGAGCATGTGCCCAGCTGCGAACTAGACGTGGGCGGCGCGCGCCAGTTGCATGTGCCCAAGAGCCTGAAAGGCGTGGCGGTTTTCAGCTTCAAGCGATTGTGCCAGGCGGCGCGCGGCGCGGCGGATTATCTGGCGATCTCACGCGACTATCACACCGTGATCGTGGTGGGCATTCCGCAGTTGGGGCCAGAGCAGCGCAACGAGGCGGCGCGCTTTGTCACGCTGATCGACGCGCTCTATGAGCACAAGGTCAAGCTGATCGCGACCGCTGATGCCTTACCGGAAGAGCTCTATGCCAGCGGCGATGGACGCTTTGAGTTCGAGCGCACGATCAGCCGCTTGATGGAAATGCAAAGCCGCGACTATCTCGCGCTGGGCCACGGCGAAGACTGACGCAATCAGCCCGATTCGCTCCGCGCAGGTTTGACAAATGCACCGCCATCAATGACCTGACCGCGCCCAAACGCGATCGTTGCGCATTCCTACGGACGTCAAAAAGCGGCGCATCTGCGGGGTCGCTGGCGCCAAAAACCTAGCAAACGAGCCAGAAACGGCGAAACCCGGAACGTTCGTTCCGGGTTTCGTGTTAGCGTTACCGATATCTGAAGCGTGCGGTGACGTTCAGAAGAAGAGTTTGTACAGGAGCTTCATGATCATAAAAAATTCCCCATCCACCATTTGTGTGTATGGAGATATCATTGCTGAACACGGTTAACAATTATTAATTATCGCCAAATCGGTGGGACGCGCTGGCGAGGTACTCCTTGCGATAGTCGGCAAACGGTTGCGGTCGGCCAAGGTAATATCCTTGCGCGCAATCGCAGCCCAGCTCGCCGAGCTTTGCGAAAGTCGCCTCATCCTCGATCCCTTCGGCCACCACCGATTGGCCCAGCGCATGGGCCAGCGCGATGGTGCTGGTAATGATCGCGCGGTCGCGGTCGCTGGTGAGCAAGCGCGATACAAACCGCCGATCAAGCTTGAGCTCGTCGCTCGGCAGGTCGGCCAGATAGGTCAGCGACGCCTCCCCGGTGCCAAAATCGTCGATCGACAGCCGGAAGCCCAGCGCGCGCAGCTGAGAGAGATTGTCGCAGGCCGCAGGACGGTTGCTCACGCTGGACGTCTCGGTGATCTCGATCGTGAGCAACGCGGGGTCGATCCCCCGGCGGCGCACGATCTGGGCAAAATTTGCCACAAGGTAAGGCTTGTCGACCATTTGTGCCGAGAGGTTTATGCTCATTTGAAAGCGCGGACCGATGGCATTGAGGTCGAGCGCCGCGGTGATGGCTTGATCCAGAACCCAATAGGTCAAGGTATCGATGCGCCCCGCCCGCTCGGCCTGAAGGATGAAGGCATCGGGCGCAATAGGACCGCGCGTCGGGTGATTCCAGCGGATCAACGCTTCTGCGCCAATGACCCGGCCCTGAGCGAAATCCCATTGCGATTGAAACGCGAGCCAGATGTCACCGTTCTGCAAGCCCTCCTCGATTCGCGCGTGGAGCGATAGCTCCCATGGCGCTTCGGCCAGTCGCTTTGCTTCGAACAATTCGATCGCGCGGCCATTGCTGAGCGCCTCGTTCGCGCTGGCCACGGCAGAATTGACGCGGGTCAGCCGGTCGATGCCTTCGTTGCGATCGAGCCCGAAGTGAATGTTGGTATCGAATGTATGCGGCCCGACCTGCAAAGGCGAAGCAAACAGCGCACGCAAACCCTCCAGGTGATGGAGCTGCTGTTCGAGCGGGCGCGCCTCCTCGGTCCAGGCGAAGTGCCCGCCATCACCTTGGTAGATCTCGCTTGCTTTCGAACCCAGCGAGAGCCGGCGCGCGATCTGGAGCGCGCATTCGCCGCGCAGTTCGCGCGGCAGGGTTGCCAACATTTCCTCGTAGCGCGCGATCACGACCACCACCACGTCACGGCCAACCTCAAATCCGGACGCAGAGAGCGCTATGAGATTGGGCAAGCCAGAGGCATTGGTGTGCTGAATCCGCCGGGTGCGCTTTTCCCAAAGCCGGATCGCTCCAAAGATCGTCAGCATCGCCATCGAAACATCGGGGCCGACAAGAATGCCCAGTTTTCTCAAGGCGATCGGGACAGCGAGCAAAAGCAGCCATATTGCGCAATAGATCGCGACCTTGCCCTTTGAAGATCGCACGCGCGACAGGAATACCAGCGCCACAAGCAACACAAACAGCAGCGGCACAAACGTGATATCCATCACGTAATGCTCTTTGAGCGCAACCGCCCCGGCGATATCCTGCATCACCAGCGGGGTTACCCCATGGCCGAAGTATCCACCGGTGCCCGCTTGCCGGAGCGAGGTGATCACGACGCTGCGCCCGCCGAGCAGACCTGGAGCGACGTTGCCCGCGAGCAACTGCCGGCCCGACACTTGCGGAATCGTCTCGGGATCCATGGAAAAGTCTGGATAGTAGATCGATTGCAAGCCCGACTTCACGCCGGCCAGCTCAGAACTGAGCGTTGGATAGCGCTGCCCGTCAAATTTCAAGAAGTAAGGTGCTGATTCTACATAATAATATGCGTTAGTCGACCAGGCAGAGAGCACAATCGCGCTATGGCCCCGGACGGAACGCGACGGTATTTTGAAAGCTTCAGGGCGAAAGTCATCGAGCTTTTCAGAGCTGGCAACCAAAGCCAGGTCGGGCCCGAACGAGGCCATCGCGCGCGCCAGATCGCTATCCGCCGCCGCGTTCAATCCGGTGTGAATGTCTTGATCGAAGTAAACTTTGCGCGGCATGTACCGTCTGACGCGGTCCAGCACAGTGGCCGCCTCGGCGCTGCCGAAATTGCCGATATCGTCCACATTGACCAGCACGATGGCGCTTGGTGCTGGCTCACGCCAAACCTTGTAAACCGTGTTCCAGTAGGGGTGACCGATAATTTCGTTGCTGCCGAACAGCCACAGGGCGAGGCTGAGCAGCAATGATATTCCGATCGGGGATCGAACGAATTTGCGCATGTACCGTCAGGTTCCTGATGACCATTCATGCCTAGCCGGTAATGGTTACCATCGCCTTACGCCAGTTACCATCGAGTAACCACGCAAGGCATTGGCTTACATCAGATTTCGCAAAGATCGGTCGAGCATCAGCAGCTGCCACAACAGGCGGCTGTGATCGGAATTGCCCGCGATGTGCGCCTCGGCGAGCGCGGCGATCCGGGCAGGGTCAAACCAGCCCATGCGCCCCAGCGCACCGCCCCGCGCAATGCCGCGCGCCTCACCCGCCAGCGGCCCGCGGAGCCAGGCAGCGATCGGCGTGACGAAACCCATCTTGGGGCGAAACAGGATATCGTCGGGCAGATAGCGCCGCATCGCGTCCTTCATCAGCCATTTTCCGGTCATCCCGCGCACCCGCAGCCGCTCAGGCACACGCGCGGCAAATTCGATCAGCCGGTGATCGAGCAGCGGCTCGCGCGCTTCGAGGCTGACGGCCATGCTCGTGCGGTCCACCTTGGTCAGGATATCGCCGGGAAGATAGAACTTGAGGTCGGCGTATTGCGCCCGGTCGAGCCCGCTGCGCCCAGGCGCGCCGCGCATCAGCGCAACGAACGGCTGCTCGGCGCGATACTCGCCGCGCAACCGCTTGAACTCCGGCGTATACAACCCATCGCGCAAATCTGGCCCGGTCACGCTCAGCGCACGCGCGTATCCCTCCTCGCCTCCGCTGGCGAGGCTGAGCAGCGTGGTCTTGGCACGCAGGCGGCGCGGTGCCCAATCGAGCTTGGGATAAAGCGCCCCGAGCGTGCCGAACACCGGCCCGCGCAAGGCTTGCGGCAGGAGCGCGCGCGCCTGTTCTTCGCGGTGCTGGAAGGCGTGGCGGCGGTATCCGGCAAAGGCCTCGTCCGCGCCGTCGCCCGAGAGCGCGACTGTCACGCTTTCGCGGGCCAGCTCGCAGACCCGAAACGTGGGCAGCGCCGAGGCATCGGCAAACGGTTCGTCGAACATCGCGGCGAGCCGGTCGATCAGCGCAAAATCCTCGGCACCAACGGTGCGCGTGCGGTGCTCGGTGCCGAATTGCCGCGCCACGCGATCGGCATAGGCCGTTTCATCGAGCGCGCTGACGTCAAACCCGATGGTGCAGGTCTTGACCGGCGCCGCGCTGGCCTCGGCCATCAGCGCAACCACGCTTGAGCTGTCGACGCCGCCCGAAAGGAACGCGCCCAGCGGCACGTCTGCAACCATGCGCGAGGTAACCGCCTCGCGTAAGTGATGCAGCAGATGCGCGCCCAGATCGGCATCGCTACCGGTCTCGCGCGCTTCGAACGACACATCCCACCACGGCACCGGCGGCGGCGGCGGCGCATCGTGGCGCAGCAGGCGATAGGTGCCCGCCGCGAGCTTTTCCGCGCCTTGCAGGATCGAGCGCGCATCGGGCACATAGCCCCAGGCCAGATAATCCTCGACCGCAAGCGGATCGATCTCGCGCCGCAGCGAAGGATGCGCCATGAGCTGTTTGAGTTCGGAGCCGAAAATCACGCTGCCATCGGCCAGCGTGGCCATATGCAGCGGCTTCACCCCCAGCCGGTCGCGCGCCAGCAGCAAGGTGCGCTGGCGCAAGTCATAGAGCGCGAAGGCGAACATCCCGTTGAGGCGAGCGAGGCATGCCACGCCCCAGCGCTGGTAGGCAGCAAGGATAACCTCGCTATCGCCATCGGTCTGGAACTGCACGCCCTCAGCCTGAAGTTCGCGGCGCAATTCCCTGAAGTTATAGATTTCGCCGTTGAAAACCAGCATCGCCATGCCGTCTGCCGAGGCCATCGGCTGCGGCGACCCGGCCAGATCGATGATCGCGAGGCGGCGGTGCCCGAGCCCGATCCCCGGCGCGGTCCAAACGCCCTGTCCATCGGGGCCGCGATGCGACGCAACCTCGCAAATCCGCGCAACGCGCGCCGGATCGACCGGCTTCAAGCCCTGCGTATGAAAAATCCCGGCAATCCCGCACATGACGCGCGCTTACCGGATCGCTGCCAGGCGGTCCATCCATGGCGCAATTGGCCCGGTGGCGGCGGTGAACGCGCGAATGGCTTCCTCAGGCGGCGGCCCTGCCTCGGCCTCGGCGGAGAGGATCAGGGTGGCCGTAGGCCTTGCGCGGAGCAACAGGCGATCAAGGATATTGGCCAATTTGAGCCGGGTGTTGCTGCCGGTCAGTGTCTCGCCGGTGCGCAGCCAAGTCGCAGCCAGCCGGTGGACGGGGCCGGGGGCCTGGATCATGTCGCTCTTGGCATCGGCGAAGTCCGGACCGGGCGATTCCCACGCCCAGCGCGTGCCCAACGGCAACGCGCCTTGGCCGAAGCCACCCGCCTCCTGCCCATCGCGCTGCGCGGCGTAAAGCGCGAACGAGACGTCGACGATGTGCCCGGCATTGTCGGCATAGCGGGCTTTCAGCCGCCGGTCGGCGCCGCTGTGCAGCGGTGCCCATGCAAAGCGGGCTGGCTCGCTCGCCAGATGCCAGCCGGGGACGTTTGGCAGGACCAGCACCTCGGGAAGCGGCGCTTCAAGCTGGTTTGCCGCCTGCCCCCAGCCGAGCGCGCCAAGCGCCAACGCCCCGCTCATGGCAAGCGCGGCGGCAGGCGGAATGCTCCATTGTTCGAGCCGCGCCAACAGCGACGATGCTGCAATCGCCCCGCCATCGGCCATGGGATCATCGACCGGGCGGTCGAAAAACTTCCACCCCGCCGCCATCACCAGCGCCATGACCACCGCGAAGAAAACCCAGCCATAAAACACATGGTCAAAGCTCGACGCGAACTCGATTCCGCTGATCCCGGCGATGAAGATCGTCCCCCAAGCACGGAGGCCATTGGCGAGCACCGGCACGACCACCGACAAAGCCATGAAGCCCGCGCGGCGCGGCCAGCTCTTGAAGCAGACGTTGCTGACCAGCGTGCCGTAAGCCACCATCGCGATCAGGAATTTGACCCCCGAGCAGGCCTCCGCCACTTCGAAGTAGCCGAACCGGGTGGTGATGAACACGCCGTCGATCTGCGCCGGAATCTGCGTCAGCGCGAGCAGCGCCATCGTCAGCCGGGCGGTAATCGTCTGCAAAAAGGGAATGAGTTCGTCGCCCGCCGGCACCAGAAACAGCATGTAGCCCAGCGGGAACAGCATCGCCGCGGCCACCCTTGGCCCCAGCAGCGCCAGCGCGGTGCCTTGGAGCATCACCACCGCCGCAAGTTGTTTCGCAATCGACAGGCCGGCAAAGTCGCCCAGCACCCACAGGAAGCACGCACCCGCCGTGACCACCAGCCCCGGCCACCAGCCGCGCGGCGCGATCTTCGCGACAACGTCGAGCCGCTGAGCCGCCAGCCACACCAAAATCAAGGGAATGAGCAGGATATGGTTGTAGGTCGAGCTGTCCCACCACTGCGCGGCCATATCGCGCCAATCGCCGAGAAAGAGCAGGATCAATGCGGCCCAGGCGGCCCCAAGCTGCGCCAGCGGCATGCGCCACGGCGTCGGAAGGCGCTGAAGCAGCCGCAACTCGCCGGCAGGCGGATGGATTGCGTCAGGCTGCATCGGCATGGCCCATCAGAATTTCTGGCAAGGTGGCGAGCATCTGCTCCCAGCTGCAATGCTCGGTTACGAAACGCCGCGCCGCCGCGCCCATGGCCGCCGCCCGCGCAGGATTGCCGAGCAGATCGAGCGCGTTGGCGGCGAGCGAGGGTGCACTATCGGCAACCGCAAAATGCTCGCCGTCGCGCGCGGCAATGCCCGCCGCAGCCGCAGACGTCAGCAAAACCGGACGCGCCATCGCCATCGCTTCGAGCACTTTGTTCTGCACCCCGCGCGCAATCAGCAGCGGCGCGGTGACGAGATCGGCCCCAGCCAGCCAAGGCCGCACATCGGGAACCGCGCCAGTCACGTGCGTACCGTTGAGGCCCGCAAGCGCCAGCACCGACGCGGTCGGCGCGCGCCCGGCGATGTGGAAAGCGGCGTCGGACCGCGCTGCGCGGATCAGCGGCATCACCGCCAATGCGAAATGCTCAACCGCCGCGACATTGGGCGGATAGTCCATCTGCCCAGTGAAGACGATATGCGCGCCCTCCCCCGCCAATTCGGGCGCGGGCGTATTGCACGCAGGATCGAACAGCGCCGTATCGATGCCATTGCCCAGTGCACGTACTTCGGCTGCAACCGACGCAGCAAGCCGCGTTTCAAACAGCGCCTGCTCCTCCCGCGTGATGAACAAACTGCAGTCGGCGCGGCGCGCGGTGCGCTCCTCGAACCGGCGCATCAGCCGCCCCTCGCGCGCATAAAGCCAGCGGCGCGGCAGCAAGCCAGTCTGCGCATAAGCTTCGAATTTGGCCGAATCGACGTCGACGAAATCCATCACCACGCGGCCTGCAAAGCTGGCGGGCACGAATTGCGCCATCTGCCCCGAAAACACAAAGATCGCCGAGATCGGACGGGTCGCCAGCGTTTCGGCCACATACCGCCGCAACCGCGCCGAATCGAACGCCGTCAGGCTCACCGGAAGCCCGCTGGCCAGCGCCTGCAACGCGCAGAGCGGCAGCGGGGTGGATCGGCGCACGAGACAATGACTGGCGGCAACGGCGGCCAGAGCCCCTTCTTGCGCCATGTCCGCCGCATCATCGCCAAGGCAGCCAACGTGGACCGGCCAGCGCGACGCAATGGCATGGAGCAGGTGGTTGGACCTGATCTTGTCACCCCGATCCGCCGGAAACGGGATGCGATGCGCCAGAAACAGGATCTCGCTCATGCGAGACTTGCGGAGATCAGCGGGCCAATGCGGTTCGCCGCCCACAGCGGCAACTTCTGCCATGCGGCAATCTTGGCGCGGTAGCGCGGGCTGAGCGGATTGACATCGCGCGGCGCAGCGCCGTGTGCGGTCCATTGCGCATAAGCCAGCGGCTGCGGTTCAAACCCCCAGTTGCGTTTGAAATGATACGCGCCGGTATCGGTCTTGGAGCGGCCGAAGTCGAACCGGTCGCAGCCGCGCTGCCGCGCATGGCACATCAGCGCGTAATACATGACATCGTTGGCGCGTAAGCTGCGCGCCGCCTGCACACCGCCGCCCCAATAGGGCATCACCGCGCCGCGATGATAGAGATTGAGCACGCTGGCGACAGCCGTGCCCTCATGCAGCACCGTCAGGATATCGGCGTTATCGCCGAACCGGTCCATCACCGCCGCAAACAGCGCACGCGGAAATACCGGGGTGCCCAGATTGCGCACCGATTCGGCATAGACGGCATAATGCGCGGCGCAAGCGGCAGCATCGTTGCCGATGCGCACTTCCATTTCATGCGCCAAACCTTTGCGCACTTCGGCGCGCTGCTTGCGCGGGATCGCGTTCAATTGCGCAGCATCGTCGGCGGCCAGCGGGAGCACAAACCCGGCGTGGCTGTCGCGCTTGATATGCCAGCCTTCGGCCCCCGGCATCGGCCCGCCGCGCACTTCGATGGAGGAGCACGACAGACGCCCGGCAAGCTCGGTCGCCGCCTCGAACAACGCGTGCGCTTGCGCCGCGTCGCCCAGCACGCCGCCGCCAACGGCAAACCCGCAAGACACCAGCGCGCGGCCAAACAGGGGCGAATGCACCGCGTGGAGCGGCAGCAAGGCAGCGATTACACCGTCGGTTTCAGCGAGCAGCAGATGGGCGCGGTGCCCGGTGGCCGCCGTGATCGCCTCGATCCACTCGGCGCGGTGGAACGGCGTAGCTTCTGGTTCATCGGAAACGAACCGCGCAATTGCCGCGCGATCGTCCGGATGAGCAAGACGCACTTGGCTCAGCATCGGGCGAAACGGCGCGTTCATGCCGCGCGCCGCTGGTCGAGCAATGCCGCTTCCAGCGCCGCCACTTCGTCCATCCGGCCCCAGCGAAATTCGCCAAGCAACCGCTCAAGCTTGCCCGCCATGACCGAAAGATTGGTGTAGTGGCGCAGGCGGGAGCGCAGCGGTGCATGGGTCATGCGCGGCTGTTCGGGATCGATTTCCCAGGGGTGGAAATAAAATGCTGCTGGCCGGCCCTCGCGCACGTTCACTTGCCGGATCGCCCAGCGCGAAACGCTATAGGGCAGCATCCGGAAAAACCCGCCGCCGCCCGCCGCCATGCGCCGCCCGCCCACTTCGGCGGTCGTCACCGGAATCTCCAGCAGCACCTCGCCCTGCACCGGGCGGAAGGCAAAGCGCGGCGCCTCGCGCCAGCCATAGTGATCATGCACGATCGGCGCGACGCTGGAAGAGTAGGCATACCCTTGCTCGGCCAGCACACGGTGCGCCCAGGGCGTGCGCGCGTCGATCGAAAAGCTGGGCGCGCGGTAGCCGATGATCCTTGCGCCGGTGGTATCTTCGAGCACGGCGCGGGCGCGCGCGATATCGGCGGCAAACGCCGCCTCGCCCATAGCGAACACCCGCTGATGGTCCCAGCCGTGGCTGGCGATCTCGTGTCCCGCATCGGCAATCCGGCGCATCATCGCGCCGTGACGCTCTGCCACCCAGCCCAGCGTAAAGAACGTGGCCTTGACCCCGGCACGGCCGAACATCTCAAGGATCGCCTCGCAATTGCGCTCCACCCGCGAATCGAGCAACGGCCAATCGCCGCGGTCGATCACGCGCTCGAACGCGCCTACCTGAAACCATTCCTCAACATCGACCGATAAGCCATTGAGCACAGGTAATCCGGCGGTGGTCATACCGGTCAAGGCCGGTTCAAGCCGCACGTCGGGGGTTTTCGCTTTCGATCCATTCGATCAGCATCGTCAGGATATGGCGCACCGCCTTTTCCTGTTCAGAGCTGCGTGCTTCCAGCGCATCGAGCCGGCGGGCGAACTCGCTCAGATCAGGTGGTGGGGCACCCGGCATGTCGGCCAATTCGATGACCGCCCGTTGCAATTCTGCGATCTGCTCATCGCGCACGGCCAGAGCGGCGGCAAACCCGGCCAGGCTTGGACCGGATTCAGAGGCCGCAACCGGGGATGCAGCCAACGCTTGGAGCGCAGGCACGACGCCGGGTGGCGTGGCAACCGCGGTCACAGCGGGGGTCTGGGCCAGGGTTTGAGCCACTGGCGCCGCTTCGCCGCCGGTCACCACGGCCGTGTCGCGGCCAAGATCGGCGAGCACCTCGCCCAGCATCGCGACATCGATCGCGGTGCGTTGCTCGACCGCGCCCATCAGCAAAACCCGCGTCACGATCTGGTTGATCCGGCGCGGCAGACCATTGCTGGCTTTGGCCAGATCGGCATAGACGCCCGGGGCGAACGAGGGATTGCCGCGCCAGCCGACCCGCGTCAGCCGGTGTTCGATATAGGGGCCGACTTCGCCCGGCTCCATCGCATCGAGATGGTGCGAAGCGATCACCCGCTGGCGCAATTGCTCGAGGCTGGGCGAGCCTTGCAGCAGCTCGCGAAATTCGGGCTGGCCCAAGAGCAGAATCTGCAAGAGCGGGTGCGCGCCAAGCTGGAAGTTCGAGAGCATGCGCAGCTCTTCGAGCGCATCGACGGCAAGATTCTGCGCTTCATCGACAACGAGCAGGCAGCGCCGCCCGGCGCGCGCTTCGTTTTGCAAAAAGCCTTCGATCATCGCGAGCGCGGTGGCTTTGTCATGCCCTTGCACATCAAGGCCAAAGGCGCGCGCGGCCAGATGCACGAGCTCTTCGCCATCGAGGCGGCTGGTCACGATCTGCGCCGCGGTCAGCCGCTGGCGGTCGATCGTGGCCATGAGGTGCGCGGCCAGCGTCGATTTGCCTGCACCGATCGCGCCGGTGATGACGATGAAGCCCTCGCCCTGCGCCAGGCCATAGCCCAGATAGGACAGCGCCTTGCGGTGCGTGCCGCTCTCGAAGTAGAAATCCGGATCGGGGGTGAGCTGGAAGGGCCGGCCGGTCAGCTGATAAAAATCGTCGTACATCGCAGCCCCTCAGAAGTTATAGCGCAGGCCGACAAGGCCCGTGCCGACCAGTTCGTCGTCGACAGCCTTGCGGTTTACAGAATCGAGCCCGACCGCGACGTTGCCGACGAGGCGCTGCGTGAACTGGCGCGAAATACCGGCATTGATCCCGACGCTGTTGACATCGAGCAGCGCGCTATCGCCCGACTTGAACCAGTTGTCGTAGATGCCCACGCTGAAGCTGGAGAGCCGGTCGATCGGGCCGGACAGCCCGGCGTTCACATAGAAGTTCTCGTCAACCCGGCCATTGGCAGCCGCGAGCACCGTGCCGCGCGCACCGATAAAGGTGCGCCGGTCATAGCCAGCGCCCAACGCAGCCCGGAACTGGCCGAATTTCTGGCCATAATTGGCCGCCACGCCGCGCCCGCGGAAAACGGCGGACGAGAGCGAGCTTAGCGCACCGTTCACGCAGCCGCCGCTCTGCGATCCTTGCGCGCAGCCGTTGATATCGCCGCTGAACGGATTGCGCGAAGACTCAAAGTCGGTCGGCAGGTCGCGCACCGCCGCGCCGACCCGCGAACCAAAGCCCGAGATTCCGTCGTAGACGCTGAGATTGAACGAACTGCGCGCATTGGGCACGTAGGAAAAGGAGCCGTTATACGTCCAGCTGTCATAACGCCGACCGACGAACGCCGAAAGCGAGGTGCGCCGACTGGGTCGCCACATCACACCGACATCCCATGTCAGGCCGCGGGTCTCATAAGCAAGCGCACGCGGCTTTGACGTGTCGGTGACATAGCGGCCGTCCTTGCCGACCAGTGGCGTGCCATCTGCCCCGCGTACTGCATCGCGCGCGGATACTCTGACCTCTTGCCAGCCCACATCACCGATCAGCGCGAGGCTGCGCGTGACCGGAGCGGTCGCCTGCAAACCGACCCGAAGATCGCGCACGCGCTGGTCGAGATTGGAAATGTCTTCCTGATTGAAGCCAGCGCTTGCGGTCAGCCCCACCGGCAGCACCGTGCCGGGCCGGAAGCCCGCCGAGACCTGCGCCGAATGCGCGGTGGATTTATTGAAGATGTCGACCTGCGGCTGGGCGGGCTGAACCACTGCCGTCTGGCTCGGCGTGTTCACTTTGGTGTATCCGAACAGGTACGAACCGCTCACCGCGATGTCACCCGCGTGCGTATTGAAGGCAGGTCCGGCATAGACCGAATAGACCTGGCTGATCTGGTCGCCGCCCGGAAGCGCGTTGAGCCGCGATGTACCGCTGGATTCAAAGCGGGTCCGTGCGGCAAGGCCGCCCGCTTCGATCGTCAGCGCATGCGGGATCAGATCGTGGCGAACCCGCGCGAGGCCGGAAAAGGTGTCGTTGCTGCCCAGCGTGCCTTTTTCGACAAAGCGGCGCTCGTAGCGCACTGACACGGTGCCCTCGGTGCGGCGTCCGGCCAGCGCCACATCGACCCCGGCCGCGACCGAGGTATAGGTGACCACATCAGACTTGGGCTCAAGGCGGGCAAAGACGCCTTGGGTCAGCTCGATATAGGGGCGCACAGTGGTGCGCCGTTCGCCGCGTCTGCCACCCTGAACGCCCGCTTGATCGCCCGACTGCTCGCTGGATGCCGCCGTATCGGCGTCACCGGGATCGCCATAGCCCAGCGACTGCGCTGCAGCCGGAACCGCGCCGAGCACGGCGGCAAGACCTGCGGCCATCAGCAAGTGGCGGGCTGGCCGTGAAAAACCTTTCGAGGTGGGAAGCTGGTTCATTGCTTATACCCATAGTAAGAGCCGAAGCGCCGCCCGGTGGGTGAGAAGCGCGTGCAGTTCAGCAACAGCTTGATGTCGTCACAGCCCGAAAGAATGCCCACCGCATCGCGCAGCGCGGCTTCGCCGGTTGTGTCGGCCCGCACCACCATCACTGCCTGCCCGACATGCGCTGCCAGTTCGGAAGCGGGCGAAGCGGCAAGCACCGGCGGGCTGTCGAAAATCACGATCCGGTTGGGCGAATGCTGGGTCAGGCGGCCAAGCACCTGCGCGGTGCGCGCCGATGCAACGTACTCGGTATCCGCGCCAGTCGAATTGCCGGCGGGAAGCACGAAAAACCCGGGAATGTCGGTGCCGTAAATGCAATCCTCGATCATCAGATTGGGATCGACCAGCGCGTCCATCAGGCCGGGACCTCCGGGCAATCCCAGCGCGGAGAGCACACTCGGCTTGGCGAAATCGGCATCGACGAGGAGAACTTCGTTGTCCCTCTCCGCCGCAATGGAAAGCGCAAGATTGACCGCGCAAAAGGTCTTGCCGTCGCCCGGGTGCGCCGAGCACACCATGATGCGTTCGCCATGCGGCGCGCTGCGCCCGGCACGCGATTCTGCGGCGGTGAGCAAAAGCTGTCGTTTGACGATGCGGAATTCTTCCAGCAGCCCGTTGACCGGGCCATCAGGCTCGATCAGGCATTGCTCACGCAGATGTTTGCGGTCGATCGGATAAAACTTCCCGCGAAACGCCTGCACCGGCGGCATGCTGTCCTTTGCCGGATCAGAGACCGGCTTAGAGACTGGCGCTTGTTGACGCGCAGCGACCGCGACTGTTTCAGCCTGTGCCGGAACATCCTTGGGCGGCGCAACCGGCGCGGGCGCAGGAGGCAATCCAGCCGGCACCTGAAAGGTGCGGAAGTCGAACGTCCCGGCGGCACGTTCGATCAGCGAGGGCTGCGAAGCTTTGCCGCGCGGCGGAAGCGGGATCTTGCTCTGGTCGGTCATTGTCAATCCAGCATCCTCAAGCGACCATGCCGCGCTTCAATTGTTCAACCATGAGCAGCACGACCAGCACGACCACGAGGCTTCCTGAAGCGCCCGCAAACCAGCGCATTTGCCGCCAGTATCGCGCCCGCGCCGCGCGGGTCATGGTCATCGAGATCGAGCCGATCACCTGCATGCCGGTCGAGCGCTCAAGCTGCCCGGTTGTCGAATAGGTCGAGCGCAACTGGGCCACTGCGAAGGCGAGGCCGCAGCCCGCACCCAGGCCCGCAATCAGCACCATCATGAGCAGCGCGGGACGATCAGGAGCCGACGGGCTGCGCGGTGTGGTCGGTGGATCGATCACTTCGAATTTCACCGAATCGCGCTGGCTTTCCACCTGCCCGCGCAGACGCAGCTGCTCGCGGTCGCGCAGCAGCTTGTCGTATTGCTCTTTCAGCACGTCATAATCACGATTGATGCGCGCGGCTTCGGCGGCAAGCGCCGGCTCGCCGAATTGCTGCCCTGTAAACACCGCGAGCTGCTGGCTGATCGAATCCTTGCGCGATCGCAGCGAGATCAGGCTCGCCTCGCGATCGGCCTTGATCGATTGCAGCGAAGAATAGGCCGGGTTCGGCGTGCCACCGGAGTAACCGTTGTCCCCAGCTGCCGCGCGCGCGAGCGATGCAACTTGCGCCTTTTGGGCAATCACATCGGGATGGCTGTCGGTCAGCCCGCGCGCGCGCATCCCGGCCAGCTCGGCCTGCGCTTGCGCCAGCGCGCCTTTGGCGCCGCCCTGGGCGCCGGGCAGCGAGAGCGTGGGGGGCGTGCCGGCCAGCTGGCCGTTGATCGAAGCCAGCGCGCTCTGCGCCGCCAGCAGATCGGATTCTATCCCGCGCAGTTCGGACCGCGCGCCCTCGATCTTGCCGGTGAGCGAGCCGGTGCCGGGCAGCGTTGCCGCGTTCTTGACCTCAAATTCCTGACGCTTCTGCTCCGCGGCCTCAAGATCCTTTTTCCGGTCGGCGAGCTGCTGATCCATGAAGGTCAGCGTGTCGCTCATCTCGCCGCGACTTCCGGCCAGGTTTTCCTCGCGGAAGATATCGATCATCTTTTGCACGATATCTTGCGCCAGTTTGGCGTTCTCGACATCGGAAAATGAGCCGCTGCCCGAAGTTGCGCTGATTTCGAACAGGTTATCCTGCTGGCTGACGACCTTGATCGCTTTGCCGAGGCCAGCAACCGCGCCGTCCATCTGCTTGTCGGTGGTGATCTTGTTGCCCAGCCGCGTGGCGCGAACCACCTTCTCAAGGTTGACCGCGCTGGTCAGCGTCTGGCGCACCCGTTCGATGTCGCGCTTGCGGTCGCTGCCGATGCCGATCTGGTCGGTCAGCACATCGTTGATCTGCACGAAAATGCGCGCTTTTGATTCGTACGTGTTGGGGATGCCGGCCACGACCAGCCAGCCCATCAGGCAAACCACCCAGGCAACGCCCAGCGCGAGCCAGCGTCGGTTCCATATCCCGTTGAGCGCCGTGCGCACTTCTTCGAATATGCTGGTCATCGGCGGGTGGCCGCTTTCGTAAAGATTGCATCGCGCGCCATCAGAAGCTGCTCTCCGGAATGATGATCACATCGCCCGGCGTGAGCAGCACATTGGCGCGCGTGTCGCCCTTGCGCAGCAGATCGGCGATGCGCACCGCGTATTCCTTCTGCTTGCCGGTGGTCTTGTCGAAGCGGACCAGCCGTGCACGATTGCCCGCGGCAAATTCCGACAGGCCGCCCACCGCGATCATCGCGTCAAGCAAGGTCATGTTCGCGCGGAACGGGATCGAAGCCGGCTTTTCGGTCGCGCCGACGATGCGCACCTGCTGGCTGAAGGTGCCGGCAAACTTGTTCACGATCACCGAGACGATCGGCTCCTGAATATACTGCGAAAGCTGAAGCTTCAGGTCTTCGGCCAGCATCGAGGGGGTCTTGCCCACAGCGGGCATGTCGGTGATGAGCGGGGTGGTGATGCGCCCGTCGGGCCTCACTTGCACCGATGCGCCAAGCTCGGGATTGCGCCAGACAAAGATGGTGAGCTCGTCGAGCGGGCCGATCACATATTGCTCGCCCGGGCCTTCCTGCAAAGCCACGAACGAGGCGGGAGGCAGATGCGCCCCGCCGCCGCCGCCGCCGGCGCAGCCCGAAAGCACCACACTCATGGCAGTCGTGCCAGCGATCAACCGAACCAGACGTGGATTTTTGGCCATGCAATGTCCTTTGGCGCGCGAGCTTCGACGTCCCGACATGAACGGCCGGGGCCGGAGCATGTCGATCCTGTCACCCGGCTATCGCCAAAAAGGGTAAAGATACGGTTAGGATTGATACTTTGGTCCAGCCGGGACCCGCGGAAACTCGGCGCAGTCCCGCATTGAGACGGCGTAGACGTTAAAGATTAACTGCCCGCGCCGACCAGCATTTCCGCCGCTGGACCGTGCCCCAGAAACTGCGCCGGGCTGGCGCTGGCACCATAAGCACCAGCGCAGAATACCGCGACCAGATCGCCTTCATCGGCGCGGGGAAAACCACCCTTGTCGGCCAGCCGGTCGAGCGGCGTGCACAGGCAACCGACAATGCTCACCTCTTCCTCGGGCGGCGCGCCAAAACGGGTTGCGATCGCGCTGGGGTAATTGCGCCGCACCACCGTGCCGAAATTGCCGCTGGCCGCCAGCTGATGGTGCAGCCCGCCATCGGTCACGAGAAAGACCTCGCCGTGGCTCTCCTTCCGCTCGACGATCCGCGTCAGATAAACGCCCGCCTCGCCAACGAGATAGCGGCCAAGCTCGATGCAGAAGCGGGTTTGCGCCAACGCCGCAGGAAGATCGGCAAAACGCCGCTCCAGCGCCTCGCCGATCATGCCGATGTCGATAGCCGTGTCGCCGGGAAAATAGGGAATGCCAAAGCCGCCGCCCAGATTGCATCGCGGCAAGGCCATATTCGCGCCTTCCGCCAGCCGCGCGGCGAGCAGCAAGGTCTGATGCTGCACTTCGATGATCGCGGCGCTATCGAGTGCCTGGCTGCCGGCATAGATATGCAGGCCCTGCCAATCGCACCCTGCGCTCACCAACCGCCGGATCAACGTGGGCACATGATCGGTATCGATGCCGAACGGCTTGGCCCCGCCGC
>Ga0164294_10001234_pt1 | contig 23839 bp, 21 predicted proteins | sample GEODES005metaG_FD_111479 | JGI IMG/M metagenome (GOLD analysis project Ga0164294, IMG submission 111479) | Oligotrophic lake water microbial communities from Sparkling Lake, Wisconsin, USA - GEODES005 metaG | ecosystem: Environmental > Aquatic > Freshwater > Lake | place: USA: Sparkling Lake...
GCGGCCAGATCGGTTGCCGCCGTTGCCCCCGAAGGTCCGCCACCGACGACAACGCAATCATAAACGGTGCCGTCGTCAACCGTCATGCCGGTTCGCCTCCAAACGCCAACGGTTCGGCGCGCCTTGCCGTGCCGCGCAGCACAAGCGACGCGGCGACAAGAAACAGCAAAGCCTCGGCGCTGAACACCATAACGAATGTTCCCGGCGTCGAGCCGGTGATCGTCCGTCCGATATCGACACCGATGGCACCGAGCAGTCCGCCAAGCCCGAACGCAATCGCCTGCGCTGCGCCCCAGACCCCCATGCGGATGCCCTCGCGCCCGCCATCGGCGCTGGCCAGCGCCATCATCTGGCCGATCGCGGCGACGGCGAAGACCCCGTTCGCAAAGCCGAGCAAGGCGACATTGGCGGCCAGCGGCCAGCCCGGACCGATCATCGCCGCCAGCGCCAGACCGGCCAGCGCGATGGCCGAACCGGCGCACCCACCAACGACCCAGCGCATCAACCCGGCCGAGCCCCGCCCGCCAAACGCTCCGCCGCCGATCCCGACCAGGATCATACCCACCAGCACGCCCCCGTTCTGGACGCCCGACAGCTTGGTCGATTGCCCTGGTGTAAACCCGAACAACAGACCGGAGAACGGTTCAAGGATCAGGTCCTGCATCGAATAGGCAAACATCGACAGGAACACGAACGTCGTGAAGCGCCGTGCAGCATCATCGGCCCACATTGTTTTCAGGGCAGCGCCAAACGCCTGCGGAGTTCGCGCATCGGCGGAGGGCATCGCCGCAATCAGCGGCGGCGGCGAAGCGCTCTCAAGGCCCCATATCGCCAGCAGCGCGACCACAAAAGCCCCTCCGGCGATCGCTTGCGCGACCATCGTCAGACGGGCCAGCGAAAACGGGTCGATCATCGATCCCGCTACACCTGCTGTCACCACAATGCCCGCCACCATCATAATCCACGTGATCGATGCCGCTGCCGCGCGCCGCCCGGGGGCAACGCGGGTGGCCAGCAAAGCCAGCACGGAGGTACCCGCCGCACCAACGCCTGCGCCGATCAGCGTGAACGCGAGGACCGCCAGCGGATAGCCCCACGACGCGGATCCTTGGGGCGCGTTGACAGCCAGAAAACCCAGCGATTTGACGGCCAGCACGGCGCCGAACGCCAGCGTGCCCATGCCGAGCACGATCCAAGGGGTACGCCGCTGGCCGCGATCCGAACCATGCCCCCAGGCCGGGCGCGACAGTTGGACGGCAAAATGCCAGGCGACGAGGCCCGCAGGCAGCGCGGCGGGGAGACCATATTCGACGACCATGACCCGGTTGAGCAGCGACGTGGTAAGCATGACGATCGCACCGATTGCGCTCTGCACCAGCCCCAGACGGACAATCCCAAGCCAGCCCAGCCCCTTCCAGCCTGCCGCGCTATCGCCAAGCGGCGCGGCACTCATAGCCCCGCCACCCCGCCGAGCCCGAATGCCGAGGCGAGCATGCCCAGCACATAGAGCGTCGTGCCCGTGGCATTGTACCACGGCGTATGCGCGCGCGGATCGCTGAGCAGGCGGGGCATCAGTCCAAATTGCACCATGAGCAGAGCGCAAACGATGCCCCCGACCATAACGTGGCCCCAGTCGAACAGCAGCGCGACGACGATCACTTGCGGTACCGCCATGACCACGCAGGCTATTCGCGCTGCCGGACCCACTCCGAGGGTCGCGGGAAGCGAGCGGATGCCCATCGCGCGGTCACCTTCGACCGCCTTGAAATCATTGAGCGTCATGATCCCGAACGCGCCGGCCGAATAAAGCGCGAGGATCGCCAGCACATGCGGCGGTGGCAAGGCGCCCGCCATTACGCTGGCACCGGTGAACCAGGTCAATCCTTCATAGGTCAGCGCGACCGAAGCCGGCCCCCAGACGCCGCTCATCTTGAGCCGGAACGGCGGCGCGCTATAAGCCCACGCGAAAAACAGCGCCACGATTGTGGCGGCAAAAACCCAAAACCCCATGAATGCGGCCGCCGCCAGCCCGCAAACCGACCCGATGAGCGCGATTCGCAACCCCCATGTCCCGGCGATCCGGCCCGAGGGGATCGGGCGGTTCGGTTCGTTGATCGCATCGACATGGCGATCAAACCAGTCGTTGACCGCCTGGCTCGTGCCGCAAACTAGTGGCCCCACCAGCAAGATGCCCGCAACAAAAAATTGCCAGCCGCTGGAAATGGCAATCCCCGACGACACCACGCCGCACATGAACGCCCAGATAGGCGGAAACCAGGTGATCGGTTTCAGCAGCTCAAGGATGTCCCGGGGGGCGGGAATTGATGTCACGAATCCCGGGGTTTTTGCAGTTTCCATCGCGAAAATGCTAACCTTGACGGCCAATGGCGTCAAATCCAATTGACGGTTCTGCCGCAATTTGCCCCTTTGGCGGCGGCCCGTTCGGACTTGAAATCCTCAAGTCGGCGGACCGACCAAAGCAATCGCGCCGAACCCGTTCACGGCCACCGAACGAATACCGGCGGAGCAGCGCCTAAACGTCGGACGACATCAGATTGCCAAGGCCGTGGCGATGCAGCTTGGAATAGAGGCTCTGGCGGCTGACCCCGAGAATTTCCGCAGCAGAGGCCCGATTGTCGGACGTGTAGACCAGCGCCGCTTCGATGCAGAGGCGTTCGATCAGATCTGTACTTTCGCGAACGATATCCTTGAGCGACATCCGGCCAACCAGTTCGGTCAGTTGCCCGACCGAGCGCGGCACGTCGCCTGCCCCATCGTTCCCGCTGCGCTCGCGGCGCCCGACATCGCGGATGGTAAAGCCATAGCACTCGCCATCACCCATCGGCGCAGACACACCTGCGAGTTCGATAGAGTCTTTCGAGCCTGCCGCGCCGCGCAGAATCGATGCAACATTGCGCACAGAGCCATGCTCGCGCAATTGCGCGATGATCAGGTCAACATCGATACCCGGTCGGCCCAGCCAGGTATCAAGCCGCGCGCCGACCACCCGGTCCATCGAGGGCATCTGCGTCATTTCAAGGAATGCCGCGTTCGCGCTCAGCACATTCAGATCGCCGCCGACAAGGACGAACGCATCGGGCATCCGCTCGATCACTTCACCCAACGTAGCATCCATCGGCTTTCCGCCGGTCGCCCCACCGGCCGCGTCGATCCGGACGATAAACAGCGCCTTACGGGCCTGGCGAAACAGGCGCGCCGAAATTTTTGCGTCACCGCGATTATCGACCAACCGCAATGCGATCGGCGCCAGATCATCGGCTGCCTCCGCAGCGCCCAGATAAGCGATCAGGTCGTCACGTTGCCCGGCCGCGACGATGGTCTGGATCGCAACACCGGCAAGTTCGCCCGGCGCCGCATCAAGCAACCGATATGCCGCCGGGTTGGCCTCGCTGATCCGGCGGTCGTCAGCATCGACAATCAAGACGGGTTCGGACACCACATCGAACAGCAACCGGTATCGTGTTTCCGTTTGACGCAGCCGGATATAGTCGCGCTCGATCGCTTGCTGCGACTGGAGGAGCCGCTGCTGCAGCGCCGCAGTGGCACGCATATCGCGGCCGATCGCGATCAAACGGCCCTCATCGCCCAGCGCCATCATCAAATAGCGCACTGCGACGTCGCCGCCCGCCACAACATGGTTGACCTGACGCCAGCGCGGGGCACCCACGGGTTTGACGGCCTCTGTCAACATGTCATCGATCTTCACACGGCTTTCGACCGTAACCGTGTCGATCAACGGCGTACCGACCCAATCGGCAAATCCGTGCTTGGCGAGATCACTGTCCGAGACCGAGATATCGAGAACTGCGCCTTCGGGCGAGAGAATGAACGCAACGTCCCCCACGGCCGCAAGCATGGTGGCGGCCATGCCCGCAGACAATGATCCCGTCATGCTGTCACCGGATGCAAAGGGGGTCTTCCCGGAGGGAGCATTATGCATGTTCATCGCCGAGCGCCGCGCTCCACCTGTCGATTCAACTAACAGCCAAGGCCTCTCGTTCGCGCTTGCGAACAAGGGCCAGGGCAACTTTCAAGGCAAGCTTGGCGTCGGCAGCCGTGCCATCCGCTCCGATTTTCGCCGCTAAATCAGGATCTTTAGAGAAGACCGGGCCGCCGACCATGATGCAGACCCCGGAATTTCTGGATACATTCCGCAGCGCAACAATGAGCGAAGCGACCTGTTCGATATGGCAATCGCAGCTTACCGTCAATCCGATCAGGTCAAACCAGTCGCGCCTGACCCCTCTTAAAAGGTCGGATGTCTCGGCGTCCGTCATGCGTTCGGTAATCCAGCCCTCGCGGCGGAAGAGTTCATCCATGACGACTGTACCAAAATTATGCTGGTTGCCCGGCATGGCTGCAAACAGCGCGCGGTGGCCGCCAGCCGCGAGCAACCGCTCGGACGGCGCACGCGCAGCAATCTCGCGCACCACTTCCTGCAAGCGCCACAGGCCCATTGTCACGTCGATGAAGTCGCAGCGGTCGCTTTCCCAATACTCGCCCAGCAAGCGTGCGGCCGGTGCCAGAAGATCGACCATCACCGTATCGACGCCCACCCCGCGCGCGAGGACTGCTTCAACGCTCGCCAGCAGCGCATCGGCTTCGATTTCGAGCACCAATTCGGCAAGCGCGGCGACTTCGCCTATGTCGATTTCAGCAGCCGAGGGGCAGCGTGCGCCCCCGACATGCGCCATCATCAAACGGGGAATGATCTCGTTTTCAATCAGCTTGGAGAGCGACTTGTCATGCGCCAATGATGCGTCGTGGTCGAGGCTGGCAAATACCCGAAACGCTTCCAGGTCGTGCGCCTCGCCGACCAAGCCTTGCGCACGTCCAGCGCGGACGATTGTTCCAGATTGTGGGTCCGAAGGAGCCAATGATGCCACAAACGGCCCCCTTGCCTAGTTAATGCCAAAAAATACCCTTGCGCAACTGCGGCAGCTCAGGGTGACCCACGCCGCGAATCGTATGCTGAATGCGTCGGCCTCGCAATAGCATATAAGCACTAAAGGGCAAAAAGTGTCAAACAATTTGGACGTCAATTTTTATTGACACCCCCTTCATCGCTGCCTTAGTCTCTTGCTCAGACAGGTTGGGGATAGCGGGACGTGATGCGGTCGAACGACCAGAACTTCTCAGATTTGGCGAAGAAGCGGGGCCCAGCGCCGCTGTACACGCCCGAGCAGCGCGCCCGGCGCGACTCGACTCCTTGGACCATGGTTCAGGGCATTCTCGCGCCCATCCAGTTTGCGATTTTCCTCGTCAGTCTGGTGCTGGTGTTGCGCTATTTGAACACAGGCGAGGGAGCATTCGCTGCGAACGTCTCGGTCGTGGTCAAGACCTGCGCGCTCTACCTGATCATGGTCACCGGCGCGATCTGGGAGAAGGTGGTATTCGGCAAGTATCTGTTCGTGCCGGCCTTCTTTTGGGAAGATGTCTTTTCAATGCTCGTGCTGGCGCTGCACACCGCGTATCTGGTGATGCTGTTCGGCGACTTCGGCAGCGAGCGCGACCGGCTGGTTCTCGCTCTGGTGGCTTATCTCACCTATGGGATCAATGCTGGCCAGTTTATTCTGAAGCTGCGCGCGGCCCGGCTGCAAAGCAACGCCGCAGCAAACGCGGTTGCAGCGGGTGAAGCGACGTCTGGCCCGGCCATGGCGGTATCCGCATGAACGCCGTGCTGCCCCTCACAGCGCTGGGCTGCGAATCGGCACCGGTGCTGCGTGAACGCGGGCAGCGCGAAGTGTTTTGCGGCCTGACCGGGATCATCTGGCTCCACCGCAAGGTCCAGGACGCCTTTTTCCTCGTCGTCGGCTCGCGCACATGCGCGCACCTGCTGCAATCCGCCGCCGGCGTGATGGTGTTTGCCGAGCCGCGCTTTGGCACCGCGATCATCGAAGAGCGCGATCTGGCAGGGATGGCAGATTGCAACGAGGAGCTCGACCGGGTGGTCGACCGCCTGCTCGCACGGCGGCCCGATATCAAACTTTTGTTCCTTGTGGGTTCCTGCCCGTCCGAGGTGATCAAGCTCGACCTGTCGCGCGCCGCGGCGCGGCTTTCGGTCAAGCACGCCGGCGCGACCAAGATCCTTAACTATTCGGGCTCCGGCATCGAAACCACCTTCACCGAAGGCGAGGACGCCTGCCTTGCCGCGCTGGTAGCCGATCTGCCCGCCGACACTTCCGACACGCTGAACCTGATGATCGTCGGTGCGCTACCCGATGTTGTCGAAGACCAGTTCCTGCGGTTGTTTGCGCAGCTTGGCATCACGACCGTCCATTCGCTCCCCGCGCGCCGCGCAAGCGAGATGCCGCCAGTTGGGCCAAACACGCGCTTTCTGCTCGCGCAGCCCTTCCTGGGCGAGACCGCGCGCGCGCTCGAGGATCGCAGTGCCCAGCGGCTTGACGCGCTGTTCCCATTTGGCGCGGAGGGCACCACGAACTGGCTTCATGCCGCTGCCACCGCATTCGGCATCGACGAGATACACTTCCGCAGCGTCGTTGCCCCGGGCCGCGAACGCGCCAAGCGCGCGATCGAACACGTGCGCGGCAACCTTGATGGCAAGCGCATCACCTTCCTGCCCGACTCGCAGCTTGAAGTGCCTCTGGCGCGCTTCCTTTCCAACGAACTCGGGATGATCCCGGTCGAAGTCGGCACGCCTTATCTTCATCGCCGTCACCTTGCGCAGGAACTGGCATTGCTGCCGGCGGGCACACTGCTCAGCGAAGGACAAGATGTCGACAAGCAGCTCGACCGGGTCCGCGCGGCACGGCCAGATATCACCGTGTGCGGCCTTGGCCTTGCCAACCCGCTGGAGGCCGAAGGGCTGACCACCAAGTGGGCGATCGAACTGGTGTTCTCGCCGATCCATGGTTTCGATCAGGCGGGCGATCTTGCCGAACTCTTTGCGCGTCCGCTGCGGCGGCGCGACGTGTTGAAGGTCTGAAGCGATGCAGCTCACCGTCTGGACCTACGAAGGACCACCCCATGTCGGAGCGATGCGGATCGCGACCGCGATGGAGGGCGTCCATTATGTGCTACATGCGCCGCAGGGCGATACGTATGCCGATCTGCTGTTCACGATGATCGAGCGCCGGGGCAAGCGTCCGCCGGTTACCTACACGACATTTCAGGCCCGCGATCTGGGCAAAGATACCGCCGAACTGTTTCAGTCGGCGGCGCGCGGCGCTTACGCCCGGTTCGAACCGCAGGCGATGCTGGTGGGCGCATCGTGCACCGCCGAACTGATCCAGGACGATCCCGCCGGCCTTGCCGAGGCGATGCGCCTGCCCTGCCCGGTGATCGCGCTCGAGCTGCCCAGCTATCAGCGCAAGGAGAACTGGGGCGCGGCAGAGACGTTTTACCAGTTGGTGCGCAACCTCGCCGACAAGGATGCGAAGCCTGCCCCGCGCGAAGGCCGCAAGCCCAAAGCCAATCTGCTCGGCCCGACCGCGCTGGGCTTCCGCCACCGCGACGATGTGATCGAGATCACCCGGTTGCTTGCGGCGCTGGGCGTGGACGTCAACGTCACCGCCCCGCTCGGGGCAAGTCCTGCCGATCTGGCACGGCTCGGGGAAGCGGACTTTAACGTTTGCCTCTATCCCGAGATCGCCGACACTGCTTGCCGCTGGCTGGACAAGACCTTCGGCCAGAAGACGGTGCGCACCGTGCCCATCGGCCACGCTGCGACGCGCGACTTCATCACCGAAGTCGCCGCGCTGGCCGGTGTCGATCCCGCCGCCGTGCTCGATACCTCGAACATGCCATGGTGGAGCCGGTCGGTCGATTCGACGTATCTTACCGGCAAGCGGGTGTTCATTTTCGGCGACGCCACCCATGCCGTTGCCGCCGCCCGGGTGGCGCGTGACGAGCTAGGTTTCGAAGTTGTCGGCCTCGGCTGCTACAACCGCGAATTCGCCCGCGATGTGCGCGAAGCAGCCAAGCTCTATGGCCTCGAACCGCTGATCACCGACGATTATCTCGAAGTCGAGGACGCGATCCAGGCCCTGCAGCCCGAACTGGTGCTGGGCTCACAGATGGAGCGGCATATCGCCAAGCGCCTGCGCATCCCTTGCGCCGTGATCTCCGCTCCGGTCCATGTGCAGGATTTCCCCGCGCGCTACAGCCCGCAGATGGGCTTCGAAGGTGCGAACGTACTGTTCGATACCTGGGTCCATCCGCTGGTGATGGGGCTGGAAGAGCATCTGCTGACGATGTTCCGCGATGATTTCGAATTCAGCGATGCCGCCGGTGCATCGCACCTCGGCCACGGTTCTGCCCCTGCCGCCTCCCGGCCTGCATCGGGTGACGCAGCGGATGACAGTGCGCCCATCGCGGTTCCCGAAGAGCCTGTGACCATGCCTGTTGCAGAGCTCGCGGCGACGGCCACCGGATGGTCCGCGGAGGCCGAGAAGGAACTCTCCAAAATCCCGTTCTTCGTGCGTGGGAAAGCACGGCGGAACACCGAGCGCTATGCCACCGAGCAGGGGATAGCCGCTATAACGCTCGAAACGCTCTATGATGCGAAGGCGCATTATGCCCGCTAGTTCAGCAGCTCCGGCCCGGATCGTTCCCGTGCGCGTGGTCATCATCACGCTCGACAACCACCTTTCGGGCGCGGTCACGCGGGCGCAGTCCCATTTCGACCGCGCCTATCCCGGTGTGACGATCGGGTTTCACGCTGCGTCCGATTGGGATGAAGAACCCGGCAAACTCGAAGCAGCGCGCGCCGACATCCTGCGCGGCGACATCGTTCTGGTGACGATGCTGTTCCTCGAAGACCACATCCGCGCGGTGCTGCCGCAATTGACTGCGCGGCAGAACGATTGCGACGCGATGGTCGGCCTGATGTCGGCGGGCGATGTGGTCAAGCTGACGCGGATGGGCGATTATCGGATGGACAAGCCCGCAACCGGGCTGCTCTCGATCATCAAGAAGATGCGCGGCACCAACAAGGCTGGGGCCAGCTCTGGCGCCGGGCAAATGGCGGTGCTGCGCCGCCTGCCCAAGCTGCTCAAGTTCGTGCCCGGCACCGCGCAAGACGTGCGCGCCTATTTCCTGACGATGCAATACTGGCTGGCTGCGTCGGACGACAACGTGTTCGACATGATCAAGGCGCTGGTTGATCGCTATGCCGACGGCGAGCGTCGGGCCTTGCGCGGCAAGATGAAGGCGGTTCTGCCGCGCGAATACCCTGAGGTGGGCGTGTATCATCCCGCGCTGCCGGAGCGCATGGCGCGCACCGCAGGTGTGCTGCCTCGCCGCCGCGACGCCAAAGGCACGATCGGCTTGCTGATGCTGCGGTCTTATGTGCTGGCCAACGATGCCGGCCATTACGACGGCGTGATCGCCGCGCTGGAAGCGCGCGGGCTGAACGTGATCCCGGCCTTTGCCGGCGGGCTCGATGGCCGCCCGGCGATCGAAGAATTGTTCATGAAGGACGGCGTGGCGCTGGTTGATGTGGTGGTCAATCTGACCGGCTTCAGTCTGGTCGGCGGCCCTGCCTATAACGACAGCACAGCCGCCGAAGCCATACTGAGCAAACTCGACCGGCCCTATATCGCTGCGCATCCGGTGGAATTCCAGACTTTGCAGGCTTGGGGCGCGAACCGTCAAGGGCTGTTGCCGCTCGAATCGACGATGATGATCGCCATTCCTGAGCTCGATGGCGGCACCGTGCCGATGGTGTTCGGCGGCCGCTCCGATGGTTCGGACACGCCGTGCACCGGCTGCCAGCGCGGCTGCACCTTCCCGCCGACTGGCCAGGTGCGCACCATGCAGGCGTGCAGCGAGCGCGCCGAAATGCTCGCCGCCCGCGTTATCAAGATCGTCGAATTGCGCCGCGCTGACAATGCCGACAAACGCATTGCTGCCGTGCTGTTCAACTTCCCGCCGGGTGCCGGTGCCGCCGGCACGGCACAGTTCCTCGCCGTGTTCGAATCGCTCCATGCCACACTCGCGCGGCTCGCCCGCGAAGGCTACACAGTCGACGTGCCCGCTTCGGTCGACGAAGTGCGCGAACGCATTCTTGGCGGCAACGCAGCGCGCTATGGCACCGAAGCCAATGTCCATGCCCGCGTCAGCGCAGACACTATCGTCAGCCGCGAGACCTGGCTCAGCGAAATCGAAGCTTCATGGGGCCCCGCGCCCGGCAAACTGCAATCAGACGGCACTTCGGTGCAGATCCTTGGCGCGCAGTTCGGCAATGTGTTCGTCGGCGTCCAGCCCGCGCTCGGGTATGAGGGCGATCCGATGCGGCTGCTGTTTGAGGGCCGCTTTGCCCCGACCCACGCGTTTGCGGCGTTCTACCGCTGGCTCAAGGAAGACTTCCGCGCGCATGCCGTGCTGCATTTCGGCACGCATGGCAGCCTGGAATTCATGCCGGGCAAGCAGACTGGCCTCAGCGCGGAGTGCTGGCCCGATCGTCTGATCGGCGATCTGCCCAACATCTATCTCTATGCCGCAAATAATCCTTCCGAAGGCGTTCTCGCCAAGCGCCGCTCGGGCGCGGTGCTGGTCAGCTATCTGACCCCGGCGCTGACCAATTCGGGCGTTTACAAGGGCCTTGCCGACCTCAAAGCTTCAGTCGAACGCTGGCGCCAGGCCGAGTCCGGCAGCGACGAACTGGCCGATCTTGCCGAATTGATCGCCGATCAGGCCGATGCGCTCGATCTCGATGGCAGCGACATCACCGCGCTCGCGGCCAAACTCTATGAAATCGAGCGCGAACTGATCCCGCAGGGGCTGCACGTGGCAGGCTCCGCTGCCACCCGTGAAGAGCGCATCGACATGATCGCCGCTTCGGCCAGCGCGCGCGGCCAGCTGCTCTCGGTCGACATGATCGAGGGCATTGTCGCTGGCACGCTCAAGCTCGACACCCCATTGCTCAAGGAAATGGCCGCGCTCAACACCGCGCTCTCCTCGAACGGTGAGCTTGATGGCGTGGTCCGCGCGCTCAACGCGCAATATATCCAGCCGGTCACTGGGGGCGATCTGCTGCGTTCGCCCGAAATCCTGCCAACGGGCCGCAACATCCACGGCTTTGATCCGTTCCGCCTCCCTTCCGCTTACGCGGTGAAGGACGGCGCGGCGCAGGCGCAGCGGCTGATCGATCGCAGCCTGGCCGATTCGGGCCACATCCCCGAAACCGTCGCGATGGTGCTGTGGGGCACGGACAACCTGAAGAGCGAAGGCGCGCAAATCGCGCAGGCGATGGCGCTGATGGGTGCGCGGCCGCGCTTTGACAGCTACAACCGGCTCGCCGGGGCAGAACTGATCAGCCTCGAAGAACTGGGCCGCCCGCGCATCGACGTGGTCGTCACGCTCTCGGGCGTGTTCCGCGACCTCCTTCCGCTGCAAACCCGGATGATGGCCGAGGCAGCATTGCTGGCCGCGCAAGCCGACGAGCCGTGCGAGATGAATTTCATCCGCCGCCACAGCCTGTCGCATCAGGACGAGCATGGCTGCGACATCGAAACCGCCGCGCTGCGCGTGTTTTCGAATGCCGAAGGGGCTTACGGTGCCAACGTCAATCTGATGATCGACAACGGCGGCTGGAGCGATCCCAACGAGTTGGCAGACAGCTTCGAGCGGCAAAAGGGCTATGCTTACGGCGTGAAGGGCACGCCCGTTCGTCAGGCGGCAATCCTTGGCTCGGCGCTCAAGACCGTCGACTGCGCCTATCAGAACCTCGAAAGCGTCGAACTCGGCGTGACCGCGATCGACCAGTATGTCGATGCGCTGGGCGGCATCAGCCGCGCCGTGACCCGCGCCAAGGGCACAGCCGCGCCGGTGTACATCGGCGACCAGACCCAAGGATCGGGCAAGGTCCGCTCGCTCCAAGAGCAGGTCGCGCTCGAAACCCGTACCCGCATCCTCAATCCGGTGTGGACCGAAGGATTGCTGCGGCACGGCTACGAAGGCGTGCGTCAGATCGAGGGCAGCGTCACGACGACGATGGGCTGGTCGGCGACCACGGGCGAAGTTGACCCTTGGGTCTATCAGCGCATCGGCGAAACCTACATTCTCGACGCTGAAATGCGCGAGAGGATCGCTGCGCTCAATCCCCGGGCGGCGGCGCGCGTCGCCAACCGCCTGATCGAAGCCAGCGAACGCAATTACTGGCAACCCGACGAAGCTACACTCGCCGCACTCCATGCTGCCAGCGATGAACTCGAGGATCGTCTCGAGGGTATCGTCGCGGTAGCGGCATAAAGGAACACACAATGGCATTGCTTGATCCCCCCACACGCCATCGCGATACGCTCGGCCTCGATGGTGAAGGCAGCGTTCAGGTCGGGCTCGATCCGAATGACCGCATCGGCACCGCCAAAGTCTTTGCGGTCTATGGCAAAGGCGGCATCGGCAAATCGACGACCTCGTCAAACCTGAGCGCCGCGTTCTCGCTGCTCGGCAAGCGCGTGCTTCAGATTGGCTGCGATCCCAAGCATGACAGCACTTTCACTTTGACCAAGAAGCTGATGCCGACGGTGATCGATGTGCTCGAGACGGTCGAGTTTCACAGCGAGGAGCTGCGGCCCGAAGATTACATGTTCGAAGGCTATAACGGCGTGATGTGCGTCGAAGCCGGCGGGCCGCCTGCGGGCACCGGCTGCGGTGGCTATGTCGTCGGGCAGACAGTCAAACTGCTCAAGCAGCATCATCTGCTCGAAGAAACCGACGTGGTGATCTTCGATGTGCTGGGCGATGTGGTGTGCGGCGGTTTTGCCGCCCCGCTCCAGCATGCCGAGCGCGCGGTGGTGGTCGCCGCAAACGATTTCGACAGCATCTTCGCGATGAACCGGATCGTCGCCGCCATCAAAGCCAAGTCGAAGAACTACGACGTGCGCATGGCCGGCGTCATCGCCAATCGCTCTGCCGCAACCGACGAAATCGATCGGTTCAATGAAGCCACCGGGCTGAAGCGTCTCGCGCATTTCCCCGATCTCGACGCCATCCGGCGCTCGCGTCTGAAGAAATGCACGTTGTTCGAGATGGAATCGACCCCCGAGGTCGATGCCGCTTGCCTCGAATACAAGCGGCTCGCCGCGCAGATGTGGGCCGGGTGCGAACCGCTCGACGCGCAGCCGATGAAGGACCGCGAGATCTTCGAATTCCTGGGGTTCGAATAAATGACCACGGCCACCTATGACCGGTTCCGCGAGAACCTCACCACCTATTTCGACCGCACCGCGTCGAAGGCGTGGGAGCAGTTGACGTCGGACGCCCCGGTCAGCGGTGTGCGCGCGACGGTGCGCGCCGGACGGAACGAAATGCGCAGCACGCTGCTGTCTTGGCTGCCTGCCGACATGACGGGCCTGCGGCTGCTCGATGCCGGGTGCGGCACCGGAGCGCTTGCGGTGGAAGCCGCGCAGCGCGGCGCCGAGGTTGTCGCGATCGATGTTGCGGGCAGCCTGGTCAAGATCGCCGCGGACCGCGCCCCGGCGGGGCTCAAGATCGATTGGCGGGTAGGCGACATGCTCGATCCGTCGCTGGGGCATTTTGACCATGTCGTGGCGATGGACTCGCTGATCCATTACAAGGCGGCGGACATTGTCTCGGTGGTAGAGAAGATCGCGGGCACCACGCGCGGATCGTTTGTCTTCACCTTCGCCCCGCAAACGCCTCTGCTGATGGTCATGCTCGGGATGGGCCGGCTCTTTCCCAGCAGCGACCGTTCGCCCGCGATCCTGCCGGTCGCGCATCAGAAGCTGCGCTCGCTGATCGGCGGTGCGCTGCCATCGGCGACCATCGGACGCGACCGCCGGGTCTCCGGGGGCTTTTACAAGAGCCACGCGCTCGAGGTCGTACTCGGATGACCACCAGCCGCGCTCACAGATTCTGGAACAATGCAGGACGGCGCTTCCTGCCGTTCGCCGATGCCGCGACCACCGAGCTGCCGCTCGGTCAGTTGCTGCGGCTGTCGCTGTTTCAGGTTTCGGTGGGCATGGCGGCCGTATTGCTGACGGGCACGCTGAACCGGGTGATGATCGTCGAACTGAACATGTCAGCCTCGCTCGTGGCTGTGATGGTCTCGCTGCCGCTGCTGTTCGCCCCGCTGCGCGCGCTGATCGGGTTCAAATCCGACAATCATGTCTCGCTGCTGGGCTGGAAGCGGGTTCCTTACATCTGGTTCGGCACGCTGTTCCAGTTCGGTGGGTTTGCCATTCTCCCATTCGCGCTGCTGGTGATGACCGGGGAGGGCCATGGTCCCGCCGTATTTGGTCAGATCGGCGCGGCGATCGCGTTTCTGCTGATCGGTGCCGGTATGCACACGACGCAGACCGCAGGGCTCGCGCTCGCGACGGACCTTGCCCCAGAACATGCCCGGCACCGCGTCGTTGCGTTGCTTTACGTCATGCTGCTGGTCGGCACGGCGGCGAGCGCCATCATCATCAGCCGCCTGCTTGCCGATTTCACTCCAACCAAACTCGTCCAGCTGGTTCAGGGCGCAGGCGCACTGACGATGATCCTCAACATTACCGCGCTGTGGAAGCAGGAACCCCGCAGCACGGCGGCGACCGTGGCACAGCCTGATCGGCAGCCGTTCGGCGCGGTATGGGCCAGCTTCATCGCTCAGCCCAAGACCATGCGTCTGCTGGTAGCGGTCGGGCTTGGCGCAGCGGCATTCAGCATGCAGGACGTGCTGCTGGAGCCGTATGGCGGCCAAATTCTGGGCATGTCGGTAGGCTCGACCACTTCGCTCACCGCCTTATGGGCGTTGGGCATGCTGGGCGGTTTCGCGATTGCCGCGCGCGAATTGGCGGCCGGAGCCGATCCGCACCGTCTTGCCGGGTATGGCGCAGTTGTCGGCATCGCGGCGTTCTCGCTGGTGATTTTTGCGGCCCCATCGGGGCAAGCCGGCTTCCTTTACCTGGGCGCAACGCTCATCGGTCTCGGCGCGGGGCTGTTCTCGGTGGGCACGTTGACCGCCGCCATGGCGCTCTCGCGGCAAGGCAGCAATGGCCTCGCGCTCGGGGCGTGGGGCGCGGTTCAGGCGACGAGCGCCGGCCTTGCCATCGCCATTGGCGCCTTTGCCCGCGATGCAATCTCATCGGCGGCAATCGCTAACGATCTGGGGGTTACGCTGGCCGGACCCGCGACCGGCTATGGATTTGTGTATTTCTTTGAAATTATGTTACTTTTCGCAACCATCGTGGCGCTTGGGCCGTTGGTGCGTGGACGTGCGGCCGGTCAAGCCATATCGCCCACTCGCTTCGGTCTCAGCGAGTTTCCAACCTGAGGGAAATCGGCATGAGTTATAGCTTCACCCAACACATCGACGTGGCGCTCGTTGTTCTCAACGCGTTCTTTCTGTTTTTCTTCGGGCTCATTTTGTATTTGCGCCGCGAAGACCGGCGCGAGGGCTATCCGTTGGAAAACGAGATGACCGGGGCGCTCGACCCGGCTGGCGGGCCGATCTTGAGGGCAAACCCGAAAACCTTCCGTCTGCCGTTCGGCCATGGTTCGGTCACGGTGCCCTCGCTTGAGCGTGAACCGGTCCAGATCGCGGCGCGGCGTACCGATTTCGGCTTTGGCTCACCGATCGAGCCGACGGGCAACCCGCTGGTTGACGGCATCGGGCCGGCCGCATGGGCCAACCGTGCCAAGCGGCCCGATCTCGACTATGAGGGCCATGCCCGCATCGTGCCGATGAGCACGGCCGGAGAATTCAGCGTTGCCGTGCAAGACGCCGATCCGCGCGGCTTCAAGGTTGTCGCTGCAGATGGCGTGGTGGTCGGCACGGTCAGCGAGCTGTGGATCGACAAGGCCGACCGGCTGATCCGCTATCTTCAGGTTTCGCTGCACGGCGCGACCGCACGCGAGGTGCTGGCCCCGATGATGATGGCATCGGTCAAGCGCAAGACCGCCACCGTCACCGTCGACGCGATCGTCTCGGGCCAGTGGGCAGAGGCCCCCGCGATGCCCGAAGGCGGCTCGGTCATTACGCTCTATGAAGAAGAGCGCGTGCAGGCCTACTTCGGCGGCGGTTATCTCTACGCAACACCGGCGCGTTCGGAGCCGCTGATATGATCACGGAGTACGAGAACGAGCCTATCCCTGGACTGCCCGGCCTTCTCCCCAAGGGAGAGCGGATCGTGTGGCAGGGATCGCCGCAGTGGCGCTCGCTTGCCGCGACCGCGTTTCACACGCGCCTGATCACCGGATACTTCGCGCTTCTGGTGGTTATCGCGGCGGTTACGGGGCTTGTTCAGGGCGGCAAGTCGCTCGCCGATTTCAAGGGCATCGCGATCACCGTGGTGCTCGGTGCCATCGGCGTAGGGCTGCTCAATCTGATCGCTTGGGGCACGGCGCGCTCGACGATTTACACCCTGACCAATCGGCGGATCGTCATGCGCGTCGGGATCGCGCTGCCCAAGTGCATCAACCTCCCACTGGGCCTCATCACATCGGTGGATCTCCTGCAACGCGCTGATGGCACAGGAGACCTGCCGCTCAAGGTCGAAGGCACCCAGAGGATCGGTTATGCGGGGCTATGGCCGCATGCGCGGCCTTGGCACTATCAGATGCCGCAGCCGATGCTGCGGTGCGTTCCCAATGCCAAGACCGTGGCAGCGCTTGTTGCGCGGACCTGCCTTGCCGCCAATCCGGGCAGCCAGATCGGCACCATTGAACCGGTCGCCAACCGCCCGCAAACCAGCTTTAATGAAGTCAGGCTGGCAGAGGGTGCAGCAGCATGAGCGCAGTTCACAATGAAACCGTTCCAAAGGGTGCCCTGATCGCGGCAGCGAGCCTGGTGATCATGGCGATCACGGTGACTGGCGCGGTCCGCCTGACTGGCACGCCGCCCGCAGCGTCACCAGCCTTGCTGCGCGTTACGGAGAAGGCCACCGCTCTCTCTTCGCGCGATCTGCGCTTCACGGACCGTGCCGATGGCGCAGTGGTGATCGAGGATATCGGATCGGGCGCGACGGCCGGGATGGTCGAGGCGGGCAGCAAGAGCGGCTTCATCCGCGGCGTGATCCGCGGCCTTGCCCGCGAACGCCGGATGCACGGCGTGGGCGACCAGCCTCCGTTTCGGCTCACGCTGTGGAGCGATGGCGAGCTCTCGCTGGTCGATACCGCTACGGGACGCAATCTCGAACTGGGTGCCTTTGGCGGCACCAACCGCGCGGCCTTTCTGGCGCTTCTCCCCGCCGAGGCGAAAATTGCCGATAGAAAATTGACGGGGAAGACGTCGTGAAATTATTCTCCCGTTCCAGCTTCGACACGCCTTGCCGGATCGAAATCGAGCATAGCGACCGCTTCTTGAGCGCGCATGTGAAGCTTGCCGGCGGCATTGCAATCAACCCGGGTGACAAGGTCCGCGTCCACGGCGACCCCATCCGCGTTGGCTTTGGTGAAAGCGCCGTGTTCAACCGAATGGCGACCGTCGAACGGGCGGGTCCGGTCGAGCGGCTCTGGACCAAGATCAAGGGACATTTCGAAATGTCCGAACTTTATGAAGTCAGCTTCAGCCCGCGGAGGAACGCATGAACGCGATTACCCAGATCAAGGCAGCACCGCTCGCGGACGCGCCTGACGTGATGAAGATCGCCCGGGAAAATACCCTGCTCTCGCCGCGTTTCTACACCACCGATTTCGCCGCGCTCGACAAGATCGACGTTTCGAGCGTGCGGGCGGAGTGGGATCAGCTGATCGCCGAGATGCAGGCTGACCCCAACAAGCTGCATTTCAAGCGCACCGAGGCCTTCAACGGCGTGATCGAAAGCCTGCCCGAAGCGCTGCGCGAAGAGTTTATCGATTTTCTGGTCAGCTCGCTGACAGCCGAGTTCTCAGGCTGCATTCTGTATGCCGAGATCCAGCGCCGCGCCAAGAACCCCGACATCAAGATGCTGTTCAAGCTGATGAGCCGCGATGAAAGCCGCCATGCCGGTTTCATCAACGATACGCTCAAGGATTCCGGCATCGGCATCGATCTGGGGTTCCTGACCAAGACCAAGAAGTACACCTATTTCCGGCCCAAGTTCATTTTCTACGCGACGTATCTATCGGAAAAGATCGGCTATGCGCGCTACATCACGATTTACCGCCATCTGGCCAAGCACCCGGAACTGCGGTTCCATCCGATCTTCAACTGGTTCGAACAATGGTGCAACGACGAGTTCCGCCACGGCGACGCCTTTGCCCTGTTGATGCGCAACGATCCCAAGCTGCTCACTGGCTTCAACAAGCTGTGGGTGCGCTTCTTCCTCGTGGCGATCTACGCCACGATGTACATTCGCGACCACAACCGGCCTGCCTTCCACAAAGCCCTGGGCATTGATCCGACAGATTATGATCTTCGCGTCTTCCGTGTCTGCTCGGAGATCACCAAGCAGGTGTTCCCGATGACGCTCGACACCGACTCGCCCCGCTTTCAGGCCGGACTGGAGCGCATGCGCGCTGTCTCGGCCAAAATCGATGCGGCGAAGGAGCAAGGCGGAATTGTCGGCGGGATCAAGCGGATCGGCCTGACTGCCGCTGCCGCGGTCAATTTCCTCCGGCTTTACCTCACCCCGGTTCACACCAACAAGGCGCCCGAGCAGGTTTGCATGGTTCCCGCCTGGTGATGCCACCGCTCGTCTTTGCTTTGTTGACGTGGTTCGCCTGCACGGCCGTGGTGGTCTGGCTCGATAGCCGGCCGCGTGCGACGTTCCAGACCAGTCACCGGCTGGGCGGCGTAGTTGCGCTTGCGGCTGCAACCGTCATTGCGGTTTATGCGGGAGATAGCAGCGCCTCGGGGGCTTACATCGCCTTTGCTGCGGCCATCGCGATCTGGGGCTGGCATGAGATGGGCTTCCTGATGGGGTTTGTCGCCGGGCCCCGCCGCCTGCCCTGCCCGGCTGACGCGCAGGGGTGGAGGCGGTTTCGTCTGGCGACAGCCACCGTGATCCATCATGAGATCGCTCTGGGCGCCACGCTGCTGGCGCTCGTCGCGCTGACCTGGGGGCAGCCCAACCAGGCGGCACCGCTCACCTTCGCGCTGCTGTTCGGGATGCGCTTGAGCGCGAAGTTCAATCTCTATCTCGGCGTACCCAACCTCAGCGACGAGGTGTTTCCCGCCCACCTCGAATATCTGAAAAGCTATTTCCGCAAGCGCACGTGCAATGCGCTCTATCCCTTCTCGCTCATCGGCGGGATCGCGGTAACCCTATGGGCTTGGACGGTTTCGGAGGCGGCCCCGGTGGCCAATGGCACCTGGGCGACGGGCGCGCTTCTGGCCGGGTTTGCGGCGCTGGGCGTGATCGAACATCTGTTTCTCGTGTTACCGATAAAGGACGCGGCGATGTGGCAATGGGCCGTATCGTCCGCTAGGCCGGTCAAGCAACCTTCGGCGGTGCAGCCCGCCATCATCAAGGCGCCAACGCGCGCGATCATCGACTGAATTCTTGGGGAGTGATGAAATGGATTATGAGGCTTTTTTCCGCACGCAGCTCGACACACTCAAGGATGACGGGCGCTACCGGATATTTGCCGAACTGGAACGCAAAGCGGGCGCGTTCCCCCGCGCGCGCCACCATACCGAAGACGGCGTCAACGAGGTAACCGTCTGGTGCTCCAACGATTATCTCGGCATGGGCCAGCATCCCAAGGTGCTTGCCGCGATGCACGAGTCGCTCGACACGTGCGGCGCAGGCGCAGGCGGCACACGCAACATTTCGGGCACCACGCATGCACATGTTCAGCTCGAGGCTGAACTGGCCGACCTGCACGGCAAGGAAGCGGCGCTTCTGTTCACCAGCGGCTATGTCTCCAACTGGGCGGCGCTCAGCACGCTGGCATCGCGCCTGCCCAATTGCGTGGTTCTGTCCGATGCGCTCAATCATGCCTCGATGATCGAAGGCATCCGCCACAGCCGCGCCGAATGCATTCGCTTTGCGCACAACGACCCCGAGGATCTCGACCGCAAGCTTGCCGCGATCGATCCATCACGGCCCCGGCTGGTCGCATTCGAGAGCGTTTACTCGATGGACGGCGATATCGCCCCGATCGCCGAGATCCTCGACGTCTGCGAAAAACACGGTGCGATGTCCTATATCGACGAAGTCCACGCAGTCGGCCTCTATGGCGCGCGCGGCGGCGGCATTGCCGAGCGCGAGGGGCTGATGGACCGGATCACCGTGATCGAAGGGACGCTGGGCAAGGCGTTTGGCGTGATGGGCGGCTATATCGCCGGAACCGCCGCGATGTGCGATTTCGTGCGCAGCTTTGCCAGCGGCTTCATCTTCACGACGGCTCTGCCGCCCGCGCTGGCGGCCGGCGCGACCGCCAGCATCCGCCATCTCAAGAACAGCAACGCCGAGCGCGTGGCACATCAGGCCCGGGTTGCCGAAGTGCGCAAGCGGCTTGACCAGATCGGCATCCCGACGGTCGACAACCCCAGCCATATCATTCCGATCATGGTCGGCGATCCGCACAAGTGCAAAAGAATCAGCGACTGGCTGCTCGAGCATCACGGCATCTATGTCCAGCCGATCAACTATCCGACCGTTCCGATGGGCACCGAGCGCCTGCGCGTCACGCCCTCGCCGGTCCACACGCCGGGTGATATCGACAGGCTGGTGACTGCGCTGTCGGAAATCTGGTCGATGTGCGAACTGGCCCGCCGCGCCATGGCGGCCTGAAAACGCCGAAAACTTGCGCAAACAAAGCGTCCCCGGCCCAAGTCCGGGGACGTTTTGCGTTCTGTAGCCGAACGATGGCGATGGCTGAAAACATTCGGCTTCGTCAAGGCTGGCCAACTGTAAACGCAACTTAACATAGCGCTTGTCAAAAGATTTTGACACATGCTAGCTTCCTCGAATGACCTGCCCGCTTCCTCACTGCTAGATCATGGCGCAGCCGCCCATCTTGATCATCGGCGCCGGAGTCGCGGGTCTCAGCGCGGCAGCGCTGCTCGCGGCGCGAGGAGAACCTGTCGTCGTGCTCGAACGCCACGGTCATCCCGGTGGCAAGCTGCGTGAAGTAACCGCGGGCGGCAGGCAAGTGGATGCGGGGCCGACCGTGTTCACCATGCGCTGGGTATTTGAGCGCCTGTTTGCCGAAGCCGGCGGCGATTTTGCCAGCGCCATCAAGCTTCTGCCCACGCACATTCTTGCGCGGCATGCCTGGGACGGCGAGCGGCAGTTCGATCTGTTCGCCGACCAGGATGAAAGCGAGGCGGCCATCGGCGATTTCTTCGGCGCGCGCGAGGCGTCGGGCTACCGGGGTTTCTGCCGCGAGGCGCGCAATATCTTCGAAGTGCTGCGCGAATCGTTTCTCGATGCCACGCTGCCCACGCCGTTCTCGATGATGCAGCGAATCGGCTGGGCAAAATTGCCCTCGGCGCTCGCCATCAGGCCGCACCAGCCCCTCTGGCGCGCGGTCTCGCGGCATTTCCGCGATCCTCGGCTGCGCCAGCTGTTTGGACGTTATGCCACGTATTGCGGATCATCGCCGTTTGTCGCGCCCGCCACGCTGATGCTGATCGCGCATGTCGAGCGCGAGGGCGTATGGCTGGTCGAAGGCGGTATGCATGCGGTGGCCAGGGCGATCGAGCGGCTGGCGCGGGCCAATGGCGCGCAGTTCCGGTATAACTCCCATGTCAGCGAGATCCTTGTCGAGAATGGCCGGGCCTGCGGCGTCCGGCTGGCGGGCGGCGAGGAAATCCGGTCCCGTGCGATTGTCTGCAACGGCGACCCGGCAGCGCTGGCGATCGGCCTTTTCGGCGCAGGAGCGCGCGCTGCAACCCCGCCCGCGCCCGCTGCGCAGCGCTCGCTCTCCAGCTTCACCTGGATGATCTCGGCCAATACCAGCGGAAGTTTCCCGCTCGTGCGCCACAACGTGTTCTTCTCCCCCGATTACAAAGCCGAGTTCGACGCGATCTTCCGGGATCGCAAAGTGCCGGCGCGCCCGACCGTCTACATCTGCGCGCAAGACCGCGACGACGGCGGCGGCCGCACCGGTACCGGGCCTGAACGGCTCCAGTTGATCGTTAACGCACCGCCCATCGGCGATACCCATCACTTCTCTGAAACGGAGAGAGCCACATGCGAGACGCAAACATTCGGCTTCCTGGCAGCCTGTGGCCTGACGATCGAGCGCACAACGCCGTCCTCAGCTCCGGCATCGGCCCCAGCATCGGTGCTGGTTACCCCGACGGACTACGAGGGTTTATTCCCGGCGACCGGCGGAGCGCTTTATGGCCGGGCGAACCACGGGTGGCAGGCGCCGTTCCAGCGGCCCGGCTCGGCAAGTCGTCTGCCGGGGCTCTATCTGGCGGGCGGCGGGACCCATCCGGGCGCAGGGATACCGATGGCGAGTCTGTCCGGGCGGCTGGCGGCAGACCGGCTGTTGGCGGACCTGCCTTCGATGCCGTCGTCCCAGCCGGGGGATACGCCTGGTGGTACATCGACGCGCTCAGCGACGACGGCCGCCACGGCCTGACCATCATCGCCTTCATCGGCAGCGTTTTTTCGCCATACTATCACTGGTCCGGACGCGGTGATCCGGAGAATCACGTGGCCATGAACGTCGCGCTCTATGGCCCGAAAGGCGGCTGGGCGATGACCGAGCGCGGGCGCGGATCGCTCCATTGCACCCATGACACACTGGCGATCGGGCCGAGCAGCATGGAATGGGACGGCACCAAGCTGACCATTGATCTGGCTGAGATTACCGCCCCGATTCCTTCGAAGATCCGCGGCCGGATCGTGCTCCACCCGCGCGTCATGCCGGGAACACTGTGGCCGCTTGACGCCGCCGGATGCCATGCCTGGCGGCCGATCGCGCCGCGTGCCGTCGTGGAAGTCGATCTGGGCAGCCCCAATTTGCGCTGGCGCGGCGAAGGCTATTTCGACAGCAACGCCGGCATCGAGCCGCTGGAGCAGGCCTTTGCCAACTGGCACTGGTCGCGCGCGCATCTGCAGCGCGATACCGTGGTGATGTACGAAGGCAATCGGCGCGACGGTTCGGACTTTGCGATGGGGCTGCGCTTTGCCGAAAGCGGCGCGATCGACGAGATCGCCTTGCCGCCGTCGCAGACTTTGCCAAAAACCCTTTGGCGCGTGCCACGCCTAGCGCGGGCAGACCAAGGCCATTGCGCCGCCATCCGCCGCACCTGGGAAGATACCCCGTTTTACGCGCGCACCGCGCTCACAGCGCGCGTGCTGGGCGAGAACGCCGAGATCGTGCATGAAAGCCTGTCGCTGGACCGGCTCACCAACCCGGTGGTCCGGTTGATGTTACCCTTCCGGATGCCCCGCTTCGTCAGATGAAGGCTCGTCCGGTTCGCGCAGCGAGCGGCGGACCGACCAGTATTGCCAGGCGCAAAAGCCGAGTGCGACCGCGCCCGACATCGCCATTTCGATCTGGCCGATATGGTTGCCGATCCATGCGGACATTAGCGTAGGCTCCCTGCTGCGGCGCGTGCCCTTCCAAAGGTAAACCGGGCAATGAGCGCGATGCCGATCACGCTGGGTATCGCCCAGATGACCGGATTGAACACGTGGTCTGGCACCAGCCGGATCAGGCCGACCGACAAGAACGCGGTATAGGCCGATATCCCCATGCCCAGCAATGAACGGAAATGTTCGGGGACATGGCCGCCGCGCGGCGGCCGCGCGCGCCAGATATAGAACAGCTGGGTCGCTGTAGCGATCAACCCGATCAGCGCGACCAGCGCCATCAATGGCTGGCCTGTAGAAAGTCCATAGACCCCGCAGTTGACTGCTGACACGATCACCGCAGCAAACACCAGCTGATGGCGCGGCCGTCTCAGCGCTTCGCGGCGGGCACGGTGCCGCACAACGCTCAGCCCGTAATCGGCAAACGATAA
>Ga0164294_10001237_pt1 | contig 23815 bp, 19 predicted proteins | sample GEODES005metaG_FD_111479 | JGI IMG/M metagenome (GOLD analysis project Ga0164294, IMG submission 111479) | Oligotrophic lake water microbial communities from Sparkling Lake, Wisconsin, USA - GEODES005 metaG | ecosystem: Environmental > Aquatic > Freshwater > Lake | place: USA: Sparkling Lake...
CATGCCCTCCCAGCATAGGGTCGGGCAAGCCCCCGGCTTGCCCTGAACCGTGCGGGGCACGGTTCACCCGATGCTCCCTCCCGCAAGCGGAAGGGGAGCTTAGACCGCCACCGGCGCCTTGATGTGCGGCTGGGCTTCGTAGCCGTGGATCACGAAGTCCTCATATTCATAGGCGTCGATCGAGCCCGGATCGCGCAGGATCTCGAGGCGCGGGATCTGGCCGGGCGTGCGGCTGAGCTGCTCGCGGGCCTGGTCGAGATGGTTCGAATAGAGGTGGCAGTCGCCGCCGGTCCACACGAAGTCGCCGACTTCGAGTCCCGCCTGCTGGGCGAGGAGATGGGTGAGCAGCGCGTAGCTGGCGATGTTGAACGGCACGCCGAGGAAGATGTCGGCGCTGCGCTGGTAGAGCTGCAGGCTCAGCTTGCCGTTCGCGACATGGCACTGGAACAGGCAGTGGCACGGGGCCAGCGCCATGGCGTGCAGCTCGCCCGGGTTCCAGGCGGAGACGACCATGCGGCGCGAGCCGGGATTGGTCTTCAGCGTCTCGATCAGTTCCTTGATCTGGTCGATATGGCGGCCGTCCGCCGCCTCCCAGTCGCGCCACTGCTTGCCATAGACCGGGCCGAGATCGCCATTCTCGTCGGCCCATTCGTCCCAGATGCTGACCTTGCGTTCCTGCAGCCACTTCACATTGGTGTCGCCGCGCAGGAACCAGAGCAGCTCGATCAGGATCGAGCGCAAATGCAGCTTCTTGGTGGTGAGCAGGGGAAAGCCCTCGCTCAGATCGAAGCGCATCTGGTGGCCGAACACGCTGCGGGTGCCGGTGCCGGTGCGGTCCATCTGCTCGGCGCCGGTGTTGAGCGCGCGGGCCATCAGGTCGAGATATTGCTGCATCCGGCCAGCCTAGTCCCGCGCCCGCGCCCCGCCAAGCGGGCGGACTATCTCCATTGTGGAGAAACATGCCTCCGGAGCGGTGCGGGTCGTGCTTCGGTGCGGCGACCGGCAATGGCACCGGGGGCAGATGACGCCCGGCCCGCACGCCTCCCCCTTGCGCCTGCTCGATCCGCAGGCGGCGGGCGCGTGGTTCGCGGCGCTGGCGCAGGAGCGGGTGGAGGTGCTCGCCTTCGTCTATCTGGGCGCCGGGCAGCAGGTGCTGGGGATGCGCCATGCCCGCTCGCGGCATGCCGATCGGCTCGACCTGCCGATCCGCGCGATCGCGGCGGACGCGCTGGCCTTCGATGCGCTGGCGATCGTGATGGCGCACAACCATCCGAGCGGCGATCCGACTCCCAGCGAGGCGGACCGCGCGGCGACGCGCCGGCTTGCCCGCGCGCTCGATCCGCTCGGCATCCGGCTGCTCGATCACCTGGTGGTCGCCGCGCGCGGCACCACCAGCTTCCGCAGCCTAGGGTTCCTTTGATTCCTTGGGCATCGTCGCCGTCGTCGCGGTCTTGCCGGTCTTGCAGGCGCGGATCGCGCTCGGCTCGGGGCGCTCGCCCTTCGCCTCGAAGATCGCGATATAGCCACCGGCCGAGGGCATCGGCTTGATCGAAACCTGCGCATAGCCGACCGCGGCGAACTCACACTTGAGCAGCTCGGGCGGGGTGCCGTGCAGCTCGGTCGGCCGGTTGGCGTCGACCACCACGACCTGGCCGCCGGGGTTCAGCAGCGCCGGGCGCAGCCGCCAGAGGAATTCGTAGGGGCTCTCGATCTCGTGGTACATGTGGACCATGAGGACGCGGTCGAAGCTGTCTTCGGGCAGGCGCGGATCGGCGGGCAGGCCGAGGCGCACGCTGACATTGTCGAGCCGCTCGCGGATCACGCGGCCGGCGAGCTTCTGGATCGTGTCGGGCACGATGTCCTCGGCGACGACGCGGCCCTTCTTGCCGACGCGCTGGCCCAGGCGGATCGTGTAATAGCCCTCGCCCGCGCCGATATCGGCGACAGTCATCTCGGGCTTGATCCCGGCCAGGTCCATCACCTGGCTGGCTTCGTTCAGCCGGTCGCGCGCCTCTTCCGTCGACCAGCGCGGCGACAGGATCGAGGCGACCGGACGGTCGGCGGCGGGGAAGCCGCTATTGGGCGCGGGGGCGCTCTGCTGCTTGTTCTCGATCACCGGCGCGCCACTGCAGGCGCCCAGCACAACCGTCATCAGCAGCAGGGCAGGGCCGGCTCTCAATCGACATCCTCCACATCGACCGTCTCGCCGGTCACGCGCTGGGATAGCGCAGCCGCCATGAACGCGTCGAGGTCTCCGTCGAGCACGTCGCCCGGCGCGGTCGACGTCACGCCGGTGCGCAGGTCTTTCACCAGCTGATAGGGCTGGAGGACATAGGAGCGGATCTGGTGGCCCCAGCCGATATCGGTCTTGCTGGCGTTGGTCGCGTTGGCCGCGGCCTCGCGCTCGGCCAGCTCGCGCTCGTACAGGCGCGCGCGCAGCTGGTTATAGGCTTCGGCCTTGTTCTTGTGCTGCGAGCGCTGGTTCTGGCACTGCACCACGATGCCGGTCGGCAAGTGGGTGATGCGCACCGCCGAATCGGTGGTGTTGATGTGCTGGCCGCCCGCGCCCGATGCGCGATAGGTATCGATGCGCAGCTCGCTCTCGTTGATCTCGATCGCGATGTCGTCGTCGATCACCGGATAGACCCAGATCGAGGAGAAGCTGGTGTGGCGGCGCGCGGCGCTGTCATAGGGCGAGATGCGGACGAGGCGGTGCACGCCGCTCTCGGTCTTGGCATAGCCGTAGGCGTTTTCGCCCTTCACCAGCAACGTCGCCGACTTGATGCCGGCCTGTTCGCCGGCATGATAGTCGATCAGCTCGACCTTGAGGCCGTGGCGCTCGGCCCAGCGCGTGTACATGCGCTGGAGCATGCCCGCCCAGTCGTTGCTCTCGGTGCCGCCGGCGCCCGAGTTGATCTCGATATAGGTGTCGTTGGCGTCGGCCTCGCCCGAGAGCAGGGCCATGACCTTGTCCTTCTCGGCGCGCTGCGCCAGCGCGGCGAGGCTGGCGGTGCCTTCGACCGCCATGTCCTCATCGCCCTCGGCCTCGGCCATCTCGATCAGCTCGGCGGTGTCGTTGAGCTCGGTCTCGATCGCGCGGGTGGCGCCGATCGATTCGTCGAGCCGGCGACGCTCGCGCATCACCTCCTGGGCCTTCTTGGCGTCGTTCCAGAGAGTCGGGTCCTCGACGCGCGCATTGAGCTCGTCGAGCCGGCGCAGCGCGCGGTCCCAATCGAGGAACCGGCGGAGCAGCGCGAGCGACTCCTTGATGTTGTCGACATGAGCCTGCGCTTCGGCGCGCATATTCTGTAACTCCAAATCTTTTACGTCATCCCGGCGAAAGTCGGGATCTCGTGCCTCAGGCGCGTACTTCAACTGCCTGAGATCCCGGCTTTCGCCGGGATGACGATATAATGCGCCGCGCTAGTAGATTCCGCCCTCGCGTTGCAAGAAGTCGCTGTCGCCTTCCTGCTTCTTCGGCGCGGCCTTCTTCTCGACGGCCTTGGTCTCGGGCTGGTCTTCCTGGCCGCGGCGGCCGCGGCGCTGGTCGGTCTCGGGCTTGAAGGCTTCCCAGATAATGCCCGACAGCGGATCGCTCGACGGCCAGCCGCCGGTCACCGGCTTGCCCGAGGCGCGGTCGATGCGGACCATGCGGATGCCCTGCGGCGCGGTGAAGGGGACCTTCTCCATGCCTTCGAAGGCGGGGATGGCGAACTGCTTGAAGATCGGCGCCGCGATCGAGCCGCCCTGGGCATAGCCGCCCAGGTTGGTCGGCGTGTCATAGCCGATATAGAGGCCGCCGATCATCTGCGGGGTGCCGCCGACGAACCACACATCGGTCGGGCCCGAGGTGGTGCCAGTCTTGCCCATCATCGGGCGGCCAAGGTCGCGCAGCACCGTGGCGGTGCCGCGCTGGACCACGCCCTCGGCGATATGGACCATCTGATAGGCGGACATTGCGTCGAGCACCTGCTTGGCGCGGTTGACCGGGCGCGGCATCGCGCCGCCCTTCCAGTCGGGCGCATTGCAGCCTTCGCAGGGGCGCCAGTTCTCGGGCCACACCACCTGGCCCTTGCGGTTCTGGACGAAGTCGATGAGCGACGGGTTGAGCGCCCGGCCATGGTTCACCAGGATCGAATAGGCGTTGACCATGCGCATCACGGTCGTCTCGCCGGCGCCCAGCGCATAGCTGAGATAGGGCGGGAATTTCTGCCGCGACACGCCGATCCGCTGCATCAGGTCGACGACGTGATCCATGCCGGTCTGGTTGGCGATCTGCACCGTCATCAGGTTGCGCGACTGCTCGATGCCCCAGCGCAGCGTCTTGGGGCCGGCACCGGCGGCGCCGCCGAAGTTGCGGAAGCACTTCTGGCCGAGATTGGCGCCCTGCCACACGCAGAACGGGCCATCGACCACGATCGAGGCGGGGGTCATGCCCTGCTCGAGCGCGGCGGCATAGACGATCGGCTTGATCGTCGAGCCTGGCTGGCGCTGCGCCTGGGTGGCGCGGTTGAAGCTCTGGATGCGCGAATCGAAGCCGCCCTGCATCGCCAGGATGCGGCCGGTGCGCGGATCCTCGACGACCATGCCGCCCGAGACCTTGGGCACCGAGCGGAGCGACCACTGGCTGCCGGCCTCAGGGGCGACTGCGATGATGTCACCCGGCTTGAACGCGTCGAACGCCTGGCCGCCCTTGCCGCGCACCGGCATCGTCGCCGCCCATTTGGGCACGGTGCCGGTCGAGCCGTCATCGAAGCCGATCTGCCAGCCGTCACCCGCGCGCTCGATCAGGACGCCGGCGCGCCAGTCCTCGTAATCGAGGCCGATATTGGTGTTGAGGAACGACTGGAGCCAGTTCCGGCCGACATCGGCATGACCGATCGGGCCCGACCAGCCGCGGCCGCGGTCATAGCGCAGCAGGCCGTCGCGCAGCGCCTTCTGGGCATATTGCTGGAGCTTGGGGTCGAGCGAGGTGCGCACCCACAGGCCGCCCGAATAGACCGAATAGGGGCCGCTCTCGTCGGTCTCGCCGAACTTGTCGAGCAGCTGGCGGCGGACTTCCTCGGTGAAATAGCCGCCGACGCGCTCGAACTTGGGCGTCTGGCGCGGGACGGTGCCGAGCGGCGAGGCGACGGCGCTGTCGTGCTGCGCCTTGTCGATGAAGCCGTTGTCGAGCATCTGGCCGAGCACCCAGTTGCGGCGGTCGAGCGCGCGCTGGGTGTTGCGGTCCGGATCATAGTTGGACGGGCCCTTGGGCAGGATCGCCAGATAGGCCATCTGCGGCAGGGTGAGCTGCTCGAGCTCCTTGCCGAAATAGGCCTGGCTCGCCGCCTCGACGCCGCCGGCGTTGCGCCCCAGCTCGATCGAGTTGAGGTACAGCTCCATGATCTGCTGCTTGGTGAGCGTATCCTCCATGCGCCAGGCGAGGATCGCTTCCTTGGCCTTGCGCAGATAGCTCGTCTCGTTGCCGACCAGCAGGTTCTTGGCGACCTGCTGGGTGATCGTCGAGGTGCCGCGCGGGGTCGAGCCGCTCACCAGGCCCTGGAACGCCGCGCGCGCCAGACCGGGGAAATCGACGCCGTGATGCTCGAAGAAGGTCTTGTCCTCGGCGGACATGTACGCCTCGACGAGGAGCTTGGGATATTCGGGGAAGCTCAGCTGGACGCGGCGCTCGCGCGCATAGCTGTGGATCGGCAGCCCCTCCGCCGAGCGGACATTGGTCGGCAGCGGCGGCTCGTAGTTCTTCAGCGTGTCGACCGAGGGCAGGTTGCGCGCAATGAACAGCCAGACCAGGAAGACGAAGACGCCGGAGAGCAGCGCGAGGACCGCGAGGATGCGGAACCACCAGCGATGGCGCACACGGCCGAACAGCCCTGTAAAGCCCCCGATCTCGCGCTTGATGCGCATCTTTACGCTGGAAGAACCCTCGGACATGCGGGTGGCGGTTTAGCAGGATTGGCCGGCGAAGGAAGCAGGGAGTCTGCGTGCTGCCGGCAGTCCGGCGCGGGCGCGGAATCCATCCGAAACGGGAATATACCGCCCGCGGAACCACTTTTCCCCCGTGCCTCTATAATGAAGGCACGAGGGGAGTTGAGGGGATGAGTTCAGCGGGACGCCAGCGTCCGCGACGCAAGCCGCGTCGCGAAATGGATTTCCACGGCCTTGCGCACGCTCTGTGCGACCTTCCGGCGCCCTTCGTCCGAAGCGAGGAATGCAGCGTCGCTGTCGTTCGAGATATAGCCCGTCTCGAACAGCACCGAAGGCATGTCCGGCGCCTTGAGGACCATGAGCGAGGCCATGCGGTGGAAATTGGCCTTGATCGGGATCAGCGGCTGGGCCTCGCGGCCGAGCAACCGGGCGAATCCGGCCGAGGCGTTCATCGTCTCGCGCTGGGTGAGGTCGATCAGGATCGAGGAGATATCGGGATTCTGCGTGCCGAGATCGACACCGGCGATGATGTCGGCCTTGTTCTCGCGCGCCGCCAGCCGGGCCGCTTCCTTGTCGGAGGCGACTTCGGAGAGCGTGTAGATGGTCGCACCCGTGGCATCGGCATTGCCGGCGCTGTCGCAGTGCACCGAGATGAACAGGTCCGCGCCCAGCTTGCGGGCGAGCCCGTAGCGTTCCTGGAGCACCAGGAAGCGATCGTCCTCGCGGGTGAGCGCCACGCGCACCCGGCCCGAGGCGAGCAGCGCGTCCTTCATCGCCAGCGCGGCCCTGAGGGTGAGGTCCTTCTCGCGCAGGCCGCCCGCGCCGATCGCGCCGGGATCATGCCCGCCATGGCCGGCATCGATCACCACCAGCGGGCGATCGGACGAACCATAGACGCGCGGCAAGGCTGCAGCGGGCAGTCGGCGCGGCATCGCGATCGACGTGCTGTAGCTGCTGCTGCCCGCGGGCTGCACATAGGAGAAGGGCGGTAGGAAACTCATCCGGCGCTCGGCGGCGGCGCGCGCGAACTGCGCGTCATCGACGGTGCGCAGCTGCAAGGTGAGCGTGCGGCCATCGCTGCCGAACTTGCCTTCGGTCACGATTGCCGGACGGGCGAGGTCGAGCACGATTCGCGCGCCCTCGGCACCTTGCGAGCCCTGGCGGATGCTCGTGACGGGTCCGTCGGCATAGGCGCGGTTGCCCGGCTCGGCGCCCTTGGCGTCGAGAACGATGCGCTGCGGCCCGGCGAGCACGAAGGCGCTCGCCTGCGAAACGGGTGCGTCGAAACGAACGATCACGCGATCGCCCTTCACGCGCACTTCCTGCACGGCGCCCGCCCAGCTGGGGACTCCAGTCAGCCAACCGGAGAGCAAGGCGAGCAGGAACAGCACCCGCGCGGTATGCCGCGACGGGACTGTGGGGGTCCAGCCCAAAACCATAGATTGATACTCTGAGTTACGCGTCTGCCCTGACGAGACCGGACTAGGACGCGCGCCTCAAATCGCAGTGAAACTATCCGGTTAATTTCAGATTCGGCATATTTTTGCCGGCAAAGCGGCAAATAGTTGCCGGAGCACTTGCCGGTTGCGTTCTGGTCGGCGGCTAGGTTGCCGCGCCGCACCGGTAATGCTAGGCACCTCTGCCCGGACCTTGCGCCGGGCCTTTCCCGCGGCCACATCTGCCGCGACAGTTCAGGTTGACGCTCACATGAGGCAATTTCCGCTACGTCCGCACCGATTGGCCGAACCGGCCGGTCGCGTGATGGCGGCGGAGTCGGCGGACCACCGGTTCGCGCGTGCCCTGCGAGCAGCAGCAGTTTTCGAAACCTGCGAGACCGCAGCCGGCGAACCCGCCGGCCAAGGCCGCATTGTATATCGCGCGCCTGCGCGAGCCCTCCGCAACACAAATTCAGAGGGCTTGGGCCGGCGCGCCCGGAGAACAATAAATGACCATGCGTATGCTGATCGACGCACGGCACCGGGAGGAAACCCGGGTTGCCGTCGTCAAGGGAAACCGAATCGAGGAGTTTGATTTCGAGTCCGCTGAGCGCAAGCAGCTCAAGGGCAATATCTATCTGGCCAAGGTAACCCGCGTGGAGCCGTCGCTCCAGGCGGCTTTCGTGGATTACGGTGGCAACCGCCACGGCTTCTTGGCCTTTAGCGAAATCCATCCCGACTATTACCAGATCCCGAAGGAAGACCGCGAAGCGCTGCTCCGCGAAGAGGCCGAGCACGCCGCCGAGGAAGCCGCGCTGCGCGCCGAGGAAGATGGCGACGACGATCATCTCGAGGGGGATGACGGCGTGGAAGTGCTCGAGCGTCCGCACGACGACGAGGACGATCATGATCACGACCATGATCATGATGACGCCGAGGGCGAAGGCGAGACCGAGACCGCGGAAGGCGAAGGCAGCAGCGATGGCCGCGGGCGCGGTCGTGGCCGTGGCAAGCGTCGTGGCGGCAATGGCGGCGAGGACTCGCCCGCCGAGGCCCTGCGCCAGCGCCGCATGAACCTGCGCCGCCGCTACAAGATCCAGGACGTGATCCGCCGCCGCCAGGTGCTGCTGGTCCAGGTCGTCAAGGAAGAGCGCGGCAACAAGGGCGCGGCCCTCACCACCTATCTGTCGCTCGCCGGCCGCTACTGCGTGCTGATGCCCAACACCGCGCATGGCGGCGGCATCTCGCGCAAGATCAGCTCGGCCGCCGATCGCAAGCGCCTCAAGACGATCATGGCAGACATGCAGCTGCCCCCGTCGATGGGCTGCATCGTCCGCACCGCCGGCCTCCAGCGCACCAAGGTCGAGATCAAGCGCGACTTCGATTATCTCGCGCGCCTGTGGGACGGGATCCGCGAGGAGACCCTGAAGTCCTCCGCGCCGGCTTTGGTCTATGGCGATTCGGATCTGCTCAAGCGCGCGATCCGCGACATCTACAATCGCGACATCGACGAGGTCATCGTCGAGGGCGAGGACGGCTATCGCCAGGCCAAGGACTTCATGAAGCTCCTGATGCCGAGCCACGCCAAGAAGGTGAAGCAGTACGCCGACGCGGTGCCGCTGTTCCAGCGCGCCGGCGTCGAGGACCAGCTCTCGGCAATGTACAACCCCGTCGTCCAGCTGAAGAGCGGCGGTTACCTGGTGATCAACCCGACCGAGGCGCTGGTCTCGATCGACATCAACTCGGGCCGCTCGACGCGCGAGCACAATATCGAGCAGACCGCGACCGCGACAAACCTGGAAGCGGCGCACGAGATCGCCCGCCAGCTGCGCCTGCGCGATATGGCCGGCCTGGTCGTGATCGACTTCATCGACATGGATCACTCGTCGAACGTCCGTAAGGTCGAGAAGGCGATGAAGGAGGCGCTGAAGAACGATCGCGCCCGAATCCAGGTCGGTCGCATCTCGGCCTTCGGCCTGATGGAGATGAGCCGCCAGCGCCTGCGCACCGGCGTGCTCGAAGCGTCGACCGTGCAGTGCCCGCATTGCGAAGGCACCGGCCTGGTCCGCACCGCGTCGTCGGCCGGCCTGTCGGCGCTGCGCATGATCGAGGACGAGGCCGCCCGCGGCCGCGGCTCGCTGATCACGCTGCGCGCCAGCCAGGAAGCCGCCTTCTACGTGCTCAACAAGAAGCGTGCCGACATCGCCGAGATCGAGGACCGCTACGGCGTGACCGTCGAGATCCTGTCGGACGGCGAGCTCGAGGGCGCCCGCATGTCGGTCGAATGCTCGGGCCCGCCGCCCGCGCACGCGCCGCGCTTCGAGAAGCTCGTCGAAGAGCCCGAGGACGACTACGTCGAGGAGATCGACGAAGAGGAAGAGGAGCTCGAGGAAGAGGCCGAGGCTTCCGGCGGTCGCCGCGAAGGCCGTGGCGAGCGCCGCGAGCGCGACGAGGGCGAAGGCAACAAGCGCCGCCGCCGCCGCCGCGGTCGTGGCCGTGGCCGCCGCGAGGACGGCGAAGGCGCCGAGGGTGAGGCCGAGGCCGAAGCCGGTGACGACGCCGATGTCGTCGAGGCCGAAGCCGAGGGCGAGCGCGAGGACGCTGCCGGTGCCGAGGGCGAGGGCCGCGAGAATGGCCGCAAGCGTCGCCGTCGTGGCCGTCGTGGCGGTCGCCGTGGCGATCGCGCCGAGAACGGTGCCGAGGGTGGCGAGGACGCTGCCGAGGGCGATGCCCCGGTGAGCGACGTCGCCGAGATGGCCGAAGCGCCGGCCGAGGCCGCGCCGGTCGCCGAGGAAGCGCCCGCCAAGCCGAAGCGTACCCGCAAGAAGAAGGCCGAAGCCGTCGAGGCCGAGGCGGCGCCCGCCGTCGAAGCCCCGGCCGAGGTCGTCGCCGAGCCGGTCGCCGAGGAGGCTCCGGCCAAGCCGAAGCGCACGCGCAAGAAGAAGGTCGAGGCCGAGGCCGCGCCTGAGGCGCCCGCTGTCGAAGCGGCGCCCGAGCCGGTCGTTGAGGCTGCTGCCGAGGCAGCGCCGGCCAAGCCGAAGCGCACCCGCAAGAAGGCCGTGACCACCGAAGCCGCTCCGGCTGCGGCGGTGGAAGCTGCGCCCGTCGCTCCGGAGCCCGCTGTCGAAGCGGCTGCCGAAGCCGAAGCGGGCGAGGAAGGCACCAACGAGGACGGTACGCCGCGCCGCGGCTGGTGGCAGCGCACCTTCGGGTAATTGAGGATGGCGCCGCGCGGCCTTCGGGCTTGCGCGGCGCCGCCTTCATCGGGAGTTCAGCCGGCGGGCGCGAATGCCCTTCCGGTCATGGGAGTGGAGAGTCGATGATGCCGCGCCTGAAGCGCTACGCCACGCTCCTCGCTTTGCTTTGCATGGCGGTCTTCGCTGGTGCCCAGCCGGCCGCCGCCCAGTCGTTGCTGCGCGATGCCGAGACCGAGGCGCTGCTCAACGACATGGCCAAGCCGCTGTTCATCGCGGCCGGCCTTTCCCCCGCCAATGCCAAGGTCGTGCTGATCGGCGATCCGTCGATCAATGCCTTCGTCGCCGGCGGGCAGATCGTCTATGTCCATTCCGGCCTGATCAACGCGGCCTCCACTGCCAATGAAGTGCAGGGCGTGATCGCGCACGAGATCGGCCACATCGTCGGCGGCCATGCCGTGTTCCAGGGCGATGGCGGCTATACCAACGTCACCATCCTCAGCCTGCTGCTCGGCGTCGCCGCGATGGCGGCGGGCAGCGGCGAAGCCGGCGCCGGCATCCTCGCTGCCGGCCAGCGTGCCGCGATCGGCAAGTATCTCGCCTTCAGCCGCGTCCAGGAAAGCTCGGCCGACGCCGCCGGCGCCAAGTTCCTCACCGCCGCCGGCATCACCGGTAAGGGCATGCTGAGCTTCTTCGACAAGCTCACCGCCGAGATGCACCGCTACGGCTATTACGCCAACAGCCCCGAGGTCGATCCCTTCGCCCAGACGCACCCGATGTCGCAGGACCGCGTCGAGACGCTGAAGGCCGATCTGATGAATTCGCCGAGCTGGAAGAAGCCGCTCGATCCCGATCTGGAGATCCGCTTCAAGCGCGTCCAGGCGAAGCTGCGCGGCTATGTCAACGATCCCAAGGACACGCTGGTCAAATATCCGCTGAGCGACCAGTCGGTCTATGCGCACTATGCGCGCGCCTATGCCTATCACAAGTCGGGTTACCCCGAGCAGGCGGCGGCGGAGACCCAGGCGCTGGTGAAGGTTGCGCCCAAGGATCCCTATTTCCTCGAGCTCGAAGGGCAGATCCTGCTCGAATCGGGCAACCCGACCGGCGCGATCGGACCGCTGCGCGAGGCGACGGCGCTGTCGGGCAACCAGCCGCTGATCGCCGCGACGCTCGGCCACGCGCTGCTCGCCACCGAGGACAAGGCCAATCTCGAAGAGGCCGAGCGCGTGCTGAAGACGGCGGTGGCCCGCGACAACGACAATCCCTTTGCCTGGATGAACCTGGGCACGGTCTATGATCGCAAGGGCGACGAGCCGCGCACCGCGCTGGCGACGGCGGAGCGCGCCCATCTGATGGGCGATGTGCGCACCGCGATGCTCAGCTCGCGCGCGGCGATGGGGGGGCTGCCCCAGGGCTCGCCCGACTGGGTCCGCGCGCAGGACATCAACATGGTCTCGCAGAATGCGTGGGACGAAATCCGGAAGAAGAAGAAAGACCGATGATCGAGCGGCTTCTGCGGTCTCCGCTGGCACTGGCCGGCGCGCTGGTGCTGTGCGCCTTCCTGGGCGCGGCGGGCTATGCGGCGCTCCAGGCGGTGCTGCCGCATGCCCAGTCTGACCGGGCGGTGCACGACTATATCCTCGCGCACCCCGAAGTGCTGATCGAATCGGTCGATCGCTATAACGAGCGCGAGCGCACCAAGGCGGAGAAGGCGCAGTCCGATGCCGCGACGCAGGCACTGGCCGCGATCGGGCCGCGGGTCGAGACGCCCTATGCCGGCGCCTTTGCCGGCAATCCCAAGGGCGATGTCACCGTCGTCGCCTTCATGGACTATGCCTGCGGCTATTGCCGCGCGAGCCTGCCGGCGATCGACCAGCTGCTGAAGACCGATCCCAGGGTGCGCATCGTTTATCGCGAGATCCCGGTGCTGGGGCCGGACAGCGTGATCGCCGCGCGCTGGGCGCTGGCCGCGGCGGAGCAGGGCAAGTTCCTCGCCTTCCACAGCGCGCTCTATGCGATGGACGGGCCGAGCGCGGCCAATATCGCGGCCTCGGCCAAGCTCGCCGGCCTCGACATGGCCCGCGCCCAGGTGGCGATCAAGTCGAAGGCGGTCGAAGACGAGCTCGCCTCGAATGGCGATCTTGCCCAGAAGCTCAAGATGACCGGTACGCCCACCTGGGTCGTCGGCGGCAAGAAGGTGCTCTACGGCGCCCGCGACTATGCCGGGCTCGCCGAAGCGGTGGCGGCGGCACGGAAGGCGAAGTAACTCCCTCTCCCCTTCAGGGGAGAGGGTAGGGGAGAGGGGCTTACGAAGGTGTCCGAACTTCTCCTCTCCCCGGCCCTCTCCCCGCAAGCGGAGAGAGGGAGAAGCTCTTTTTGTACCGACCGGTTGCCGCGCTGCATTGGCGCGCCTACTTAGCGGGTCCTTTCCCGGCCGGGGGCATCATGACTTCCATTCTATCGATCAATGGCGTGAGCAAGACCTATGGGTCTGGCCACAAGGCACTCGATCACGTCGATCTCGAGATCCGGCGTGGCGAGATCTTCGCACTGCTTGGCCCCAATGGCGCCGGCAAGACCACGCTGATCTCGATCATCTGCGGCATCGTCACGCCCAGCACGGGCACGATCCTGGTCGACGGGCATGACGCCGTCCGCGCGCCGCGCGCCGCCCGCTCGAAGATCGGGCTGGTGCCGCAGGAAATCGCGGTCGACATGTTCTCCACCGTCGGCTCCTCGCTGCGCTTCTCGCGCGGCCTGTTCGGCAAGGCGCCGAACCAGGACTATTGCGACCAGGTGCTCAAGGACCTGTCGCTGTGGGACAAGCGCGACGCCAAGATCATGGAGCTGTCGGGCGGCATGAAGCGCCGCGTGATGATCGCCAAGGCGCTCTCCCACGAGCCCGACATCCTGTTCCTCGACGAGCCCACCGCCGGTGTCGACGTGTCGCTGCGCCGCGACATGTGGAAGATGATCGGCAAGCTGCGCGAACGCGGCGTCACCATCATCCTGACGACCCATTATATCGAGGAGGCCGAGGAAATGGCCGACCGGGTGGGCGTGATCAACAAGGGCCAGCTGCTGCTGGTCGAGGACAAGGCCGAGCTGATGAAGAAGCTCGGCAAGCGCGAGCTCGACCTGTCGCTGGTCGAGCCGATGACGGTGATCCCGGCGGGCCTTGAGGAATGGCACCTCAGCCTCGAGGATGAAGGCAATCGCCTGCGCTACACCTTCGATGCCCAGGCCGAGCGCACCGGCATCCCCTCGCTGCTCCGCAAGCTCGGCGAGATGGGCATCGCGTTCAAGGATCTCGATACTTCCAAGTCGAGCCTCGAGGACATCTTCGTCGGGCTGGTCGAACAGCGCGAAACCTCCAACGAGGGAGCCGCGGCATGACCGGCATCAACTTCCATGGCATCTGGGCGATCTACAAGTTCGAGATGGCGCGCACGCTGCGCACGCTCTGGCAGTCGATCGCGACGCCGGTGATCACCACTTCGCTCTACTTCATCGTGTTCGGCGCCGGCATGGGCAGCCGCATCGCCGACATCAACGGCGTCAGCTATGGCAGCTTCATCGTGCCAGGGCTGATCATGCTGTCGCTGCTCACCCAGAGCGTCGCCAATGCCTCGATCGGCATCTATTTCCCCAAGTTCACCGGCACGGTGTTCGAGCTGCTCTCGGCGCCGATCTCGGCGGTCGAGCTGGTGGTCGGCTTTGTCGGCGCGGCGGCGACCAAGTCGATGGTGATCGGCCTGATCATCCTGCTCACCTCGGGGCTGTTCGTGCCGCTGCGCGTCGATCACCCGCTGGCAATGCTCGCCTTCCTGCTGCTCACCTCGATCAGCTTCTCGATGTTCGGCTTCATCATCGGCATCTGGGCCAAGGGCTTCGAGCAGCTGAACGTGGTGCCGGCGCTGATCCTGACGCCGCTCACCTTCCTCGGCGGCAGCTTCTACCCGCTCAGCTTCCTGCCCGAGCCGTGGCGCACGGTGAGCCTGTTCAATCCGGTCGCCTATCTGATCAGCGGCTTCCGCTGGGCGTTCTTCGGCGACGTCGGCGATATCGACGTGCGCTGGAGCCTGGGCTTCATCGCGGGCTTCCTCGCGCTGTGCCTCGGCCTTATCGTCACGATCTTCCGCACCGGCTACAGGCTCAAGAACTGATGCAACCCTTCCCGCTCGACATCTTCACCGAGCCCGAGGACGTCGACCCCAATACCCTCGCCAACCTGGGTCCGCTGGCGCGGCTCGCCGGGCGCTGGGAAGGGCATAAGGGCATCGACATCAACCCCAAGGCCGAGGGGCCGGAGCAGCGCGACTTCATCGAGCGGATCGAGTTCGTGCCGATCGATCCCCAGGCCAATGGCCCGCAGCTCCTCTACGGGCTGCGCTACCATATCCACATCACCACCGAGGAAGAGGACATCACCTTCCACGACCAGGTCGGGTACTGGCTGTGGGAGCCGGCGACCGGGCTGATCCAGCAGACGCTGGCGATCCCGCGCGGCCAGGTGCTGCTCGCCAGCGGCAAGGCCTCAGCGGACGCCAAGGCGATCCGGGTGGAAGCGACGCGCGGGCAGACCAGCTACGGCATCTGCTCCACCGATTTCCTCGAATATGCCTTCCGCACCGATGCCTACACGATCGACATCGTCTTCAACGACGATGGCAGCTGGCGCTACGACATCCACACCACGCTCGAGGTGAAGGGGCAGGGGACGTTCGATCACCACGACCGCAACACGCTGAAGCGCGTGGGCGTGGCGAAGCCCAACCCCTGGGTGCAGATCCTCGCGGTGCGGGGCGAGGGGTAATCCTCGTTCTGTCATCCCGGCCTTGCGCCGGGATCCCGCTTCTTCTTCCCGGGTCGCAAAGGCAGCGGGACCCCGGCTCAAGGCCGGGGTGACGAAGGGAATCGGTGCGCTAGTTCCCCACCACCGGCAGCATGATCGCCGAGCCCGAGCAGACCTTCTGCGTCGCCTTCTGATAATCGGCCGGCTTTGCCTTGTAGATGTTCGGCACGAAGGTCTGCGGGTTGCGGTCGATCATCGGGAACCAGGTCGACTGGATCTGGACCATGATCCGGTGGCCCTTCTTGAAGACATGGTCGTGGTTCCGGAGCGGGATCATCCAGTCATTCACCTGGTTCGGCACCAGCGGTGTCGCCTTCTCCATCGAGTCGAGATAGCGGCCGCGCTTGACCTCCATCGCGATCGGCAGCTGGTAGCCGTTCAGCCCCCGGGCATAGGCGCCCATCGCGGTCGGCGACTTCTCATAATCCTCGGGGAAGACGTCGATCAGCTTGACGATGAAGTCGCTGTCCGTCCCGCTGGTCGCCGCCTGGAGTGCGGCGGTGATCGATCCGGTGACGGTCAGGTCGGCATCGAGCGGGGCGCTGGTATAGCTGAGCACGTCCGGGCGATACTCGACGAAGCGCTGGTCCTCGGTCTCCCACCAGCGCCATTCGGGCGTCGCATAGGTCGCCGACATCGGCCGCGCGCGGAACGGCACCGGGTTGGCCGGATCGGAGATATATTCGCGGCACGCCTCGCCCTGGGCCGGTCCGGTGAACGACAGGCTGCCATCGGCGTGCAGGTACAGGCTCTTGCTGCTCATGTTGGCGAGCGGCCACTGGTTGTAGGTCTTCCACTGCCAGCTGCCCGACTGGAAGCTCTTCATCCGGTAGTCGGGCTTGCTGCCCCTGCCGTGCAGCCAATAGCCGAAGAACGGTGCCTCGACCTCCTGCATGAACTGGGTGCCGCTGTCGGTGCCGATGGGGATGCGGCCGAGCATGTTGCCCGGCGAGTGCCAGCTGCCATGGTTCCACGGGCCGGCGACCATCAGCGCTAGGTTGTTGGGGTCGTTCTCGCGTTGCTTCTCGAAGATCTGCCAGCTGCCCCAGGGGTCTTCCTGATCCCAGTAGCCGGCGACGTTGAGCGTCGGCACGGTGGTCTTCTTCAGCGTGTCGGTCCAGACCTGCTTCTTCCAGAAGTCGTCATAGTCCGGATGCTCGATCATCTGCCGGTAGAGCGGCACCCGGCCCTTGAAGTATTTTGCCTCGATGTCGGCCGGCGATCCTGCCTTCAGGAACCACTCGTACGTGTCGTAGCGGTCGTACAGGTCGATGCCATCATTGGTCTTGTCGGCCTGCAGGCTGTTCACCCAGTCGCTGGCATAGGTCAGGCGCATCGCGCCCCAGCGGTGGAGATCGTCGTTCTTCCAGTAATCGGTCCATGCCGCCTGCGGGCTCACCGCCTTGAGCGCCGGGTGCGGGCGGGCGAGCGCGATCGCCGCGGTCAGGCCGGGATAGGAGACGCCCCACATGCCGACCTTGCCGTTGTTCGGCTTCACGTTCTTCACCAGCCAGTCGATCGTGTCATAGGCGTCGGTGGATTCGTCGATGGCGTTCTTGCCGGTCTTGATCTCGGTCGAGAGCGTGAACGGGCCGCCTTCGGAGCCGAAGCGGCCGCGCATGTCCTGCATCACGAAGATATAGCCGTCTTTCGCCAGCGCCGCCCAGCTTGCCGGCACCGTCTTGGGCGCGCGGCCGGCGGCGCCATAGGGGGTGCGGCTGAGCAGGATCGGCAGCGGACCCTTCTGGCCGGTCGGGCGCAGGATCACGGTGTGCAGCTTGGTCCCGTCGCGCATCGGCACCATCGCTTCCTCGAACACGAAGGCATCGCCTTCGGCCTGGGCGGGCGCCGGCGCCTGCTTGGCGGGAAGCGCGGCGAGCGGCGCGGCGGCGGCAACCGCCAGGGCAAGGAAACTGACCAACCGCATGCGCATCTCCCAATCGAACCGGATTTTCAGGAGGGCGTAACCGGTGTGTTGCCGCTGTCAATCGGCGCGCGCCGAAACCAGCGCTGGATCGCGGGGCGCAGGATCAGCGCGTTGAGGTTGAGCACCAGGTGCACGACGATCGGGAAGGCCAGCCCCATCGCGCCGATATAGAAGGCGGCCAGCAACGCGCCGACCACGCCGGTCAGGACGATGCCCAGCCAGCCCTGGTAGCGGTGCAGCCAGCCGAAGATCAGCGTCGTCGCCAGGAACGCGGCCCAGGCCGGCGCGCCGCTCAAGGTGAACAGCAGCGGGACGTAGAGGCGGAAGCACACTTCCTCGCTCACCCCGGCATTGAGGATCAGCGGCAGGATGCGGAGCGTCTCGGCGCGGTTGCGCGGCTGCATCGGGCTGATGGCGGTTGCGCGGGCCGGCCTGGCCTGCCTGCGCCGGCGCAGGAAGAGGATCGCGACGCCCAGCACCACGCCGCCCAGCGCGCCGCCGAGGATCGCGCCCAGAAAAGCGTCATCCTCCACCGGCAAGACCGGCGCATAGGCGAGCAGCGGCCAGAATTCCTCCGGGAAGGTCCACAGCGCATCGACCCGGCCGACCAGGGCGAGGCCGAGCAGCGGCATGCCGAGATAGAGTGCGCAGCCCTTCATCGCCCAGCGCAGGAAGATCCGCTGGCGCAGCGCGGTATCCTCGATCGCGCGGAAGCGCTCGAAGCCGCGCCGGTCGTTGCGCTGCGACCAGGCGAGCAGCGCCAGCGTGGCGATCAGCACCAGGGGCGCGATCAGCGCATGCATCGTCCATCTCTCCCTACGCGGTCGGCGCAGGCCATAGCGGGCGGGGCGGGTGAGGCAAGCAGGCAAAGGCGTCTTGAAGTTGAAAGTAAATTGAACGCCAACCGTAACAAATAGCCCATGCAACTATATCGGTTCTTTCGTTGATTGACGCAGCAATAGTGTTGGTGGAACCAAGTGTAATCGCAGTTGCTGCGAAGCTTGGGGGAAATTGTCATGCATTTGACGCACGTCGCTGGCGAGCTATCCGCGCGCCCTCTGAAGTTCCTTAAGACCGATACGCTGGTGGTGCGCTGGATCGCGCAGGCCGCGGTCAATGTCGAGCTGTTCACCATCCCGCTCTACATGACCTCGCTCTACTCGGTCACCGGCATGCACCCCATCACCAGCCAGGGGAACAGCTTCTACAAGGGCCGGCAATGGCCCGGCGCCAAGACCAGCGCGGTGTTCGAGCACAAGCCGGGCAAGAAGGGCTGGGGCAACAAGAAGGCGTTCAACATCGTCTTCTCGGTGTTCATCCAGGAGATGCTCCACCTGCAGATGGCGGCGAACATCGCCACCGCGGTCGGCGCCACGCCCAGCTTCACTGCCACCACGCTGCAGAGCGGCGACCATGGCTGGACCTGCTACGGGCCCAAGCTGACCAAGATCCCCGGCATCGTCGACCTGAAGGACACCAACCGGTTCGAGAAGGTCGCGGTCAATGTCGGCCCGCTAGACAAGGAGCGGATCGAGCTGTTCCTCGCGATCGAGCAGCCGCAGGAGACCGCCGAGAACGACATCGTCCGCAACAAGGGGAAGTATTTCCCCAAGGTGCCATTCCCCTACACGACCGTGGCCGAGCTCGATGCCAACATCATGTTCGGCTCGATCGGCTATATGTACCAGTGCTACCGCGACTATCTGCTGATCCGCTACGAGGACGGCTCGCGGCTCTGGGACCATGTGATGGATGCCTCGGGCCAGCAGAACGACCTGTTCAACAGCTTCAGCTTCCCCGGCCATCCGATGCGCGAGTTCATGGGCTTCGAGACCACGATCGCGCTGACCGATCCCGAGATCGCGCTGAAGCAGGCGCTCAACATGATGAACGCGATCACCGATCAGGGCGAAGGCGCCACGCTCGGCGCGCGCTATGACGAGAAGGGCCAGCGGCTCAAGGACGGCGCGGAGAAGCTCGTCCAGGGGGCGGTCAATCCGCATTACTGCCCGGATCGCGACGCGCTCGCCTCGGACTATCCGAGCTATTCGCAGGAAGGGAAGCTGGTCCCCTCGTCCGATGCGGCAGCGCGCGCCGACAATGACGGTGTCGATCACTATACCCGCTTCCGCGAGATCGAGGATATCCGCGGCAGCGGCGGGCTGGAGACCTGGGACCAGTCGCCCAAGATCGGCAAATGGGCCGGCACCGACCTGACCACGCCGGGCTATGATCCGCAGCAGAACCCGTACGGCCTCGCCACGCCGGACCAGATCGCGGCGGCGCTCAACAGCCTGCACAACGGCGCCGATGCGGCGGCCAACTTCCAGAAGATGAGCCAGGCGGTGTGCGGCGCGATCAAGGGCGTCACCACGGTGCTCGACAATTACTGGAATCCCGCCGGCGCGACGGTGGCCTTCCCCTTCCCGTCGATGGCGGGATCGGGCGACCGCATGTCGACCGCCTGGGCGGTGTTCGGCAAGACGCCGGACCTGTCGGTGGGCGTCGGCCAGCCCGACAAGAACATCGTCAACCACGCCTGCCAGGGGCTCAGCCTCGATCCGGTCGGCGGGAAATACGGCACCAATGCCTGTGCGATGACCTCGATCTACCACACTTGCCGCGGCTCGAACCTGTGCAAGGGCCAGGGCGGCTGCGGCTTCGTCCAGCTTACCAGCGGTGGCGGCAGCTGTGGCGGGGCGGGGGGCAGCTGCGGCGGCGCCTCCAAGACCTCGAACGCGCCCAAGGCCAGCCCGGTCGCCGGCGGCAGCTGCCAGTCCCAGGCGGTGCAGGGCGGCGGCTGCTCGGCGGTGAGCCTGCGTGCCCATGGCGGGCTGTGCGGCACGCCGGCACCTTCGCCGACCCCGTCGGGCTGCGGCGCGCCCACGCCCACGCCGAGCGGGCCGATGTACACGGCGCCGAGCGACAATATCTGTGGCGGCTTCGGCGGCTGCGCGGTGCCGATCTCGGCGCTCCAGCTCTATCCCAAGTCGGGCACGATGGAAGTCTGGGCGCTGACCGGCAGCACCAAGCCGGTGCTGTGCGGCGCGCCCAAGCCGACGCCGTCGCCCTCGGGCTGCGGCGCCCCCGACGCCAAGGGCGAGAAGCAGAACCTGTGCGGCACGCCGTCACCCACGCCCACCCCGACGCCGTCCGGCCAGAAGCAGATCGCGACGATCGCCTTCAACGAGGGCGACAAGGTCGAGGACATCGCCTTCCAGGCCTTTGCCAAGGTCGTCGCCTACAAGGTCAATGGCGATCCGGACAAGCCGGTGGAAGGGCTCACCCAGCAGGCGCCGAACGACCTGCGCCTCGCCTATCCGCCCTCGACCTAGGAGCGGCCCGGATGACGCAGCCCCGGCTCGGCCTGCCCAATCCCGGCGACGGGCTGGGGCTGCGCGAGGAGCATTATCCGTACCTGATGTCGACGCTCCCCGCGCTGTGGGGCGTCGACTGGTTCGAGGCGATCACCGAGAACCTGCTCGACAATCAGGGCTATGGCATGCGCGTGTTCGAGCATGTCGCGGCGCACCGGCCGGTGGTGCTCCACGGCGTGTCGCTGTCGATCGGCAGCACCGCGCCGCTCGACCTCGGCTATCTCGCCAAGCTCAGGGACCTGGCCGAGCGCTTCCGGCCGCTATGGATCTCCGACCATCTCTGCTGGACCGGGGTGCAGGGCCTGAACAGCCACGACCTGTTGCCGATGCCGCTCACCGAGGCGGCGCTCGATCATGTCGCCGGTCGGGTGCGCCAGGTGCAGGACTTTCTCGGCCGCCCGCTGATCGTCGAGAACCCCAGCACCTATCTCGAATTCCGCGCCAGCCAGATGCCCGAGGCCGAGTTTCTCGCCCGGCTGTGCGATCTGACCGGCTGCGGACTGCTGCTCGACGTCAACAACGTCCATGTCTCGAGCTTCAACCACGCCCATGATCCGCTCGCCTATATCGATGCGGTTCCGGCCGGGCATGTCGTCCAGGTTCATCTCGCCGGGCCCAGTGACCATGGCACGCACCTGATCGACACGCACGACGCGCCCGTGCCCGATGCGGTGTGGCCGCTCTATGCCCGGCTGTGGGAGCGGTGCGGCCCGGTCGCGACGATGGTCGAGTGGGATGCCAATGTGCCGGCGTTCGACGTGGTCGCCGGCGAGTTGGCGAAGGCGCGCCGCGTACGCGAAGGGCTGCCGCTTGCCGCCTGACCTCGCCCAGTTGCAGGCGTGGATGCAGGAAGCGATCCTCATGGCCTCGGACGCGAATGCCCGCGCGCATGTCCACGGCGACAACCGCCTCACCGCCGAAGACCGCATCCACATCTACGCCCGAAGCTACCGCCAGCGGCTGATCGAGTGCCTGGAGAGCGAATATCCGCTGCTCTCGGCGCTGGCCGGGCCGACCGCCTTCGGGCTGTTCGCCCAGGGCTATATCGCCGCCTATCCGTCGCACAGCTACACGCTCTACGACTTCGGTGCGCGCTTCCCCGACTGGCTCGACTCGGTGCGCCCGCCCGGCGGTGCGCAGGATGTCGGCGCGATCCCCGCGGCGCTGGCCCGGATCGAGCGGGCAAAGTCCGAAGTCCACCGCGCCCGCGGGGTCGAGCGTGAGGCCTCGGCCCATGACGGGATCGACCCGGCCATCGCCGAGCTGTTCGCGCTGGTGGAAGTGAAGCGCTGGTACCGGCCGGACAGCACGAGGCTGCTCGCGCTGCCGTTCGACTTCTCGGCGATGCTCGCCAGCGGCGAACCCGAGCCGCCGCGCGCCGCGCCGATGCTGCTCGCGGTCACCCGCGCCAACTACCGCGTCGCCTGCTTGCCGCTCGAGCCCTGGCAATATGACTGGCTGGCCGTGCTGCCCGAGGACCGGGCGCAGGCTGCATCGCTGCCCGATGACGGGCGGATCGCTCTATGGCTACCCTATGCCGCCGCGCACGGTCTCGCGGCGGCGGCATAAGGAGCTCCTCTCCTCAGAGCTTATGCTCGCCCTTGACCCAGCGCACCGTGCCCGAGCGGGCGCGCATCACCACGCTCTCGGTGGTCATCTTGGTGGCGTAGCGCTTCACGCCTTCGAGCAGCGAGCCGTCCGTGACACCAGTTGCCGCGAAGATGCAGTCGCCCTTGGCCAGCTCGGTCAGGTCGTAGATCTTGTCGAGGTCCTCGATGCCCCACTTGCGGGCGCGCTGGCGCTCGTCCTCGTTGCGGAAGATCAGCCGGCCCTTGAACTGGCCGCCGACGCAGCGCAGCGCCGCGCAGGCGAGCACGCCCTCTGGGGCGCCGCCCTGGCCCATATAGACGTCGATCGTCGTCTCGGGATCGGTGGTGGCGATCACGCCGGCCACGTCGCCGTCGCCGATCAGCACCACGCCGCAGCCGATGTCGCGCAGCTCGGCGATCAGCTTCTCGTGGCGGGGGCGATCGAGCACGCAGGCGATGATCTCGTGCGGCTGCACGCCCTTGGCGGCGGCGATCGCCTTGACGTTCTCGGTCGCCGACTTGGCGAGGTCGATCACGCCTTCGGGATAGCCCGGGCCGACCGCGATCTTGTCCATATAGACGTCGGGGGCGTTGAGCAGGCCGCCCTTCTCGGCGACCGCGAGCACCGCCAGCGCATTCGGGCCGGCCTTGGCGCAGATCGTCGTGCCTTCGAGCGGATCGAGCGCGATGTCGATCGCCGGGCCCTTGCCCTGCGCCGCGCCGACCTTCTCGCCGATGAACAGCATCGGGGCCTCGTCGCGCTCGCCTTCGCCGATCACCACGGTGCCGTCGAGATAGAGCTTGTTGAGCGCGTCGCGCATCGCTTCGACGGCGGCGGCGTCCGCGGCCTTCTCGTCGCCGCGCCCGGTGAGGGTCGATGCGGCGATCGCGGCAGCCTCCGTCACACGGACCATTTCGAGGACGAGGACGCGGTCAAGCGCATGGCTGTCGGTCTGCTGCATGGAAATGGATACCCCCCGGGCGGTTAGGACTTTGGCCGCGCTTAGGCAGGGGCGGGGCGCTTGTCGATCCCGCTAACGTTGTCAGGGCGATATGCCCGCAATTCGGCCACATCGTTGCGCTAGCGAAGCGATGGGGGCGGAGGGATTTGCGATGCTGATACTTGCCTTGCTGCTGCTCGCCCAGGACCAACCGCAGCCCGAGCCCCCGGCATCGGCGGTGACCCCCGCCCAGGCCCTGGAGCGGCACCGCCAGAACTGGTCGGCCAACCCCGAATGCGCCCGTGCCCGCGACGAGAACGAGATCGTCGTCTGCTCGCGCCGCGAGGCGGACCGCTACCGGGTGCCGCTGGCGACGACCTATAACGGCCCCGATACCGATGCCGGCCGGCTCACCCGGCTGTTCGACGGTGCGGACGGGCATGCGCCGTGCGGCCAGGGCGCCTTCACGGTGCGCTGCGGGTCGGTGGGGGTAACCGCGACGGTCAGCGCGCGCGGCGTGCGCTATGTTCGCCGCGATCTCGCACCCTGAGGGAAACCGGAGGCG
>Ga0164294_10001240_pt1 | contig 23781 bp, 12 predicted proteins | sample GEODES005metaG_FD_111479 | JGI IMG/M metagenome (GOLD analysis project Ga0164294, IMG submission 111479) | Oligotrophic lake water microbial communities from Sparkling Lake, Wisconsin, USA - GEODES005 metaG | ecosystem: Environmental > Aquatic > Freshwater > Lake | place: USA: Sparkling Lake...
ATGAACGCGGCAAGGTGCCGCTCAACCAGATGACTGACGAGCAGGTGCGGACCTTGTTTGAAACGATCGGTTCGTCTGGCGCCACACCCGAAGCCCGCACCCACGCGTTTCTCGACTGGTTGGACGAAGATGACGAACGGCGGCCGGAAGGCGCCGAAACCCAGGATTATGCGCAACAGGGATATCAGCCGCGCAACGGCGCACTGCGAAGCGTGGAGGAGTTGATTCTTTTACGCGGCATGTCGGCGGATGTGGTGCAACGGCTGCGCAGGATCGCCACCACGTTCACGAATCAGCGCGAAGGCTTTGACGATCGCTTTGCCAGCCCATTGGCGCTGGCGGTGATCAGCGGGGGCGGTCCTGGTTCAACGGCGGTGATCAACCGGGAACGTGAACTTGCCGGGCAACGTGTTGCAATCGAACTTGCGGAAGGCGATATGCTCCAAGGCCGGCCATTGACGATCCGCGTCGAAGCCAGGCGTCCCGGCGGGAGCTTTCTCACTCGCGCGACGGTGATTGCGTTGACGGGCAATGTCGGCAGCCCGTTCGTCGTGCGCGCACGTGATGACTGAGGGCACTGTGCGGTCACTATAAGCAGGGAACAAGCCTGCGCGCATTCAGGGTGCGCTGCTCCTGCTGGTTGCATCAGTCTCGTATAACTTGTCGCTGGCAATTGTGAATGCCCATGGCGTGGCGGTCGGACGCAATGCGTTGATCTGGGTCGAAGCTGCGCTGATGGGGTTTGGACCCTTGTTGGCGCTATCGGACTGGCGGGCGGAGATGACCCGCTGGTTGTTGATGATCGTCACGTTCTTTGTACTGGCGATGGTCATGACGCTGTTCCGGCAAGGCTTCGATCCCAAATCGTTTCGCGACACCTCGATGTTTGATGTGTTCATTATGACCGGTACGCTGGTACCTTGGCGCGATGCCCGACGGGTGTTTGTCGGCCTGCATGTCGCCATCCTGCTGGTGATGCTGGCCGAGGTGCTTTTTCCGGCGCAATATGGCGCTTCTGTCGATCCGCGGGCTCATTTCATCAACACCCGAGGTTTTTCGCCGGAGCAACTGATCGGCGGGTCAAACCTGTTTGGCGCGGTGCGGCCTGATGAGCGCTACTTTCTGCCGTGGCTGGGCTGGAACCGTGCGCCATCGCTGCTCCTGGAACCGCTCAGTCTTGGCAATTACGTCAGCTTTGCTGCACTGGCGATCATGCTCTTCTGGCGCGATTGGACGACATCGATGCGGCTGTTCATGCTGGCTTCCACGGCGCTCATCCCGGTGGGGTGCGACGGGCGCTTAGCCGGCATCAGCTGAGTTGTGCTCCTGGTCCTCGCACCGCTGCTGCGCCGCTTGCCGATCAGTCTGGAGCTGCTCTACCTGCGGGCGGGCGTTCTGTTGACCCGGATCTTCAGCGACGCGCTGGCCTGGAACTCGATCGAAGATAATCTTACCGGTCGCCTGGCGCGCGGCATGAAGCAGTTGTTCAAGCTCGACTGGTATGATCTGGCGGGCTTTTCGGTGCCGACGCCAGCCCTGGCCGACAGCGGCATCGCCTATCTCGTCATGGCGCAATCGCTTGTCGGCGTGGCGATACTCCAGGCATTTCTGTATCTGCAACCAGATCTGCAACGGTCGGACTAGCGCTTTTATGTGCATGGCACCGCGCTGACGTTTGCGCTGTCGATCCTTGTTTCGATCTCGATGCTGTCGGTCAAGGCGGCGGGTTTCTACTGGTGCCTAATGGGGATGATAGTCGTGTTGCCCCCTCAGCAAGATGCCCGCCGATCATTGGGGTCGACGGGCATGCCGCGCATCAACAAGCGGCCCGCTGATCAGCCGATATAGCTGACAAAGGTGCCGCCGGCGCCGTTGCTGGCGGCAGCGAAATGCGCCGGATCGAAGTCACAGATCAGTGTAAAGGAAAACGCCTTCAATGCACCGGCGCCGTCCGGATTGACGGTCAGGAGGTTGTTGGCAAAGGCAAAGGTTGCCGCTGAAGGATCGACCATATTGGTAAAACCGAGCCGATCGCCGACCCCAAATTCGGTGATCGTATCGCCGCCGATCAGGATCGTTGCCGATCAACCCGAGAATGGTGTCGGCGCCCCCGATGTTATCGTCACCGCTGCCAGTGCTGATGCTCTTCAGCCCGATCAACTGGATGCCGGTGAAATCGAGCACATCGGTATGGATAGAGCCGACGATGCTGAAATTGCTGAAGCCGCCGGCCAAGTTGATTTCCACACCGGTGATCCTGGCGATGCCGATCTGGGCTCCGTTATCGCCCGCCCGGATGGTATCGATGCCGGTGCCGCCGTTGAAGGCATCGAAACCAATGCTGCCGGTAACGAGGAAAACATCATTGCCGGCGTCTCCGAACGGGAAGTCGTTGCCCAAGCCGGCGATGATCGTGTCGTCGCCATTATTGCTATTGCTTGTATCTGAGCCGACGCCGCCATCGAGATAATCATTGCCGGTACCGCCGGCCAGAATGTCATCGCCCGACGCAGCGAAAATGCGGTCGTCACCGGCACCGGCGTGGATCGCGGCGATGTCGCCTTCGGCGATGAGCACGCCGGAGATATTGATGAATTCACCATCGGCCGTGCCGGCGATCGTGACATTGGAGAAGCCGCCGGAATTGATTTCCTCGTTGCGTTTCAGCGAGCCGGTGCCAAGCGTGATGGCGGCATTGTCCTTGCCGGCGCTGTTAACTTCATAACCATTGCCGCCCATTTACAAGTTCACGCCGCCGCCGGTGACGATGAAGGTGTCATCGCCTTCGCCGCCATTCAGTGTGTTGCTGCCGCCGCCGCCGGTGATATTGTTATCATTGGCGCCGCCGGTGATCACGTCGTCGCCGGCGGCGGCAATGATGGTCTGGCCACCGTCGCCAACCTGGATGCCGGCGATGTCGATCAGGCTGACGGCCGAAAAATCATAGGTGCCCGGGCCGCTGGCGGTCACGATGCGAGCATTGGCAAAGCCGTTGCCCGAGACTTCCTGAATGTTGGCGATGCTCGCAATGCCGATAAGGGCGTTGTTGGCGGCGGCAAGGATGCTGTTTGCGCCGATGCCGCCGTCAAAGCGGTCAAAACCGGACCGGGAATCGACGAGAAAAACATCACCGCCATCGCCGCCGTTGAGCACGTCATTGCCCGTGCCATCATTGATGGTATCGGCGCCGGCGGAGCCGGTTATTGTGTCGGCGCCCGCACCGTCGTTGATCGACGAGATACCGACCAGCAGCGTATTTGAGAAATCAAGGATGTCGGCGGCGGTCGTTCCAATGATGCTGACTGGTGCAAAGCCGCCTGAACTGATTTCTTCGATGCCGGAAAGGAAGCTGATGCCGATCGTAACGTTGTTGGCGGTGGCGACGATCTTATCATAACCTCCACCGCCAGTGATGCTATCGGCGCCAGCCTTGATGCCGCCATTGAAGACATCGTCCCCGCCTTGGCCGTCGAGAATGTCATTGCCTAGGCCGCCGATAAACGTGTCGTTGCCGGTCAGGCGGTCGCCGCCACCGAGCCCTGAAATTATCCGGTCTTCGGTCGTAGGGGCGACAAATGCATCGACGCCTTTTGCTCCGGTTTAGGTTAGCATGATCTGAACCCCTTTTCATGAGGCCCGATTTCGCAGTTAATGCTGGAGAATAGCAGTCGCCTATGACGGAGATGTTGTTGATTTGTTGCGGCGACCAGATTTTCGAATAACGGTCATTTGGGGCTCGGCGCTGGGGATATGGCGCCCTTGCCGGTTGCGGCCGGGGCGAGGCCCCACGCGGTGAAATGGACGACGGTCGCAGCCGGTTGCAGGCGATCGGCGCGAACAGCCGACATTGAGGTGTCAATGCTTTGATCGTCACCGGTACCCGGAAGTCGGTAAAAGATATGGGCGCCGATCTGGCCTATGCGGTACAACGATGGTGCCCAGCGCGGGGTGACATAGTCGGCGTGATAATGCGTGGCGTTGCCTACAGCATTTGGCAACAGGCCATCAAGAGCTGCTGCTGCAATACTCTGTGCAGACGCCCAGGATCGTCGCGAAAGGGTGCGCCGCAATGATCCATCGCAGGTAAAGGTGAATTGGCAGCCGGTGCGCCGGCCGGAGCCCTGGTATACGACATTGCAGACGGTTTTCGGAAAAGCGCTGTGCCGAACCCGGTTCAGAATGACCTGCGCCACCGCCGCCTTGCCAGCCTCGGGTTCGTTGCCGGCCTCATACCCAATTGCCTCGGCCAGACAGTCGAGCGAAGATCGGCGATCTTCATTTGCTGCAGGCCCGAATGGTTGCGGCGAGCGAGGTGCAGCAACCGATCCGGCAGGCACGTTCGGTTCGGTCCGAACCCCGACGCCGGCATCAACGCTGCTGCCAGCCTGCGTCAGCGCGGGCATCGCAATTGTTTTCGCCGGGCTAATCGCGGCGATTGAGATGGTTAGCAACAAGACAGTGGCGCAGCCTTGGGTCAACGATCCGCACCTGATGGGGTCGGGATGCTCCCCGGCATCTATTCTATCGGGGAAGTTTGTATCATTTTTATTACAAGAAGTGCATTGTCACGGAGTTGTCATGTTCTTGGATTTTAGGGAGGTTGCGAGGTCAAGCGCAAATACCTGTTGCCCTGCCTAAGTTGCGGACGATGGGCAGGTGGTGCGTCACGCCAAATGCCTGGCTTTCGACAAGCCAGTGGGGTTTGAACGACACGAGCGATGGGCGGCTTTGCGAACCTTTCCCAGGTGGCGATGACGGTACAGGGCCGTTGGAAGCTCGCGACCTTGGTTGCCGTTCTGGTCGCCTTCGCAGTTTGCGGTATCGCTGCCGTCCTGCCTCAGCGCTCCAAGCGGGATCGATAAAAAGGTCATCCTCGAGAATGACGGCAGCTTTGGCATCGCTTTCGGCGATGACGCGCCACGGCGCCATATGACCTCCATAGCAGCCAAGTTCGCCGGCGGTGAGTTCGCGGCGGATCGCCCGCCGGGCGGCGGCGGGATGATAGGGGGTCGATTTGGGTGGCGTGCGGCCTGCGTCGAAAAAGCGCCAGTCCAACCCCGGTACTTGGGACAATTGCTCTGCCATTGCGTCCCGGCGCGCCGAGCCTGGTAAGCTGATCACATGAACAACGGTCACTTTGAATACCATGGTGCCGCGTTGGCGTCGGCTGCGATGCCATGATTAATACCCGCTATTTTTTGACATTTTTGTAACATGTAGCTTTTTGTCCCGAAACCACGATTTCGAAGCCGTTTTGTCACAAATAAGTAAAAACAACGTAATGAATTGACTGCTACTGGAGAGATTGCGGGGGCGAATGGACGTCCCGGACTGTTGCCGGGTTAGCCTTTCTTCAGATGTCGTTCTCCTTGCAATATCAACCGCTGGCTTGGGCCCTGCCCATGGTGCTCGCCCTTTCTGCGACCGATGCGGTTGCGGCCGTGCAGACCAGTAGCGCGTCTGGTTCTCCATCTGTGATCGCACCTGTGAGTGCACCTGCGAACGCCTCGGCAAGCACAGCCGTTCCTGTACGCAGCGCGCCGGAGCGGTTTGAAATTGCAGCCTTCGATGTGTCCGGCGTGACCCGGCTCGATGCCGCCACGGTCGAAAATGCCGTCTACGGCTTTACTGGGCCGGACCGTGCGGCCACCGATGTCGAAGCGGCCCGCAAGGCGCTCGAAGATGCCTATAAGGCGCGCGGTTTCGAATCGGTGCTTGTCGAAATTCCGCCGCAACCCAATGCCGGGTTCTTGGCCGGGATCGTGCAGTTGCGGGTGACCGAAGCGTCGATCGGACAGGTGCGGGTGACTGGTTCCAAATATCATGCGCCTTCAGTCGTTTTGGCCCAGGTGCCGGCGCTGACTGCCGGTTTCGTGCCCGATTTTACAGCGGCGCAAGCCCAGATCGCGGCGGCAAACCGTTTCCCCGATCGCGAGGTGACGCCGTCGATCAAGGCAGGCAAAATTCCCGGCACGATCGATGTCGACTTGCGCGTGCGCGACAGCCTGCCGCTGCACGCCAGTGTCGATCTCAACAACGACCATAACAACACCACCTCCGACCTGCGGTTGGCGGGCAGCGTGCGCTACACCAACCTGTGGCAAGCCGGGCATACGATCTCGGCATCCTATCTCATCTCGCCGAAAAATCGCGAGGAAGTAGAGGTTATTTCCGGGTCCTATATGGCGCCGTTGCTTGGGTCTCGCTGGACGCTTTTACTCTACGCCTATAAATCAAACAGCAATGTCGCGGCGCTGGGCGGTTCGCAGGTATTGGGCAATGGCTATGCCGTGGGCACGCGTGCCATCTATCGCTTCCCAGGCCGCACCGAACAATCGCTGACCTTTGGTTTCGACTGGAAGGATTTCGACCAGGACATCCTGGTGCCGACGGGTCCCGATACACCGCCGGGGCTGATCCAGACGCCGATTTCCTATGTTCCGCTGGTGCTCAGTTACAGCCGTCAAAACGTCAGCGAAACTTCGGCCTTCAACTTGACCATTGCCGCCACGGCCGGCCTTCGTGGTTTTGGTTCGACCGCGCAGGATATCCAAGCGCAGCGGTTCAACGGCATCGGCAATTTTGTCCATGCTAACGTGGATGTGGATTATACACGCGCTCTTGGACGCGACTTTTCGGCATTCGCGCGGGTAACCGGGCAGTTGGCCGATTCGCCGCTGGTGACGAACGAACAGTTTAGCGTCGGCGGCAACTCGTCGGTCCGGGGTTATTTTCAATCGGAAGCTGTGGGCGATGACGGCGTCAACGGCAGCTTGGAACTGCGCAGTCCGTCGCTGGGATCGTCGCTTGGCAGTTTTGTCGATGAACTGCGCGTCTTCGCCTTTGCCGATGGCGGCTTTGTGCGCGTGCGGTCGCCCTTGCCCGACCAGATTGATAATTTTAGCCTCCTAAGTGCCGGCGTCGGCAGCCGGTTCCAGCTTTTCCGGTACCTCAAGGGCAATGTCGCCCTTGGCTGGCCGCTGATCGACGGCACCGTCAGTAAGGTCGGGAACAGCATGCTGACCTTCTCCGTCAAGGCGGAGTTCTGATCATGCCGATCATCATTTTTCAACAGGAGACCCGGCCATGAAACGCCTGGCAGTTTTAGGCCTTGTCGCCGCCACCCTGACCCTTGCTGGGTGTGGGGAACAGGCCACCAGCTGGTGGCAAAATGACTGGCCGTTCCGCACGCCGGTGTCGGTCGACACATCACCGTCCGGCACCAACATCAGCGGCGCCATCGGGCGAACTCCGGTGCTGGTGCGACTGCATTCGGGCAATTTCTCGTTCGACGGGTCGGCCGACAATGGCGCCGACCTGCGGATCGTAGCAGGCGACAACAAGACACCGCTGACCTTCCATATTGAAAATTTCGATGTGCTGCTCGGCGTGGCGAACGTCTGGGTCGATATTCCCAAATTGGCGGGCGGCGAAAAACTGCCGATCTGGGTCTACCATGGCAACAAGAGCGCGCCGGCAACCGTCAACACCAGCGCCACCTTCGATCCCGACTATAACCTCGTTTTGCACTATGATGAGGCGCCAGGCACTCCGACCGCTGACAAGACGTCCTATGCCAACAACCCGGCCAATGGTCCGGCTGCCATCGATGACGGTGCGATCATCGGACGGGGCGGGAAGTTTGCCGCTGGCACAGGGATGGTCGTCGCAGCAACGCCGTCGCTGGCGACTCCCGCCGGCGGTTTCACCTTTTCGACCTGGGTCAAGATCGATGCGCCCGGTGCAGATCAGGCGCTGTTTTCGCGCGATGGCGTCGTCATCGGTTTGGCTGCCGGAGTTCCCTATGTCAGCGCCGGTGCGCGCGTTGCCGGACCGGCGGCACTGGCGCCGGGCCAATGGACGCATGTGGCGGTGACTTCGGACGGCCAGGGTTCGCACCTGTTTGTCGGCGGCAAGGAAGTCGCGACGGGAGCGGCGCTGCCGGCGATGGCAGGCCCTTTGACGATCGGCGGGTCTCCCGCGGCGCCGTTCACCGGCGGCCTTGATGAAACACGACTTTCCAAAGTGGCGAGGTCGGCCACGATGATCGCCGCCGATGTTGCCGCTCAAGGGCCGGAAGGCAAGCTGCTCAGTTTTGGCAAGGACGAGGAGCAGGGCGGTGGCGGTGGCACCGTCATGTTCATCCTAAAGGCCACGCCGCTGCTTGACTGGGTAATCATCGGCCTGTGCATGTTGTTGCTCATCGGCGCGATCGGCGTGATGATCATGAAGGGCCGTTATCTGTCGCGGGCGAAGCGCGCCAACCAAGCCTTTCAGCGCCGCTATGTGACGATGGAAGAAGATCTGATCCATATCAAGGATATGGAAGGCATTTCGGCGGGTGAGCGCAAGCTGATCGCGTCGGCACCGCTCGGCCATCTTTATGAAAGGGGCATCGACGAGCTGCAGATGCGTCAGCGTCGCCTCGGTGACCGGCCGCTGTCTGGCGAGGCGGTGCAGGCGCTGCGCGCAGCTGTAGATTCGGTGCAAGTCGCGGAAAACCAGAAGCTTGATACCGCCATGGTGCTGCTAACAATCGCTATTTCGGGCGGGCCGTTCATCGGGCTGCTTGGCACGGTAATGGGGGTCATGAACACCTTTGGCGGGGTTGCCATGGCCGGCGATGTAAACGTGAACGCCATTGCGCCGGGGATTGCGGCGGCGTTGTTGGCGACCATCGCCGGTCTTGCCGCAGCGATCCCGTCGCTGTTCGGGTACAATTATCTCAACAGCCAGATTGCCGCCATGTCCGACGAAATGCGGGTGTTCTGCGACCGGCTGGTGACGCGCCTCGCCGAAGTCCAGGCCGAACGTTCAAACCCGGCGCAGACGCGCATTGCAGCCGAATAGGAGGTTCGCGCCATGAAAGCCGGTGGTGGCCGCAAGGCCTATGACGACATCAACATCACGCCAATGCTTGACCTTGCCTATGTGCTGCTCGTCATCTTCATTCTGATGGCGACCGCGAGCGTGCAGGGCATCAAGGTCGATCTGCCCAAGGCCGGATCGGCGGCCAGCCTGGCGCAGCCCAAGACCAAGGCGATAACCATCAACAATTCGGGTCAGATCTTCCTAGATGCCTATCCGGTGTCGCTGGCCGATCTCGAAGCCCGACTGCGCACCGAAAAGGCCATCAACCCGGAATTGCCGATCGTGTTGAAGGGCGATTCGACGGTGCAGTATCAAAAGGTTACTGAAGTTCTCGATCTGTTGCGCCGGCTCGACCTCAACAAGGTCGGCCTAGTGACCGGCAAGCCCGGCGACAGCTGACAATGGCGCAGAGCACTGCCTTTGATGAAGGTCACGAGCCCAACCGCAAATGGTTGTGGATCGTACTTGGCGTCGTGATCGCGGCAGCTCTCGGCTACGGCATTTGGACGTTGGCGACAGGAACCGTGGGAAAGGAAAGGAAGGAACCACCGACGACGACAGCGCTGCTGTTGCCGCCGCCGCCGCCGCCGCCGCCGCCCCCGCCGCAGGAACAGCCGCCCGAACCCGTTGAAACTACCAAACCTGTGCCGGTCGAAACACCGACGCGGACGCCGGCCAAGGCGGCCGAAGCCCCGGCTGCGGTTTCGATTAACGCCGAATCGACCGGCGCCGGCGACGCCTTTGGTTTGCTAGGTGGCGGCCCTGGCGGCATGGGTGGTGTCGGAAGCACGGGCACCGGAACAGGTGCCGCCGGTGGTGTAACCGACGGTTTCTACGGCCAGAACCTGCGCAACGCTCTGCAGCAGCGCATCCAGGAACAGGACAGCGTCAACCGGCAGGTTTTCTCCGCCGAATTTTCGGTCTGGGTGGACAGCCGCGGACGGGTGACCAAGGCCGAACTGCTGCGGTCTAGCGGCGATGCCAAACGCGACCAGAAACTGCTCGCGGTGCTCGAGGCCACAAATGACCTCGATCCGCCGCCAACAACGATCCGATTCCCGGCGCGCATCACTGTGCGCGGCCGTAAATCATCCCTCTGAGCCGAGACGACAGGAAATTCTATGTTCGCCCCATTCGCTCCGCCTGCTCGCCGATTGTTGGGTACAACTGCTCTGCTTGCCGTCGTGGCGTTGGCTTCGCCAGCGGCGGCGCAACCTTCGACCAACGCAACGGTCAATTTGATTCAACTGCTGATCAAGAACAAGGTCATCACCCAAAAGGCTGGTGAGGAATTGCTGGCGCAGGCGGAGGCGGAGGCGGCGCAGGCCCGCGCCGCGCTGACGGCCAACATGCCGGCGCCATCAGGATCGGGTGCTGTTGCGGCTGGCACGGCTGTTGCGGCCGCAACGCTGCCAGCGCCGGCGGCCGGCACGATCCGGGTGCCTTATATTCCCGAAGCGCTGCGCGCCAAGATCACCGATGATATCAAGAAGGAAGTGCTAGCACAGGCCGAGGCTGAGGGTTGGGCAGCATCGAACCTTGTGCCGGACTGGGTCAAGGGCGTCACGCTTTACGGGGATGTGCGGTTCCGCAATGAATCAGTTTTATATTCGCAGGCCAATACCAATGAGTTGATCGATTTCGCCGAATTCAACGAAATTTCTCCGATCGACATCAACGCTAACACCAATCCGACTGGCTTTCCGTTGCTCAACACACAGACTGATCGGCAGAGTCGGTTCCGGCTGCGCGCCCGGCTTGGGTTGAAGGCCAAATTAAGCGACGAAGCCGAAATCGGCTTCCGGCTCGCAACGGGCGATGATCGCAGCCCTATTTCAACTAACCAGGTGTTGGGAGGCGGCCTCACCAAAAAGGAAATATGGCTCGACCAGGCCTATGTCCGGCTTACCCCGGCCAGCTGGGCCACAGCAACATTCGGGCGATCCACCAATCCGTTCCGCAATTCGCGCGGGCTTTTCGACACCGTCGAACTGGTGTTCGACAACGATCTCAATTTCGACGGCGTGTCGGTCAAACTGAACGCAAAGGAGTTCCTGGCCGACGACGTGCGCCTTTCGTTGACTGGTGGCGCCTTTCCGCTGAGCTACACATCGGTCAGCTTTCCGAACAACAGCACGGCAAAGGCCGGCGATGGCGCGTCGAAATGGCTGTTCTCTGGCCAGTTAACGGCCGGCTATACTATTGGCAAAAGCGGCTTCGCGATCGACGGCAGCGTCGCCTACCATTCGTTCAAGGGTGTCCAGGGGCAGTTGTCGACACCCTGCGCGCTGTTCAACGGCAATACGCAGTGCTCCACCGACCAGTTTCAGCCGATTTCGCTACGCAAGGGCAACACGTTGTTCTTTTTGCGTAATATTGCGGAAGACCCGGCCAATCCGAACAATTTCGCTCAGCCGCAATTGCTTGGGCTGGCGCTCGACTATGACGTGCTCGATATCAACGCCGCCGTTGCCGCGCCGATTGCCAAGGGCATTGATGCCGTCGTCAGTGGCCAGTATATCCGCAATCTTTCATCGAAGCGGAGCGACCTTTGCCGGTTCAATCCCAAGGGCCTGCCGATCAACAACATCATCGTCGCCGATCCCGTGGCAGGCGCGGCGGCTGGCACGGCAGCGGCAAATTTCTACACCAATCCCTGCGTTGCCGACGCGAATGGCCGGATCGCACGCTATGACGGCGGCAACCAGGGCTATCTGATACGCGGCATCGTCGGCGTTCCAGAACCCAAGAAGTTCGGGGACTGGAACGTCGAACTTAGCTATCGCTATATTGAAAGCGATGCGACGCTCGACAGTTTTAGCGACAGCGATTTTCATCTCGGCGGCACCAATGCCAAGGGCTATACGATCGGCGGCAGTTTTGGCCTGTCGCGCAATGTCTTCCTGACGGGGCGCTGGCTGAGCGCGAACCAGATCTCCGGGCCGCCATTGGCCATCGATGTGTTGCAGATTGACCTGGTTGCCGAGTTTTGATCATGCGGCTCTACTTCATCGCACCAACCCTGCTGTTGTCGGCAGCGGCCATGGCACCGGCGCAGGCGACACCGTTGGAAGACCGGTTGCGCGAACAGCTGCGATCGACGGTCACGCAATTGCGCGAGGCGCAAGGCCGACAGGCATCGCTTGAAGCTGCGAAGACCGCGGCTGAGGGCGAGCGCGACGCGCTCAAGGCCAAACAGGTTGCCGCCAGCCCGGCGGCATCGCGTGAGCTTTCGAGCGCCCGGAACCAGAACAGCGCGCTGCGCTTGCAATTGGATACCAGCCTAGCCGAGTTGACCGCTGCAAATGCGCGTGTCGCGGAACTGACCACGGCATTGGCGGCTTTCCGGACAGAATTGGGGCAGGCTCGAGTTGCCACCGAGGCGGCGGCCGCTTCCGCGGCGAGCAGCGCCACCGCGGGTGCAGCCTGTATCGATGCCAATGTGCGGCTTGTTGCAACCGGCCGCGAACTCGTGGCGCTGCATCAGAGGCGCTACGGCAATGGCATTTTTCCGCCGCTGCAACTGCTGCGCACCAGGATCGAGAACGAAGCGCAAGTAATGGGCGATCGGGTCACTAGCGATGCAATCGTTGTGAACGCCGGTTCGGAAACGCCAAAGTGAAATATTGCCGGTGCAGTTTTGCTGGCGGTGTCCCGGTGTCTGGGATGAGTGAGGCTTAGTCGATGACAAGGGTCAAACGTCCCGTTCGCGGAAAACGCTCGGTTGCCCGGCGGGTGCGCTATGTGACCGGCTTTGGGTGCAGCGTCGCCGCTTTGGCTGCCGGGCTGTTTTACACCCCCGTGCTGGCGCAGACATCGGCAATCCTGCGTGCCAGTGCCGGTTTGACGACGCCGATAGTCTCCCCTGCGGCGGTGCTGCCCCCGGTGGCGCCGGTGGCGCCCAATGTCGCCGGTATGACATCGGCGAGCGCCCGGGCGCTCGCCAATCAGGCCGCCGCCACGAATGCTATGAGCATGGCGGTGCAGGCTAATGCGGCGGCGCGTGCCACGGCGCAGGCGCTGGCGCAGACAGTGCCCAATGGGCTGATCGCGGGTGGGCTGGTGCCGGTGGCCAATCCGGTGGCGGCCGCGCTCGATCCGACCGGGTTGCGGACGTGGCAGGGCGCTTCGGCACCGGTGCAGTCGGGTGATGCGGCGACGCCGACGGTGACAATCACCCAGACGGCGTCGCGTGCGCTGCTGACATGGGACAGTTTCAACATCGGCCGCAACACCTTGCTGGAGTTCAAGCAACAGCCTGACTGGGTCGTGGTCAACCGGGTCGTTGCCAACATCGATCCGGCAACGGGCCGGATCGCCAATCAGGCAAGCCTGCGCCCAAGCCAGATCCTGGGAACCATCAAGGCTGATGGTACGGTGGTGGTCATCAACCAGAATGGCATCCTTTTTGGCGGGACCGCCCAGGTCAACACACGATCCTTTCTGGCCTCCAGTCTTGAAATTGGCGCAGCGACGCGTGAAACGCAGGCAGCGGGCAGCACGCTCAATATCACCGTTCCGAACTCGATTTTCGAACGCAGTGTTTCGTATCTGCAAAGCGGTCTCTTGGCGTCTGGGACGCTGGTTTCGGCAGTCGTCTTGCCAAATGCAGCCGGCAATAACGTTATCGAGCCGAGCGATGTCGAAGGCGATGTCCGCATCAATTCCGGCTCGTCGATCAACAGTGCCAATGGTGGCTACGTCATTATTGCTGCTCCCAAAGTGGTCAACGCCGGCCAGTTGAGCTCGAGCGAAGGGCAGGTCAGCCTGCAATCGGGTCGGCAGGTGCTGGCATCGACATCTTCCGGCAGCAACGACAGCATTGATCCTGAAGTACGCGGCCTATTGCTGTCGTCGATCGGATCTTCGCCCGACAGCATTAGCAACCTGGCTAACGGCCTGATCGAAGCCCGGCGCGGATATATTTCGATTGGTACCACGGTGACCGGTGAAGTCAGCAACGCCGGAGTGCTCAATTCGACGACCAGCGTGACGCGCAATGGCAAGATAGCCATTACCGGGTCGCGAGTCACGCTGGCGACCGGGTCCACCGTCGTCATCACGCCCGATAGCAATGGCGAAACCATTCCGCAAAGCGCCGATTCCGCCGCCGCCTTCAAGCGGTCGAAGATCAACATCGGCGGCGCCGAGGTGCGTGGTACGGTATCGCCGTCGCTGATTAGCCTCGCGTCCGGCACGCTCATCTATGCGCCAAGTGCCAAGGTCAATATCGGTGCAACCAACGGTTCCGACACGGTCAGCGTGCTGGATGACAGCCTGTCGCTGGCGTCTTCGCTGACGATCGCGTCAGGCGCGACGATCGACGTTGGCGGCATCAAGGATCTTGTGGTGCCGGCGTCGCGCAACAGTATCCAGATCGCTCCGGCAAAGCGCAACGAATTGCGCGATACGCCGAACTATCGCGAAACGAATACGGACGGCAGCTTCACGCTCAACGGTGCCACATTGTTTGTGGACCCGCGGCGGTCGGGTGTCCGTTCCGACGGCGTCGCTTGGATAGGCTCTCCGTTGATCGAGGCCGGCAGCTTCGTCGCTCAGGTAGGAGTGACGGCGGCCGAGTTGATGACGACCGGCGGTGACCTGACACTTGGTGTCCGCAGCTTCGGGCAGGGCAGCAATATTGCGCCGGCTGCGGTCACGGTCGGTTCGGGCGCTGTTATCGATGTGTCGGGCGGGTGGGTTCGATATGAAGACGGCGTCGTTCAGACCAGCCGCTTGCGAACGGCAGATGGGCGCATCGTCGAGATCGGCAATGCCGACCCGAATGACGTGTATGTTGCCGTGCTGGATTCGATAACCGTAACCCAGCCGCGATTCGGCTTTTCGGAAAGTTTTGCCAATACGGCGCAAACGTCGAATTTCCAGACTGGCTATACCGAAGGGCGCGATGCCGGATCGTTGACCATCAAGGCCTCGACGAACAGCTTTGCCGGCGTCCTGCATGGCGATGCCTTTGCCGGTACCCGCCAGATCGCCGACGCCAAGGAGGCCAGCAAGGCGGCTACGATTGGCAGCGACAGGCGCATGTTGCAGGCGGCACCGTCGCAATTGCCCAGCGGCGGTTTGCTTAAGATTGCAGCAATCGGTACCAATACGGCGGAACAGGCCGGCGGTGCGGACATCATCGTCTATGGCGGCGCCGTTGCGCCGGCGCGACCAGCGTCGGAAATCCTGCTGTCCGACGCGTTCTTGTCGGGGGCGGGCCTTTCGCAGTTGGCGCTGCAGACCAGCGGTCGGGTCGGCTTCCAGAAGGGCTCGGTGTTGACTTTGCAGGCCGGCGGGTCGCTGGTTGTCGATGCCGGCCGGCCGATCAGCTTTGATGGTTTGATCTCGATTGCGTCGGGCACCATTGCCGCGCGCACCTATGTTGTCGTTCCGGGGTCGGTGTTCCGCACCGACGATGAGCTGCCGTCAGTGCTTGGCGCCAATCTGGCGACCCCGCATCTGTTCGACATCACGGTCAACGGCCTGTTGTCGACGCGCGGCCGCTGGACCAACGACTATCTGGTCAACAATGGCGTCTATCTGGGCAGCGCCTATACCGATGGCGGCAGCATCAGCCTTGAAGTCGCTCCCCGTGTACTGGTCCCGGTCGGCGAGAATGCCGAATTTTCGGCTGATCTCAGTGGCAGTCTTTACGTCAACGCGTCGGCAAGGATCGATGTTTCGGGCGGTGGGTATGTTCGCCCGGATGGCAGCCTGTCAATCGACAGCAAGGGCGGCAATGTCGCGCTGATCAACCAGACGACCTATTCGCAGATCATCGCGCAACCAACCATCCCCGACGGTTTTCCGGCTCGCAGCAGCGCGGTTGACGCGCCCTCGTTCATCATCACCGCCGACGCCGGGCGCCAATCGGGATTGGCGCCGCGTGCGCTTGAATCGCGGGTGATCATTGCGCCAGGCACGATAACCGCGCACGGCTTCAGCGGCGGCGGCAATTTCACCCTGGTCACGCCCGATCTCAACTTTGGCGGGCGTGCCGAGGCGACTGGCACGGCGCTGGGGCTGGATTTCTTTTCGACCAGCGGCTTTGGCAGTTTTTCGTTGACCACCTACGCGACCCGGCTGCTGTCGAACGTGTTTTCCAACGACATCGGCGGCAACAATGCCGTGCTCGATACCGAAATCGCTCGGATTGGCGCGGGTGAAACACTCAACCTGACCCAATCGCTGATCAACTCGCTGCTCGTCGATGGCCAGATAGAAGCGGCGCGCAACCTTGCCAGCGGCGGTGATATTGCGCGTCTGCTTGGCGTGGCGGTTCCAGTCGATGCTTTTGACCGCAAGGCCGTTGGCATAAGCTTCGGCGGCCTCACCGAAGTCGATATCGCGGCCGGCGGATTGGTGACCGGCAGCGATGGCGCGTCGCTGACGGCCACCAAATTGCTCAACGCCGGCACGATCCGCATTGCCGGCGGCACGGTAAGTCAGGTCGCCATTCTGCCGGCAGCCTTTGTCGATACGCAACGCCCCGCCATCGGTGTGACCGATCTTGCCGCAGTGTTTGGCGCGCGTGACGCCAATGGCCTGTTTAATGAGAATGCGGCAAACGCCCTTGGCATCCGGCAGTCCTCGGCCGAGAACGCCCCGATTGCCAGCAACGCCGATCTGGTATCGTTGGGTCTGTTCAGCCGGCCGGTCTATTTCACCGGCACGCTCGCTGCCGATGAGGGCATACGGCTGACGGTCGGGGGTGTGACCGATCTGTCGGGCGCCATCATCCGCAATCCGCGCGCCGGTGCGCGGCCGGGCGGCGAACAGAAGATCGATGGCCGGATCGTCAATGGCGGGCGGCTGGAAACGGCCGCAAGGTTCGTCGGGGTCGGGGCGGTTTTTGCCGATGTGCCGTTGTTCGGCATCGCGCCCTATACCAACCCGCAATCCGGAACAACGATCGATCTGCAACAAGCCGGCCAGCTGCTGAACGCACATGCGGGGGCGACGATCAACGTGCGCGGCGCTTCCGATCGTTTTGATTTCGAAACCGCGCTCGGGGTTTTCACGCTTTCGCCGGTCTGGAGCGACGGCGGGTCGCTCAGCCTGGGCAGCGGCGGCACCCTCGGCGGGGCCCGGGTCTTTGCCGACGGCGGTGCCGCGTCGGCCGAAGGAGGTGTGCTAACGTGGCTGGATCCGGTGCTGCGCCAGACCGATGCGCCGGGGCAGGCGGCAAATGTCGTGTCGGCCGACCAGATCACCGCGGCTGGTTTCGACACGTTCATCGCACAGAACCGGCTGACGACATTGGGCAATGCAACGCTTACCCTGGGTCGCGGCTTTTATCTGATGGCGCGGCCGTTTGACGGCAATGGCGCCAGCCTGGACCAGTATCGCGCCAGCCTGGCAACGACCGGCGATCTGTTGATCGCGGCACCTTACATCCGCCTCGAAAGCCCGCAGCAGCAGGTATTTTTCGATGCGTTCCGGCCGACCGCAGCCGGCGCCGTCACGCTTAGCGGCCAGACGATCGACATCATCGGCAGTGTCTATGCCGATGCGTCAGTGACCAATCTTACCTTGAATGCCATTGGCGACGTGCGCTTAACGGGCGTGCAGTCGCCGATCCTGACGCTGATCGGGTCGTCAAACCTGCCGATCGCCAGCGCCTTGTCGGGCCAATTTGTCGTCGCCGGCAATCTTAACATCAACGCCGCGCAACTCTATCCGACCACCGGTACCGGCTCGTTGCAGCAGGAGATCAACGCCCAGCGCGCCGGCACCACGGCAACCGCCGCGCCCTATGTGGTGGCGTCGACCGGTGCGAACGCAACGATCCGGGTGAGCCGCGCAGGAACATCAACGCCAGCACCCCCCTACAGCGCCGGCGGCAATCTATTGATCCAGGCCGCCAATATCGTCCAGACTGGCGTGATCCGCGTTCCGCTTGGTCGGCTCGCCCTTGGCGCCAATACGCCGTTGACGCTGGGATCGTCGTTGGAGCCGGAGATCGCGCCAGCGACCAGAAGCACCATCATCGAGGCGAACAGCATCACCTCGGTGTCGGCAAACGGCCTCAACATCCCCTATGGTACGACAACCGACCTGGTTGAATATCTGTTCACGCCGACCAGCGATGGCAGGCTGTTTGCGCCGCCGGCGGCCGAGCTGCGATTGTCGGGCGGTTCCGTGGATTTGCGTAGCGGCGCAACGGTCGATGCGACGGGTGGCGGCGACCTTTATGCCTATGAATTTGCGGCCGGCATCGGCGGCTCACGCGATGTCCTGAGCCGGTTCAACGCCGATCCGTTCAGCGGCAACAACGGCCTGCAATTCGCCGATGGTCGGCAGGTTTATGCCATTGTGCCGTCGCTCAGCCAGGCCGGCGTAGCGTTGGTCGATCCGGTCTATTCGGGCGATTACGGGGCGCTCTACAATCCGTCTGACGCCGGCCGACGGGTGTTTCTGGAAGCCGCGCCAGGCCTGGCGGCCGGCTGGTATACACTGCTGCCGGCGCGTTACGCCTTGCTGCCGGGCGGCATGCGGGTCGTCGAGAATGTCGGCGAAATGCCGCCCGCCTTGGGGCAGAACGCGCAACTTCGTGACGGCAGCCTGATCGTTGGCGGTCGCTATGGCATCACCGGCACGGCAATCGAATCGTCGCAGAGGCGGACGTTTACGGTCCAGAGCCAGGGTACCTTCCGGAAGTTTTCCAATATCCAGTTGACGCAAGCGAGCGCAACTTTTTCGGGCTTGGCTACGCGTGATGAAATGGCGGTGCCGCGGTTGCCGGCCGATGCTGCTCGACTGGTGCTGGCGCCGTTGACCGCATTGGAAATCAATACGCGCTTCCTCACCTCGCCGGCGACCGGCGGGCGCGGCGCGCAAGTCGATATTTCGGGCAACGCTTTCGAAATCGTGGTGCCGGGTTCGGTTGCTTCACCCGAAGGCTCCATCAGATTGACCACCACCAATTTCAGCAACCTCAATGCCGCCAGCCTATTGATCGGCGGCATTCGCACCGAAAATAGCGATGGCACGACGACCCTGCAGGTCACCTCAAAGTCGATTCTAGTGGCGAACGACGCTGCTAACCCGCTGACGGCGCCCGAAATTCTACTCGCTGTCGACGCTATCGGTTCGACTATCCGCATTGCTGATGGCGCTGTGATTGCGGCGACCGGAACCTTGAACGACACGAATTTGGGTGATTACATCATCACGGCGTCGATCGATACCGGGCAGACTGGTATTGGCGGGGTGGTGCGCCTTGCCAACGGCGGGGAGCGACTGTTGAGCCGTCCCGGCAGCCTTGCCTTCGCCAATAGCCTCAAAGAGACCAGCATCACCATCGGCGAAGCCCGGCTTTCCGGGCAGTCTATCCTGCTCGACAGCAGCCGCGACCTGATCATCAACAATGATCCCCTGACATCGGGTCGAGCCGAAATCAGCGCGACCGCCAACTTGGCCGTCGCTGGCGACGATGTGCATTTCACCGCGGCACCATCAGGCTATCGCGGTCTGGTCATCACGCCCGACCTCGAGGCGCAATTCGCTAACGCCGAGCATTTGCTCATCACCACCCGCAGCATCATCGGCTTCACTGGCGGCACCCATGCGTTCAAGGATCTGACGATCGATGCACACGGTATCCGCCCCTATGGGCAGGCGATCACGCCGCCGCCCAAGCCGCGCGAAACCCAGTTCGACGTGGCTGCGGCCGACCTGACCGCCCCGATTAACGTCATCATCAACGCCCGCGCACTAAAATTCGCCAACAGCGATATTTCTGGTAGCCCGTGCGCCGGTAACGCCACGGTCACCTCCTGTGGCAGCACCGGCAATATACTGAGCGTTAATGCCACCAGCATCAGCTTCGGTTCGGGTGGCATCGGCGCCTTTGGGTTCGACCGTAACGTGCTTCTGTCTGCATCGCAGGGTGTTTTCATCGAAGGCTCTGCCACATTTGATACCGGCCTTGCCGATCTGAACGTGATTTCGCCCTATTTTGGCGATCGGGCGCTCAGCGCCGATCCCCGCGGCTCCAAGGCTCAGCCCGCGCTTGGCGTATTCACACAGGGTGCTGTTTTGCTGAACGGCCCGGGTGCTGTGGCGTCAACTATTGCACAAGCCCCGGGTGCGACGCTGACCTTTGGTTCGATCGATCGGCCAGTGGCATCCTTCACGGCTGCCGGCATCGCGCTGCGGGCGTCGGCGGGTGTGCTTGACGTGCGCACCACCGGTGACATCGTGACGACTGGCAACACGCTGCTCGCGACCCCGGGCTATGCCAGGACCTTTGGCGATGCTGCCGACCAGGTGACGGTATCGGCGCCTGGCGGTACGCTTTCACTGGTTTCGCTGGGCGGCAACGTCAGTCTGGGCAGCGCAACGACATTGTCGATCGGCGGCGGCAGCGGTGATGCCGGCACGTTGCAACTGTCGGCGGCGCTCGGCGGCGTGACGCTGCCGGGTGTCATCGATTCGGCGGCACCCAACGGGCGCGCCTCGCTGCTCTTTGACAGTGGTTTGCGCGCGCTTGACCTGGCGGCCTTCCTGACGGGGCCGGGCAAGGGCTTTACGGGTGATATTGCCATTCGCACCGGCACAGGCAGCCTGACGCTCAACGCCGGTCAGAAACTGCGCGCCGAAAGCCTGCGGCTGACCGCCGACGGCGGCCGGGTCGATATTGCCGGCACCATTGATACATCGGGCATCAACGGTGGCAGCATCGGTTTGTTCGGTCTCGCAGGCGTCAGCCTGCAAGAAACGGCGCGGCTCGATGCCTATGCCAATGGCTATCCGGCCGATGATACGCGCGCCGCCAGCGGCGGCCGGGTCGACATCGGCACGGCGGGCACTGGCGCCATCATCGTCGCATCGGGTGCCCGCATCGATGTCGCGGCCCGCCGTCCCGGCGCCCGGTTGATCGCTCAGATCCGCAAGGATGCCCAGACGCTCAATGACAGCCTGACCTATAATTATGCTCAGTCAGACGTTGGCGGCAGCGTGAATTTCCGGGCGCCTGTCCTGTTCGCCGAGGCTGGTGCGCAAACGGTCAACGTCAACTATTCTGGCACTATTCTCGGAGCCAGCGAAACCTCGGTCGAGGGCTATCGGATCTTCAATCTTGCCGCCATGGCCGACCCAAATGGCTGTGCCAATGCCGATATCTGCATCAATGCCAACGGGCAGGCGGTGCTCGACCTCAACGCCGCGCCGCTGACCAACCGCCTCGCGGCCACAGCGCGGGGCACGGTTCCGGATTTCATCCGCAATTTCAACCTGGGCGGTGCAACGACGGGTCTTGGTGCATTGCTGACCGATCCGAGCTTCCGGGCGCGGCCTGGTGTGCAGCTTGAATATGCCGGCGATATCGTACTGGCATCGAACTGGAACCTGGCAGCGGCAACCGTCGACGTCACGGCGGCGATCGCGGACGGTCTGATCGCGCCCTCGTTGCAGCTGGGCAACGGCCTCAACTATGTGGTTCCCGGAAAGGAAGCCGAACTGTTCAGCGGGTTTTCCGAGCGTTCGCAGAAATTCTACACTGACTTCGTCTATCGGGTCGGCGGTCGGGCGAGCGGAGAAGCGGGCATTCTGACACTGCGCGCCGGCGGCAATCTCGATATCCGGGGTTCGATCAGCGACGGTTTCTTCAATTTTGCCGATGCAACCGATCCGACCTATCTCAGCTTCCAACTCGGCGGCGGCGATCGCCAGTATCGGCCAGCACTGGATTTCAACTGCGGCGCTTTCATGTCGTGCGGGGATCTGTTTACCGCGTTCGAATTCGTGCCTGGCGCGACCGCCCCGACGGTGCCGGTGATCGATGGCGTCAATATCGTGGTGTCACGGCTGAAGCGCGGCCAGGATATCGCTGACCTCATCGGGTCACCCATCGCGCCCTACAGCGCTGCCGCCAATAGCCCCGGCGCGCTTGGACGCCAGGTCAATGGCGCGGGCGATCCGATCGGCAGTGCGACGATCATGCCGTTGCTCGCCGATGGCAGTGCCGCCTCATCGTTCAGCCTGCGCCTCGTTGGCGGCGCTGCAGCACCGGGCAGTACCACCCTGCCGGTATCTGCCGATCCGTTGGCCATCGCGCCGGTATCGACTGGCAGCGTTATGGTGTCGGGTGAAGCGACGTACCTCGCCGCGCCAATCGCGACCCCCCAGAAATACGTCGGCGATCTTGAGCTGTTCAACGCCGACCCCAATTTTGGCACATCGGTATCGTCGGCGCCCGGTGATTTCATTGAAGCACTGGCGGCGACAGGCGTCGTGGTCGATCCCAATACCTATACACGCCTAACGCTGACCGGCGCGTCGGCGACCATCCGCAGCTTCTTTGTGACCTCGGCGCGGGCGTATTTTGCCGCCAACAATATTCCGGCGACGCAGTATCAGTTTTTTGGTCCGGCCAATAACCCGACGGTGTTGACCGCCAGCGCCGATCTGATGGCCCGGTTCATGCAATCGATCAGCAAGGGTTTTGCCGGCCGGATCGGTACGCCCGGCTTCAACTATGCAGCGCTGGTAGCCGAGGCCGCCAGCCCTCTCATTAATCCTAACATCGCAACGCGCACGCTGATCCGGACCGGTACGGGCGCGATCGACATTATGGCTGCACGCGATGTCGACCTGACCAATGGCCGGCCCGTGTTCCGTGCCGTCAACGGCCGGAATACCACCGCCACGGCCACATCCGGCGCGCAAGTCGGCGGTGCGGCCGTCTATACCGTCGGTCACCGGGTTGATCCGACAACCCAGTCGGCAACGACCATGGGTAGCACTGCGGCGCTTTTGGTCGATCCGGCTTTCCAGGCGGCCCGGACGACCAGCGCCGGCTTTGCCCCCAACCTGCAGGGCGTCCTCAACAACGAGCCGGTCTATGCCAGCGATGGCGGCGATATCCGCATCACATCCGGACGTGATGTCATTGCGCGCCGGGATGCGTGGAGCGAAGCGTTCCGCCGGTCGGCCGCTGGCAACCCGCCGGCTCCGTTCGCCAACGCCGGCACCGACACGCAATTGTGGCGATCGATCAGCGCGCCTGACGTCAACCAGCGCTTCACCCCGATCACCAACATCCGGATCAACGCGCAATTATTCTCGAGTGGCGTCGGTGCCTTGGGTGGCGGTTCGGTGCAGATCGACGCAGCGCGCAACATATCAGAACTGACCGTCGTTTCCGATACCAGCGTCACCACTGGAACCGTCAGCGACCCGCGGCAACCAACCCAGCCGGCGGCGTTGACGCTGATCAGCTATGGTCGCGGCGACGTCGCGGTGCGCGCCGGTAAAGACCTGCTGGGTACGCAGGCAGATGTTGCATCGGGCAGCTTGACAATTAAGGCTGGCAATCAGGTTGCTAGCGCCGGTACGTTGCGGTTGGCGGGTACAACCACTTCGCCCGCTGCCCCGCTGGAGCAAAATCTGTTGCGCGTCCGGCTCTACGACGCGACTGTGACGATCAGCGCGATCAAGAGTGTTACAATTGGCGGCATCGCCGCTATGGATGGCGAGGGCTTTTTCACGCGCACGTCGGGTGTTTCGGTCCTGACCAATGGTGATGTTCTGATCACCAACACCGGCAAGAATATTCGGACGCCGTTCAGCCAGAACAACGACACGAACCCCAATCTGACCGGGGCACTGCTCCCAGGTTCTTTTGCGGTCAGCGCCTTGTTCGGTGACATCAACTTGTCCGACACATCGTTGCTGCCGACGGGTGCCCGTCCAGCGCCGATTGTCCTGGTACCAAGCGCGGTGGGTCAGTTGCGGCTGTTTGCCGGGGGCGATCTTGCCCCGGTGACGCTGGTCATGGATGATGGAGATCCGTCGTTGACCCCCGGGCCGCTATCGGCGCTGACCCAGGCGTCGCTGCTTGATATTAACACGATCAATCCGAACACGCGCCGGTTCGGCGTGCCGGTGATCCTTCCCAAC
>Ga0164294_10001241_pt1 | contig 23780 bp, 25 predicted proteins | sample GEODES005metaG_FD_111479 | JGI IMG/M metagenome (GOLD analysis project Ga0164294, IMG submission 111479) | Oligotrophic lake water microbial communities from Sparkling Lake, Wisconsin, USA - GEODES005 metaG | ecosystem: Environmental > Aquatic > Freshwater > Lake | place: USA: Sparkling Lake...
CAGGCTTGGCCGACCAGTCTTGTGCTCGGCCTGCTGGCGTTGCTGGTGGGTAGTGCCATAGCGCTCCCCAGCGCCATTGGAGTCGTACGCAACCCCAAAGCGCGTGTGTCTGTGGTGCTAAGCCTGTGCATGGACAGTTTGCTGTGCGTGCCAACCTTCGTATCTGCGCCGTTGTTACTGCTGCTGTTCGCCAGTAACCCGCTGGGTCTCCTCGCCGACCCCTCGGTTGGCAGGGTCATGGAGTATGGGTTGGCGATACTGGCGCTATCGCTGCCAGTGACTGCCGTGGTCTTTCGTTGGACTTGTGTCGCGCTACAAGGCGCCGTCGGGGCTCCCTGGTGGCCTGCGGTGGCAGCTCGGCATTTGCCTGAGCAACGGCGATGGTGGCGCTATGCCCTCGGGTCTTGCGTTCCCCGGCTGACGGGTAGTTTGACCCCGCTGGCCACGGACGTGCTGACCGGTGCTATGGCGGTAGAAGCCGTGTTCGCCCTGCCAGGCCTTGGGCAGTTGCTTGCCAGCGCCGCGCGGCATCGGGATACCCCGGTCCTGCTTGGCGCGATGGTCTGTGTCGTTACCACCGTCATGGTGACCCAGTTGCTGACCGACATTCTTTCCGCTGCCAGCGGGCGTCGGCGGGGCATAGAGTGCGCCGCGTGACTCGAAAGTTGGCGCTGCTGCTGGTGGTACTGGCCGTGTTAGGTCCCTTCGGCTCCAGCGGCGACGGTTACGCGGTGGACTGGCATGCGCTGAACAGCGCTCACGGCACGCTCCACGGTATGGACGGCGCTCATTGGCTAGGGACAGACGAGCTCGGGCGCGACCTTTGGGTTCGCCTGTGCCTCGGGCTGCGCGGCTCCATCGCAGTCGGTGCGCTGGCCCTCTTAGTTGCAGCGGTCCTGGGCACGGGTCTGGGGGCCGTGATGGGCGCCTCATGCGGGGTCTCTGGTACCCTCGTTGCCCGTACCGCCGATATTCTCGCGGCCCTCCCAGCGACCTTGCTGGCGCTCGTGGTCATCTCCACCAGTGGTCGTGGCCTATGGCCAGTGGCCATAACGCTGGGCGTCTTGGGAGCGGTGCCGGTTGCCCGTGCCGTCCGGGTTGCGCTGGTGGCCGCCATTAACGCACCACATCTTGCCGTAGCCCGCATTCATGGGGCCGGCTTGGGGGAAATAGCGCGTTGGACTTACGCGCCGGCTGCAGGCGAAGCCTGCGGTACCGCCTGTGGCTTGTTACTCCCGCAACTGCTCATCGCTGAAGGCTTGCTGGGCTTTCTGGGTCTGTCGGTTCCGGAGCCCGGTATCACCCTCGGCAGCCTGCTAGCCGAGGGCTCGGGGCGGTTGTCGCACGCCCCTTTGGCGATGGCGTTGCCGGCGGGTGCCGTTTTCTTGCTGCTGCTGGCAACCCGGAGCAAACCGTAGCCATGCGCCCATTGCTGGAATGGCGCGAGTTAGGCGTTCGTCTGCGGGGCGAGGAGGGCGTGCTGCCTATTGTGAGTGGCTTGAATCTAGAGCTGCAGCGCGGCGAGTGCGTGGCGTTGACGGGGCGCTCTGGGTGCGGCAAGACCAGCGCCGTTCTGGCTTCCTTTGGCCTGTTGCCCTGGCGACTGGAATTGACCGGCGTCGCCCGATTCAGCGGAAACCCGGCCGAGAACCCAATCGCCCAGGCAGGCGATGAGCGCGTTGCTTTCGTGCTTCAAGAGCCCGCCAATAACTTCGCACCGCACTTAAATATACAATCTCAAATATATGATTTAAATGAAAAAATTCCTGAATTAGTTATCCGCCAATGGTGCCAGGAAATGGGTCTGCTGGACAGCGAGCGGCTGCTTCGTCAGTACCCGAACCAATGCTCGGGGGGTGAATTGCAGCGTTTGGCGCTGGTCGCGGCGCTGGCGCAAGAACCCGCCTTGTTGGTGGCCGATGAGCCGACCGCAGCACTTGATTCTGCCAGCCGCGACGCTTGGTGTCGGCTGGTTCGCCAGCGCTGCGAGCGCGGTCTGGCGGTGCTGCTGGTCACCCACGACCCGGTGGTGCTCGAAGCCGTTGCTCACCGGCAAATTCCGGTCGGTGATGCGCAGGTGACGGCAGCATCTCCTCCCGACGTCGCCACCGAACGCCTCGTCGCTGGCCCGAACTTGCTGCTCGCAGTACACATGGAGGAACACGGCGGTGCGCCGTCGTCAACCGGGGGCAAGGGAACTGAGCTCCGTCTGGATGTTGGGCAAGCGCTTTGCGTGACTGGGCCCTCCGGCGCGGGTAAGTCGAGCCTCCTGCGACTGGTGCTGGGCATGCCAAGCCCGTGGAGAGGTGAAGTGACGTGGTGCGGGCAGCGCCTGCTGCCGTGGCCCCACGCTTCGCGCCAGCGGCTCGCTAGTGCCATGGGCGCGGTACTGCAGGAAGCCCGGGGCAGCCTGAACCCGCATCGGGAGGTGCTTGACGGGGTGAGCGCGGGTTTCAGGCGTAGCGGACACACGTGGCGGGTGTCCCGGCAACGCGCGGCCGAGGAATTAGCGGTTTTGGGCGTACCTGCAGACTGCTGGTCGCGAACACCGTCTGCCCTTTCGGTCGGCCAGGCGCAACGGGTAGCGCTGGCGCAGGCCCTGGTGCAGTCCCGGGTGCAGGCAGCGACCGGTAATCCATCGCTGTTGGTTCTGGATGAGCCCACCAGTGCTCAGGACCTAGGCCATCGCCAACGAGTCGCCGACCGACTCTTGGTGGCGCAACTTCAGCATGGTACGGCGCTCCTCGTTGCTAGCCATGACCTTGGACTGGTGGGATTGCTGGGCTGTACAAGGCTGCCACTATTTCCCGTTGGCGCGGCCCCCAAGGGCTGACCTCGGCCGGGGCTGCTATGCTGCAAATAGCTCGCCAACGAGCGTCGCCAGCCGAGAATTCGATGTCCATTCCCGTCATCCGTGCCAGCCAAAGCCTGAACAACGTGCGCTACGAGATTCGCGGCAAACTCGCGCGCCGTGCCCACGAAATGGAACGCATGGGCTACGAGATCATTTCGCTGAACATCGGTAACCCTGGCGCCTTCGGGTTCCGCACGCCGGAAACCATGCGCTTGGCGATGATCGAGAACCTCGCGTCTGCGGAGGGCTACTGCCACCAGAAGGGTATCTTTCCGGCTCGTGAGGCGGTGGTGATGCAGCAGCAGAATCGCGGCGTACGGGAGGTCACGGCCGAAGATGTCTTCATCGGCAATGGTGTTAGCGAACTCATCGACCTCTGCCTACGTGGGCTGCTGAACGACGGTGATGAAGTGCTGGTGCCCAGCCCCGACTACCCGTTGTGGTCCGCGGCCGTCACGCTTAACGGCGGTCGCGCCGTGTACTACGCCTGCCGACCGGAAAATGGATTCGTACCGGACCCGGCAGAAATGGCGGCGCTGGTGACTCCGCGTACCCGTGCCATTGTCCTGATCAACCCTAACAACCCGACGGGTGCGGTTTATCCGCGGGAGACGCTGTTGGCTATCGCGCGTCTGGCCGAGCAACACAAACTGGTGGTGTTCTCTGACGAGATTTACGACGAGATGACCTACGACGGCGCCGAATCGGTGCCGATGGCCACCTTGGTGCATGACACCTTGTGCTGCACGCTCTCGGGGCTGTCCAAGATTTGGCGGGCCTGCGGCTATCGCGTTGGCTGGGCGGTCTTCAGTGGGCGCCGCGAAGGTGCTGGCGAATACCTGCAGGCCATCGAGTTGCTGTCCTCCCTTCGCCTCTGCGCCAACGTGCCGGGACAGTGGGCGGTGCAAACCGCTATCGGCGGCTACCAGAGCATCAAGGACTTGGTGCGGCCGGGAGGACGTTTACATGCTTCGCGCGCAGCCATTATTGCTGGAGTGGCGCGCAGCAAATATCTGCAGCTGTCGCCGGCACCGCAGGGTGCCATGTATTCATTTATCGGGGTGCGACCAGACGTAGTGCCCCACTTCGATGACCAGTCGTTCGCTATGGACCTGCTGGAGAACCGCCATGTGCTGGTCGCGCCGGGCAGTTCCTTCAATGTCCCGTACCGCACCCACTTCCGCATTACGCATCTGCCCTTGCCCGATATGCTGGACGAGGTATTCCGGCGACTCGAAGACCAATTGGATGCCCACGTGCAGGCCAGTCAGGGCGCAGTGGCGGGGCCTGCCGCACCCGTGACGCTCAAGGCTGTGCGCTGACGCCGAGTTCCACCTGAATGCGGTAGCGGCCTGCCGCGTCGGGCAGTCCGAACATCATCAGCGCCTGCTGTACTACCGGCGCTGCATAAGCATTGGCGCGGGCTTCGCCGTCCAGACGAAAGCCACCCTGTGGTTGGCGGAGCAGGGCGGCGCGAAGGTCGACGGGGCCATCGAGGGTGGCGATCCGTCCCTGATCGCTACCGGCTGGCCACTCCAAACGGAAATCCCCCAGCGACTGTTGTACCGCCGGGCTGGATAGGCGGAGGACGTCAACGCGGCCGCTGAAGCGCTCCGGTTTGCCGGCCACTAGCGTCAGAGATTCGAGACTGGCCACTACTTGCCCATTCCACGGCTGCGGGGAGTTCGGTTGCAGTAGCGCCAGCGGCAGCTGGGCGTTCAAGGCCGTGAGTTCGCCGTTGCCGTCGAACTGGAGACTAAACCCCCCTGCGAATTTCGCGCCATCACCAAGGACGACCGCATTGCCATGGAGTTGCCCGGTCAGCACGCGCCAAGGCGATAACTGCCAGCGCACGGAACGGATTGGCATTCCGCCTGCCGTTAGACCTCGCAGTTCTCCTGACCATATGGTGCCCGTAGCGGCAAGACCGCCCGGGGAGGTGGCCCAAGGCGCTGGCAAGGGGCTTGGCAGCAAGCGCAGCAGCAAGGCTGCTGGCAATTGCAGCCATAGCGCCATCAAGAAACCGACCACTGCCAAACCCACCAGTCCGAGGCGCGTGCCTCGCGAGAACCCTGGAACTGCCTGAGCAGTGCGACTCACTGCCGAGCCAGTACCAAAGTGGCCACGACAGTGCCGACATCCGCGCGGTCGATAGTGGCGCTTTGTACTTGAATTCCCTGCTCTTGTTGCAGGGACGAAACCCACAGCACCAGTGTGTCAAAGCTGGCACCCTCGAACTTCACCCTGAGACTGTTATCGCCCTCGGGCTGGTTTGACTTGAGTTGGTCGCCGAGGCTGGAGTCGTTTGCCGTACGTTCGACGATGCTCGCCAAGGGGCTACTCAAATCTGGCGAGGTGCCGTTGGCGCCTTGCAGTTCGCCCAAATGCGAAATGATGTAGGCCAAGTCATCCTGCTTGCGCACTACCGCCGCCTGGGCCTTGCTTACCGCCGCGTGAAGTTGCAGCAGACCGCCTACTAGCAACAGTGCTATCGCGGCCACTGCACCACGCGACACCAGAAACTGCTCACGGGCTTGCAAACCGCGGTACCACTGCTTCACCGGTTCCATGGCAACGGCGACGACGCGAGTCATCGCACTGGCCATCGAACCGGCCAGCGCAATCCTAGGGGCGTTCATTGGGCGGCTCCTTCACGGCTAAGCCGCATGCGCGCCGCAGCAGGGCCGCCTGCGGTGCCGGGGATGACCTGAAGCTGGGCGGTGTAACCACGCGCAGCGAGGGCACTGCGCACCTGCTCCAGAGCCGTCGCGTCGGCCGCCTTTACCTGGAGGTCCGCGGTTCCATCGTAGTAAGTGACGTTGTCCAGCTCCATGGTCGGCGTCGTGTCGCGGGCAGCAGCGAGGGCAGCCAACGTGGCTGTTAGGCCATCCGCACCGCTCCTGCCCTTGGCCTGTGCCAGCTTGGCTTCGACTTGGCGTCGAGGGTCGACCAGTTTGTGCACGTCCGGCATGGCCTGATGGGCTACATCGGCGATGAGGCCATCAAGCCGCTTGGCCTCCGACTGCGCCCGCAACAGGTCTACGACTTGACTGCCTACGGCAAGGGCAGCGAGTGTGGCCGCCAATGCCAACGGCACGCGCCACCGCGCCAATCGCCCGGTGCTGGCGCCACGTGAGGCATAAGCCCCTTGCAAGAGCGTTAGCGGGGGTTCGTGCAGGGCACTGACAGCAAGCGCTGCCAATGGCCCATCGGTGAGCAATTGCAGCCGCAATGAACCCACCTGGGCAGCGACGGACTCCAGCACGATGGCGTGCATTGTGTGCTCGGGTTCTGAAGCATAGACCAGCAAGTGGGGTGGCACGGCCGCGCCAAGCACGCCGGCCAGTTCCAGTGCCGCTGCCAAGGGCTCAGCATCCAGCAGCATGGGCCATTGTCCGGGTGCCCGGATGGTGACCATACGGCCTTCGAGCCAAACCACGGTATGCCCAGGATTGGCTGGCACCGCGAGAAAATCTGGAACCAAAGCAGCTGGGTTCAAACCGACCCCTTGCAGCACCTCTAGCCAGCGCTCCATGGCTGCCCGGGCGCAAACCACGAACGGCGTCTTGCCGCTGTCCTCTTGCTCGCCAACGGCAAAATGTAACTGTTCGATATCGCCGGCGAGTTGTTCTTCAAGCGCAAAAGGCGCGAGTTGCAGGGCCTTGGATGCCGACCGGGCGGGAAGTTCGACGGCGGCCACGGAGACTTCCGTGGCAGGTACGAAGGCCACCACGCGGTGTCCCATCGGCAGCCGTGAGGGTGCTTCCACCGCTACCGACGCTAAAGCATCGTCGGTGGTATCCGCTACAGGCTGCTGGGCCAAGCCGACATGGACGCCCTGGTCGAGGCGCGCACCAGCATCATCCAACAACACCCATTCGAGTGTGGCGCCGGGTTCGGCGCCAGGAGGGAGGCGGACAAAAAGAGTTTCGCTCATGAAATCAATCCGTACCAAAGGTTCGCAGGGTAGCGCGAGAACCGCCGACCCCATTACGTTCGAGAAGACTGTACAGGGTGACCTCGGTACCGCCAAGCGTCACGCGCGTCGATAAGCGGAACCATGAAGAACGTTGCTCGACATGCGAATTCACCTCCGCCCAGACGTCTGCCGTGAAAGCGGCCGACAGGTCGGAAACGGTCGGGAAACAGCCGCGCTGACGGTTCTTGGCCAACTGCACCGGATCGGCAGAAAACTCGCGGAACTTCGGTGAGAGAGTATCGATAACGACACCAGGCGCAGTACAGACATTAAGCCGGGTTCCGTGTGGCAATGCCGTGACATAGGGCGCCAGCACCCGAAAGCGCTCCACGCCAAAACCCGGCAAGGCCAGCAGTTCGCTGGTACTGGTGAGGTAGGTGTTCGCGGCGCGGTAAGCGGGTTGCGCCATCAAGTATTCGCCGTCCTCGGCCCCATCCGGGAAACTGCGCAGGGTGTCCGGGTCGAGCCAATCCACCAGCAACTGCGCCCACTTGGGCTCCAATTGCAACGCTTCCAGCAAGCGCTGCAAGTGCCCGATGGCGAACAGGCTGGGTTGGCCGTCTGGGGTCACGAGATTGTTGAGGTTGAAGCGGCCTTGCAAGTCTTCTAGATTGCCTTCGACCGTTCCGCCGTCGACGGGCAGCGCCGGTAGTGGCATCGCCCACGTCTCAACCAACGTGTCTTCCTGCCCCTTCTGCGCATCCTCGCGGAGAATTTCACCAGCCCAGGCTTCGGCGCCTAAGGCAATCTGATACGCCTGTTCGCGCAGCATCAACGCGCTGGCTCGGCGTTGGTCGATAGCACCACGTGAGCCGATACGTGTCGCCAGCACCGTCGCCATGGCGACCAGCAAGACCGCCGTGATTAGCGCCACACCGCGCTGATGCGACAAACCGAACCAGTGGCCGGCATGTCGGGGGGCTAAAGTTGCTTCTTTCATCCGGGTATCTCGACGACGCGGATTATGGCCCCGAAGTCTTCAGTGTCGAGAGTGAACTCCACTGCAAGTGGCCGAATGTGCGCCACTTGCTCAGGTGGGGCATCCACCGGTGGCCACACGTCTTGCCAGACGTGGTTGGCATTCATGTAGCGCAGGGAAATGCTTTTCACACGTTTGAGCAGGTCGCGCCGTAGCAATGGCGTAGAACCCGTAGCGTCCACCACCGCTGACGACTGCCGTATGAGCGTGCTGCCTTCGAGGACATAGGTGACACGCTGCAAAGTGCCACGAGGCAGCCCGGCGCCGTTGGGGTAGCCGCCGCGAGTGAGCTCCAGCACTTGGCCGGCGGCACCCGAGCGCAGCGCTGGGCGATAGCCATCGCCAATGGTCTCGCGCGCTGGGCGCGGCACCAATTGCTGCAAGTCCATCACCATGGCCGCGACGGCCACTTGCAATTCGCGCGTGCGCGCTGCGGTGGACTCCAGCGCTTCCGACTGGACGTTGGCGTTGCGATAGGCACCGTACGACAGGGCGCTCATGATGGCCATCAGCACAATAGCCACGAGCAATTCAATGAGCGTGAAGCCAGGCTGACGCGGACTTACTGCGCTTGGCCGGAACATCAGAAAGGCTCCGGCGGCGGGGGGTTATCGGGACGCTGTTGCGGCGGCCCGCCAGCGTCGCCAGGGTCCTTGACGCCGGGCTGCAGCACCTGTTGTGGCGCCGCGGCTTCACCGCCTGACCCTACGGTGATCACACCACTCCAGCCGGCCGTGGAGGGTGGCGAGGCTTGCTGCGCCATACCAACGAACCCGCTGACGGTCAGGGTATAAGTATCCCCACCGGCAGGAGAGGGAGCCGAGTCTTTCGGGCCCACACGAACATCGATGCGGCGCAGGCCTTCCACTTGCGTCTGCGACACTACTTGTTCATATCGCCACTGAGTGCCGGCATATTCGACTTCGCCCGTGGTTCGCTCCACCGACGGAAATACGGTACCAAGACGCACTTCGGCAATGCGGTTATTCGCTATCCAGCTGGCGAATGTGCGTTCGCGCAGGCTGCCAATATTGCTGGCGGTATTGGCCAAGACATTAAAAAGGGCGCCAAGGCCTAGGGCCACGATGGCAATGGCCACTACGACTTCGATAAGAGTGAAGCCCGATGCGGGACGGCGCGGCAGTTTACGACGTGCCGTGACGGAGTAAATCATTGAGCGGCACCACTGCGAACAACGCTCAGTGTGCCGTCTGGCTTGCCTTCAATAACGACGGTACGCGCCGCCGCAGTGCCGGCTTGCGGACGTTCGAGGGTCCAACGGAAGGGCTGCCACTCACCGCCCCCAAAGGCCATGACCTGGGGAGCATCCACGTCGACCAGTTTGGCCTGCGGCTTCAACAGGATAATGCGTCCTTCCACCTCGAGGCGTTGCACGAGCCCTTCCGGCAAGGGGTGGGTCTCTAGCAAGCGGTCGTTGGGCACGGCACGCCAAACGCCTGTCCGTCCGTCGTACATCCGTACTTCCCAGCCTTCCTGGGAATAACGGAAACCGTAGTCGCGCCCTTCGAGCTGAGCTTGCTCCAGCGCCACTTCCGCGGCGCGGGTGAACTGCTCGGTCTCGGCATCGAGTTCACGGTCTTGGCCAGCCACACCCACCGAAAGCACCACCATCGACACCATCACCCCGATGATGACGACGACAACGAGAATCTCGATGAGGGTGAAGCCCCGCGACCGGCGCAACTTACTTGGCTTCCCAGTTGCCGATATCGGCGTCTACGTCCTCACCACCAGGCGCGCCATCGCGACCCAAGGAATAGAGATCGAAAGCTCCACCCCGGGTACCGGGGGCGAGGTATTGGTAGTCGGCGCCCCAGGGGTCCTTCATCAACTGCTTCACATAGCCCTCGGCGCGCCAGTTTTTGGCATCCGCCGGGCGGGTCACCAAGGCCTGCAGACCTTGGTCAGTGGTGGGGTAGCGGAAGTTATCGAGCCGGTAAATGTCGAGTGCCGACTCGAAGGCACGGATATCTTGGCGCGCCTTGACAGCGCGGGCCTCGTCAATTTTTCCGAACACCTGAGGCGCAACTAAGGCCGCCAGAATGCCCATGATGACCACCACCACGAGAATTTCGATGAGAGTGAAACCGCGGTGTAGGCCCGGCAAGGCAGCGCGGCGGGGCTGAAAAAAGGAGGTGTGCATACTAGGGTCCTCGAAAATACGGCCAGACCAAGAAAGCGGTCCGTGGCCGGAAAGGCTGGAATATAGCAAAGGCAGGCTTCACGAAGATGTGTTCCGTGCCGCTATACTGCGCGCCGGACGGTGGTTCGCCACCCGTTTGGAGTTTTGCCCATGAGTAACCTTTGCGTCGACCCGTCCCTGGCCTTGGTGTTTCCCGGGCAAGGCTCGCAGTCCGTCGGCATGCTGGCGGCGCTGGCAGCCGAGTTTCCGGTGGTTCAGGCTACCTTTGCCGAGGCCAGCGCGGTGCTGGGCTACGACCTCTGGGAACTGATTCAGCAAGGACCCAAAGAACTCCTGGACGACACCGAGCGTACCCAACCGGCCATGCTTGCCGCTGGCGTTGCTACTTGGCGAGTCTGGTGCGCCGCCGGTGGTGCCACGCCCGTACGCATGGCGGGGCACAGCCTCGGGGAAATTACTGCCCTAACCTGCGCGGGAGCCTTCGCCTTCACCGACGCGGTGCGGCTCGTACAGTTCCGCGGTCGCGTCATGCAGGAAGCCGTGCCGAAGGGCACTGGCGCCATGGCCGCCATCCTCGGGCTGGAAGATGAAGGCATTGAGGCGGCTTGCGCTGAAGCCGCCCAAGGCGAGGTAGTGGAGGCGGTCAACTACAACACCCCTGGGCAAGTGGTCATTGCCGGACATGCCAGCGCAGTGGCCCGCGCCATGGACGCCTGCAAGGCCCGTGGTGCCAAGCGTGCGGCCTTGCTCCCGGTCAGCGTCCCGGCGCATTCCTCGTTGATGCACGGTGCCGGTGAGCGCCTGCGCACCGAACTGGCAGGCATGGCGGTGCAGGTGCCAAGTTGCGAGGTGTACGCCATCGGTCTTGGGCGCCACACCACGCCGGATTCGGTGCGGGACAACGTGGTTCGACAGCTTTATGGCGCCGTTCGCTGGACAGCTACCCTACAAGACCTGCTCGCCAACGGTACCCGTCGAGTGGTGGAATGCGGCCCCGGCAAGGTGCTCACTGCCATGAACCGTCGGATTGACCGCAACAAGGACATCGCCATGGTGGCGGTGGAAGACCCAGCCTCCCTGCAGGATGCGCTGGGACGCAACGCCTGAAGGACTTCGCCATGAGCCACGACAGCCACCCGACCCAACCCCACGCGCAGGTTCCGCAAGTGCTCGCCGGGCGAGTGGCGCTCGTCACCGGCGCCACCCGGGGAATCGGCCGCGCTTGCCTGCTGGCCTTGGCCCGCGCAGGCGCTACGGTGGTTGGCACCGCCACCCGCCCCGAAGGCGTTGCTGATATTGAGGCGGCGCTGGCAGCGGAAGGGCTGACCGGCCGCGGCGCCGTGCTTGATGTCGCGGACCCGGTCTCGGTCGAGGCCCTGCTGGCCGACGTGGAGTCCAGCGAGGGCCCCGTCCTCATTTTGGTCAACAATGCCGGCATCACGCGCGACGGCTTGTTGCTGCGTATGAAGGCAGACGATTGGAACGCCATTCTGGACACCAACCTGAGCAGTGTGTTCCGCCTGTCCAAGGGCGTGCTCAAGGGCATGATGAAGGCCCGTCACGGCCGCATCATCAGCATCGCTTCAGTGGTGGGCCTGATGGGTAACGCCGGTCAATCCAACTACGCCGCCGCCAAAGCCGGCATCATCGGCTTCAGCAAGTCCATGGCCCGCGAAGTGGCCTCGCGCAACATCACGGTGAACGTGGTGGCGCCGGGTTTCATCGACACCGACATGACGCGCGCCCTGAGCGACGACCAGCGCAATGCCATGGCGGGCCATATTCCGCTCGGACGCCTGGGCGATCCGGCGGATATTGCCGCGGCGGTGTTGTTCCTGGCGGGCCCGGGCGGTGGCTACATCACGGGTGAAACCTTGAATGTCAACGGCGGCATGCTGATGCCCTGAGGCTGCCAAGGCGTGGTTAAGCATCGATTTCCACCAATTTTTCACTCCATAACCGCCTCTTTTGGTCCCCAAACGGTGCGGGAGGTGGCGGCGGGCGAGGGGTTCCCTTAAACTACTCTCGCTTTGACAGTCCGGGGCCTGCCTCAAGGGGGCGCCCGCTCTTGTTACCCACAGAGGACAAAAAGACGATGAGCAGCGTTGAAGAACGGGTCAAGAAGATCGTCGCGGAACAACTGGGCGTAAAGGAAGACGAGGTCACGATAGATGCGTCCTTCGTCGACGATCTCGGCGCAGACTCGCTCGACACGGTCGAACTGGTGATGGCGCTCGAAGAGGAATTCGAAACCGAAATCCCCGACGAGGATGCCGAGAAAATCACCACCGTGGCGCAAGCGGTGTCTTACATCGTCGAGCATCAGGCCAAGGGCTAATCCAGCCCGGTGTGCCGCTGCGGTCTCGGCCGCAGTGGCCTGCCAGCCTAGATGACAGGGCCCGGGTCTCCCGGGCCTTTTTCCATGGGCCTTGCTAGGCCCGCAGGTTTCCCCGCAGGAAGGTTGCTCCAACCGGCCTGCCCGACACGCGGAGGTCTTCGTGTCTTATCCTTCGTCCAAGCGCAGAGTCGTTGTCACGGGTCTTGGTATCGTCTCGCCCATCGGCAGCCAGGTGGATACCGCCTGGGACAACGTAGTGAACGGTCGCAGCGGCATTGCCCCCATCAAGCGTTTCGATGCGGCCCATTTCCCCACGCGCTTCGCTGGTGAAGTGCAAGGGCTGAATCTCGAAGACTACATGGCCGCCAAGGATGCGCGCCGCATGGATGCGTTCATGCAGTACGGCATCGTCGCCGCCACGCAGTCGCTACGCGACGCTGGCATCGAAAAGATGGAAGGCGAGGCCGCAGCGCGTTACGGCGTCATGATGGGTGGCGGTATCGGTGGGCTAGAGACTATCTCCGACACCTACGAGAAATACGTAGGCGGTGGCAACTCCCCCAAGAAAATCTCGCCGTTCTTCGTGCCTGCCAGCATCATCAACATGATCTCCGGGCACGTCTCCATCAATTTCGGCCTCCGCGGCCCGAATCTTGCCGTGGTGTCCGCCTGCACCACTTCGACGCATGCCATTGGTCTCGCTTACCGCACCATTCAGTACGGCGATGCCGATGTCATGGTAGCCGGTGGCGCCGAAATGGCGACTACGCCGCTGGCGCTGGGTGGCTTCGCGCAGGCCCGTGCGCTCTCCGAGCGCAACGACAACCCCGCCGCCGCGAGCCGCCCTTGGGATCGCGACCGTGATGGCTTCGTCATGGCGGACGGTGCCGGCGCCCTCGTGCTGGAATCGCTGGAGCACGCCCAAGCGCGCGGCGCCAAGATTTACGCGGAACTGGTGGGCTTCGGCATGAGCGCCGATGCGCACCACATTACTTCGCCGCCAGAAGACGGGGAGGGTGCGCGCCTGTCGATGGTCAACGCCCTGCGTGACGCCGCCGTGAACGCCGACGAACTGCACTACATCAACGCTCACGCCACCTCCACGCCACTGGGGGACAAGGCGGAGACTCTGGCCATCAAGCGCGCGCTCGGCGACCACGCGTATCGTGTGGCCGTCAGTTCCACCAAGTCAGTCACCGGCCACCTGCTCGGGGCGGCGGGCGCCGTGGAAGCCTTGTTCTCAGTCTTGGCGTTACGCGATCAGATCATCCCGGCGACCGCGAACTTGGAGAATCCGGACCCTGAATGCGATCTGGACTATGTTCCGCTCGTCTCACGCCAGGCAAAGCTAGAGGTGGCGTTGTCGAATTCGTTCGGCTTCGGTGGCACCAACGGCAGCTTGGTTTTCAAGCGCTACTGAGATCACCGCCGTGAAACAATCGGCGGTGGCACTGGAAGTCGCCGTTGATGCCGACGGTCTAGACCTGCTTGCCTTACACCAGCAGTTTCCTGAGCGCTTCCCCGTTCTGCTGGAAACCGCGGCGCTGGCCATGGGCGAGGCGCCGCAATACGACTGGTTGCTGTTTACAACCGGGGCTGCAGCGGAAGCTGCCAGCGTCACGCTACGGGTGTCGGCTGCCGACGTAGCCAGTGGTCGCTTGGTGGGCGAGCGGTTTCTGTCACGCCTCGACGAGGCCTGTGCGGAAGCACATTCTCGATATGGCGAAATCGACAAAGGCACACTGCCTTTTGTCGGTGGTTTTTTTCTCTACGCTGCCTATGAGTTAGCGGCGGAAGTAGAACCCGTCCTGCGTCTACCGCTACGCGAGGGCGACCTCGTGGCCGCGCTCCTGCCTATTGCGGGCGCAGTAGTGAGACACCATGCCTCGGGCCAAGTGCAAGTGGTCGCGTTGCCTAGTCATGCTGCCCTCGCTGAAGAAGTACGCGCTTTGGTGGCAGCGAGCGTCATTGGTGCCATTCCTACCAGTATTCCGCTACCCGCCACGACCAGCACCTTGGCTTCCCGCGTACTAGTGGAAGACCCCGCCGAAGATTTCCTCGCGGCAGTCCGCAGTGGTCTCGAAGCCATTGCCGCCGGTGACGTCTACCAAACGAACTTGTCTCGCGCCTGGCGGACGGAACTACAGGTAGGTGAAACACCAGCAGCGCTTTACCGCCGTCTGCGCACTGCCAACCCCGGGCCTTTCGCAGGGCTAGCGGCGCTGCCTGGGCTGTCTGTGTTGTCCACCTCGCCAGAACGCTTGGTACGGGTGCAAGGACTGAAGATTGATACCCGCCCCATTGCCGGCACCCGTCCACGCACTCCGGGCGATGCTGCCAATGACGCGGCGCTTGCCGCGGAACTTAGGGCGCACCCGAAGGAGCAGGCTGAGCATGTGATGTTGGTCGACCTCGAGCGCAACGACCTCGGGCGCTTGTGTCAGGCAGGTACGGTGGAAGTAGATGAATTCATGGTGCTCGAGCGTTACGCCCACGTTCACCATATCGTCTCGAACGTGCGCGGGCTGCGCCGGCCCGACACGACCCCAGGACAAACCCTGCGGGCGCTGTTTCCGGGTGGCACCATCACGGGTTGCCCGAAGGTGGGTTGCATGCAACTCATCGGCGACCTAGAGCAGGTACCCCGCGGCGCTTATACGGGAACGATGGGTTGGATTGCTACCGATGGCGATATGGACCTGAATATCCTCATCCGCACCGCTGCAGTGACTGCTGATGGTGGCATCACGGTTCGTGCCGGCGCGGGTATCGTCGCCGACTCGGTGCCGGAATTGGAATTAGCAGAGACCCGTGCCAAGGCCCGGGGACTGCTGCGCGGTTTGGGTGTGGAGTCCACGTGATGCCATCCGGCATCCCACTCCACGCGCAAGGTTTGACGCCCACCGGCGATGTTCCGGTCACCGACCGTGGGCTTGCCTACGGTGACGGCCTGTTCGAAACCATTGCGGTCATCGATAGGAAACCGAAGTTGCTGGCGGCGCATCTGGTCCGCCTGCAACGCGGCGCTGAGCGGCTTGCCATTGCCGGTCTCGACTCGAATGCTATCGAAGCCGCAGTTTGCGCAGCCGCCGCTGCGTTCTCGTCCCATGGCGCCGTGAAACTGCTGGTGACGCGGGGTGACGGCCCGCGCGGGTACACACCGCCCGTCGCACAAAATCCGCGCTGGTGGTTGCAGTCCTTTGCCTGGACACCACCGACAGAGCTACCCACCGGCGCGCACGTGGCAATCTCTTCCGTGCGCTTGGGCGAACAACCGCTGCTGGCAGGACTGAAGCATCTCAACCGCCTCGAGCAAGTGCTGGCGCGGGCGGAGAACCCCGCCAGCCGTGCGGACGAGGCACTCATGCTGGATAGCGCCGGGCGGTTGGTTTGTGCCACCTCAGCGAATGTTTTCGTGGTGCGCGCGGGCCAGCTGTTCACGCCGCGCATGGATCGCTGTGGGGTAGCAGGGGTCGTACGCGGCGCTTTGCTCGCCGGCGCCACCAAGGGCGATCTTCCGTGGTCCATCACTGAGACCGACTTGACGCTAGAGTCCCTGGTCGGAGCAGAGGAGGTGTTCCTCACCAGCGCCCTGCGGGGCGTCTGGGCAGTGACGGCCGTGGAGGGCTCGCCCGTGCCAAGTGGGCCGGTGGCCAACGCCTGCTTCGATTATTGGAGGGCCTTGCCGTGAAGGCGCGAACCCGGCTGCTGTTTGGGTTGCTGCTGCTGCTTGCCTTGGTGGGCGCGGTAGCAGTAGGGACCTTGTGGCAATGGTGGCACGCGCCAGGCCCCACACGAGTAGAAGTGCTAGTGGATATACCTCGCGGCGATGGCCCCGCGCGTATTGCCACCCGCTTGGCAGAAGCCGGTGTCGTGCAGCACCCGCGTAGGTTCGCTTGGGCGATTCGCTTGCAGGGACAAGCTCAAGCACTCAAGGCTGGTGAGTACGCCTTTACCCCAGGGCAAGCACCCGCGGCGGTACTTGCCCAGTTGGTGGCCGGCCGCGTTACGCGCTATTCCGTCACCTTCATCGAAGGACACTCCGTCGCCGAGGCCTGGCGACGCGTCCGGGCAAGTCCTTATCTGACGCCCACGCCGGGGCTGACGCTACGCGGTTTGATGAAGGCCCTAGGTGAACCCGCGGTGCCGGTGGAAGGCGCTTTTTTTCCCGATACCTACGTATTTCGCCGCGGCGCTACCGACTTGCAGGTATTGCGTGAGGCTCGCTGGCGCATGAAAGCCGAATTAGCGAAGGCATGGGAGGAACGCCAAGCTGGGCTGCCGCTGGCCAGCCCTGCCGAAGCGCTCGTGTTGGCCTCGCTGGTGGAAAAAGAAACCGGTGCGGCAGAGGAGCGCCCCATGATCGCCGGAGTATTCCTGAACCGCTTGCGGGTAAGGATGCGCTTGCAAACCGACCCGTCGGTCATCTATGGGCTCGGGGCCGCCTATGATGGCAACCTGCGCAAAGCGGATTTACGACGTGACGGCCCCTACAACACCTATCGCCGCGGCGGCTTGCCACCGACGGCCATTGCCCTAACGGGTAGGGCTAGCCTGCGGGCGGCTACGCAGCCTGCTACGACGGACGCGTTGTATTTCGTGGCTACCGGGCGGGGCGATGGCCGCCATGTGTTTTCTGCCACCCTGAAGGCGCACAATATTGCCGTCCGGGCGTTGGTCGCCCGCACTAGAGAACCCCCGACCAACTAACTCCCCGTATCTTCACGTCTACCCACGTCGACACACGCCCACACAAGCACCCCCCAAGTTAATTCATGCGCGGCAGATTCATCACGCTCGAAGGTATTGAAGGTGTCGGCAAGACGACCCAAGTGGCGACCGTCCGGACCACGCTGGAGACACTTGGCCGTCGCTATCATGGCACCCGTGAGCCTGGCGGAACGCCATTGGCAGAGGACATCCGCGCGCTGGTGTTGGCGCCGCGTACCGAGCCCGTCCCCGGTAGCGCGGAGTTGCTGCTGATGTTCGCTGCCCGTGCGGTGCATGTAGCCAATCTCATCGAGCCCACCTTGGCCGCTGGACAAGACGTGGTCTGTGACCGCTTCACCGATGCCACCTACGCTTACCAAGGGGGTGGGCGTGGCGTTTCAGCGGCAGCTGTGGCCGCGCTGGAAGCCATTACCCATAGCGGTTTGCAGCCCGACCTGACGTTGCTGCTCGATGCACCGCCCGCACTCGCTCTGCAACGCGCCAAACACCGTAGCGCCGCTGACCGTTTCGAAGCGGAGACCTTGGCTTTCTTCGAGCGCGTACGTGTAACCTATTTGGCCCGGGCCGCTGCTGAACCTAAGCGCTTCGTAGTGGTCGACGCTGCGCAGCCTTTGGAAGCCGTCTCCATGGCAGTGGCCAGCGCTGTCACAACGGCCGTTGTTGCCTGGATCCATGGACCAACGCCATGAGCCGCAAGACCACTGAGCCGAAAGAAGCCGCAGCGAACGACCTCGATAGCGTGCAGTTAGTAAACGCGGCCGTTGCGCTAGCGGGAAGTGCTCCTTGGCTCGCCGGCCAGCGTGAACAATTGACGCAAGCTTGGCGGGGAACCCGTTTCCCGCATGCCTTGTTACTGCGCGGGCCTGCCGGTGTTGCCAAGACGGCGCTGGCGGAATGGGTTGCGCGATTGGTGCTGTGTGACGGGCGAGCGGTAGCACCTTGCGGCCACTGCGCCTCATGCCAATTGTTGGCCGCGGGTAACCACCCGGATTTGTTGCGTGTGGGCCTCGAGGAAGATGCGCGGCAAGTGAAGATTGAATCAGTACGCGCACTCGCCTCGAGCTTAGGCATGCGCAGCTATCGACAGGGACACAAGGTGGCTATCGTCGCGCCTGCCGACCGCATGAGCACCGGGGCCGCCAACGCCTTACTCAAGACGTTGGAAGAGCCAGCGTCAGAGACTCTGCTGGTGCTGGTGGCCGATCAGGTCGAGCGCCTGCCAGCTACCATCGCCAGCCGCTGCCAGCAGTTGCGTGTCGCACGCCCGGCAACGGAGATGGCCTTGGCCTGGCTGAACGCTCGCGAACGCCGCGCGGACTGGCCTGCCTGTCTGGAGCTGGCTTACGGCGCACCGTTGCGGGCGATGGCGATTGCTGCCGGCGGTGGTGCGGCGCTGACGCGCGAGATGTCCGACCTGGTGGAGGCCTTGAGCGGGGCGGGGCGCGACCTCGTGGCCGAGTCCGAGCGCTGGACCAAGAGTGGCGCCGCCGAGCGGGTGCGTTGGGTCGAGTTCTGGGCTGCCAAGCGGTTGCGTGAAGCTGGCACCAGTTCTGGTACGCAACCCTTGCACTCGGTTGGCATTAGAAGGCATGTTCACGCCTTATTCGCTGTACACGACCGCGCCCGCGAGGCCACCAGCTGGTTGCAGCGCGGTTCCGTAAACGCACAGTTGCTGGTGGAAGGCCTTTTGCTGGACCTTGTCCGCGCCGTCCGCAGCCGTCCGACTGGAGGAAGAACCGCATGATGCGACCGCCGATTTCCAACAAGCCTGGCCTATTGACGCTAACGATTAAGGACAAGAGCGCCCTTTACCTCGCTTACATGCCCTTCGTTCGCAACGGCGGTTTGTTCGTGCCCACGAACAGCAACTACCGCCTCGGTGACGAGGTATTCATGTTGCTGAACCTGATGGGCGAAGAGGAAAAATTGCCCGTGGCCGGAAAAGTCATCTGGGTAACACCGCGCGGCGCACAAGGCAAGCGCGTCGCAGGCATAGGGGTGCAGTTCAGCGAACAAGACCGCGGCGCAACGCAAAAGAAAATCGAGAACTATCTCGCGGGCGCGCTCGGCGGCGACAAACCCACTCACACCATGTAATGGTGGCACCTGCTGCGAAAGCGGTGGGTGGACTTAGTGGCCCATCAGCGCAGCAACACCGCCGCGCACCACATAAGCATTGAAGCCACGCTCGACCAGCAGGAAGGCGCCAGCTGAACTGCGACGCCCCGTATCGCACACCACCACGTAGGACTGGCTCCTGTCCAGTTGGCGCAACTTCAAGCGCATGAAGTAGAGCGGGATATTCAGCGCGCCCGGCACGGGCTGTGCTTGTGCTTCAGAGGGGAGACGCACATCCAGCAACTGCGCCCCAGCGGAAGCCAAGGCCTGTGCCTCGCCGGCATTGGCCCACTGCAACAGGGGCTCATTGAGCAGTTCCTGAAAGTCCTGCTTATCCAGCCGCATCACGGCACCATCCGTCAACATGCTGACAGTGGCATTGCGCTCGGTATCGGCCACTAGCGCTTCCTCACCGAAGCTGTCGCCAGGACCGAGTTCCGCCAAGCGAATACCTTCACGGTTCAGGGGAGTTTCACGGGTTACTACGCAGCGACCCGCCACAATGATGTAAAAGAAGTCACCACGCGCTCCCTGACGAACCAGTACCTCGCCGGCAGCGAGGTTCATGCGCTGCAGGCGCATGAACAAGGCTTGAAGATGTGAGGGGGGGATGCGATGCAGCGCCTTGGTCTGGAGAAGCGTGGTCATCCAGTCGTCGCCACCCGTTGCCTCCTCGTTCGTCGTGGTGATCTCCGCGACTTCGTAGACGCCCGTTTGGTCCCACGTCATCAGGACGTCCAGGGCTTCTGAGTCGATAGCGATGTACTGTACTGCTGTGCGTGCACGGGCTGAGAAGCGACGGGGTTGCCCTTCGGCAAGGGCAAACCTTGCCTCCGGCGTACCACCCACTAGCGTCGCGACGACTGTATTGTCGTCGAGCAAATCCACCTCTCCCTTCACTAGGAAGTAGCAGTGACGGTCTTCTTCGCTGCGACGGAAGAGAATTCCGCCTTCGGGCATGTCCCGCAGGCGGGTCTTGCGCGCTAAAGCACCTAGGTTCTCGCGCTTCAAGCCGTCGAGTGGCGAGAAGGCGCGAAGTAACGAGAGCGCAACGAGATCTGTATTGGTAGTGGCATTCATCCGTGGACGATGCTAGCACGCACCCTCAACTCCGCAATGTCTTCCAGCCCATAGCAGGCGAGAACCGCGAACCATGTCGCTGTTCAAGCGATTGCAAGGTTGTCAAACAATTGTCAATGCCGCGCTCGCGGGCATATTGGAGGGGCCCACCACGGAAGGGTGAATACCCAGTACCGAAGATGACGCCAGCATCCAGCAAGTCCGCCTCGACGACCACACCATCGTGTAGACAGGCCACCGCTTCGTTCACGAAAGCCATCACCAGTCGGTCCTGCAAGTCCTCAGGCCCTTGATATCCCGCCGGAACAGCAGGCTTGAGCGCTTTTCCTTCCTGCCAAGGGTAAAACCCCTCGCCGGACTTCTTACCCAGTTTCCCGGCAGCCACCAAAGCTTGAACGCGTTGTGGGCGCGCCCGCTCACCGAACGCTGCCGCCAGCACCTTACCGACGCTAACGCCGATATCCAAGCCAACGGTATCGGCCAACTCGATGGGCCCCATGGGGAATCCATGCTCCACGGCAACGCGATCAATCTCAGCGAGCGGTATCCCTTCATCCGCGGCCAGCATGGCTTCCAGCATATACGGCGTGAGTACGCGGTTGACGACAAACCCGGGGGCGCTCTGGCAAGGCAATGGCAGTTTGTCGAGGGCACGCGTGAAAGCAAGCGCGAGCTCCACATTGGCAGGCGCCGTGTCGCTGCCGCGGATGACTTCCACCAGCGGCATGCGCGGTACCGGGTTGAAGAAATGCAGTCCCACCAAGCGAGCCGGGTCTGGTAGTTCGCGGGCCAGATCCTCGAGCACGAGACTGGAGGTATTGGTACAGAGCAGGGCCTCAGGTCGCATACGTGGCACGAGGCTCGCGTAGAGTGCGCGCTTGGCATCTGCGTTCTCGTAAATGGCCTCGATGACCACGTCCGCCGTTGCTGCGCCTGCTCCGGCGACATCCATACGCAGGCGCGCAGTGGCTGCCTGCAGCCGACTTACGTCGCCCCGGGACTGCTTAACGAACCATTCCTGCGCTCGCTGCAACGCCGCAGTGACGAAGCGCTCTTCGCGATCCTGCAGCGTCACGTCCATACCGCGCCAGGCACACAGGGCCGCGATGTCGCCGCCCATGACCCCAGCACCGACGACGTGGACGCGTTGAAAAACATTAACGATGCCACCACCCATCGCCTTCATGCGAGTTTGCAGGAAGAACACCCGTACGAGATTTTTCGAAGTGCTGGTGCCGAACAACTGCGCGATGGAGCGGGCCTCTAGTTCGTAGGCCCGCTGCCCACGGCCACCGGCGGCGCGCCACAAGGCTGCTACCGCATAAGGCGCGGGGTAGTGAGAACGGCGAACCTTGCGCGCCACTTTTGCCTCCAGTTGGCCGGCAAACCAGCCACGGACCAAGGGAAGCCCCAGTAGACGGTCCAGCAACGGGGCCCGACGGCGCTGCGGCGGCGTCATCGCCACGGCAAGGGCGGCGGCGCGCAATTCCGCTACGGGTACCACGCGGTCTACCAATCCCAGCTGCAAAGCTTTGTCTGCACGCACGGGAGCACCGGTGAGCATGAGGGGCATGGCAGCGCGAACGCCAATCAGCGCGGGGGTACGAACGGTACCGCCGAAACCCGGGTGGATACCCAAGTTCACCTCCGGCAAGCCGAGGCTCGTGCTGCTATCGCTGGAGGCCACACGGTAACGACAGGCGAGTGCCAGTTCCAATCCGCCGCCCAAGCAGAACCCATGAATGGCAGCAACCGTGGGGCAGGGCAGGGCGGCGAGTTGGTCCAGCACCTGCTGACCACCACGGATGAGCTCCCGCGCCTGCGTTGCGGTGAAGTCGGTGCGAAATTCACTGATATCAGCGCCAGCCACGAAGCCATTCGCTTTACCGGAAAGAATGACCAAAGCGCGAGGGAGGCGCTGCGCCAGAGCTGCCACATGAACGGCCAGTTCGCGCATCACTTGTTCGGAGAGCGAGTTCGCGGGAGCGTCCTTACGATCCAACGTCAACCAGGCAACGCCGTCGGCGTCGCGTTCGAGGGACCAGTGATTGGCAGCAGTATTCATACGGAACTCCCAGGCTTCACGGTGAAGTCGCAAACCAGCGGACGGTGATCGGAGAACTCCACCGCAGGCACCTCAAAGTGCGTTACCTCGATGCGATCGCTGACCAAGATGAAATCTAATTCCCAGCGCGGTTCGCGACTGGGGTAGGAGGGCAGTCCAGCGGTATTCACGTTGCGCAGTCCGGCCGCTTCCATAAACAGGTAGATCTCCGCATCGCCCCAAAACGCGTTGAAGTCGCCGGCGACAATCACTGGCTTCCCGCAGGTTTTGACCAAACGGTGCAGATGTCGCAGTTGCTCTTGCCGGTGGCGGTATTTCAAGGACAAATGAACGAGAAACACCGCACAGTCCTCGAGCTCCAGTTCAATGATGAGCCGCTTGATGCCCGTATCGAAAAAGTGGAAGCGCTCGCCATGGACGCGCGGTGCGGCGAGGAACGCGTTGCCTTGTTTGCCGATGATAGGCATGCGCGAGTTAAAAGAACCGACTCCGTATTTACAGGCGTAGGCACTGTAGTGCCCGAGGCGCGCCGCGATATGGTCAGCCTGATTCACCCGCTTGGCGCGCATTGAGCCTGCGTCCACCTCAATCAGCCCCACCAAGTCAGGGTTGAGGTCCTTGAGGAAGGAAGTAATGCCATCTAGAACCGCCGGGTTGCCGCGTAGATACCCCGCCCCTGGCAGCGGCAGATGGAACGCTGCCCCGGAGCCAGTCGCGTAGCGGATGTTGTAGACGACGAGACGCATTCCACATTGTAAGCCCCGGCAGGCTGCAGGCCGTGCGCCAAGACGCTAGACTTGCGCAATGGGTACGCCTATCACCGAAGCCAACCCGCTCCGACTGTTCGTCAGCCACGACTGGAGCGACGACCACGACTACCATCGGGTGTTCGAGTTTCTGGAAGCCAGGGACAATTTCTACTATCGGAACTGTTCCCGCCCGCAGGACCCACGGCCGCCGACAGCGGAGTCCAGGCGTGAAGCCTTGCGCGCACAGATTGCTGGTGCCGAGGTGGTGGTCTTGCTAGCTGCGCACTACGGGCCGAACAGCGAAGCGCTGGAATTCATGTCGTTATTCGCGCAGGCGGCACGCAAGCCAGTGTTGGTACTGCGCCACTTCGGCATCGACTTGCCCGTTCCAGCTGCGCTGCAGGAAGGGATGAGTGCACTGCTCGATTGGGACGGCCGCGCTATCGTAGATGCGTTTCGGCGTTATGCCCGCGGTGAGGACACGGCCGGGTGGGACGTCGTGGAATTCAGTCTCGACTAGTGGAATTCAGGCCGAACTAGCCGCTGCCTAGGCTTGTGTCGACGGCCCGTGCGGGCAACAGGACTCAGACCTGCTGCGCTTGAATGAACAGCGGGATGACATTGGTGTCCGTGGCGCGCAGCCCAAGCGCTTCCACAGCTTGTTGGCGCCGGCGGAGGGTTGCATCGTGCGATAGCCGAGCATCGGCAGTCGCCCACAACTCC
>Ga0164294_10001242_pt1 | contig 23779 bp, 19 predicted proteins | sample GEODES005metaG_FD_111479 | JGI IMG/M metagenome (GOLD analysis project Ga0164294, IMG submission 111479) | Oligotrophic lake water microbial communities from Sparkling Lake, Wisconsin, USA - GEODES005 metaG | ecosystem: Environmental > Aquatic > Freshwater > Lake | place: USA: Sparkling Lake...
CGACGATCACCGAATATCGCGCGACCGGCCTGGTGCCCGAGCGGCTCACGCCGCAGCGCGCGCAGGCCCTTGAGCGGATCGGCGAACGCCAGGGGCTGGTGAAGGAGCTGGCGCTGGCCGCCGATGTCTCGGACGCGGTGATCCGCGGGCTGGTGAAGGTCGGCGCGATCGAGGCGGTCGTGGTCGATACCGACACGCCCTATCCGATGCCCGATCCCAGTTTCGCACCGCCGGATCTCAACCCGGAACAGGCGGCGGCGGCATCGATCCTGCGCCAGGCGGTGGGCGCGGAGAGCTTCCAGCCCTTCCTGCTCGACGGCGTCACCGGATCGGGCAAGACCGAAGTCTATTTCGAGGCGGTTGCCGCCGCGATTGCTTCAGGCAAGCAGACGCTGGTGCTGCTCCCCGAGATCGCGCTGACCGAGCCGTTCCTCACCCGCTTCGAGAAGCGCTTCGGCTGCGATCCGGTCGCCTGGCATTCGGGCCTGCGCACCTCTCAGCGCCGCCGCGCCTGGCGGGCAATCGCCAGCGGCGAGGCGCTGGTGACGGTGGGCGCGCGCTCGGCTTTGTTCCTGCCCTATCCCAATCTCGGCCTGATCGTGGTCGACGAGGCGCACGAGACCAGCTTCAAGCAGGAGGACGGCGTCCATTATCATGCCCGCGACGTCGCGGTGATGCGCGGGCGGTTCGAGGAGTGCCCGGTGCTGCTCGCCTCGGCGACGCCGGCGATCGAGACGCGGCACCAGGTCGAACTCGGCCGCTATGAGGAGCTCAAGCTGCCCGGTCGCTACGGCGCAGCCGAGATGCCCGAGATCATTCCGGTCGACCTGATCCAGGAGCCGCCCGAGCGCGGCCGCTGGATCGCGCCGCCTTTGGTCAAGGCGATCGACGAGACACTGAAGCGGGGTGAGCAGTCGCTGCTGTTCCTCAACCGGCGCGGCTATGCCCCGCTGACCTTGTGCCGGCATTGCGGCCACCGCTTCCAGTGCCCGAACTGCACCGCCTGGATGGTCGAGCACCGGCTGCTGCGCCGCCTGTCCTGCCACCATTGCGGGCACACGGTGCCGGCGCCCGAGATATGCCCCGAGTGCAAGAGCGAGGACACGCTCGTCGCCTGCGGCCCCGGCGTGGAGCGGATCGCCGACGAAGTCGCGGCGCTCTGGCCTGAGGCCCGGACGGCGATCGTCACGTCGGATACGCTATGGTCGCCGGCCAAGGCCGCCGAGTTCGTCAGCCGGATGGAGCATGGCGCGATCGACATCGTCGTCGGCACCCAGCTGGTGACCAAGGGCTATCACTTCCCCAACCTGACCCTGGTCGGCGTGATCGACGCGGACCTCGGCCTCGACGGCGGCGACCTGCGCGCCAGCGAGCGCACCTTCCAGCAGATCATGCAGGTCTCGGGGCGGGCCGGGCGCGGCGAGAAGCCGGGGACGGTCTATATCCAGACGCACGCGCCCGATGCGCCGGTGATGCAGGCCCTGGTCTCGGGCGATGCCGAGAGCTTCTACGCGGCGGAGACCGAAGCACGGCGCGATGCCGATGCTCCGCCCTTCGGCCGCTATGCCGCGATCATCGTCAGCTCGGAAGACCGCGCCGCCGCCGAGGAAACCGCGCGGATGATCGGCCGCACCGCGCCCGAGATCGGCGAGGACATGCACGTCTACGGCCCCGCCCCCGCGCCACTGGCGATGCTGCGCGGGCGCCACCGCTACCGGCTGCTCGTCCATGCCCGGCGCAGCTTCGACGTGCAGCAGGTGCTGCGCGACTGGCTGGGCAGCCTGACCTGGAGCCAGAAGGTGCGCGTGGCGGTGGACGTCGACCCCTATAGTTTCGTTTGAACGAAACTGGTCGAATCCCTCCTATCCCGGGCCTCGGGGCCGCGATAGCATGCTCCCGAAATCGGGGGATTCTCATCATGTTGCGTGCGCTTTTCGCTATGCTTCTGCTCGCCCTGCCCGCCACCGCGCGGGCCGACTGGTACGAGGCGAGCACGCCGCATTTCATCGTCTATGCCGATGGCGACCCCGCCCGGCTCGAGACCTTCGCCACCCGGCTGGAGCGGCTCAATCGCGCGATCCGGATGATGGTCGGGCAGAAGGATACCGAGATCGGCAAGGCCAGCCGCGTCACCGTGTTCATGGTCGACGACGTGTCGGCGGTGGGGAAGCTCTATCGGCCGGGCGTGGCCGGCTTCTTCATCGGGCGTGCCAGCGGATCGGTGGCGGTCGTGACGCAGGAACGCGCCGGCAGCGGCGCGCTGTCGCTCACGCCGATGCAGGTGCTGCTCCACGAATATGGGCATTATCTGATGTGGAGCCTCGATCCGAACACCGCCTATCCGAGCTGGCTGATCGAGGGCTTTGCCGAGTTCAACGCCACTGCCCGCTTCGGCAAGGACGGATCGCTCACGCTGGGCGAGCCGCCGCTCTATCGCGGCATCGCGATCATGCAGGACAACATGATCCCGATGGAACAGCTGCTCACGCTGAATCCGAGCAAGGTCAGCGATGAGGAGATGAACGCCTTTTACGGCCGTTCGTGGCTGCTCACCCATTATCTGCGGATCGGCGCGCCGAAGCGCAGCACCCAGCTGGGCGCCTATCTCGCCGCGCTCAAGAGCGGCAAGTCCTCGATCGAGGCGGCGCGCGCCGCGTTCGGCGACCTGAAGCAGCTCGATGGCGAACTCGAAGTCTACAAGAAGCGGCATCTGGCGATCTCGACCATTCCGGGCGAGCGGCTGGCGATCGGGCCGGTGACCGTGCGCAAGCTCGGCCCCGGCGCCGCTGCGACGATGGACGTGCGCATCCGCTCGCGGGTGAGCGTGACCGCGAAGAACGCCGCCGACATCTATGCCGATGCCCGCCGTGCCGCCGCGCCCTGGCCGAACGATGCCGACGCCCAGATGGTGCTGGCCGGCGCCGCGATCGACGCGAGCGACTATGCCGGCGCCGAAGCCGCGGCCGACCGGGCACTGGCCGCCGATCCCCAGCGGCTGCGCGCGCTCACCTTCAAGGCGACGGCGCGGATGATCGCGGCGCGCAAGGCCAAGGACGCGCGGCCCGAGACCTGGGACGGCGTGCGCACGATCCTCTCCGCCGCCAATCGCCTCGATCCGCGCGATCCGGTGCCGCTGCAGCTCTATTATCGCAGCTATGGCGAGCAGGGCGCGCCGCCGCCCGAGATCGCCAAGGACGGCCTCGCCACTGCCTTCGAGCTTGCGCCCTATGACCGGACCCTGCGCTTCAACACCGCCGCCATGTATCTGCGCGAGCGCAATGGCAGCGCGGCGCGCACGCTGCTCGCACCGCTGGCCTATGATCCACACGGGCGCGCGGCGGCGAAGCTCGCCACCACGCTGATCGCCAGGATCGACGCGGGCGACATCGAGGGAGCGATCGCTGTGCTCGAAAAGCCGGAGGAATGAGGTCGCCGCATCGGTCCAAATCCGAACCAAAGCGGCGGAAACCGGGTCTGTACCCACTCGGGCGGGCACGATAGCATCACCGGAAAAGAGGGGGATTCAGGATGTTGCGCACGCTGTTTGCCGTGGCGCTGCTCGCCGTGCCGGCGACCGCGCGGGCCGACTGGTATGAAGCCAGCACGGGCCATTTCACGGTCTATTCGGACCAGAAGCCCGAGAGACTCAAGGATTTCGCCACCCGGCTCGAACGGTTCGACAAGATGGTCCGCGCGCTGCGGGGCGCCAAGGACGAGCCGATCGGCCGCGCCAACCGGCTCAACGTCTATGTCGTCAACAACACGAACGTCGTCGCGCGGCTGGCGGGGGACAGCGGCGTGGCCGGCTTCTATCGCCCGCGCGCCGGTGGCTCGCTCGCCATCGTGCCGAGCAGCTCGGGCGACGGCGACGAGAATGACCTGAACGCCCAGCAGATCCTGCTCCACGAATATGCCCACCATCTGATGTGGAGCCTCAGCCCGAGCGTGGTCTATCCCTCCTGGTATATCGAGGGCTTTGCCGAGACCTATGCGACCACGCGCTACGACAAGGACGGCTCGATGGTGCTGGGCGCGCCGCCGCAATATCGCGGCTACAGCCTGCTCGCCGGCAACTGGCTGCCCGCCGAGAAGCTGCTGACCGCCGACACGCTCAAGCTCGACGACGAGCAGCGCGAGGGGCTGTACGGGCGCGGCTGGCTGCTCAACCACTATCTGCAGTTCAGCGGCCAACGTAAGGGCCAGCTCGTCGCCTATCTGACCGCGCTCAATTCGGGCAAGTCGCTCAGCGAGGCGGCCAAGGCGTTCGGTGACCTGAAGGCGCTGGACCGCGAGCTGGAGCGCTACAAGACCGGCCGTTTCGCCGGGGTGCGGGTCAAGGCATCGGCGACCGAACCGGGCGAAGTGACGATCCGCAAGCTGACGCCGGGCGAAGCGGCGACGATGAACGTCCGCATCCGCTCCAAGAACGGCGTGACCGAAAAGACCGCGCCCGCCGTCTATGCCGATGCCAAGCGCGCCGCCGCGCCCTATCCCAACGATGTCGGCGCGCAGCTGGTGCTGGCCGAGGCGGCCTATGACGTCGGCGACTATGCGGTGTCCGAGGCCGCCGCCGACCGCGCGATCGCGGCCGATGCCAAGGCCGTGGACGGCTATGTCTACAAGGCGATGTGCAAGATGGCGCTCGCCAACAAGGCGAAGGACCACAGCAAGGAGACCTGGGGCGGCATCCGCAAGATCATCGCCGCCGGCAACCGCATCGATCCGCAGGATCCCGAGCCGCTGATCCTCTATTATCGCAGCTATGGCGAGCAGGGCGTGCCGATCCCGGCCATGGCCAAGGACGGGCTGTACGATGCCTTCGTCTATGCCCCCCAGGACAGCGGCCTGCGGCTCAACACCGCATCGATGCTGCTGATGGACCGCGAGGCAGCGCGCGCGCGGCTGCTGCTCGCGCCGCTCGCCTATCAGCCGCACAATGGCGGGCTCGCCAAATTCGCCGCCACGCTGATCGCCAGGATCGATGCCGGTGACATCGACGGGGCGATCGCCGCGCTCGGCAACCGGAGCAAGGAAGAGGAATAAGCCGGCACGATCCTCCGCCGCGGCGCTTGAACCGGCGCGGCTTTTGCCCGAAAGCTGCCGGCCAGCTTCAAAGGGTTCGGGTTCGATGATGCGTCGGTTGCTGTGGGTCGTGGCGCTGCTGTTCGTCTGGGCGGGGCCGGCGCATGCCGACGACATCTCCGCCTCGGCACGCGGCGTGGTCCGCATCGTCACGATCGCCGTGGTCGATGACGAGGTCGTCGGCTTCGGCCATGGCAGCGGCTTCGCGGTGGGACCGAACCGGGTCGTCACCAACGCCCATGTCGTCGAGCTCGCCTCGCGCTATCCCGACAATGTCGTGATCGGCGTCGTCCCCTCGGAGGGCGACAAGTCCTATCAGGGCAAGGTCATCAAGATCGACCAGAAGCGCGACTTGGCGCTGATCGAGTTCACCGGCGTGCGGCTGCCGCCGCTCACCTTGTTCGGCGGCAAGATCGCCGATGGCGATTCGCTGATCGCGCTCGGCTATCCGGGCAATGTCGACGTCGCCACCGCCCGCTCGGCAGCGGACTTCATCACGCCGCAATCGCCGGTGCGATCGCAGGGTGGCTTTGCCGGCCTGCGAAAGCTCGGCCCGGTGAGCGTGCTGCTCCACACCGCCAATATCGCGCGCGGCAATTCGGGCGGCCCGCTGCTCGATCGCTGCGGCCGGGTGCTCGGCGTCAACTCGGCGATCACGCACAATGACGAGGGCGATTCGACCTTCGCCTTCGCGATTTCGGGCACCGAGCTGGCTGCTTTCCTGGCCGAAGCGAAGCAGCCGATCGTCACCGTCGACATCCCCTGCACCTCGGTCGAGGAGCAGATGGCGCAGGAGCGGAATGCCGACGAGAAGGCACGGCTGGAGGCGGACGAAGTCTCGCGCGCCAAGGCCGCCAAGGCCGAGGCCGAGCGCGAGGACACGGTCGCCCAGGCACGCAGCCGCGCGGCGGCGACCCGCGAGAACTATATGGCCGGTGCGGCATTGCTGCTCGTGCTCGGCGCGCTGGCGGTGGGCGGCGGCGGGCTGCTGCTGTCGCGCGAGCGCAAGCGCGAGGCGATCTGGGTGGCGGCCGGCGGCGGCGTGCTGATGCTCGGCGCCGTGGTGATGTTCCTCAGCCGGCCGAGCTTCAACGAAGCCGCGGTGCTGGCAGTGCCCAAGGCCGCGGCGGCGAGCGGCGCCGAGCCCACGGCGGCGCAGGGCAGGCTGGTCTGCACGCTCGTCCCCGAGCGCAGCCGCGTGATCGTCTCGGCTACCGACAAGGTCGATCTCGACGTCGGCGCGGACGGCTGCATCAACGGGCGCACCCAATATGCCGAATCGGGCTCGCACTGGCAGCGCATCCTGGTCCCCGACCAGGAAGCCAATGTCTCGGTGCTCGATTTCGACCCCGCCACCGGCGTCTACACCAACACCCGCTACCTGCTCTCGTCCGAACAGATGAAGCAGGCGCGCTCGCTGCGGAAGGGCGTGCCGCTCAAGGAGTGCAGCGCGGACCAGGCCAAGCGCGCCGAGCTGGCGACGCAACAGCAGTCGATCCGCACCGCGCTGCCGGGCGTGTACAACGAGAAGCTGGTCTACCGGTGCAGCCCGGCCGGTGACGCGCCGGCTGCCAGCGCGACGCCGGCGAAATAGTCTTCCTCTCCCCTCCGGGGAGAGGGTGGCGAGCCGAAGGCGAAGCCGGGAGAGGGGAAACGCGAGCGGCAAGCGCGCCGCTAGCCGCACTGCCCCCCTCCCCGGCCCTCTCCCCCCAGGGGGGGAGGGAGAAACAGCCCCCCACCCCCCGCGCGGCGAAGCAGCCGCGGCGGGCATTGTGGACGTGGAGATAGTCCACCGCCGGATCGGCGAACATCCGCGCGATCAGCGGCTCGAGGTCGCGGCCCTCGACCACCTCGGCATCGGCCATCATCCCGGCGCCGTCGAACGCGCGGACCGAGAGCAGGCGGATCGCCAGCGGCTCGGGCACCGCATTCTCGAAGCGTGCCGGCACCTCAGCGCCTTCGCGCACGAAGATCGCATGCGCGCTACGATAGGGCGTGGCGACCGGGAGATGCTCGTGATTGACCAGCAGCACGGTCTCGCCCGGATCGACATCGACCAGCTCGATCCGGCACGGCGCATCGGGCTTGGCGGTCACCGTCATCCGCACCACCTGCTCGGCGGCGAGCGCTTCGTCGGGCAGCCCGTAGAGATGGCGGAACGGCGCGGGGTCGATCCCCTGGATCACATAGTTCATCACTCGCCTCCCTCGCGCTTGAGCAGCGCCTGCTTGCGATCGACGCCGTACGCATAGCCACCCATGCTGCCGTCCGAGCGGAGTACGCGGTGGCAGGGGATGATCACCGGCACATGGTTTGCGCCGCACGCGGTGCCGGTCGCGCGCACCGCACCGGGGCTGCCCACCGCCGCCGCCAGCTGGGCATAGCTGCGCGTCTCGCCGGGCGGGATCGCGCGCAGCGCCTTCCACACCGCTTCCTGGAAGGCGGTACCCTGCACGTCGAGCGGCAGATCGGTATCGCGGCCGGGGCTCTCGACCTCGGCGACGACCCGCGCCGCCAATGCCGTCAGCGCCGCGCCGCCCTGGACGATCTCCGCCGCCGGGAAGCGGGTGGCGAGGCCAAGCGCAGTCTCGTCGAACGCCACCCGGCACAACCCCTTGTCGGTCGCCGCGATCAGCAGCGGGCCGAGGCTGGTCTCGGCGATCGTCCAGCGGATCGTCACGCCGGCGCCGCCGCGCTTCCACACGCTGGGTGACATGCCGAGCCGGGCATTGGCGGTCTCGTAGAAGCGGCTCGGCGCCGAATAACCAGCCTCGTAGATCGCCTCGGTAACGCTGCCTTCGTCCAGCGCCGCCGCCGCGCGCTTCGCCTTCAGGCTGCGGGCATAGGCGGCGGGGGTCACGCCGGTGGCACGCTTGAACAGCCGGTGGAAATGGTGCGGGGCATAGCCGACCGCGGCCGCCACTTCATCGAGCGAGACCGACTCCTCGGCCGCCTCGATCAGCGCCACTGCCCGGGCCACGGCGATCCGGTCGCGGCCGACCTCGTCGGGCTTGCAGCGCAGGCAGGCGCGATAGCCGGCGGCGCGGGCGGCTTCGGCGTCATTGTAGAATTCGACATGCTCGCGCCTGGGCCGCCGCGCCGGGCAGGTCGGCTTGCAATAGATGCGCGTAGTGGTCACCGCGACGATCAGCCGCCCGTCGAAGGCGCGGTCGCGCGCTTCGAAGGCGGCCCAGGCCGCGTCTTCGGGAAGGGAGAGTTCGTGGGTCATGCTGGTGGATATAAGCTTGTCTGCGTGACCTCACATCCCGGCATTTGCGGTCAAACCGAATTGAGCACCTCACTCCTCATGCTGAACTTGTTTCAGCATCCAACGCGCGGCCGGCGACACCACACGAAATGAGAAACTACCGCCCAGCCCAACCTTGGACCCTGAAACAAGTTCAGGGTGACGATGGCGGCGCGGCCTACGGAAGGAGCCGCATGAGATCCCGGCTTTCGCCGGGATGACGGACTGGCGAGGGCTTGCCCCGTCCCTGCAAACCCGCCACTGTTAGCGCTAACGGGACCTATACCCGGCGGGAGAGAGCCATGTCCTTCTGGCAACGCACGCGCGCGCTGCGCTGGTGGATCATCGGGATCGTGATGCTGGGCACGATCGTGAACTATCTCACCCGCTCGACGCTGGCGGTCGCCGCGCCAGTGTTCATGCCCGATCTCGGCATCGATGAGCATCAGTATAGCTGGATCACCGCCGCCTTTCAGGCCGGGGTGATGCTCCAGCCTATCGTCGGCTATATCCTCGACACGATCGGGCTGCGCACCGGTCTGGCGATCTTCGCGAGCTGCTGGGGCCTGCTGACCATGGCGCACGGCCTCGCCTTCAACTGGCAGATGCTGTTCGGCCTGCGCGGCGCGCTGGGTTTTGCCGAGGGCACCTCGCACACCGGCGGATTGAAGGTCGTCTCGGAATGGTTTCCCGCCAAGGAGCGCGGACTGGCCGGCGGCATCTACAATCTCGGCGCCTCGGCGGGGTCGGCACTCGCGGCCCCGCTTGTCGCCTGGTCGATCTGGATGTGGAACTGGCGCGCCGCGTTCGTGATCTCGGGCGCACTCGCGCTGTTCTGGGTGCTGCTCTGGCTGCGCTTCTATCGCTCCCCCACCGAGCATCCCGACATCGGCGAAGAGGAACGCGCGCATATTCTCGCCGGCCAGGAAGCGCACACCCAGGTCGCCGGCACGCGCCCCTCGGTCCTGTCGATCCTGCGCCAGCGCAACTTCTGGGGCATCGCGATCCCGCGCTTCCTCGCCGATCCGACCTGGGGCACGCTCACCTTCTGGCTGCCGCTCTATCTGGTGAAGGTCCGCCACTTCGACCTGGCCGAGATCGCCGTCTCCGCCTTCCTGCCCTTCGTCGCCGCCGATCTCGGCTGCCTGTTCGGCCCCGCCGTCGTGCTTTGGCTGCAGCGCCGCGGGGTCGACCTGATCGACGCGCGCCGCTGTACCTTCACGCTCGGCGCGGTGCTGATGACCGGCATGTTGTTCGTCGGCTCGGTGGAGAGCGCCTGGGCGGCGGTCGCCCTGCTCTCGCTCGGCGGCTTCGCGCACCAGACGCTGTCGGTCACCTGCATCACCATGGCAAGCGACCTGTTCCGCCGCGACGAGCTCGGCACCGTCGCCGGCATGGCCGGCACGCTGGCCAATGCCTCGATCCTGATCTTCTCGCTGCTGATGGGGAGCCTTGTCGCCTCGATCGGCTACAACCCCTTCTTCATCGCGCTCGGCCTGCTCGACCTTGTCGCTGCCGCCGTGCTCTGGACGCTGGTACGAAAGCCCGCATGACCCGCAATCCCATACTGCCCGGCTTCAATCCCGATCCCTCGATCGTCCGGGTCGGCGACGACTATTATATCGCCACCTCAACCTTCGAGTGGTTCCCCGGCGTGCAGATCCACCACAGCCGCGACCTGGCGAACTGGACCCTGATCGCCCGCCCGCTCAACCGCGCCAGCCAGCTCGACATGCGCGGCGATCCGGACAGCTGCGGCGTCTGGGCACCGTGCCTCAGCCACGACGGCACCCGCTTCCACCTGATCTACACCGATGTGAAGCGCTATGGCCGCACCACGGTGGGCGGGGCATCGGGCGCGAGCCTGCGCGACTTCCACAATTACCTCGTCACCTGCGACACCATCGACGGCGACTGGTCCGATCCGGTCCACCTCAATTCGAGCGGCTTCGACCCCTCGCTTTTCCACGATGACGACGGGCGCAAGTGGCTGCTCAACATGCTGTGGGACCACCGCCCGGGCCGCAACCGCTTCTCCGGGATCGTCGCGCAGGAATATTCGCCGGCCGAGCAACGCCTGGTTGGCGAGCGGGTCAACATCTTCCCCGGCACTCCGCTCGGTCTCACCGAGGCGCCGCATCTCTATAAGCGCAACGGCTGGTATTATCTGCTGACGGCAGAGGGCGGCACTAGCTGGAACCATGCGGTGACGATGGCGCGGTCGCGGTCTCTGACCGGTCCCTACGAACTCCACCCCGACACCACTATCCTGAGCAGCCGCACCCGCCCCGACGCCCCGCTCCAGCGCGCCGGCCATGCCGATCTGGTCGAGACGCCCGAAGGCGACCCCTGGCTGGTCTATCTCTGCGGCCGCCCGCTGCCCAATCGCGGCCGCTGCGTGCTGGGCCGCGAGACGGCGATCCAGCCGATGCGCTGGGCTGACGACGGCTGGCTCTACACGACGGGCGAAGCGGGGATGCCGATGCTCGATGTGCCCGGCCCCGAAGGCCGCGCGCCCGCCAACACACGCGACGATTTCGATGCGCCTGCCCTGCCGATCGACTTCCAGTGGCTGCGCACCCCCGAGCCCGAGACGATCTTCAGCCTCACCGCTCGTCCCGGCCATCTCCGGCTATATGGCCGCGAGACGATCGGCAGCCTGTTCACCCAGGCGCTGGTCGCGCGGCGGCAGCAGGCCTTCTGCTATTCGGCATCGTGCATGCTCGACACTGCGCCGCGCCACTTCCAGCAGGCGGCCGGGCTGGTCGCTTACTACAATGCCTCGAAATTCCATTACCTCCACGTCTCCCAGGACGAAGAGGCCGGCCGCCATCTCCGGGTGATGTCGGCGCTGCCCGATTCGCCCCAGGCCGATGCGTTCACTGTGCCGATCGCGATCCCCGAAGGGCCGATCGAGCTACGCGTCGACGTCGATTACGAGCGGCTGCGCTTCGCCTGGCGGGTTCCCGGAGGCAACTGGCAATGGCTGGCAGAGCAGTTCGACGCCTCGATCCTCTCGGACGAAGCGAGCGCACCGGGCCTGGCGAACTTCACCGGCGCCTTTATCGGCATGGCGTGCCAGGACATGTCCGGCGCGGGGCTCCACGCCGACTTCGACTGGTTCACCTACAAGGAGCGGGACTTCAGTCCTCGCGGGTCGGGCGACGCATAAGCCGGCGGAGCGGCGGGATCGTCGGCCGATTGCCCGGCTTGCCGGTGCCGAAGCGCGCGGCGAGCGCGGCCGAGAGATCGGCGAGCACATGCTCCTGCCCGCGGAACGCATGCGCGATCTCTTCCTCGGTCAGTGCCTTCATGAAGGCACAGCCATAGGTGTTGCCCGAGCGGCGCACGACCTTGGCGGCGCGCGACCCCGCGCCCGACAGGCCGAGCGAGACGAGCGTGCCCACCGCCAGGTCGATCTCGGACGAGAAGCGGAAGCCCGTGCGCGAGAAATCCTCGACCTGGACGTCGAGCGGCGCGCCGTCGGGCGCGCGCAGCGTCGAGGGCGAATCCGCATCGAAACGGATCGCGCCGCGGCGGTCGATATCTCCGAGAATCTCAAGCTTGGCGACGATCACTTCAGGGGCTCCACTAGACGCGCCCCGAGCCTAGCCGCACATGCGTTAATGAGTGATTTGCGAATGAGTCCGCCGGCGTTAATTTCATCTGCGCAACGGCGAGAAATGCGCTTCCGATCGCGCGCTCGTCGATCTTCGTCGCGTCGGCCTGGGGCTTTGCGGATTTGTCCCCGTCCCTGCTCCAAAGGCAGCTGACGGGGTGAATCATGTCGCGACGCGTTTCGATGGTCCTCCCGCTCCTGCTCGCGGCATGCAGTGGCGGCAGCAGCAGCGGCGGTGGTGCGACGCCCGGCCCCTCCCCCACGCCGTCGCCGAGCCCAAGCCCCACGCCCAGCCCCTCCCCCACCGGCGATCCACTGGACCAGGCGATCAACGATGCCGCGGCTACGATCCTGGCCGACAATTGCCGCCCCGACGCGGCCTGCGCCTGGACCGAGCATGACTATTCGCCCGCCGAGTTCGCGATGGCGCCGGCCAGCGACGAGGCGATCCTGATTGTCGACGATCTCCCACGCCTGCCGGTGCGCGCGATCCGCTTCCGCAAGCATATCCGGGGCTATCACCGGCTGGGCGCTGGCGGCGCGATGGCGGGGGCGGCAACCCGCTGGCGGATTCCGACCGCGCTGTGGAACGCGCTCGACCGCTTCTCCGGCCCCGATTTCGTTCCCAGCCAGCGACTCGCCCCGATCGGTGCGGCGGCGACCCAGGCCTATTCCGGGATCGCCTTCGACAATGTCGGCCATGGCAGCACCGTGTTCTCGCTGATCGCGGACAACAGCCCGCGCCAGCCGCTGGTCCTGCTCGACGCAGTCGATCTCCACACCCTCGCCCCGGCCGATTATTGCGACACCAGCGGCAGCGCGGCGGTGCAGGCGCGGCTGGTGGAGACGGCCCGGCGCGCAGGCGAAGCGATCGTCACGCTGATGCGCGCGAACAATGTCCGCTACGTCAACTACAGTGCCGGCCACAGCTTCCAGACCGTCCGCGACGGCTGGCAGGCGAAATGCGCGACCCCGCTTCCGGACGACAGCGTGCTGCGCGAGCGGCTCGCCGCCCATGCGCCGATCTACGCGGCGCTGTTCGGCGCGCCCGGAGTGCTCGCGGTGCAGGCGGCCTCGGAGACCAGCGGGATCAACGACGCGCCGTATGACCAGCGAATTCCCGCGCACTACAACCGCATCCGCATCGGCTATTTCGCCACGCTCGCCTCCGGGCTGGATGCGGAGGGCCGCGGCAATGTCGCCGCTCTGCAGGGCTGGCCCGCCCGCGCCGACGCCGATCTGTTCGTCAACACGGGCGTGCTGCGCGAGCGCCCCTGGCCGTTCAACACCACGCCGCTGCTCCAGTCGGACGGGTTCTCGACCGCGCTGACCCCGATCACTACGCCCTTCACGTCCTGGGTGGCGCCGCTGGCACTCGCGCGGATGATCCACTTACGGGCGTCGCGCTTCGCCGACCGGGCATTCAACGATGCCCTGATCGCCGAGATCTTCGCCGCCGCCACGCCTGCACGCTGCCCGGGCCAGTCGAACGACATCTGCGCTTTCCAGGACCCGCTACTGCACGGCCAGATCGAAGCGGTGGGCCTCGGCCACCGGTCGCGCGAATATACCGGGATGCCCTAGGGCCGGACCTTGCCGGTTGCGCACATCGGAATATGGTACGGGAATGCAACGTCCCTTGCTCCTTGCGCTGCTGACGATCGCGCTGGCCGCGATCGCGGTGCCCGGCTGGCTGATCTCGCACCCGCCGGCCGCGCCGACACCCTCGGCACCGGTCGCCGCGGCGGATCCCGAGGACTATCCCTCCCCCGTCCCCTTCCACGGCGCGCTGCTGCTGAAGGCGCGCGCCGGGCAGGCCACGCCGGACGCCACCCAATATGCCGCGCTCAAGCGGATGGCGGACCGCTCCTGCCGTTGCGCCCGATCGCAGCGCGGCAGGGCATATGGCGAATGCTGGGCGGAGTTCGATGCGAACGCAGGCACCTTTGCCAGCTATCGAGAATCCACCACCATGTGCATGACGACGATCACGAAAGCCTGTTTCGACGGGCATGATTGCCTGGTGAAGGACTATGACGGGCAATGCTCGGAGCGCGAGGCCGCAGCGGTGGAGGCAGTCTATGATCGGGCGCGGCGGCAGGGGGGCAGCGAGGCCGAGCGCAACGCCGCCTTCACGCAGGCCAAACGCGAAGTGGAGCGCCTGACCAAACGCTGGGATGCCGGCGCGCAGGTCGCCGCCGCGCCGCCCGTCCAGGGCTGTGGCGGCTGATTCCTTGACTTACGGCAGTCTCGCTGCCATATGGCCGACCATCGAGGCGTAATGCAGCGTGATCGGGCATGCGGGGTGTTCCCCAAGGGCCCAGGCTCCGCCTCTTTGTTTTCCCGGCTTCCCTAGTCACGCGGGTCGTCATTTTTGACCCCGCCTTGCGCCTGGATTCCGTCCGGTGCGCCCGGCCGTATGTACAGGACACATAATGCAATTCAACGAACTCGGTCTCTCGGAGACCGTTCTCGCCGCGCTTGCCGCCAAGGGCTATAGCGAGGCGACGCCGATCCAGGCCAAGTCGATCCCGTCGCTGCTCGAAGGGCGCGACCTGCTCGGCATCGCCCAGACCGGCACCGGCAAGACCGCCGCGTTTATGCTTCCCTCGATCGACCGGCTGGTCGCTTCGGGCAAGCGCGCCCAGCCGCGCGGCTGCCGCATGCTCGTGCTTGCCCCTACCCGCGAGCTCGCCAGCCAGATCGCCGATCAGGCCCGCCACTATTCGAAGGGCACGCGCCTGAGCGTCGCCACCGTGTTCGGCGGCACCTCGATCCACAAGAACAAGACCGACCTCGCCAAGGGCGTCGACATCGTCGTCGCCACGCCGGGCCGCCTCGTCGACCTGATCGACCAGTGCTATGCGATCCTGCTCGGGATCGAGATCCTCGTCCTCGACGAGGCCGACCAGATGATGGACCTGGGCTTCATCCACGCTCTCAAGCGCATCGTCCGCGAGCTGCCCTCGAAGCGCCAGACGCTGTTCTTCTCGGCGACCATGCCGAAGACGATCCGCGAGCTCGCCGGCCAGTTCATCAAGGATCCGGTCGAAGTGAAGGTCACCCCCGAGGCGACCACCGCCGAGCGGGTCGACCAGAGCGTCACCTTCGTCCAGCAGGGCGAAAAGCAGGCGCTGCTCACGATCATGCTGCGCGAAACCGAGATCGACCGCGCGCTGGTGTTCACCCGCACCAAGCACGGCGCCGACCGCGTCGTCCGCCTGCTCGCGGGCAATGGCATCGCCGCCAACGCGATCCACGGCAACAAGAGCCAGCCGCAGCGCGAGCGCGCGCTTGGTGAGTTCCGCTCGGGCAAGGTGAAGATCCTGGTCGCGACCGACATCGCCGCGCGCGGCATCGACGTGTCGGGCGTCAGCCATGTCTTCAACTTCGAGCTGCCCAACGTCGCGGACCAGTATGTCCACCGCATCGGCCGCACCGCGCGCGCCGGCAAGGATGGCGAGGCGATCAGCTTCTGCGCCGATGACGAGCGTCCGTACCTGCGCGATATCGAGCGCCTGATCCGTCAGAAGCTCACCGTGGTGCCGCTGCCCGAGGACTTCCTCGCCGCCGCGAGCAAGATCAAGACGACCCGCGTCAACGTGCCGGAGAGCCGCGACCAGCAGAACGGCAATCGCGGCCGCGAGATGCAGCGCGACGGCCGCCGTCCGGGCCAGCCGCAGCGCGGTCGCCCCGGCGGCCAGCGTGACGATCGTCCGCGCGGTGATCAGCCCCGCCGTGATGGTGCACCGCGTCCCGAGGGCGCCGGTGCCGCTGCCGGCGAGCCGCGTCCGCGCCGCTTCGACGCGCCGCAGGGCGAGCAGCCCCGCAACTATGCGCGCCCGAAGCGCAAGTGGCAGCCCCGGCCGACCAATGGCGGTCAGCGCCAGGGCGGCCAGGGCCAGGGCGGCGGCCGCGGCCGCTAAGCTCTACTGACTAAGTTGTTGGGGCCGCTCCTTCGGGAGCGGCCCTTTCAATGTGCGGGCGCGCCCCGCATCGACAGCGCCATCGCCTTCACGTCCGACATATATTTGGTGACGTTGGCCGGCGTACCCTCGCTGTAGCGATAGATGTTGATCGACCGGCCGCCGACCGCGGTCATGCAGCCGCTCACCGCGCGCTTGTACGAGATGCTGCCGGAGGTGAGGCTCAGCACCCCGCCCAGATAGACGCAGACATCGTCATGGCCGAGCCACTGGATGGTCCCGTCGATGCTCGCCTTCTGCCCGATCACCGCGGCCAGGTCGCGCTCGACATCGGGCTTGATCGTGTCCGGGTCGAACGCATTCTTCACCGCCGGATCGTCGAGCTCGCGCAGCAGCATCGCGATCCACTCCTTGCGCGAGACGGCGATGCCGAGCAGCGACCGCGTGGTCTTCAGCAGGTAGTAGTTGACGTTCTGCTCCGCGGAGCCGCAGCGATCGAGCGTCAGATGGGTGACGTTGGTGGTGTCGGCCGCGGCAAGCATCTGTGCGACGGCAACGCCATCGCCTTCCGGCAGGCAGAAATCCTTCGGGATCGGCATCACGATCTCCACCCCCGTCACCTGGAAGCGCGCGGTGCGCGCCTCCTGGGCGGCGGCAGGCGTGGCTGTGGCAAGGACGAGCGCGCCCGCTCCCAAAATCGTCCGGATCATCTTTCCCCCTCTTGCGGCACGGCGCCGGCCGGACATGCATAGCCCGGCCGGCGCCGCGGGCAAGGCTCAGCGCCGCCGTCCCCGGATCTGCGCATCCTCGCGGCCGGCGATCAGGCGGATCGCCCGGTCGGCGCCTTCACCGCCCTCGCGCGCGCCCGCGCGTGCGGCTGCATGATAATAGTCGAGCGCCCGGGCATAATCGCCCGATTGCTCGGCGCAGAGGCCCAGGTTGAAGGTGATCGAGGGATTGTGCGGCAGCTCGCCCGCCATCGCACCCCAGCCGGCACAGGCGCCGCGCACGTCGCGCTTGGTGAGCTTGACCAGATCCCTGAAGCGCTTCGCCTGATCCTTGTTCATCCCCTTGTCGCTCTCGCGCACGCGGATCGAATAGGTGGAGAGGGTCGGCGCGATATCGGCACGTACGCCGTACCCCAGGCTGCGGACGCCGTCGGCGATCACTTCCTCGACCGGGCCGGGCGCATTCTGCCCCTCGCACCAGCTGGTTTCCTGGGTGAAGGGCTTGCTCGCCGAATAGACGATGCGGCCGTCGCGATTGCGCACCAGACGCAGATCGGCCTTCACATTGATGATGCGGCGGCGGCAGCGGACTTCCACTTCCTCCTCGCGGATGCACTTCTTCTGGTTGGCGCTGTCCTTCTCGACGCAGCGCTTCTCGCGCCGCTTGAACGGCCGCTCGTCCACCCCGGTGGTGACGCCGCCGCTCAGCGAGCCCTCTGCATTGCTGCGGCCGGTATAGCCGCCCATCAGATCGAAATGCGTGCCCGACAGGCCCTGCTCGATCGCGCGGGCCAGCGCGGCGCCGTCCTGCCCGTCGATCCGGTCGATCGAAATCGAGCGCAGCAGGCTCGCCTCGCGGTTCGGCGCGGCGAACTCGCCGGTGATTTCCAGAACTTCGGCATTGGCGATGCCCGCGGCCAGCGCGCCAACAGCGATCGCCCCAACGATACGCTTCTTCATGTCCCCATTCCCCCCAATAAGAATGACGGGCGATCGTTTACCATATGAAACGATTCGGTACATGCCCCCGCAACAGCGCCGAAACACCCTTGCAACGCGCACGCGCGCGTGAGGGCGAACCGGACTCGGGTTGCATCCCCGTGACACCGATGCTAGTCGCGCGCCAACCCATAGGGGGCCGCACGTTCGGCCCCCAATTCGTATGGGGCCAAACCCGAACCTCCGAGAGGAACCGAAACGCGTGGAGAATTCCGCCGGTATCCAGGCAAGCCTAAGCGGACGCTACGCTACCGCCCTGTTTGAGCTCGCACGTGATTCGAAGGCCTTGGCCCAGGTCGAGCAGAGCCTCGCCACCACCGCCCAGGCGCTGACCGAATCAGCCGACTTCAAGGCGCTGACGACCAGCCCGCTGGTCGCGCGCGGCGCCGCCGCCAACGCCGTCGCCTCGGTGGCCAAGAGCCTGAAGCTCGACGGCACCACCGCGAACTTCCTCGGCGTGCTCGCGCAGAACCGCCGTCTCGCGAGCTGCCCGCGATCATCCGCGCCTTCCGCCAGCTGGCCGCCGCCCACCGCGGCGAGACCACGGCCGAAGTCGTCTCGGCGCACCCGCTTTCCACCGCTCAGGTCGATGCGCTCAAGCAGCAGCTGCGCACCCGTATCGGCCGTGACGTTGCCATCGACCTCTCGGTCGATCCCTCGCTCCTCGGCGGGCTGGTCGTGAAGATCGGCAGCCAGATGATCGATTCGTCGATCAAGACCCGTTTGAACTCCCTCGCGCACGCGATGAAAGGCTGAAGGCTAGAATCATGGATATCCGCGCCGCAGAAATCTCCAAGGTCATCAAGGACCAGATCGCCAATTTCGGCTCCGAGGCCCAGGTCTCCGAGACCGGCCAGGTGCTCAGCGTCGGTGACGGCATCGCGCGCATCCACGGTCTGGATAACGTCCAGGCCGGCGAGATGGTCGAGTTCGCCAATGGCATCCAGGGCATGGCCCTCAACCTCGAAGCCGACAATGTCGGCGTCGTGATCTTCGGCTCGGACGCCGAGATCAAGGAAGGCGATGTCGTCAAGCGCACCGGCACCATCGTGGACGTGCCGGTCGGCAAGGGCCTGCTCGGCCGCGTCGTGGACGGCCTCGGCAACCCGATCGACGGCAAGGGCCCGATCGTCGCCGAGAAGCGCAGCCGCGTCGAAGTGAAGGCGCCGGGCATCATCCCGCGCCAGTCGGTCAGCGAGCCGATGCAGTCGGGCCTCAAGGCGATCGACGCGCTCGTTCCCGTCGGCCGTGGCCAGCGCGAGCTGATCATCGGCGATCGCCAGACCGGCAAGTCGGCCGTCGCGATCGACACCTTCATCAACCAGAAGACGGTCAACGCCGGCACCGACGAGAGCAAGAAGCTCTATTGCGTGTACGTCGCCGTCGGCCAGAAGCGCTCGACCGTGGCGCAGCTCGTCCGCACCCTCGAAGAGAATGGCGCGATGGAATATTCCATCGTCATCGCCGCGACCGCTTCGGAGCCGGCCCCGCTGCAGTTCCTCGCGCCCTACACCGGCACCGCGATGGGCGAGTATTTCCGTGACAACGGCATGCACGCGCTGATCGTGTTCGACGATCTCTCGAAGCAGGCCGTCGCCTACCGCCAGATGTCGCTGCTGCTGCGCCGTCCGCCGGGCCGCGAAGCCTATCCGGGCGACGTGTTCTATCTCCACAGCCGCCTGCTTGAGCGCGCCGCCAAGATGTCGGACGCGAACGGTGGCGGTTCGCTGACCGCGCTGCCGATCATCGAGACGCAGGCAGGCGACGTGTCGGCCTACATCCCGACCAACGTGATCTCGATCACCGACGGCCAGATCTTCCTCGAAACCGACCTGTTCTTCGCGGGCATCCGCCCGGCGATCAACGTCGGCCTGTCGGTGAGCCGCGTCGGCTCGGCCGCACAGACCAAGGCGATGAAGAAGGTGTCGGGCTCGATCAAGCTCGAGCTGGCCCAGTATCGCGAAATGGCTGCCTTTGCGCAGTTCGGCTCGGATCTCGACGCCTCGACCCAGAAGCTGCTTAACCGCGGCGCGCGCCTGACCGAGCTGCTCAAGCAGCCGCAGTTCTCGCCGCTGCCATTCGAGGAGCAGACCGCGTCGATCTTCGCCGGTACCCAGGGCTTCCTGGACGGCGTCGCGGTGCAGGACGTGGTGCGCTACGAAGCGGCGATGCTCGCCGATCTCCGCGCGAACCATGCCGGCATCCTGACCGCGATCCGCGACTCGAAGGACCTGAAGGACGACGTGCGCGACCAGCTCAAGGCTGCGCTCCAGGCGTTCGCGAAGACCTTCGCCTGATCGCTGGCCAGTGGCTGACCACTCCCTCCTTGCCTGGATCGTCCTGTCGATCGGCCTGGCGCTGACGCCCGGGCCGGACACGATGATCGTGGCCGGAAACGCGGCGCGCAACGGCGCCCGCGGGGGACTGGCGGCCGTTGCCGGCATCGCGACCGGTGGCCTGTGGTACATGGCGCTGTGCGGCTTCGGCTTCCTCAGCGTACTGACCGCATTCCCCGCACTGTTCCTGGTCGTGAAGGTCGCCGGTGCGATCTACCTGGCCTGGCTCGGCATCCGGGCGCTGCGCGGCGCGATCCGCCCGGCGCCGGAAGCGGCGGAGAAGGTGCAGTCGAGCGGCCGGCCGTTCCGGCAGGGCCTGCTCACCACCGCGCTGAACCCGAAGGTCGCCCTGTTCTTCCTCGCGATCCTGCCGCAGTTCGTCGGCCAGGAAGCCGGGGCGCCGGTGCGCGGCATGCTGCTGATCGGCATCGCCTATGGCATCGGCTCGCTGTGGCTGACCGGGGTAGCGCTGGCCGTGGCCCGCGCGGGACGTGCAGTGCGTAAAAGCAGCGCGATGCGCTGGTTCGAGGGCGTGCTCGGCACCGCCTATCTTGCTCTTGCGGGCCGCATGGCCCTTGTTCGGAACGTATAAATGGCCAGCCTAAAGGCACTGAAGATCCGCATCGGCTCGGTGAAGTCGACGCAGAAGATCACCAAGGCGATGAAGATGGTCGCCGCCGCGAAGCTGCGCCGCGCGCAGGAAGCGGCCGAGGCCGGGCGCCCCTATGCCCAGCGTCTCGAAGCCGTCGTCGCCAGCCTCGCCTCGAAGGTGACGGTGAGCGAGAGCTCGCCCAAGCTGCTCGCCGGCACCGGCAAGGACGATGTCCACCTGCTGGTCGTCGCCACCTCGGACAAGGGCCTGGCCGGCGCGTTCAACACCAACATCGCCCGCCTCGCCCGCCGTCACGCCGAGAGCCTGATCGCGCAGGGCAAGACGGTGAAGATCTACACGATCGGCCGCAAGGGCCGCGCGCCGCTCAACCGCCTGTTCCCGAAGAACATCGTCCATTCGGTCGAGCCGGGCGATCTCGGCAAGCTGACCTTCGCCGACGCCCGCGCCTTCGCCGACGACATCATCGCCCGCTATGAGGCCGGCGAGTTCGACGTCGCGACGCTCTTCTATTCGAACTTCAAGTCGGTGCTCACCCAGGAGCCGACCGCGCAGCAGATCGTGCCGATCTCGCCCGCCTCGGTTCCGGCCGACACCCAGCCGAGCCAGGCCGCGCCGGCCGCCGTCACCTATGAGCCCGACGAGGAATCGATCCTCGCTGACCTGCTGCCGCGCAACGTCGCGATCCAGCTCTACCGCGCCGTTCGCGAGAACGCCGCGTCGGAGCAGGGCTCGAAGATGACCGCGATGGACAACGCCACGCGCAACGCCGGCGACCTGATCAAGCGGCTCAACACCATCTACAACCGCCAGCGCCAGGCGGCGATCACCACCGAGCTGGTCGAGATCATCTCGGGCGCCGAGGCGCTCTGATGAAGCCTGCGCTCTCCCTCCTGCTGATCGTGGCCGCGGCCCCGCTCGCCGGCTGCGGGGCGCAGGATTCGACTCATAACGAGCAGCAGGCCGCTGCCGCCGCGCAGCGCGCGCCCGATCCCGAGAAGGTGATGGCAGAGCGCTGGGCGCAGATGTTCGCGCATCCCGCCGCGGTCGTCGAAGCGGCCAATGCGTTCGACTACAAGGTCGAAGGCTACAAGGCCTCGGGCAAGGGCTTCGCCGCCACCGGCAAGGCGACCTTCCCGGTCAAGCCCAACGGCATCGCGACCGACAGCTTCTTCGAGGCGACCGGTCCGGCCGCCGACAAGATCGAGACGATCCGCTTCACCTTCGACGTGAAGCATGCCGAGAAGCTCGATCGCAACGCGCGTGATTCCTATCGCTACGTCCCGCGGCTGGTGAACGGTTTCCTCGCCCGCTTCGAAGTGGGCCCGGGCGACACGATCAACGGCGCGCTCGTGCGCCGCGAATCGGCCAAGGATACGCTCCACGGCGTTTCCGTCGTGGTCGACGCGCAACCGATCAAGGGCGGCAACGCCAAGGATCGCCACATTACCGTGACTTTCACCCGCACCGGGGCTAGCGCCCCCGCCAATCAGACCCAAGGAAAGTAAGATGGCAACCGCCCCGACCGCAGAGAAGCCCGCGCGCAAGCCGCGCGTCGCGAAGCCCAAGGCAGACGCTCCGGCCACGGCGCCGACGACGACCAACAATGTCGGTCGCATCAGCCAGGTCATCGGCGCCGTTGTTGACGTCGCCTTCGACGGCGGCACGCTGCCCGCGATCCTTTCGGCGCTCGAGACCGACAACAACGGTAACAAGCTCGTCCTCGAGGTTGCCCAGCACCTCGGCGAGAACACCGTCCGCACGATCGCCATGGACGCGACCGAGGGCCTGACCCGCGGCCAGACCGTGACCGACACCGGCGCCCAGATCTCGGTGCCGGTCGGCCCGGCAACGCTCGGCCGCATCCTCAACGTCGTCGGCGAGCCGATTGACGAGCGCGGCCCGGTCGCCACCGACCTGCGTGCGCCGATCCACGCCGAGGCCCCGCTGTTCATCGACCAGTCGACCGAGAGCGCGATCCTCGTCACCGGCATCAAGGTCATCGACCTTCTTGCCCCCTACGCGAAGGGCGGCAAGATCGGCCTGTTCGGCGGCGCCGGCGTGGGCAAGACCGTGCTCATCCAGGAGCTGATCAACAACATCGCCAAGGGCCATGGCGGCACCTCGGTGTTCGCCGGCGTGGGCGAGCGTACCCGTGAGGGCAACGATCTCTATCACGAGTTCCTCGACGCGAACGTGATCGCCAAGGACGCGGACGGCAACGCCATCAGCGAAGGTTCGAAGGTCGCGCTGGTCTATGGCCAGATGAACGAGCCGCCGGGCGCCCGCGCCCGCGTCGCGCTGTCGGGCCTGACGATCGCCGAATATTTCCGCGACGTCGAAGGCCAGGACGTGCTGTTCTTCGTCGACAACATCTTCCGCTTCACCCAGGCGGGCGCGGAAGTGTCGGCACTGCTCGGCCGTATTCCTTCGGCCGTGGGCTACCAGCCGACCCTGTCGACCGACATGGGCGCGCTGCAGGAGCGCATCACCTCGACCAACAAGGGCTCGATCACCTCGGTGCAGGCCGTGTACGTTCCCGCGGACGATCTTACCGATCCGGCCCCGGCAACCTCGTTCGCCCACCTCGACGCGACGACCGTGCTCAACCGCGCGATCTCGGAGCTCGGCATCTATCCGGCGGTGGATCCGCTGGACTCGACCAGCCGCGTTCTCGAGCCGCGCGTCGTCGGCCAGGATCACTACGACACGGCCCGCGCCGTCCAGTCGATCCTGCAGAAGTACAAGTCGCTCCAGGACATCATCGCCATCCTCGGCATGGACGAGCTCTCGGAAGAAGATAAGCTGACCGTCTCGCGCGCGCGCAAGATCCAGCGCTTCCTCTCGCAGCCGTTCCACGTCGCCGAAGTGTTCACCGGCATCCCCGGCGCCTTCGTGCAGATCGAGGACACGATCCGCTCGTTCAAGGCGGTGGTGAACGGCGAGTATGATCACCTGCCGGAAGCCGCCTTCTACATGGTCGGCGGCATCGACGACGCCGTCGCCAAGGGCAAGAAGCTGGCCGAAGAGGCGTAAGACGAACACCTCCCTCTCTCCGCTCGCGGGGAGAGGGCCGGGGAGAGGGGCATTTGCCGCTTTCCCCCCCCCCCCCCCCCCCCCCCCCCCCGGGGGGGGGAGGGGGGAAAAAAAAAGCACATGCACCATCCCCTTACCCCCCAAAACACACCCCCCCCCCCCGGGGAGCCACAAGCGCGGCGGCCGCACGGCCCCC